>Ga0209066_10001287_pt1 | contig 33790 bp, 22 predicted proteins | sample All_14_2_FD_187198 | JGI IMG/M metagenome (GOLD analysis project Ga0209066, IMG submission 187198) | Freshwater microbial communities in response to fracking from Pennsylvania, USA - Allegheny Zone_MetaG_DW_15 (SPAdes) (version 2) ... | reverse complement strand
AATCTTTCGAATGCACATCAAATCCAACATAAATGTTTTTCCCTTCAAAGGATAATGTGTTACTTTGTGTTTGCATGGGTTATTCTCCTTTCTTTTAAGTTTGGATCACTTTAAAAGTAAGAATATTACAGAGTAACCTATGCTTCTTCCCTAGATAACAAACATACAAACTTTAGCCTTTAAAAACTTTAGCCTTTACCCTTTAGTAGCTCCCTTCACTTTAGCCTTTAGCCTTTAGCCTTTAGCCTTTTAAAAACCTTAGCCCTTAGCCTTTAGCCTTTAGCCTTTTTAACTGACACTTAATCAATCAATTCAGTCAATAAAGCCGTCCTCTCCCTGATGTCATCAACGATGCCGTTCACTGAGATCGTGGCGCCTGAGATGGCATCGATGTTTTTGCCGGCTTCAATTTTTGCGTTTTTGTTGTAGCCGACAAACTGCTTCAGCCAGCCGCGGGCGGTGATCTCCTGGCCGTGGGTGGCTTCGTAGTTGTATACGTTTACGGTTACTACTTTGCAGGCACTGTCGTAGATGGTATAGTAGTCGAAGAATTCAAATTCGGGGTTTTTACCGCTGTCGATGGAGCAGCCTCCGGCACGGCAACTGTTCACCCGCCCGATATAAACATAATACAGCTGGCCGTTGCTGCAGTTGATGCTGAAGAACTTTCCCATGCCGTCGCTGTGGCCTTCCGGAAGAACTATCTCATCCTTCCGGAAGTCAGCGCACATGCCAATTTTCTCCAGCTGCCTCTGTAAAGGCTTCGGGTTGAAGTCGGTATTACTCCTTATGTTATCCGCAAAGGAAACCGAAAAAAGCGCAATCAGTAGCAGGAGAATCCTCATAGGTTAAAACATCACGCCGATACCAGCATTGAATACTTTTTTGTACTCTGTGGCTGCGGCACTTTTTGTGAATTGTAAGTCGGTCTTTATCACGGCATTCTGGTGAACCCTGTAGGTGAGGCCGGTGGTGATTACGGTGTTTTCATACGCCTTGTTCTGCACCACATCACCTTCAACCGATGCATGGGTGTTGTACCACTCATACCTTACAAACGGCACCAGCTCCTGGGTTGTTTTTTCGCAGTGGCGCAGCACATTATAGCCGGCCTCCACATAATAGCCTGTCATAGAGCTGCCCAGGTCGTTGTTCTTTCCGTTAACGGCTGTGAATTTATTGTACTGTATTGTGTTCGACAGCGAAGTGAGGTACAGCTGGCCCCTGAGTTCCAGTCCGCCTCTCTTGAACCTTGCATCAATCCCTGCCATGGCAATTCCGACAAGCGATGAGTCAGCTTTCGCGATAAGCCTGGTGCTGTCGTCGTGCAGCTTGTTGAAGAGCCTGCTCTGCGATTCGCCAATGTAACCCGAAAGGCCGATGTTAAGGCTGCGGATTCCGAAATATTCAAGTTTTCCTGAGAAAGAAGGCGAATGCACGTATGCCTTCGAACCCTTCTGGCGCCCTTCACGCAGTCCTGCAGCCCCTGTAAACAGTCCCTTGGTGTCGTACCCGCTCAGGCCGTTCATTACGTACAACTGGTACTTCATTGAAACCGGCAGCACAGTGCCCGTGATACCGGCACCGATTTCGCGCCATGTGCTGAGCGATATCCTGTTGTCGATCAGCGGCCGCTCAACGCCGTTAAAAGTAACAGGCTCGTGGTATTCGTTGATGATACCCATGGGCACGATGATCAAACCAGCCCTGAGGTTCATGTATTTGTTGAGCTTATGCTGGAGGAAGGCCTGTTCCACCCAGAGCTCTTTGGCATATTCGAATTCAATTTCACTCACAAACGAAGTGTTTTTTGAGAAGTTATAGCCAAGGAACATCACCATCCTGTGAAGGTCGGCGGTGCCAAGTTCTTTCTGGTCGTTACCAAATGGCTGGTTGAAGTGTGCTTCGCCGTAGCCGCCGATATTTAGTTTACCGCTGTTGCTGAGCATCTGCTCTGCGGTGTTGGTGTAAGGTGCTGAAGGAAAAGTGTTTGACTTGCTGGTGGTTTGCTGCTGAGCCTTGATTGTAAGCGCAAAAAAGATCAGGAGCGCTGTGAGAATAGAGTTTCTGGTCATTTGGTTGTTTATTTAGATTTATTACAAATAGGTGACAAAAGTAAGAGTTTTTTATTGTCTGCGACGGGGGATAAAAAAATTTGTTCAGCGTTCAGCGTTCAGCGTGGCACCTCACCCCCCGGCCCCCTCTCCTCAAGGAGGAGGGGGAGATTGATAACGGCTTGTCGGCCGGACTACTGCGGTTTTTTTGACCGTTAACGCGGTCGTGTCGTTTCTGTTCTTCTTTGTCTTGAAACAAAGAAGAACCAAGAAAATTCAAGGCTGGGGTGCTCCGGCCAATTTTGGGGCTGCAGCCTAAAAAATCTAACTTGCCCTTCGAGGGGCTTAACTGCCAGCGGCAGTTATCGCCCTTCCGTTGCACTGCCTGGCTTCAGGAGGCTTCGAACACGGAGATTTTTCTTTACGGCTGCAGCCCCAAAATTTTGTGTGACTTACAAGCTTCGCAGATAAGCATACCAGGCCTCCACACCCCTAGGCCGGTCCTTTTTGGGATGTCTCTCAAAATGAGGTAATCTTAAGTTAAAGGGATGAGATTATACCCAACAGGAGATTCTCCCTGCGGTTGGAACGACGCGGCAGCTTTAAATAGAGGGGGCGGGCAAAAAGAGGCAGCAAAGCCGCCCTTTTTGCCCGCAATAATTCACGAAAATCTACCCTCTACGTAGAGCAGAGCTGATAGCCGACAGCTGATAGCTGACAGCCTTTTTTACACTGACTGCTGACTGCTGACTGCTGACTGCTGACTGCTGACTGCTGACTGCTGACTGCTTTTTCGTACCTTTAGGAAAAGAAAGGAAACTATATGAGAAAACACTTGTACCTTCTTTTCGACAGGGAGCATTACTTAAAAACATCGATGCTGCTGACTCTTGGACTGGCTGCACTTGGCGGGGCTATGATAGCGGGATTGACCGATAACCTGCCGGGTATTATCCTGGCTTATGCTTCAGCAGTACTGATCATATCGGCGCTGACCTATACCTGGACTGAAGCATTCAGCTTTCTCAAAATGGCCGGTGCAGCCTTTGTCCTGATCATACTTATATACATGACTTTGCTTATTATAGGCTTTGTGGTTCCGGATGATGAGCTCCACCAAAAAGCAGGTCTGATTGAGGGCATTGCAATGGTTTCTGTTTTCTTTGTCCTGATTCCGACGATTATAGTTGGCATTGGAATGGGGGTTTACAGGGCAATAAAAGAGATTCGGAAATTTGAGATTTGAGATTTGAGATTCAGGATTCAGGATTCAGATTCAGATTCAGATTCCTGCCGCAGCTATCTCCCAAGTGAAGCTAAAGAAATTACATTTATTCCATCAGGGCGGCGATGTTCTGTCCATTGTGCAAAATTCAGGCAATTTATTGTGCAGATTTTAGGAAAATTTTTATGAGGGTTTCAAGGGTTTATCACCAAAACCGCTACGAATATTCAGCCAAACCATGCGTTTGTACATTTGTTGGGTTTGGTATGTTATACCGGCACCTGGACATCGACTGATGTTAAGAAGAATTGACCGTTAACACGGTGGGGTTACTGTCGTCGGCCGGACGACTGCGGTTCTATTTGACTGCAACGCAGTCGTGTAGTTTCTGTTCTTCTTTGTCTTGAAACAAAGAAGAACCAAGAAAATTCAAGGCTGGGATACTACGGCTAAATTTTGGTGCTGCAGCCTAAAAAATCTAACTTGCCCTTCGGGAGGCTAAACTGCTTCAGCAGTTTTCGCCCACCCTTTGCACATCTTGACTGTAGGAGGCTTCGAACACGGAGATTTTTCTTTACGGCTGCAACACCAAAATTCTTAACGCCTTCGTATCCCTAGGCCGGTCCTTTTTGGGATGTGTTTCAAAATGAGGTACTCTTATGTTGCAGGGAGTCGCATAGGGCATAGGGCTTAGTGCGTAGTTTGGCAGGGCTGCAAAGTATATCCCTGGTAGCAGATGGCGCCGCGAAACTATGCCAGAAGCCCCTTTAACCTACAACGTGCTTATTACTTTTTGCAACCCTACGCTCTACGCTCTACGCTCTATGCTCTATGCTCTATGCTCTACGCTAAGAGCCAATAGCCAATAGCCAACAGCCAATAGCCAATAGCCTTTTCTACTGACTGCTGACTGCTGACTGCTGACTGCTACCTGCTCAAAAACAACTAAAAGTGGCGTAAAAACAACCAAGAGTAGCTGGTTTTTTGATACATTCGCTGTTATACGGGTGTACTTTTGCAGGGTTGAAACAATCTAAAAAGCTACAACATGGAAACTCTGATGATCGGTAACAGGATTACTGAAGCACGCAAAAAAGCAAATTTATCACAGGCACAGCTTGCCGCACAGTTATTTATCAGTCCGCAGGCCGTCGGAAAGTGGGAGAGGGGTGAGTCCGTTCCCGATATAATTACTATGAACCGCCTGGCCGGAATACTAGGTGTAGACCTGAACTATTTTTCAAACAATACACCTGAAAAAGAAACCGCTGTTCCTGAAGCCGCAGTTCCTGCAATGACTGAACCGGCCGCTCCCGCTTCCGCTGAAAAGCGTAAAAAGCCGCTATGGAACATGTCGAAAGCCAACTGGAAAGGGGCTGATTTTTCTGGTCTCGGTAACCTGCACTCAAAGCTCAGCTCGTCGAATATTGAGCACTGTAAATTTGTCGGCTCCAACTTATCGGGCCTCCTGCTGAAGTTCAACAATGCCTCTAACTGCGATTTCTCGCAATCCGACCTCAGCAACAGCCACTTCCAGGGTTCTAACCTGACCAACGATAATTTCAGCGGAAGCAACCTCAGGGAGAGCGAGTTTTCAACCAGCAATATAAAACACTGCATTTTTGAAGGTGCCGACCTTACGGGGGCGAAGTTCCGCATGAGTACCTTCAATAAGAACATCATGAAAGATGCCGTGATGCAGGGCACCGGTTTTTCAGCCTCTACGCTGTCCGACATTGTGTTCGAGGGCACAATTGAGGATTGCTCTTTCGAGAACTGCTCCTACACACGCGTTTCCTTCCACAATTCACGCCTCATCAATACCTTTTTCAAGGGAAACCTTAAGAAGCTGAAATTCACCAACTGCCAGGCTGACAGGCTTACTTATGAGTTCCTCAGGGTTGGGAAGGCGAATGTCGACGGAGTTGTGGTTTTTTAGTCATCGGCCGGATGACAGCTTTACTGTCGTCGGTTTGGCTTTCTCTGTGTTGCCCGGACTGCAACGCGGTCTTTTCCTTTCTGTTCTTCTTTGTCTTGAAACAAAGAAGAACCAAGAAAATTCAAGGCTGGAACACTACGGCTAAATTTTGAGGGGGCGGCCTAAAAAATCTAACTTGCCCTACGGCGGGCTTGACTGCTGAAGCAGTCAACGCCCTTCCTCAGCTCTATTTGACTGTAGAAGGCTTCGAACACGGAGATTTTTCTTTACGGCCACCCCCTCAAAATTCTTAACGCCTTCGTGTTCCTAGGCCGGTCCTTTTTGGGATGTCTTTCAAAATGAGAGTATTCTAGGTTACAGGGATGAGATTATACCAACCTTACGGAGATTCCTCCCTACGGTCGGAAAGACGAGGTAGCTTTATATACGGGGGGCGGGCAAAAAGAGCGGCATAGCCGCCCTTTTTGCCCGCATTGAACCCCTGCTCTACGCTCTACGCCTTACGCCCTACGCTCTACGCTCTATGCCCTACGCCCTACGCTCTACGCCAACAGCTGATAACCAACTCCCATGTTACATCCGTAACAATCATGTAACATAATTGCAATCCGGCGTGAAATCTGATAAAATGTAACATAATTTCTTGCTTGTGTTACAATTTTGACTGGATTTTTAAGCATCTCAACGTAACATTGCTTCACTATTCAAACATGAAAAAATTTAACACAATATGACTACACGATATTTAACATGGGTAATTTTCACTGCTGTGATGGGTGGATTACTATTTGGCCTTAACATGGCAGGTATATCAGGTGCCGTTGATGGAATTAAAGGTGATTTCGCATTAACAGACAGTGGTTTGGGAACAGTGGCTTCGCTCCTTACAATCGGTTGTCTTATAGGGGCTCTTTTTACCGGAAATTTTACTGAAAAGTACGGGCGTAAAAAAGTAATGGTCATCACTGCAGTATTATATATAATATCAGCCCTTGGTTGCTCATTTGCCGGATCATCAGCCATGCTGATCGGTTTCAGGCTGCTCTCAGGACTGGCAGTAGGTGCCACATCAGTAGTTGCTCCGATGTATATTTCAGAAGTATCACCTGCCCATAAGCGTGGCCGCCTGGTTTCGTTTAACCAGTTTGCTATTACTATTGGTATTGTGGTTGCCTATGTGTTTGATTATTTCCTTATTAACCTTGGTAGTGAAAGCTGGCGTTTTATGCTGGCTGTGCCAGCTGTATTTGGGCTGGTTTACCTCGTGTTTTTACTAATTGATTTCCCTGAAAGTCCGCGCTGGCTCGTGGCACACGACAGGAAGGACGATGCAGGGAAAGTACTATTCAAAATCGGAGGACAAAAACTGGTGGATGATGAACTTCAGAATATGGAAGTTGCAATAGCTGCCGAACGTAAGAAGGAAAAGATGTCGTTTACCGAACTTTTCAAGGGTAAAACAGGCAAAATAGTCCTTATTGGAACCCTCATTGCAGCTTTTCAGCAGATAACCGGAATCAATGCAGTAATCATGTTTGCTCCCGGTATGTTCCAGGCTGCAGGAACTGCAAAAGTAGATTCTCTCATGATGTCGATGCTTGTTGGGTTTGTTAACTTCCTGATGACTATTTTTGCCATCTGGCTGGTTGACAAGAAGGGGCGTAAAACATTACTATTATGGGGAGCAGTTGGTATGGCGGCGGCACTTGGATATCTCACACTTGAATTTGCAAAACCTGCGCAGAATGGCACGGGTGTACTAGCAGCACTGCTTGTATATATCTCATTTTTCGCTGCCTCATTTGCACCGGTGATGTGGGTAATAATTTCTGAAATCTATCCAAACCGTATAAAGGGTGCAGCTATGTCGTTTTCAACTGCAGTAAGCTGGTTATGTACCTTCCTCACAGTTTATTTTGCTCCGGTTATCCAGGGAGCACTGGGACTGGAATACCTATTTGGGATTTTCGGGATCTTTAGTATCATTGCCTTCGTATTCGTGAAGATCTGGATTCCTGAAACCAAGGGTAAGTCGCTTGAAAGAATACATGCCGAACTATTCCAGACAGTAACCGAAAAAAAAGAGACAGTATGAACAGCAAAGTGAATGTATTATGCTTTGGAGAAGTACTGTGGGATAATCTCCCCACAGGCCCGGTTCCGGGAGGAGCACCAATGAACGTTGCGTACCATCTTAACAGGTTTGGTATCGAAGCACTGACTGCCAGCAGCATAGGAAATGATGAAAAAGGCAAAAATCTTGTCAGCTTCATAAGGAACTGCGGAATGGAAACCAGGCTCATACAGGTACACCCGACACTTCCGACAAGTGAGGTAAAGGTATGGCTCGATGAGAAAAACAATGCGTCATTTGAAATTTGCGAGCCGGTTGCCTGGGACGAAATAACATTCACTCCTGAACTGAAGAAGGCCGCAGAGACCTGCAGTGCAATAGTTTATGGGTCATTAGCTTCAAGAAACGAATCAACACGCAATACCCTTTATTCACTTCTTGAGAATAACTTATTGAAAATAATGGATGTAAACCTCAGGGCTCCGTTTAATCAAAGGGAAGTGATTGAACCATTATTAAAGAGAAGTGATATTGTAAAACTGAATGATTCCGAACTAGCAGAGATCGGCAAATGGTATGGTTTCACAGGTGAACTGAAGGAAGTTGCCCTCATGCTGACAAATCATTTCTCCCTTAAGGCGTTGCTTATAACCCGGGGTGAAAACGGGGCTTGCATTGTAAAAGAAGGCCGCTATTACGAGCATCCCGGATTTGTAGTACAGGTAGCTGATACGGTAGGTTCAGGTGATGCTTTCCTGGCAGGATTTCTGTCAGCCTGGTTCAGGAATAAGTCAATCCCTGAAGCACTGAATGATGCATGTGCCATAGGTGCACTTGTAGCAACATATAGTGGTGCCACTCCGGATTATAAATTAGATGAACTCAATGTCCTTAATAATTAACTGAGATAAATCAACACATGAAAGAAATGATTTCTCTAAAATTCAGGTTATTCATTCCGGCTTTCCTGCTGATGGCTTGTTTGTTGTCATTCACAGCAAAGGCACAATTTACAGTAAGTGGAACTGTGTATGATGGTTCCGACAACAGTACTTTGCCAGGGGCAAGTATCGTGTTAAAGTCTACCAATACAGGCACCATTACAGGTCCGGATGGCAAATTCAGGCTGGAGATTCCTGCTCAAAAGTCTGTACTGGTTGTTTCATATCTTGGTTTTGAACCAAAAGAGGTAGAAATCACCAAAAGTATATCACTCAGTATTTCACTCACTCAATCGGTAAATGAACTGGAAGCCCTGGTTGTTACCGGTTACACGACTGAGAAGAAGAAAGACCTGACAGGGTCGGTAGCGGTGGTTGATATTAATCAAACCAGGAACTTACCTGCAGGGAATATTATTAAGAACATACAGGGAAGAGTTCCCGGGGTATTTGTAACCACTGACGGATCACCCGGCTCAGGAGCAAGAATCAGTATCAGGGGAAACAGCAGCCTTAACAATAATGACCCGTTGTTTGTGATTGACGGGGTGCCTACCAAATCAGGCATGCATGAATTAAATCCCAATGATATCGAATCAGTTCAGGTTTTAAAAGATGCTGCCTCTGCAAGTATATATGGATCCAGGGCTGCCAACGGAGTAATTGTGATTACTACCCGCAGTTCAAAAAATGAAAATCCGAGAGTAGAGTTAAGTTCTTCACTTTCATTTCAGCGGTATACTACAAAACTTGATCCGCTGACTGCTGAAGAACGAGGCAGGATGTACTGGCAGGCAGCTGTTAATGACAGGTTATCGCCTGCAAATCCTATTTATACTTACGAGTGGAATGGTGATTTCAATAACCCGATACTGGGGTCGGTTTCATATCCTGAGTTTATTGATCCCGATAAAACAATGCGCGCTGCCGATACCCGGTGGTTTGATGAAATATCGAGGCCTTCTTTACAGCAATCACATAACATATCAGTGTCGAAAGGCGGTGAAAACAGCAGAAGCCTCTTTTCAGCAGGCTGGCACAACAACAACGGAATTATAAAGGAAACTAATTTCAGCCGTTATAATGTGCGGTTCAATTCGAGTTTTGATCTTCTGAATGATAAAGTAACCATCGGTGAAAACTTTACAATATCATACCAGAATGAAGTGCTTATCAATTCCTATGATGTACTGGTAACATCTCTGATACAGCAACCGATTGTTCCCGTGCATACGGTTGACGGCGGATGGGGCGGTCCGGCACCGGGAATGACTGACAGGCAAAACCCTGTAAGACTTATTGAAGACAACAAACAAAACAGGTACCAATACTCCCGTCCTTTTGGTAATGTGTATTTACAGATAGTTCCTGTAAAAAATCTCAGCTTTAAGACGAGTTTTGGGGTTGACTACAGTTTGTATTATGCCCGTACATTGCAGAAAAGCTATACTTCAGGATTCCTGGTTGAAGATGATAATACAATCAGCAACAATGTAAGCTTAAGAGGAAACTATATCTGGACTAACACCGCTAATTATAAAATTACAGCAGGTAAGCATAATATAGATCTTCTGGGAGGTATTGAGCAGATTAAATACAAGGAAGAATGGTTCAATGCATCCCGCCAGGGCCTGGTGAGTGAGGACCTTAATTTTGGTTATTTAAGTTCCGGTTCAAAAAACCAGATGAATGCCGGTGGAGGAAGGATTAACGCCCTGATGTCATATTTCGCTAAAGCCAACTATTCATTAAAAGATATATACCTTTTATCGATGACTGTCAGGCGCGATGGATCTTCAAGGTTTGGTAAAAACAACAGGTATGGCAACTTCCCTTCAATTTCTGCAGGCTGGAGAATCTCAGAAGAGAACTTCATAAAAAACAACGTCTCATTTCCACTCTATATAAAGTTACGTGCGGGCTGGGGATTAAATGGCAACCAGGAGATTAACGATCTTGCAATTTATAATATTTACCAGGCTGTATACAGCAAGGAAGATCCAATCTGGGATAACCCAACCCAAACTTACCGTCCTAACCTGGGTACAGCTTATGATATTATGGGCATTGACCAGGGACAACTGCCTTCAGGGTACATTTATTCACAAATAGCCAATGATGACCTGAAATGGGAATCAACAGCCCAGACAAACCTGGGGATAGATTTTACAATACTGGAAGATTTTAGCGGATCAGTGGATTATTTCATAAAAAAATCGAGTGACATTTTATACTTCCGCACCCTGCTTAGTGCTGTAGGGGAAGCAAACAAACAAATGGTCAACGGCGGAGATATCGAAAATCGTGGTATTGAAGTGATGCTGAACTATCATAAAACATGGCACGGATTCACCTTCGACTTGTCAGGTAATTTAGCAACCCTGAAAAATACGGTAATCGACATTCCTGATGAATTATTGATAAATGCGCCACTCAGTCCGCTGATTCCTAATGAGGCCAAGACAGAACTTGACCGTTCAGTAATGATAGGCCGGTCAGTTAACTCCATTTATGGCTATGTGGTTGACGGGATATTCCAGAATCCGGAAGAAGTTGCAGCCCATGCAGCCCAGCCTGGTAAAGCAGTAGGACGGTTACGGTACAAGGATCTTAACGGCGATAATGTAATAGATGAGAAAGACCAGGACTTTATAGGCACTGTTGACCCGAAACTTACATACGGAGCCAATCTGTACGCGGAATATAAAGGATTTGACCTGACACTGTATGTACAGGGTATATCCGGGATTTCAGTTTACAATGGCTATAAAACATACACTGACTTCTCAAGTCTCTGGCCGGGAACCAACTGGGGATCAAGGATACTTGACGCATGGAGTCCGACAAATACCGACTCTGATATTCCTATGGTAACGCTGCTCGACCGTAACAATGAAGGACGTTTATCAACGTATTTCATTGAATCAGGATCATATTGCAAACTCAGAAATATCATAGTTGGCTACCGCCTTCCGGCAAGTACAATTGCTAAGCTTAACCTTACAAAGGCACGTATATATGTGCAGGGACAGAACCTTATTACATTAAAGAGCAAAAGTTTTACAGGTGTTGATCCTGAAAATCCGAATTATGCTTTTCCGATCCCTGCAATCTACACTTTAGGTATTGATATAACTTTCTAAACAGCGAAAAATGAAAAGAATTATAGCATTGGCAATAACACTTGTGTTCCTGGTAATAACAGGGTGCAGTGATTATCTGGATGTAAAACCACAGGGCATAGTTGGCGATAAAGAACTAAGCACACCTGAGAATATTGACGGTTTTGTGATATCAGCATATGCCCAGCTGGCAAATGACCATTATACAATACCAAACCTGTTATGGCCGTACGGTGACCTGCGCGCCGGCGACGCCTATAAAGGAGGCGACGGACCAGCTGATATCTCTACATTTCATGCATTTGAAATATTCAGTACTATTCAGCCGGATATGAGTGCATACGCACCATCAGTACTTGGCGACATTAACAATAAAAAATGGGAACGCCAGTTTGTTGGTATCTCACGGACAAACCTGGCCTTAAGCAGGTTAAAGGATGTAAGTGCTGAAGCATATCCTTTAAAGAATTCCCGTGAGGGCGAACTGAGATTCCTCAGAGGCCATTATTATTTCGACCTTAAGATTCTTTATAACCGCATACCATGGTTTGATGAAACTGCATCAGTGAGTGATATTGAGAATACTTCTAATGTTAAGTATACCAGCCAGGAAGTATGGGACAGGATTGCGGCTGATTTCAGGAGGGCTGCGGAATTATTACCCGCTACCCAAAACGATAAAGGAAGGCCTAATAAATTTACGGCCAAGGCATACCTGGCCAAAGTTCTGCTTTACCAGGCTTATGAGCAGGATGACAATTACAATGTAGTTAATATTAATACGGGCAAATTACAGGAAGTTGTGACCCTGGTTGACGAGGTAACAGCCAGTGGAAATTTTTCACTTGCCTCAGATTTTGCTGAAAACTTCTTATTTGAATTTGAAAATGGCCCTGAAGCAGTCTGGTCAATTCAACGGTCACACCTTGATGGGACTACAATCGGAAACCTTGATTTCTCAGCAATGCTTTCAGGTCCGATGAGCAATGAATACGGATGCTGCTGGTTTCATATACCGAGCCAGAATATGGTTAATGCTTTTAAAACCGGTGAAAACGGTTTGCCGCTTTTTGATTCTTTTAATGAAGCAGACCTCACTGCAGAAGATTATGTTGATCCCAGGTTAAACCACACGGTTGCTATGCCAGGTAAACCATACAAGTATGAACCTGCTTTGGTATATACAGTTGAGGACTGGACCCGCAGGCCTGACATTTATGGAAACTACTCTTCATTAAAAGAAAATGTATCACCAGACTGTGAATGTTTTGAGAGGATTGCACCTTTTATGTCAAGTTCAAAGAATACGAATTTAATCCGGTATTCCGATGTATTGCTCTGGAAAGCAGAAGCCCTTATCGAACTTGGTCAGTTAGACCAGGCCCGGGAGATCATCAATCAGGTCAGGGCACGTGCTGCAGCAAGCACCGGGTACCTGTATGATGAAAATGGGGTTAGTCTGGCAAACTATAAAGTTGAAGGGTATTCCTCATTTCCTGATAAGGAATATGCACGTAAGGCATTAAGATGGGAGCGCAGGCTTGAATTTGCCGAAGAAGGCATCAGGTTTTTTGACCTGGTGAGATGGGGAATTGCAAAAGAAACACTCGATGCATATTTTTCAACTGAGAAAACAAAAAGGACCTACCTGGTTGATGCACAGTTTGAAAAAGGCAAACATGAATACCTTCCAATTCCGCAGCAACAGATAATTCTCAGTAAAGGACTTTATATTCAAAACAACAAATATTAAGCAAACGAATAGTTAATAACCAAATTAAACTTACCAAGATGAAAAAAATGAAAACAAATCTTTATTGGGTCACCATGATCCTGCTTACGTTTATCGTACTGAATGCATGTAAAAAAGACGAAGAAGTTACTCCTGGTGATGCTTCAATGATAAGCTTTAAAATAGGTGATGTCAGCGGGGTTATTAATGAGACCGCAAAAACTGTTGCTGTAGAGTTAGCTCCGGGTGCTGATGTAACCGCACTGGTTCCTGTAATGACTCTTTCAGCAGGTGCCACTGTAGCTCCTGCTTCAGGTTCAACCGTTGACTTTACAAACCCTGTAACTTTTACCGTTACTGATGTATCAGGAACAGTCACAAAACAATACATTGTCACTGTATCCTCGGCGGAACTAAAAAGGGTAGCGTTTTTAGGTACAGCAGCAGAAAACACAGCCGCAGCATGGCAGGCAGTAGGCGGTTCAGATTTTGACCTGATGGATGACCGGACAGCAGCAGAATGGTTTGTCGGCGAATTTGATGATGAAGCAACTGAAGTAACCTATCTGTCATTCGAAGACGTAGCCAACGGAGCTGACCTGAGTTCGTTCCACGCTATCTGGATTCAGTATGATGGCGGATGGTGGGGTGGTGAGGTTGCACAATTTCCTCATCCTGCAAATCATTGTATCCTTGGTGAAAACGGCATCGTGTATGATACACCCTGCAATGACCTTGCTGACTTATTTATAAGTGCTATAAAAAATTATTACGAAGCCGGTGGTAATATCCTTTTAGGTAATTACGCAGGCTCAATCGTTGATGAGATAGGGGTTGTTTCAAGTTCTGACTATGCACCAAATAATGCATGGGGCGGCCTTACGGTTGATGAGGGTGCTACTGCTGATGCATGGGGAGTTCGATGGGCTGGTGATCCTACAAGTCCGTTATTCGAAGGAATTACTTTAGGTTCCGACGGAAACTGTTTAGCTCCGAACTTTATTATGGTTGAATCAGGTGCAGAAAAGAAAAACAGGTCTAATCAGTACAACCTTAACTTCGGGCCTTGGGCTCCAAATGGTGATGCTGATCCTCTTGAACAGAGAAGAGCCGATTTCCTTACTATGACCGGTGCAACTATCCTGATGGAAAACTGCGGTCAGAATGAACCACAAATGGTAATGTGGGATGCCGAGGGATCAAAAGGTGTTGTTATTGCTATTCTCGGTGGTACTTACGACTGGTATGTTGGTGCAACTGTTACACCAACCGACAGGAATATCAAGAAGCTTACATCTAACTGTTTGAACTATCTTGCAGACCTCGGAATTAATAATTAATTTTTCAGATCACTAAAAAAACATGGAAGTTGTCTCCACCCCTGAAGTGGAGGCACTTCCTTTTAAACTACAGATAATGATTCAAAGAATACTGTTTGTCCTGCTGTTTTCAATTAGTTCCATTCAGGTGTATTGCCAGGAATATTACCGGGAGTACTATCGGCCTCAGTTTCATCTTTCAGCACAACACGGATGGATGGGTGATCCAAACGGGATGATATTCTTTAATGGCAGGTACCATCTGCTATGGTGGGGACATGCATTATCCAACGACCTGGTTCACTGGACGCAATACAACAACAACGCTATGTCGGGGGGACCCGGTGGCTTTGGCTACTGGTCAGGTTCAGTAGTTGCAGATATTAATAACACTGCAGGATTCAATACAGCAGAAGACACAGCCCTGGTTGCTGTTTATACCATGCACTACAATACAAGTGGTATTGAAAAAGTAGGAATATCAAGCAGCCTTAACCACATTGGTTTCCAGTATTATGAGGGAAATCCGGTTATCAACGTTGACCAGACGGATTTCAGGGACCCCCAGGTGTTCTGGTATGAACCTTCCAACCGGTGGATCATGGTGATTACACGGTCACTCGAACGTGCCATCGAGATTTATTCATCTTCAGACCTCAAGAGTTGGGAATACCTGAGCAGTTTCAATACAAACGGAGGTAAATCACAAGTGTGGGAAGTTCCTGACCTGTTTCAACTGCCCCTGAACAATGATACGCTCAACATGAAGTGGGTAATGACCTGCGGAATGGGCCCCAACAGAGTACAATACTGGGTCGGTAATTTTGATGGCACAACATTTACGGTTGATACAACCGACAATATTTATACAGGACTTGGTATTACAGGAGAAATATTTGAAGATTTTGAAGACGGTTACGCAGGATGGACCATTACAGGCGATGCTTTTGGAACTCAACCTGCAACAGGTACCCTTGCCGGTCAGCAGGAAGTAAGCGGCTGGGCCGGAAATGCCTTTATCAATACATTCTTAAACGGAGATGCATCAACCGGTACTATAACATCCTCAATGTTTACGATTGAAAAACCATTCATAAACTTCCTGATTGGAGGGGGTACCGGAACTGGTTTACGGTTTAATATAAAGGTGAATGGGAATACAGTAATTTCTGTAAGGCCTTCACAAAACCAGGAAATACTGCGATGGAAAGGTGTTGATGTTTCCCCATGGCTAGGGCAATCCGCAATTATTGAAATCATTGACGAATCAACATCCGGATGGGGGCATATACTACTCGACCATATAGTTTTCTCAGAAGAATTGTATGATTCAGGAAATGAGCATGCAAACTGGGTGGATGACGGACGGGATTTCTATGCAGCCCGGTCATACCGGAATTATTCACCGAATACTGACAGGAAAGTGTGGATTGGCTGGATGGGTAACTGGACTTATGCCAATGATGTTCCTACCAGTCCATGGCGCGGGCACCAGGCCATGCCCCGCACGCTGAAACTTATAAATGAGGGTTCAGGATATGATCTCATACAGGAACCTCTGACTGAATTTGAACAACTTCGCAAAGACCATTACACGCTGGAACCTCAATTAGTTGATGGAGTGAAGGAAGTTGATGGTTTTAAGCCGGGTTGGAATGTGTATGAGTTAAAAGCCAGTTTTAAAATTACTGGTGACAGTGTAAAATTCGGCCTCACGCTGGCTGACGGAGGCGGGTCAAATAAATTAATTATAGGGTACGATACGCATACCAGCAGAGTATATGTTGACAGGCGAAATGCCGGTACCACCAACTTTAACCAGGCATTTCCAACTGTTATGTACGGCACAATACCATATCCGGAAGATAGTATTGTCACCCTGCATATTTTCATGGATCAGTCGTCGGTTGAAGTTTTTACTGATGACTATAAGAAAGTGATTTCAGCACTGGTTTTTACAAAACCATCAGCAACGGGTATTACAATATTTTCAGAAAACGGAGCTACCCGGCTTATTTCATTTGATGCCTGGAAAATGGAATCAATATGGGGTGTTACACCTGGTGAGCTTCCGAATGCAATACCTGAAAAGAATAAGAAAGGTGAGGGATTATTATTTCCAAACCCCCTGACAAAGGATTATGACCTTGGTTTCAATTCAACAGAAAAAATACATATCGGTCATGGCGTGGTTACAATTACAGATATAATGGGCAGGGAGGTATTCAGCCAGCAAATCACCAATCAATATCTGTCAGAAATAAGGGTTAAAAACCTCACTTCAAAAATAACCGGAGGATCGTACCTGGTTCACCTTACCAGCAATGAATATATTTTCGCTGGTAAACTGGTCATTCAAAATTAAACAATCTAGGCTATGATATTTATTTCAGAAAATACAAAGATCAGCAGAAAGAGACAAAGAATCAGAAAATGGGCATTTGGGCTTATTATGGTACTCACAATATCAGGAGTGGTTGTTGCGTGCAGCCTTGCCGGCAAACCATCAGATATTGCACCCGAGGGTTCACAATACAGGCCTGTGATTCATTTTACACCTGATTCGATGTGGATGAATGATCCAAACGGTTTGGTCTTCCTTGATGGTGAATACCATCTGTTCTATCAGCATTATCCTGATTCCAATGTCTGGGGACCTATGCACTGGGGACATGCAGTAAGCACTGACCTCGTTCACTGGCAGCACCTGCCAATAGCTTTATATCCTGACAGCCTCGGTTATATATTCTCAGGAAGTGCGGTGGTTGATATCAACAATACCAGTGGTTTTGGAACAAAAGAGAATCCTGCTATTGTTGCTGTATTTACTTATCATGATATGGCGGGAGAAAAGGCAGGACGCAATGATTACCAGACACAAGGGATTGCTTATAGTACTGACAAGGGCCGCACCTGGACTAAGTATGATAAAAACCCGGTGCTTAAAAACCCGGGCCAGAGAGACTTCAGAGACCCTAAAGTAATCTGGCATAAAGAAAGCAACAAGTGGGTGATGACACTTGCATCAGGCGACCATATTGCTTTCTATTCTTCGCCAAACCTGAAAGAATGGACATTTGAAAGTGAATTCGGGCAGGGTATCGGAGCTCATGGAGGAGTATGGGAATGTCCTGATTTATTTGAACTTTCAGTAGAAGGGCAGTCCTCAAAAAAATGGGTTTTGCTTGTTAGCATTAATCCCGGTGGGCCAAATGGTGGATCAGCTACACAATATTTTGTGGGAGATTTTGACGGCCATATGTTTACCAATCAGTCTGCTGAAACAAGATGGATGGATTATGGCAAGGATAATTATGCCGGAGTTACCTTCTCAAATATTCCTGAGTCAGATGGGCGGAGAATCTTAATAGGATGGATGAGCAACTGGCAGTATGCCCAGGTAGTTCCTACCCTTACATGGCGAAGTGCAATGACTTTTCCAAGAGTTTTAAAGTTATGGCAGGATGATAACGGATATGTGCTCCATTCAACTCCTGTTGATGAAATCCAGCTGCTGAGGGAAGAAAAAACAGAGGTTACCCAAACCCTGGTTACTGAAGAAAAAGAATTTAACATGCCCGTTCCATCGCAGCCTTTTCCGCTTGAGATCATTGCATCATTCAGTATTCCAGCTGCCGGGGCAGCCACTGCTTTTAACATTGAGCTGTATAATGATGAAGGAGATAAAGTTATAATTGGTTACGACAGGATAGAATCGAAATTCTTTATTGACAGGACTAAATCAGGGCTGACTGACTTTTCAGATGATTTCCCGGGTTCTCATTATTCAGCCGCTATTGACAAGACATCTGATATTGAAGTTCATCTTATTATTGATGCCGCATCTGTAGAATTATTCGCGCAGAATGGCAGAATTGCAATGACGGAAATCTACTTTCCGAAGAAAAACCTGGATAAAATGAAGGTCACAAGTAAAAATGGTAATATACTCGTTAAAGAAGGGACTATTTATAAGCTGACTTCTCACGTTAATTGATAACAGACTGAGTTAATTAGTCTGTAAAGATAGGTTTTTAGTGTGTTAGAATGGTTTGAGATTCCTGCCACTGGCAGGAATCTTTCTTTAATTTAAATCCTGGCACCGGGAAATTATACTTTATTCTGAAGATACTCACTCGGTGTTTGGTTAAATAAATCTTTAAAACACTTAGAGAAATATGAAGGACTTGAAAATCCTGTTTCATAGGCTATTTCAGCAACACTTTTTCCGCTTTCTGAAAGTAAGGTAACGGCTTTTTTTAACTTTAGATTCCTGATGAATTCACTTACAGATAATCCTGTAAGATGTTTGATCTTCCTGTACACATGCACCCGCGATAACCCTATCTCAACACTCAGTTCTTCAACTCCATACTCAGGTTCCGTAACATGTTTGTCGATTATTGCCGAACACTTTTTCAAAAAATCCTGGTCAAGCTTCGAGATCTTGTTTGTACTGGTGAACTGCGAAAGGATATCCTGCTGGTAATGCCTGCGTATTTTCTGACGGCTCTCTATTAACTGCTTTACCCGCACCTGTAAATGTTTTTTATTGAAAGGTTTTCCAATGTACGAATCAGCTCCCGTTTCAAGTCCCTCTATCTTTTGTTCATGGGTAGAAAGGGCTGTGAGCAGAATCAGCGGAATATGGCAGGTGCGGATGTCAGTCTTCAGCCGGCGGGTAAATTCCAGTCCGTCCATTTCAGGCATCATTACATCACAGATAATCAGGTCGGGTTCCTCAATATACATTTTCTCAAAACCCTCCACCCCATTTGAAGCAGTCATAACCCTGTAATCTTCAGTAAGGCATGATTTAATGAACCGGGCCACATCAGCATTATCCTCTACAATCATTAAGAGGGGTTTTTCAGAATAAATATCATTATCTGACCTGACTATGTTTGTCTGCTCATCTTCATCAGCCTCAGTGATTTCGTCAACTATATTCTTTCCGGTTCTTTCATACTGGGTGTCGACGGTGATTATTTCATTCTCAGTGAGATGCTCACGGCCAAGCTGGAAAAACACTGAAAAAGATGTTCCTGAGCCCGGTTTGCTTATTACTGAAATTTCGCCTTTATGAAGTTCGATAAAGCTTTTCGACAAGGGTAATCCTATGCCGGTTCCCGGATAAACATTACCCTGTTGTTCGGTTGTCTGATAGAATCTCTCAAAAACACGGCCCAGGTTTTTTTCACTGATGCCGGGACCATTATCTCTTATTTCAATTTCCACTGCATCCTTTTCTGCATCGTCAAAGGTATGAACAGCCTTCCTGATAAAGATTTCAACAGTACCTGATGAGGAGGTAAATTTGAATGCATTTGATAAAAGGTTAAAAAGAATTTTATCTACTTTATCCCTGTCGAAATAAACAAGCTGTTCATCTAAATCTGACCTGAAGATAAAGTCGATATTTTTCTGTTCGGCAATTACATTGAAAGCCTCTTTAATATTGTTTGTAAAAGCTACAATATCATACTGGCCTGCCTGCAGGTACATCTTTTCATTATCGATCTTTCGTAAATCCATCAGTTGATTAATAAGCCTCAGCAAACGCTGTGCGTTGCGCAGCATCATCTCCAGCTGTGATCTTTTATCTGCAGACAGGTCCTGGGATTGGAGGAGATTTTCGAGGGGCCCGAGTATCAGCGTGAGCGGAGTCCTGAACTCATGAGAGATATTTGTAAAGAATACGAGTTTAGCCTTAGTGGCCTCTTCAAGTTCATTTGAAATTCTGATGAGTTCTTCATTTTTTTGGATAATTTCAAGTTTTTGCTGTTCAAGCATTTTGTTTGCCCTGGCTTTATTCTTAAAAGCCCTGAAGAGCAATCCTCCAAAAAGCAGAACAACAAACAATGAACTGATAGCCACAATAAGCCAGAACTGTTGACTATAATACCGCTTTGATTGTTGTTCGAGTATTTGCCTTGATGAAACAATCCTGTTATGGAGATTAATTATTTCATCTGTCTGGTATTTAAGTGCCCTTACATTAGTCGAGTCAATTACCAGGGTGTTAAGTTCATTCTCTTTCTTGACACTCTTGCCGTTGAGGATTAACCACGACATTGATATAGCAAGGCTTCCGCCGGTGGGATAATAAAGCGTTGCATCAAGTTTTTTATCCATCACAGCCTGACTACCCCCGTTAGGCCCGGGTAAACCATCCACTCCAATGAAGTATGCATTCTTACTTTTCTTTTGGCGGATATATTCGTTGTAAGCGCCTAAGGCCATAAAATCATTGTGTGCAAAAACTAAATCAAATGATTCTCCTTTGTTTAAAACAGAAGCCATTACACTTTCACCACCTTTTGTCTCCCATTCCCCTGAAAGGGAGTTACTAATCGTAATTTCCGGGAACTTACTGATTTCCTCTATAAATCCCTTATGCCTGTCCTTTGCCGGTGAAGATCCCTGAAGACCCCAGATTTCGAGGATGCTTCCTTTACCTTTCAATAACCGGGCTGCATATTTACCTGCTTCCTGGCCAATCAGATAATTGTTTGCACCGATAAATGCAGTGAAATCTTCTGTTTCAATACGACGGTCAATTACAATCACCGGAATTCCCCGGTTATATACTTCACTTACAATACTTGTTAGTGGAGCTGACTCATTAGGTGAAACAATCAGAATATCTATGCCTGAGCTAATAAGCTCCTTTATATCTGCGATCTGTTTTCTGCTGTCATTCTTTGCATCCTTGATAATAAGCCTGAGCTGTGGATAATACAAAAGTTCATTCTGCATCTCCATTTCCATAGTCTTTCTCCAATCATCAACTGATGTACATTGGGAGAAACCAACTAAATAAGTCTCCTCACTACTATGGGAGGGTTGACCCGTGATGCGGGAAATAAGAATAAAAAAAATGAAGGTGGTTATTATTCTGCTCAAAGCTAAGCCTTTCAATAAGATGGGATAAAGATAGCTAAAATTAGTTTTAACGCTCAATCTTATAGCATAGAGCATAGGGCGTAGGGCTTAGGGCGCAGAACCCACCTTTGAACAAACTTTGAACTATTTTTTCGCAACCCTAAGCTCTACGCTCTACGCTCTAAGACAATTCGCATTACAATCAATCCCACCAGGACAATCAATAAAACCTTCCCCAGGAAAATCTGAATTTTTTGCAGGAAGGTAACTCCCTGCCCATTCCGGCCAGGAGGGGCGGGGGCTTTTGGCGGATTTATGGTGGTTGTTTTTTCAGCCTGTCTGATCGTCACCGGCAGCATCTTTTCCTGCTGTTCCAGCTTGTGAAACAACTTTCCCCCGTTTATCCAGGCTAAGGAGTTGGCGTAGCCGGTGGTCAGAATGCTGAAAGCCCCTTCCGTTGCAGCAACAGTATCATGGATCGTATCACCCGGGATATGAACGTAGATGGTTGTATCCTTTATTATCGTTCTCTCCGACATACTCGCAGGCCTGCAGGAGACGAATCCTATTAGAAGAACTATGAAGGTTAGGTGTTTCATTGTTTCAGGGTTTCTCAAGTCACCTCACCCCGACCCTCTCCTCAAGGAGAGGGGGCCAGACGATCAGGTTACTTGGTTTTTGTTCAAATAGTTCAAGTGGTTCAAATAGTTCAAATGGTTCAAGTGGTTATTAGAATAGAGCGACTCACTACTCACTACTCACTACTTTTTTCTTTTGCCTTTTGCCTTTAAGCTTTTGCCTTACCTACTGTAACGTCCTGGCTCCCTCTCCTTGAGGAGAGGGCCGGGGTGAGGTGCCGGGGTGAGGTGCTATCCTTTCAAGTGGTCCGAGAGCACCTTCAACTGCCGCAGCAGCTTCTCATTCTCCGTGTTACTCAGGCGGAGCTCTTTCTGCAGGGATGCCATCTGGCTGCGGAGGACGTTGTTTTCGCGGGTGAGGGCGTTGAGCTTTTCGCGGGTCTTTTCGTTTTCTGTCCGCAGGGAAGCGATGTCCGCCGTCAGCCTGGCAGTGATGTCTTCCGACAGCTGTCTCCAGATCCGGGCGGCTTTTTCAACGTTGTCGATCTCGTTTGCGTCGATTTCAGCACCCGCTTTCTCCACCTCCTTCAGGTATTTGCGGCGGGTCAGGACAAACGTAAGCAACGATATGATTATCGTGGGGAGGGTTGTTAGGATTAAGTTCATAGTTCAATGTTGTTCAATGTTGTTCAAGGTTGTTCAATGTTGTCCAAGGGGTGATAAGCGTAGAGCATAGGGCTTAGAGCGTAGGTCACTACTTTTTTCTTTTGCCTTCTTTCTTTTGCCTTTTGCCTTGTTTACTGACTGCTGACTGCTGACTGCTGACTGCTTCAAAAAACCGCCTCCTCGCTCCCGCATGAGTGTGTCGTCAATAGCGACCGGGTTCTGTTCTATCCCTGGATCTTGCCGCGGGGAAGTCGGGGAGGGGGCTTTTTGGCTGTCGGCTATCAGCTGTCGGCTCTCAGCTTTCAGCTTTCAGCTCTCAGCTTTCAGCTTTCAGCTCTCAGCTTTCAGCTTTCAGCTTTTAGCTTTCAGCTATCAACTTTAGTACTTTCTTAATACTGAATGCTGACTGCTGACTGCTGACTGCTCCGTGCTAAAGCACGGTCACACTTCCGTAATTCACCGATGTTGCTACTTCATCGGGGTTTTTGGTGGTGACGGTTACTCCTTCTTTTACGGTGAAACCGATGACGGAGACTGTGCGGCCCGACCAGCCGGATGGCATGGTGAGGGTTACTGTTTCATCAAGCCTGGTGGCACCGTTGGCGTCGGTAATCAGTACCTCACCTGAATCGGCTGATCCGATGGAGAGGTAGATCTTGTCGGTCGACTCGCCAATACCGTCGCCGGAATTGTCGGTCCAGTCGATCTTTATCTGTCCGGCGGCCAGTGCAGTCACACTGACTCCTTCGAGGTTGTTCCTGTTTCCGTCGCTCAGGCGGACCTTTGCCAGGTCGAGCTTGAGTGTGGGGAATGTCCCGGTAACGGCATTGGTGAGGTTGTACTTCATCGCGCTGTTGAAGGCTGATAAAGTGGCATCAGCAGTGGCATAACCCAGCCGCACCAGCTTCTCATGTGCCTTGATGAAAGATGAAACGAGCCTGAAGCGCATCCTTTGCGCCTGCTGGAGCACGGTGTTGGCGTCGGTATGTGTAGCTGCGCGGATGCGCATTACAGGCCTTCCCTTCCAGAAAGTGCCAATTACATTACCAACCCTTCCGCTGTAGGGGCCATAGATCCCCTGGTTGTATTTACCCATAAGTGTTGTGTTTAGGTTACCGGCAATATCACCGGCGATACCAGTTACCTTTCAACTTTAATGCAATGTTTCTTTTTTTTGGAAATTGTCCGGCAATGTCCGGGTTGATGCCAGGCTGGCAGGTTTTTTTTATGACACTATCCGGACAGGTTTGGACAAGTCCGGACAACATCGGACAAATGTGTGTCATCATGGCATGATGGGGCTTGACTGTCGTCGGCTGGGGTACTGCGGTTCAATTGACCGTTAACGCGGTCGTGTTGTTTCTGTTCTTCTTTGTCTTGACACAAAGAAGAACCAAGAAAAGTCAAGGCTGGGGTGCTCCGAGTGGAAGGCAAAAGGCAAAAGGCAAAAGAAAGAAGAAAAAAGTAGGTTCATCTATTATTATAGATTCTCAAACAACCTTTGAACAACCTTTGAACAACCTTTGAACAACATTGAACAAAATTTTTCACCCCTAGGCCGGTCCTTTTTGATCCTCTTTCAGAATGGGGTACTCTTAGGTTGGACGGAGTCGCATAGGGCAGAGGGCTTAGGGCGTAGTTTGGCAGGGCTGCAAAGTATAGCTCTGGTAGCAGATGGCACCGCGAAGCTGCACCAAAGCCCCTTTAACCTACGACGTGCTTATTACTTTTTGCAACCCTACGCTCTAAGCCCTATGCTCTACGCTATACCATGCACCCCTAAGCAGGCTGAGTGGTTTTTGTGGGACTCCGCTGGAGTCCTGAGGTGGTGGGAGGGGTGGTTTTCTGCTACAACGGAGTCGCATAGGGCATAGGGCTTAGGGCGTAGTTTGGCAGGGGTGCAAAGTATATCCCTGGTAGCAGATGGCGCCGCGAAGCTGCGCCAAAGTCCCTTTAACCTACGACGGCTTATTACATTTTGCAACCCTACGCTCTAAGCCCTATGCTCTACGCTATACCATGCACCCCAACGCTGCAGAACCATTTTTGACTCACTTGTGAGGACCGAAAAACTGACTGCTGACTGCTGACTGCTGACTGCTAAAAACTGACTGCTGACTGCTGACTGCTGACTGCTAAAAACTGGCTGCTGACTGCTTTCATTCAAGATATTATCATGCTTAACATACTATATATAAGGAATTTACATATGGATTTCAGGTAAGTTACAGGTAACATCAAGTATAAGTTTCTTATAGTCAATGTTATAAAAAGTATTTTCATACAACTTGCGTAAACCCCTTTTATTTTCGGGTATTTCATCATTAATTTTGAGACAGTAATTAATCAACATTTTATGCTTGACGGATACAACCCCCCAAAGCCGGACAGTAGTCCGGACGATTATTCTATGCCTAACCTGATCGGACTTGCTGATAGCACAAAGGCCGAACTGAACAGGTTCAAACTGGAAGTACTGAAGCACTATGAACTTGCCAAAAGGCATCAGTGCAGGTGGGTAACCGGATACCAGGCTGCAAAAATGCTCTCGGTAACCGACCGCACGCTGAGGCGTTACCGGCTGAAGTACAACATCAGGATTTCTACCATAAACGGTATCTGCAGGTATTACTACCCCGATCTCCTGGCACTTCTTAAAGAGCCGGCTCAAAAGAATTTATCAAGTCAACAAATCAAAGTAATAAATATTTCAACTCACACTAACATCAACCCAGTTAAACATGGCACCTAAAGAACTATCAAACCGTGAATTAAATGACCAAACGATTGCTAAAGCAATAAAAAAGTTGAAAAAAGCCAAAAAAACAGAAGAGGTTGCCAGTCTTATCCTGTTCCTGAAAGACGATTCCGACACATCAAAAGATCCCATAACATGCTTTGAAATTACAGGTCAATACGACCCTGTAGTCATTAAGGCCTGCGACATCATTAATAAAAGGTGGAGGTCACGCCTGAGTAAAAAGAATAAAAATTCTAAACCAGACAAGGACCTCAGTCTTTTTAAGGAAAAAGCGGTCTTTCAGAGAAGAATGGACCTGCTTATAAAGAGAGGCATGTTCGATAAAAACGGACAATTTAATAATATGCATGGCGACAAGGGCCATATGGTGGCCCTGATCAAGATTCTTGTCGACGATCAGATCACAAAACAGGATGTAAATTATAAAAGCCTGTATAAATACTACAGGGACTTTCACGGGGTTCCGAGGCTGTCGGACATTGACAGGCGTCAACCTGAAAAGGAAGCTAACATGAGGAGGATTTTCGCATGAAACTCAACTACCTCCAACTCATAAACCGGTTTTGGAAGTTGAACCGGGCTTACGGTTATTTTACCGGACACGAGACGCAGCTCTATTTCAAGTTGCTTGATATCTGCAACCACTTCAACTGGCGCAGTTTCATGAGGTCGAATTCATACCTGTGCGCTGAAACAGGTATGAACGAGGCCCGGCTTGCTGCCGCACGCAAGAAACTGGTGGAGGCTGGTTTGATAGAATATGTCAGCGGAAAGCAAAAGCGCGAACCCTGTACTTATACTATCCTTTCAGGAAATGAAGCTGATAAGGCACTGGCTGTTTACAGTAATTCCGGCAGCCAATCCGATAGCCTATCCGATAGCCATTCCCGTAGCCAATCCGGTAGCCTATCCGATAGCCTATCCGATAGCCCAAGCAATAGCCCAAGCAATAGCCTATCCAATAGCCCAAACGTTGAAAAACCGGGGGACAATAATAGAGATATAGAATTAAATTCAGATTTAAACAGAGAGAATAAAGAAAATCCTGAAAAAGAAATCATGATGACTGCTGACAATCCTGATGTTTTTAAAAAAATAATGGATGATTATAATTCTGTTTGTCCCCGGCTTAACAGGCTGAAAGGTTTGACTGAATTGCGCATGGAAGCGGCCGGGGCCCTGCTGCGGGAGTATGGTTACGATAAGTTGCTGCAGGTTTTTAAGCTGGCGGATGAAAGCGATTTCCTTGCCGGAAATAACGAAAGCGGCTGGAAGGCGAATTTCGACTGGCTAATGAAGCCCGGCAATTTTCTGAAGGTCCTCGAGGGATACTATGCCAACCGGCAGAAGAACATAACCTCAGGCAATGCATCGCCGCTTGAAATCCTGGAAGAAATCTATAACGAGCTGATCATCGATGACGAATTTACCTGCTAAACGCGAGGATATCAGTCCGTTTATCCGCGGAACGGATATCGAATTGGTGCAGGCTTACTATGGCTGTGCGCTGACCAAAATTGCCGAGGCTGATGCCATTAAGAAAATCCTCCAGGTGCTGAACAAAGCCCTGGTCGAGCTGGGCATAAAAGCCACCGGCAACACCAGGGAAGAGAAGAAAAAGTACCTCGTGTTAACAGCAAAACTCATCCTGAACGACACAAAGCTCTATTTCCCCAACGTAACCGTCGAAGAGATTCAACTGGCGGTTGCCCGGGGAATCAGGAACGAGTATGGCGAGTATTTCGGGCTGAATGTAATCTCCGTGCACAAATTCATCGAAGGTTACATTCAGAGCGAGGCGCGGAACACGGCACTGGAGCGGCAGAGGCGGTTTGTTGAATCGCAAAAGCCAAAACCCCGGCCATCAGACGAGGAAATAGCCAGGATAATGGCCGAGGGTTTCGAAGAACGCCGCAGGGAATACAAAAAGAACAAGTGTATCGTCGACTATAACAACGTCAACTACGACTATGCCGTGGAGAAAGGCCTGATAAAGCTCACGCGTGAGGAAAAATGGGAGCTCTACCACCTTGCGGAGAAGATAGTTGCCCAGGAGATCCTGCAGGAGGAGCAGAGCATCCACCACCTCCTCAGCCGCAGGTTCCGGGAAACCGACGATGTGCCGAGAATAGTCAGAAAAGCCAAGGACCTGGCCCTCAAACGATATTTCGACAGTATTTAATTTTAAAAACATGATCCATTCCAACCCACCCTACAGCCAAAAACCAGCCACCATACAGTCGCCTCCCCGCAACATTACCCCCACTCTTAAGCCCCCCGTTCGGAACAGTACGGGGAGGGGTAGGAGGGGACGAATGGATCTGGGCTGTTTTAAGCAGTCAGCAGTCAGCAGTCAGCAGTCAGTAAAATTCGAGATTCGAGATTCGAGATTGAAGCCTAAATCCTGAATCTGAATCTGAATCCTGAATCTAAATCTCAAATCTCAAATCACAAATCACAAATCTCAAATCCTCATGGCTAAAGTCCTCAAAAACGGCCTTCTCTCCGGCAGGGTGGGCAATCTGGTTTATTTTGTAATCAACGGAAAACAATACGTACGGACGTGGGCTAAGCCCTCGGACCCGGGTACGCCTGCACAGCGCCGGCAACGTGCAAAAATGAGAACCTGTGCAAAGTTCTTCAGTCCTCTTAAAAATGTAATCCGGATCGGCTACCAGGGTGGCAGCAAAGACCTGGAGCAATTCAACGAATGCACCCGGTACCACATGGAAAATGCCATGGAGGACGTTACAGAGTCCGGTTCAACCGACTTCACCTTCAGGGTAATTCCACAAAAGGTAAAGCTCTCCCGTGGCCATATCCCGTGGCCGGAGGTCATTTCATGTGAACGAACCGGCCGGGAGTTGTCACTTACGTGGGATCCTGATTTAGGGATTCAATCGAATCAACGGAATGATTCCTTGGTGGTTGTCGGGTATATTCCGGGGAAAAAGCCCTTTGTTGATTTTCATAGCGGCACTCGTGCCGCGGGCGCTGCAACGGTTATTTTACCGAATGATTTTTCATCGCCGGCTTACGTTTGGGGGTTTTATCTTAGTGTTTCTAGGAGCTCCCGGGGGGATAAGTGGAATGTTTCAGACTCCGTCTATCTCGGTAATTTATGATGGTCGTCGGCCGGATGACAGCGGTTCTTTTTGTCGTCGGCCGGACTACTGCGGTTCTATTTGACTGCAACGCAGTCGTGTCGTTTCTGTTCTTCTTTGTCTTGACACAAAGAAGAACCAAGAAAAGTCAAGGCTGGAACACTACGGCTAAATTTTGAGGGGGCGGCCTAAAAAATCTAACTTGCCCTTCGGCGGGCTTGACTGCTGAAGCAGTCATCGCCCTTGCCCAGTTCTATTTGACTGTAGAAGGCTTCGAACACGGAGATTTTTCTTTACGGCCGCCCCCTCAAAATTCTTAACGCCTTCGTGTTCCTAGGCCGGTCCTTTTTGGGACGTGTTTCAGAAAGGGAGACTCTTGGGTTAAAGGGCAGCATTTCAACAACTTGAACCAATTGAACCACTTGAACCATTTGAACAACCTTGAACCACCTTTGAATAACCTTTGAACAATATTGAACAACATTGAACCATGTTGAACAAAACTTTTCACCTCCAGGCCGGGCCTTCTTTTGCCTTTTGCCTCGGTCACCGAGTGAAGCGTAGCGAAATCGACAAACCTTTGACCCCGCTCCAGGTCATTGCTTTCCCTCCGGGTAGAGAAAATGGTATAACCAAGACTTTGTAATAAGTCTTAAATGACTCCGGATGGAGTCAAAGGTTTGTAGAAGCATATCATCCACCAAACTTCTTCCGACCCCAGAGGGGTCGAACAGAAGGGGTTTCAGGGTTTTGTGTTCTTTTTTTCACTGACTGCTGACGGCTGAGTGCTGACTGCTAATTGCGAGTTAATATTTTAGAGACTTGGAGACCGGTAGCTGGCTTTAGTTCAACCGGGCCATAAGTCTGCAGATGATCTATAACTTGATCAAATAGATCATTCACTGGTAAGCCATTTCTATCGAAGACTGCCTCCGCTACTTCAAAGCACTTATTCCTGATTTCAATTAGCGTCTCAATATTATCCTGCGATTTAATTGATTCTATGGCTTTCTTTTTAACCATTAACTCATACTTTATTTTTTTCTCATTCATTGACTCAAGCTCTGACTCGTCTTCCGGGTACATCGGTGATTCTTTGGTAAGTTTAACTAATTGGTTCGCTTTCTTACCTATTGTTCTAAAATTTGCTGTAATTATAGCGCTTTCCAGAATTTCCAGACCGGTTATCAAACCAAGTACTATGCATAAAACAGTTGCCTTATTTTCTAAAGATTCCTGATCTTGTTCAGTTTCATTAAAAGCAACTTTCAAACCTGCTAAGAATTGATCATATTCCTTCTTTGGAATCAATACAAGAGGAGCAGTTTCGCTTGGACTGACCAGAATAAAATCTTTATGTGCTCTAATCTTCTTGAAGCGCTTTTCTTGCTTTTTGATGATTTTTTCTAATTTGTTTTGTTGTGCCGCAACTTTGGAAAGTAATTTCGTTACTTCTTCTCTGATAACGGTTAATGTGTTGTCCATAGTTTATTGAGTTTTTAATAGTTTTTTGAGTATCTGAGTCAGATGAACGGTCGCACATCAGGGCGAAACTTAATCTTAGTTTTTGATTAAGGAGCTTCTGCGCTTTTATAATATTTTTTAGTTACCAGTTAGTTGTTTTAGTTGTTAGTAGTTGATTCTGAATTGATAAAAGATAATAATTTTTGAATATTATTTTTATCAAATGTATCAATTTTGTAATAACGGCAAGCGTTGCAGGAAAAAAATGTTTCAGGATTTCTAGGTTCTCAGTTCTCGGTTCATGGTATAGCTTAGGGCTTAGGGGTGTTTTCTGTCGTCGGCAGGACGACGGCGGTTCTTTTTACCGTTAATGCGGTGGGTTTTCTGTCGTCGGCCGGACTACTGCGGTTCTATTTGACTGCAACGCAGTCGTGTCGTTTCTGTTCTTCTTTGTCTTGAAACAAAGAAGAACCAAGAAAATTCAAGGCTGGGATACTACGGCTAAATTTTGGTGCTGCAGCCTAAAAAATCTAACTTGCCCTTCGGGAGTCTAAACTGCTTCAGCAGTTTTCGCCCACCCTTTGCACTTCCTGACTGTAGGAGGCTTCGAACACGGAGATTTTTCTTTACGGCTGCAACACCAAAATTCTTAACGCCTTCGTATCCCTAGGCCGGTCCTTTTTGGGATGTCTTCCAAAATAAGATACTCATATGTTAAAGGGAAGCTTTTCAACAACTTAAACTACTTGAACCATTTGAACCACTTTGAACAACCTTTGAACAACCTTTGAACAACATTGAACACCATTTTTCACCCCTAGGCAGGTCCTTTTTGATACTCTTCCAAAATAAACTTTTCATGTGTTAAAGGTAACTGAGAGCTGACAGCCGATAGCCGACAGTTGACAGCCAACAGCCAAACTAACGATTATTACCAAAACCGCTACGAATATTCAGCCAATCTATACGAATATTCATTTGTCTCCTTTGATAAAATTTATTTTATGATCTTTGCGACCTAACACACTTTGCTAAGCAAACCACCTGGAGTTGTGGGCTTGTTAATTTATGACCCGAATTCTCCCTATACGAGATGGGGAGAAACAGGGATCTGAGAAGGGCAGCTTTCGCTGCCCTTTTTTTTTGACCGTTAACGGGGTCGGGTTTCTGTCGTCAGCCGGACTACTGCGGTTCTTTTTGACCGTTAACGCGGTCGTGTCGTTTCTGTTCTTCTTTGTCTTGAAACAAAGAAGAACCAAGAAAATTCAAGGCTTGGGTGCTCCGGCCAATTTTGGGGCTGCAGCCTAAAAAATCTAACTTGCCCTTCGAGGGGCTTAACTGCTGGAAGCAGTTATCGCCCTTCCGTTTGTAAGTCCTGGCTTCAGGAGGCTTCGGACACGGAGATTTTTCTTTACGGCTGCAGCCCCAAAATTTTATGTGACATAGAAGCTACGCAATTAAGCATACAAGGCCTCCACACCCCTAGGCCGGTCCTTTTTGGGATGTCTTTCAAAATGAGATACTCATGTGTTAAAGGGAAGCTTTTCAACAACTTAAACTACTTGAACCATTTGAACCACTTGAACATTTGAACAACTTTGAACCACCTTTGAACCACCTTTGAACAACATTGAACAACATTTTTCACCCCTAGGCCGGTCCTTTTTGGGACGTGTTTCAGAAAGGGAGACTCTTGGGTTAAAGGGCAGCATTTCAACAACTTGAACCAATTGAACCACTTGAACCATTTGAACAACCTTGAACCACCTTTGAATAACCTTTGAACAATATTGAACAACATTGAACCATGTTGAACAAAACTTTTCACCTCCAGGCCGGGCCTTCTTTTGCCTTTTGCCTCGGTCACCGAGTGAAGCGTAGCGAAATCGACAAACCTTTGACCCCGCTCCAGGTCATTGCTTTCCCTCCGGGTAGAGAAAATGGTATAACCAAGACTTTGTAATAAGTCTTAAATGACTCCGGATGGAGTCAAAGGTTTGTAGAAGCATATCATCCACCAAACTTCTTCCGACCCCAGAGGGGTCGAACAGAAGGGGTTTCAGGGTTTTGTGTTCTTTTTTTCACTGACTGCTGACGGCTGAGTGCTGACTGCTAATTGCGAGTTAATATTTTAGAGACTTGGAGACCGGTAGCTGGCTTTAGTTCAACCGGGCCATAAGTCTGCAGATGATCTATAACTTGATCAAATAGATCATTCACTGGTAAGCCATTTCTATCGAAGACTGCCTCCGCTACTTCAAAGCACTTATTCCTGATTTCAATTAGCGTCTCAATATTATCCTGCGATTTAATTGATTCTATGGCTTTCTTTTTAACCATTAACTCATACTTTATTTTTTTCTCATTCATTGACTCAAGCTCTGACTCGTCTTCCGGGTACATCGGTGATTCTTTGGTAAGTTTAACTAATTGGTTCGCTTTCTTACCTATTGTTCTAAAATTTGCTGTAATTATAGCGCTTTCCAGAATTTCCAGACCGGTTATCAAACCAAGTACTATGCATAAAACAGTTGCCTTATTTTCTAAAGATTCCTGATCTTGTTCAGTTTCATTAAAAGCAACTTTCAAACCTGCTAAGAATTGATCATATTCCTTCTTTGGAATCAATACAAGAGGAGCAGTTTCGCTTGGACTGACCAGAATAAAATCTTTATGTGCTCTAATCTTCTTGAAGCGCTTTTCTTGCTTTTTGATGATTTTTTCTAATTTGTTTTGTTGTGCCGCAACTTTGGAAAGTAATTTCGTTACTTCTTCTCTGATAACGGTTAATGTGTTGTCCATAGTTTATTGAGTTTTTAATAGTTTTTTGAGTATCTGAGTCAGATGAACGGTCGCACATCAGGGCGAAACTTAATCTTAGTTTTTGATTAAGGAGCTTCTGCGCTTTTATAATATTTTTTAGTTACCAGTTAGTTGTTTTAGTTGTTAGTAGTTGATTCTGAATTGATAAAAGATAATAATTTTTGAATATTATTTTTATCAAATGTATCAATTTTGTAATAACGGCAAGCGTTGCAGGAAAAAAATGTTTCAGGATTTCTAGGTTCTCAGTTCTCGGTTCATGGTATAGCTTAGGGCTTAGGGGTGTTTTCTGTCGTCGGCAGGACGACGGCGGTTCTTTTTACCGTTAATGCGGTGGGTTTTCTGTCGTCGGCCGGACTACTGCGGTTCTATTTGACTGCAACGCAGTCGTGTCGTTTCTGTTCTTCTTTGTCTTGAAACAAAGAAGAACCAAGAAAATTCAAGGCTGGGATACTACGGCTAAATTTTGGTGCTGCAGCCTAAAAAATCTAACTTGCCCTTCGGGAGTCTAAACTGCTTCAGCAGTTTTCGCCCACCCTTTGCACTTCCTGACTGTAGGAGGCTTCGAACACGGAGATTTTTCTTTACGGCTGCAACACCAAAATTCTTAACGCCTTCGTATCCCTAGGCCGGTCCTTTTTGGGATGTCTTCCAAAATAAGATACTCATATGTTAAAGGGAAGCTTTTCAACAACTTAAACTACTTGAACCATTTGAACCACTTTGAACAACCTTTGAACAACCTTTGAACAACATTGAACACCATTTTTCACCCCTAGGCAGGTCCTTTTTGATACTCTTCCAAAATAAACTTTTCATGTGTTAAAGGTAACTGAGAGCTGACAGCCGATAGCCGACAGTTGACAGCCAACAGCCAAACTAACGATTATTACCAAAACCGCTACGAATATTCAGCCAATCTATACGAATATTCATTTGTCTCCTTTGATAAAATTTATTTTATGATCTTTGCGACCTAACACACTTTGCTAAGCAAACCACCTGGAGTTGTGGGCTTGTTAATTTATGACCCGAATTCTCCCTATACGAGATGGGGAGAAACAGGGATCTGGGAAGGGCAGCTTCGGTTGCCCTTTTTTAAC
>Ga0209066_10001286_pt1 | contig 33808 bp, 49 predicted proteins | sample All_14_2_FD_187198 | JGI IMG/M metagenome (GOLD analysis project Ga0209066, IMG submission 187198) | Freshwater microbial communities in response to fracking from Pennsylvania, USA - Allegheny Zone_MetaG_DW_15 (SPAdes) (version 2) ... | reverse complement strand
ATCGGGGTCTTTCTCGATGCCTTGCCCCCTAACCCTGATTTGCCCCCTAGGGGGATTCAGGGGGCTAGGGGGAATCATTCTTGGCCACCTTTTCGCATCATCATGGCACTCGATTGGACATCGTCAATCACCAACCAGCCGTGTTCAAGTGGGCTGATGATCTCGGACAGGATGAGTGCACCGATCAATTTTTCTGGGTAGGCTGCGCTCAGATCGTTCTCGATCGTGCGTGGTTTTCTGCCATCAGCTGCCAGCTTGTCTTTAAGTGCCGACCTGCTAATATAGGGTAAACCCTCGCGTATTTCAGCGCCTGTTCCCCACCATGCGTTCTCGAATGTTTTGCGATGCGCGTCCAGTTTCGACTCTTTTTTCGGGGCTGTCGGTGCTTCAGTTTGGACGATCACAGCGCTAGTCACTTGCTGGTTGTCTTCATCGCGCCAGCCAGGGATGGCCACTTGTTGCAGCTCGACGTGGATGGTCTCGGCCAGTTCTGCATCTTTGGACTTGCGCTGCACGATCTGCATGGGCACGCCTTCTTTGCCTGGCACGATGCTGATCTCGATGTCCAGAGCACCTCGCCATGCGCTTGAGCCTCGAGCGCGGTGCTGGGCTTCGTCTGACACACCTGTGTGGTGCACCAAGATCACCGAGCAGTTGAATTCCTGCATGAGTGCGTTGCATGCGTCCAGCATGGTCTTGGCATCTTGAGCTGAGTTTTCATCGCCTGAGAGGAATCGGTGCAGGGTGTCGACAACGATCACGCTGGGTCTGTCTTTCAGCATCCTGACTTGCTCGACCACTTTGAGATAACCGGTCGGGGTGTTCAGGTCGCAGCCGTCTTTGGACAGCCACATGGCCAGCTTGCCTGCTTTGTGGTGGTGCTTCCAAGCTGCCACCCTGCCTCGCAGACCGTGGTGGCCTTCACCGGCCAGATAGACCACGTTGCCTTGACGCACTTTGTGGCCTGCCCAGTCTTCTGTTCCGCTGGCCATGCGCAGGCACCAGTCGAGCACCACGAATGTCTTGCCGCCACCGCTTGGGCCGTGGACCATCACTAGGGCTTGGGATTGAATCCAGCGTTTGACGAGCCAGCTGATGGGGCTGGGCTGTGCGCAGAAGTCGTCGGCTGGGATCAGCCAGTCGTCTGCCGGTGGCATCAATAGGCCTGCCAGATCGTGGCCAGCTTGTGCATAATCGTTGGCATCACCGAGTATCGGAGGCATCACCATGCGTGCACCGTACTTGGCGCTGGCCTGCTCTGCGTAGCGTTGGCCAACACCGCTTTGGTCATGGTCTGCGACGATCACGATGTCTTGAGTTGCTCCGTACATTTCTCTGAGTGTGCCAGTGACCGGCACCAGATTGCTGGCGCTGTATGCCACCACGACTGGCCTGTCGGTGGTTTCATGGATGGTGGCTGCCGTTGCGAATCCCTCGGCCACGAACAGTGTGCCTGTCTCATCTAGTGAGCCTACCATCCAGAACTTGCCGCCAGTCTGACCGCCTGGATGGTAGAGCTTGCCGCCTTCGTGGTCGATGTACTGCAAGGTGGCCAGTGTTCCGTCTTCGTCGTAGAGTGGCAGCACCAGTCGACCGTCTCCTGTTGCCCTTGCACCATGCGTTTGAATTCCCTTCTTGGCCAAGTAAGGATGATCTGGAAGTGCCGCCTGTGCGCCTGTCCAGATTTTCTCGACCGTGTCGCTGGCCACTTGGTGCTGGCGCTCGAGTGCTGCGTCACGCAGAGCTTTGGCCTCGGCCAGTCGTTTGGCGTGTGACATTTCCTCGGTCTGCGTGAGTTTGCGTCCTACGTCTGCACGCCATGTCACTTCCATGCCTGCTCGCCAGCATCCGAATCGACCGGCTGGGATGCCATCACCGAACACCAGATACCAGCCTGGCTTGTCACCGTGGCCAGGTGCGCCTTTGGTGCCTGATCGGAATCGATGAATTTTTCCATCCATCAAGACTTCGTCTGGCGGCTCAAGGCCAGCTGCACGCATTGCATCAATCAATTGATTCTCTGCTGGTGCGACGAGTTTTTCTGGTGGTGGTGCCCAAGGTCCACCGAGTACTTTTGAGAGGTCAGCCATGCGTCACCTTGCGGCTTTCAAAGTAGTTTGACAGCGCCAGCATGACTTTGTGAGTTGGGTTGGCATTTGGGTTGTCGCGCACTTGGCGAATGGTGTTGTAGTGCACACCAGTGGCCTCAGCCACCTTCATTGGCATTCGGTCGGAGAGCGCGTCTCGTATCTGCTCTAGGGTCATCATGTTTTTTTCCTTTGTTGAAAATATTTATTGCGATGTGTGGATATTACACTAAAAAATGGTTTATAGTCTAGCCACACCTCGAACTGATTCCCAGACGGAGGTGCAAAAAAAAGGAGAGCCAAATGGCTATCAATTTGAAATCGACCGGCAGCTTGTCTGCCAATGGAGTGAAGTTGTTGGTGTACGGCCAAGCTGGTGCTGGTAAAACCACGCTGGTTAAGACGCTGCCCAATGTGATTGTTCTCAGTGCCGAGGGTGGCCTGCTGTCCATTCAGGACGCTGACCTGCCTTACATCGAGATCGCCTCGATGGATGACTTGCGCGAGGCCTTCACATGGGCCAGAGACAGCAAGGAGGCCGCAGGCTTTCAGTCGGTGGCGCTTGACTCGATCAGCGAAGTGGCTGAGGTGGTCTTGTCCCATGAGATGAAGAAGTCTAAGGATGGCCGCGCAGCTTATGGCGAGATGAACAGCACCATGCAGGAGTTGATTCGCGCCTTCCGCGATCTGCCAGGCAAGCATGTCTACATGTCGGCCAAGTTGGAGAAGTCCACCGACGAGATGGGCAAGATGCTCTACAACCCAGGCATGCCTGGCAAGAGCCTGACACAAGGCCTGCCTTACTTCTTTGATGAAGTGCTGGCGCTGCGTGTTGAGCGTGATGCCGAAGGCGTGACCCAGCGTGCGCTGATGTGCGACTCTGATGGCCTCTGGTTGGCCAAGGATCGCTCTGGCAAGTTAGAGGCTTGGGAAGCGCCTGATCTGGGTGCAATCATTGCCAAGATCGGAGGCAAAGCATGACCGCCAAGGTATTGCCCAATGACATGAACGAGCTGGCCAGCATGTGGCTGGCTGCTAAGAAGCAGGAAGAAGATGCGACAGCGGATCGACGCGATATTGAGGACCACATCAAGAAGCTGGCAACTATTGCCGAAAACCTTGAAGGCACAGAGACAGTTGAGCCTGGTCGATTCGAGATCAAGATCGTTGGCCGCATCGACCGAAAGGTCGACGGAGACAAGGTGCAAGAGCTTGCCGCTGAGTTCGGTCTGACCGATCACTTGGCCAAACTGTTCCGCTGGAAGCCTGAGATCAACATGGCAATCTGGAAGGCAGCAGATGAGTCCATCACCAAACCGCTTGCCGGTGCAATCACGGCCAAGCCTGGCCGCCCATCTTTCAAAATCATCCCCAAGGAGTAAATCATGGCTTTTTTAAACGAAGAATTTAACGTCAACGAACTGCCCCAAGGCAATGGCAACTTTGAGCCTCTGCCTGCTGGCTGGTACACCGCCACCATCTCTCAGTCTGAGCTGAAGGCAACCAAGGCTGGCAACGGCCAGTACATCAAGCTGCGCTATGACATCACTGGCCCGAGCCACCAAGGTCGCGTGGTGTTTGGCAATCTGAACATCAAGAATGCCAACCCTAAAGCCGAGGAGATTGGTCGTCAGCAGCTCGGAGACATCATGCGTGCGATTGGCTTGGCCAAAGTGACCGACACCGATCAGTTGATTGGTGGCCAGATTGCCATCAAGCTGGAGGTCAAGGAAGACGCTCAGTACGGTGCAAGCAATGAGGTCAAGGGCTTCAAGTCTGTGTCCGGTAGCGTAGCGCCAGCTGCGGCCATTCCTCAAGGCCAAAGCAATCCAGCTCCTGCTGCATCTGCCAAGGCCGCACCGCCTTGGGCTAAGAAGTAAGAAAAGAAAAGCCCAGACTAGCGTGAACTGGTCTGGGCAAACTCATCAAAGGAGAGACAACATGAAAATCCCTGAGCCAGATAATACCATCCAGTCGTTGATTGACAAGCACCATGAGGCCATTGCTGAGGTGCCGCGCCCACACCTTGGGGCCAGTACGCTTGGCCATGTGTGTGATCGGTGGCTGTGGCTGTCGTTTCGCTGGGCTGTGCAGCCGAGCTTTCCTGGTCGAATCCTGCGCCTGTTCAGGCGTGGCCACCAAGAGGAGGCCAACATCATCAGCGACTTGCGTGCCATTGGCATCGATGTGCGCAAGGTGTCGAGTCAGCACCGTGTTGACTTTGGCAGCCATGTGTCTGGCTCGATCGATGCCATCATCGACAAGGGTGTGCCAGAAGCGCCCAAGTCCAAGCACATCGCTGAGTTCAAGACCGCATCAAAAAAGGCATTTGACGATCTGGAGAAGAATGGCGTTGAGAAATCCAAGCCTGAGCACTTTGTTCAGATGCAGGTCTACATGGCTGGCACTGGCATCGATCGTGCGCTGTATTTGACCGTCTGCAAGGATGATGACCGCATCCACACCGAGCGCGTGAAGTTCGACAAGGATGTGGCAGGCAAGGCCATCGAGCGTGGCCAGCGCATTGCTTTGAGTGATCGCATGCCCGAGCCAATCAGCTCGGATGCGAGCTGGTATCAGTGCAAGTTCTGTGATGCGCATGAGTTCTGCCACCAGAGCAAGACCACCAAGCATGTGAACTGCCGCACCTGTGCTTTGGCCACAGCGATGCCTGACTCGACTTGGCACTGCGCCAAGTGGGATGCTTCGATTCCTTTGGATTCACAGCGCACTGGTTGCGAGTCGCATGTCCTGCACCCTGATCTGGTTTCTTGGCAGCGCAAGGACGGACCGGACGAGTTCACCGCTGTGTATGAAATCAATGGCGTGAATCTGGCCAATGGTGATCCTGAGCAGGAGGGTGTCTACGGCTCCAAGGAGTTGCTGGCCAATGCCAATGCCTGCGCCAGTGGTGATGCGCTCATTGCTGAGATGCGCAAGGACTTTGGTGGAAGGATTGTGGGATGACCAGAGAAGACATTATTCGCATTGCACAAGAGGCGCATGGCCCAATTACTGCTCGATGGTGGGACATGGATGTTGCATCGCTTGAACGCTTTGCCGCCCTTGTAATCAAAAGCCTAAAGCCTTCACTACAAACTGAATTTAAAAAAATGTTTATGGAAGGTGCTGCTGCCGAGCGTGAGGCGTGTGCAAAGGTGTGTGAAGAAAACGCGCACAACTATCTTGTTGATAAAGCATGGTGCGCAGAAGCAATCCGAGCAAGGGGTCGTGATGCTCCGTGACTACCAACAGCGCACCATTGACCAGCTGTATGCGTGGTTTGAGGCTGGCAGCCACGGCAATCCTTGCTTGGTGTTGCCGACTGGCTCAGGCAAGTCGCACATCGTGGCTGCGCTGTGCAAGGATGCCTTGCAAAACTGGCCAGAGACTCGGGTGCTCATGCTGACCCATGTCAAGGAGCTGATCGAGCAGAATGCCGAGAAGATGCGCCAGCATTGGCCTGGTGCACCGATGGGCATCTACAGCGCCAGCATTGGCCAGAAAGACTTGAGCGAGCCGATCACCTTCGCTGGCATCCAGTCGGTGCGCACCAAGGCGCGTGAGCTTGGCTACATCGATCTGGTGATCATTGACGAGTGCCACTTGGTCAACCATAAGGACGAGGGTGGCTATCGCAAACTGCTTGGCGAGTTGAAGGCCATCAATCCGCACCTGCGCGTGATTGGCTTGACTGCTAGTCCATACAGACTTGGGCATGGCCTTATTACTGACAAGCCTGCACTTTTTGACGACATCATTGAGCCGGTCAGCATCGAGGAGCTGGTGTTCAAGGGCTATTTAGCCACACTGCGCTCCAAGATCACCAAGGCCAAGCTGGATGTGAGTGGCGTGAAGAAGCGCGGAGGCGAGTTCATTGAGTCTGAGTTGCAGGCCGCTGTGGACACCGACGACAAGAATCAGGCCGTGGTGCATGAGGTCATGGCCTTGGCCGGTGAGCGCAAGGCGTGGCTGTTCTTTTGTGCTGGCGTGAAGCATGCGGAGCACGTGGCCGAAGTCCTGCGCCAGCAGGGTGTGATCGCTGAGTGCGTGACTGGCGAGACACCAAAGAAAGAGCGCGAGCGCATGCTGGCCGACTTCAAGGCAGGCCGTGTGCGTGCTCTCACAAACGCGAATGTGCTGACCACAGGCTTTGACTATCCAGACATCGATCTGGTAGTGATGCTGCGCCCGACCATGAGCGCCAGCCTTTATGTGCAGATGGCTGGCCGTGGCATGCGGGTCAAGAGCCACACCGACCACTGCTTGGTGCTTGACTTTGCAGGTGTGGTCGAGTCGCATGGCCCGATCACCAATGTGCAGCCGCCCAAGAAGGGTGGCGATGGCAATGGCGAGGCACCAGTCAAGGTGTGCGATCACTGCGGTGAGCTGGTGCACATCTCGGTGATGGTTTGCCCTTCCTGCGGTGAGCAGTTTCCTGAGCCGGTCAAGAAGTCGATGGTGCTGCGCAACGACGACATCATGGGTCTGGATGGCCAGGAGCTGGAGGTGACGAGCTGGACATGGCGCAAGCACATCAGCAAGGCCTCGGGCATTGAGATGCTGGCCGTGACCTACTACGGTGGCCTGAGCGATACGCCAATCACCGAATATTTGCCAATCATGCATGAAGGGTATGCCGGTCAGCGTGCAATGAGCCAGCTGCTAAGTATTGCCAACAGCGCCAGCATTGTGCCTGGTGGTCTGAATGTGAAGACGCTCGAGGATATGGTGCAGAACATGAACATGGCCACGCCACCAGAGATGATCGAGTATCGCAAGGACGGAAAGTTTTTTAGGGTAATGAAAAGGAGCTGGGAATGACAGTTGAAGAACAAATGAACAGGATGCACAAGCTCAAGGTTTGTGATGTGTGCAGTCGTGAGGCTGATCCGCTTGGTGGTGTCAAGGTGCGCACCAAGTGGCATTGCGCTCGGTGCTGGGTGAAGTTGATGCAAAGGGGTCTGAAATGAGCCGACCACCAGAGCCACAATTCTTGGTTGATTACCGCGAGTGGATCAAGGCCGGTCCACCAAAGTGCTGCCACACCTGCGAGATGTACGGCAACGATGGTCTGTGCACCGAGTTCTTCATGACACCGCCAGCTGAGTTTGCGGCTGAGGTGGATGCCTGCCCTAAGTGGGAGCCAGAATGTCCATTCTAGACCGTATTCCCACCGAGCATGAGGAGCAGCGCGAGCTGGTGCGTTGGTTTCGCCAGACTTGGCCAGGCGTGCGCATCTTTGCTATTCCCAATGGTGGCGCTCGCAGTCCGGCCACCGCTGGCCGCTTGAAGGCTGAGGGTGTGTCTTCTGGCGTGCCTGATCTGTTCATCCCTGCCTGGGGTCTTTGGGTGGAGATGAAGCGCACCAAGGGTGGCAGCTTGAGTGCCGAGCAGAAAGACTGGATTGCCTATCTTGAAAGTGTGAGATTCTGTTGTATAGTGGGAAAAGGTGCTGATGATGCCAAATGCAAACTTCAGGCCTTTTTTAACCAACACAAGGACAATTTATGAGCACTCGCATTTATGTCGTCACTGACATTGAGACCAACCGCCATCGTCTGATTCGCGCTGGCAACCAAGCGCAGGCCATTCGCCATGCTGCTCAGACTCGATTCGACATCGAGGTCGCTGGCCAAGAGGACTTGGTCAACTTGCTGACCAATGGCGTTCCCATCGAGCTGGCCGGTGGACCTGCCACTGCTGACATGTTCGAGGAAGCTGCCATTGCCAATGCTGGAGGGACTGACTGATGAAAATCTTTATTGATGGAGAGTGGAACAGCTACGGTGGCGAGTTGATTTCGCTGGCGCTAGTTGCAGAAGATGGCCGCACATTTTATGAGGTGCTTGGTTGCGACAATCCTGATCCTTGGGTCGCTGAAAACGTGATGCCAAAACTTGGAAAACCGTGGATCACTATGGAAAGTTTGCAAGAGCAACTAGCCATTTTTCTTAATCAGTTTGACACAGTGCAGATCGTTGCCGATTGGCCAGAAGACATCATGTGGTTTTGCAAAGTGCTTATTACTGGACCAGGCACAAGATTAGACACGCCACCATTGACGATGGGCATTTTGCGTGTGGATACGATTTCAGAAAATCCACATAACGCATTGGCAGATGCATTGGCTTTGCGCGATTGGTATTTTCCAGAAGGGAGTGACGCATGACTACCACCAAAATCAAAGATCGCTACATGACGATCAGGCTGCCTGCCGACATCGAGATCGAGCTGCGCAAGATGGCCGAGCGCAACACACGCACTCTGGCCGCGCAGATTCTGCACTGCGTCAAGATGGAATTGGAGCGCCAGCAAGCACAGGAGACCAAAGCATGAAGAAGCAGATTCACATCAGCATCGACACGTTGATGCACAAGTGGCCAGTGTTTGGTATTGGCTTTTCTGGTGGCGAGTTCTTTGTCTCGCTGTGGTTGGTCGACATTCGCATCTGGCGAGGTTATTGATGCGAAAGCGCAAGCCACAGCCAAGGCCAAGGCATTACAGCATCCTTGACGAGATGATGGCCAGTCCGACCGAGCCGTTGCCTGAGAAGTTTCGCACGCACCAGCTCACCATGATGTACCAAGGCCTGCATGCAATGGAGACCGCGCCAGCGCCCACCACGGACGACTGGCGGGTCGTCAGTGATGCGATCAACCTCATGGAGACCCTGGTGGTCGAGATGAAGGTCTGCGAGGACTCCAGTGGCTTGCTGATGGATGCTATTACCGCTTTGGCGATCGCTGGAAAGCGAAACAGGGCAGGTGGCGCCATTCGTATGGATGGGGTCGGAATTCAGGCTGTACGCTCGATTCTGAGCGACTATGCCGAGCTTCTGAATGTGTTGCCTGCTCGCACCATGTATCGATGCCACCGCCTCACCGAAAAACGACTGCATGACCTGCTCGATGGCAAGCGCAGACCACATGATGTGGAGATAACATCGATCTAGGGTTTGTCCCTATTTGCATTGATTGTGGGACTTCGTGCTATACTGTGGGCACATTAACCAACCAGCAAGGAGCTGATCGTGAAAAACTCAAACTTTCAAACACCACGTAATTTTGCAGACTGCACATGGGTGCAGGGCTATGGCCGCAAGGAGCCGCTTTGGGAGCGTGTGGCTGGCTATGTGTTGGCTTTCGCCATTGGCGTTGGCTTGGCTGTCACTTTGGTGGCTTGGTGGTCATCATGAATAAAGACGAAGCGTTGAAGTTGGCGCTGGAGGCGTTGCAAAACATTGATAGAGCGATGCCATTCCCTGTGGCTAAGTTGGCAATCAAAGAATGTAAAGCCGCACTAGAAGCGAAGGATGAGTCTGTGGCGTGTTGGTGTCACAAGTGCAATGAAAACGAATTAGTCAACGGCATTCCATTTGCCATGACCCGCATGATTCTTTGTCCTAACTGTGGCAATAAGCGTTGTCCCAAGGCAAGTGACCATACATTGCAATGCACAAACAGCAACGAGCCAAACCAAGAGGGAAGCGTTTACACCACCCCACCACAGCGCAAGCCGCTGACGGATGAGGAGATTAACAATTTGGATAAGTGGCTTGAACAAGCGCCTTATTGGCGTGTATTGAAACTTGCCCGAGCCATCGAAGCCGCACACGGCATTAAGGAGGAAGCATGAAGTACCCATCTTATTGCTGCCAGAAATGTGGCGATCTTATTGGTTGGCTTGGTCGAGTTATGCCATTTCACAAATGTAAGGAGAAAAAAACATGAATTGCTGCGACGATTACGGCAATTGCAGACAGGGTCGTGACTGCCCTGTGCGCATTGCTCGTGCTTCGCAACCTTTAGTCTCAAAGCGCCTTTTCAGGCGCTTTTTTTATTGGTTGCTGATTGCAATTCTTGGCCTGATCTGGATGGCTTTTGTAGCCATCGTGGTGGCCACTTATGCGTAGGGTCTGGTGCCAGCCTTGTCTATGATCAGAGCCTGCTTGCGTGGGCTGGTGTCATCGCTGTTTGGTACGCTGATGTGGGTCCAGCGATCAAACTCGCGGATGATCTGGTCGTAGCCAATGCCGCTGTCCACGATCTTGCGCACCACCTCGTCTGGTGTCATGCCTGGCACCTTGAAGTCGGCAGCGCAGCCAGTGCGGTGCTGTGACGAGTCTTTTGAACCAACTGCATCATTCACCTGCTTTGTGCGCAGGCCTGAGCTGATCATGATCGGCTTGCCACCAAGCACCACCTTCACCTGCTCCAGAAAGTCTGCCAGGCGCGTCAGATTGGCCAGCTCGGTGTCATTGGGGCTGTTGTCCCAGCCATTGCGTTCTGCGGTCTCTGAGGCCGTCAGTTCTTCGAGTGTGAAGTTGGGTGTTAGGTTCATTTCATATCCTTGAGTTTTTGGATTTCACCACCCTTGTCTTTGGAGCCTTGAGAGCTGCCACGGTGAAAGTTCAGTACGGTGCCGCACATTGTGATGAGTGAGCCGAGCGCCATGTACACCAGTTCCTTGTTGGCCTCTGGCACGCCCTTCATGAAGGCAAACCAAGCCAAGAAGATGGTGGCTGTGACAATTCCAATATCGAGCGCGTAGGCCGTGTTCTTGGCCAGCCATGATGCGTTGGTGGATTCCTGCACCTTGGCATTCATGTCGCGTGCGCTGTCTGTATTGGCGTTTTCAAGTTCCACCAGTTTGATGTCATTGGCCATCTTTGCTAACTCACCGTCTTGCGCCAGCTTGGTCAGCTCCAACTGCGCTTTGGCTTTGGCTTCTGGGTCTGGAATGAGCTTGTCGATAAGCTTGCCGCCCACGTTTAGGATTGCGTCGAGTCCAATCATTGTTTGCTCCTTGAAAGCATGGTTGATGCAATTTCCATCATGGTTCTTGCCACTTGAATGTCAGCGGGTTCATTATCCCAGCCAACAGTGATTTGGCCAACAAACCGGCTTGGGTCAGGTGGGATGCTGATTCGGCATGTGTAGGTGACACCCTTGGCGATGTACCACAGGCCCATCTCGGATTGCGCTGATCGGTATTCACCGCAAGGAATCTCGCTGGCCATCAGCCTGACCACATCAGCGTTGTTGGCTGCATTCTGAGTAAACAGGCCAACATCAAGCCCATCGTTGGCTTTGTCTCGGCCTTCTTTGGTGTAGGCGCGATACAGCACTCTGGTTCCAAACATGGGGTTTACTTTGAACACCGCCACAACGGTGGCGTTGGTGGTTTTGAACAAGTGGGCAGCAGCGTCTTCCACTCTGTCCTCAACAATGCTGGGCATCTTCTTGGACTCTTTGTATGCGCCCATCAGCAGTTCTTGGTTCTGCCAAACGAAGTAGCCAGAAAACGCAAACACCGCCATGAGTATCAGCGCAAACAGTTTAAATGGGCTATCCACATAGGACAGAACCTTGCTCAATATGTCTGCTGGCTTTTCGTCGCTCATAGTCCAATCATCCCAAGTAGTTTATTGACAACCTTGTCGGCAAGCTCGTCTGGCAAAAATTTGAGCAGGCCCAAGACATACCAAGCAATGCACATGCGCACGAAGATTTTGAGAAAGAGGTCAAATTGCTTTTGGTATTCATTCATCGCCCACAGCGCGTCTTAGCGCACAACTCAGCAACTTCATTGAGACCCCATCCAATAGCGCCAATAAGCATCACAATCACAACAATTGCAACTGCCCACTCTAGTTGTTCGGCCTCGGCCTCTTTGCGCCTCTTTTCTTCTTCTTTGGCTTGGCGTGCTAGATGCGCGTCTTCAATGTCCATTTGTTGCTGGCGCTCTTTGATCTTTTGCCACACATCAGCGCGGCCAGTGGCCTGAAACAACATCATCAATTCGGCCTCGAAGCGCTTGGCCTCATCGAGCGCCATCTCAATTTGTAAGGCTGTGCCAAGGTTTGACTTGTTGCCAGAGCGTTTGGCCTCCACCATAGCTTTGGTGGCCACGCTTTTGGCATCAAACATCTTGGCGATAGATGGTGCCAAACCAGCCAAGTCATTTGCGACCTTGCTGGCTTTTTTGACTACGCTGATTGCACTTTGTAGTCCTGCTAGGGCTGTAATTGGATCGATCATTTTCGCTCTACCTTTTTCCACTCAAGGCATACTACTTTGCGATTAAAAACATCACCGGTCCATGCCCATCGGACGCATCTATATTCAGTTGATGACGCTTGCGATAGTGTTAAAAAAATCGCAAGTACATATTTCAATGCTTCCAATAACTTAGGAAGTAACCGACCACAGCAGAAGCTCCAGAGACCACGGTCATGCCAAACCAAAGACCTCCACGACCTTTGTTGGCCAGAGCTACCAGTTCTTCGAGCTGGCGCTCGACCTTGTCCATCTTTTTGTCCATGTCCTGAACTTTTTGCCAGAGCACGCCATATTTGACAAGGTCGATCTCGTTTCCTTCTACTGCCATTACTTCAATCTCCATCATTGTTAGCAATCAAAATGAATTCAAAGATTGCGCAAGACCTCGCAATACAAACATGCTCAACTCGTCAGGACGGAAACCAAATTTATCTCCGGCCTGTCGTATCAAACGCGATTCGTATTTTGGTTCTGCGTCTTCTTCTACTTCAATTTCTATGGTTTCCATGACTGGCTGCAAGTACACCATTTGCACTTGACCATTTTCGCCATCCACCAAAACTGGCTGACCTTGCTCGTCAAAAACAGGATGCTCAACAAAAACACCTTCGGCTGTTTCAACTTCATTTGTCATCAAGACTGCCACGCCATCTATCATTTTTACATCAGAAAAGCGTTGGAGTTTTTTGACCGTTTTTTGGCGTTCAATTGATTTGAATTTTTTGACTTTTTCACCTTCATTTGTCAAAAAATCTTTGTATTCGTCATCCCATTTGTCGTAGCAAATAAATGCATAACGCATAGGGTCAAGGCCATTGGCCTGCATTATTTCCATAACGCGCTGAACGGTTGTTCCGCAGTGCAATCTGGCTTCTGACTCACCTTTTGATTCGACTGCATCCAGAAACTTGTAGGTGCCGATTTCATTGGCAATCTCAACAGCAGCTTTGATTTCTGCATCAGTCAATGGGCTGATAGCGGTCTTGGCGCGTGCGTCTGATGTGTTGATCGTTCCGGTGGCTGCGTAGACAACAGACCAGCGCTTACTAGAAAGACCAGAACTGATTGTGTTGTCGCCACCAGGATAAACTGCTGAAGGTATAAATACACACGATGGATTAGAAAACGTAGTCCCACCTGCCGCAGTTGAAGGTGTGATTTCAAATGCGTCTGCTACGTTGTATTGAGCGCCAAGCAACCAACTGAGTCTGGTCGTGGCTGTGAGCATTTCAATACCTTGGCCAGCACCACCAGTTGTATTGGTCATGCGAAAGCCTGGAGCGCCATCTTGCTTAACTTCAAGTCGACGAGAAGCTGTTGCAAGGGTATTGATGCCAACAAACTGATTTGAAGAAACTCGCACCGCTTCAACACTGGTGCCGCCAGTATTCATTGTGTTGATCGTAAAACGACCAGGCACAATGTTTGTTGATACAGCACCGTCAACTGCCGCACCAATGCGAGCTGAGTCAATAAAACCAGTACCGTCTGCACCACCAAAATGCAAAATACCAATATTGTCACCAGATGCTAGTGCAGTGTTTGTGCCTTTGGTTGTCGATTTGCTGCGGTTGATCTGAATACGAGGCACGCCACCAGAGGTGTACCCATAAACTCCAAAGCCAGTAGAGTTGGTGTCACCAGTAACTGCTTGATAAGGAGGCGTGTATCCACTGACTCCAGCAATCGCAGTGGTGTATCCATTCACAAGATTTGTGCCATCGTACACAAAGTTGGCGCTTGTGGTGGGCACCTTTGAAGCATTCAAATATTGAACGGCATTTGCATTGCTGCCTGGCTGGGTGGCTTTGACCAAGTTCTCAACGCTGACCTGTTTGGTGGTTGAACCTTGGACAATAGGCACCGCTTCCGTACCAGCCAATGGCGTGGTAGCGGAGGTCAGTGCTGATATTTTGCTGTTAGCCATTAGCAGTCAGTTGCAGTTGCGTATTTTTCAAGCGATTTTGCGTGCTTGTAGCACTGTGCGATCACATTTTCACCATTCAGATCAAGATCAAATGAATAGCTTTCATGCTCGACATGTTCCTCGCCAGATGCACCAGTCACAAAAACTGATAGGCCGTAATTAACGATGCGAGGACGGCCAATGGCAATGGCTGTCACACGATGATAAGCATTCACCACTTCGATGCCGTGGCGGGTACTAATTGTTTTCTTGAAAGCCATTTGGCGATCTCCTTAAAAATCTTCAACAAAGAAACGATAGGTTTGCGATGGCACGTTTGCTGTGGTGGTCAAACTTGTATTGGCAACTTGCATATAAACAGCATTGACACCATCATCTTTAGCACCAAAAGCATAAATAGGAACGGGATTTGTTTGCAATGAGTACATCATTTTTGAAGTCACGTTGCTGGTCGGCTTGCATCCAGTCACGGCAAAAGCATAACTGCCATTTACACCGGGCGCTAATGTTCCAACCGTGTATGTCACATCGGCGTAAAACTTTAATTTTGAGTTGACGTTTGTTGGCGTTGCTTCAAAATAATACTCGGAAGCCCATGTTGGACAAGAGTTGTTTTTTGCAGTGTAGCGTGACGATCCGGTGCAAAGTTGGTCAACGATGTACAACAACTTAGAGCCAGAAACTGTGCTTCCTTTGTCGCTGGTTGCTACGTTATCAACTACTGTAATGTCGTCAATGTGACTGTCGCTGGTGATATAACGTGTGTCACCCATTTCCACAAAAATTGGAAGGGTAGCGCCAACGCTGTACACACGAAGTCGATTGTTTTTAACAGTGATCTGTTTTCCAGCCAAAAGTAAAATTGTTGAGGAAGATGTAATTGATGCGTCTTGTTCAAATGTATTGTCCAAAATGTCAATCTTGATCATTTCATTGGTTGTTGGGATAAGTTGTTCACCCAACCAGATGCAAGGCACAGTATTTTTAGGAGTGCCAAACTTGTTGCCGATAATCAAAATGTCTTCGCTGCTGTCACCAGTGCTGGTATCCGCACCCAAATAAATTTGCCCATCGTAGCAATCACGGAATGTGTTGCCCATAATGGTCACGCCAGACACACGGCCACAATCAATTGCAGCACGAATTGAGGCATCGTAGACATCTTTGCGATGGTTGATGATGATGTTGTTTTCAATCAAACAAGCCAAACGCTGACCTTTGCCAACATAAATTGAATGACGCGAAGCGTTGTTGATTGTGTTTCCGTAAATATGAAGGTTGTACGCACGCGCAGCTTGGATGCCATATCCTGAGCCAGAAACTGTGCCAAGAATGTTCTCAAGGTAGTTGTTGTAGGCCCAAGCATTTGTCCATGAGCCACCCAAGTTGGCATTGTGGCTCAAGCCTACATTGATGTTCTTGATGATGAGGTCGTGAAACCTTGTATTGCTGACAGTCTGTCCTGAGTTGCAACCGATGGCCACTTGGCTGTAGCCAGAGTTTCCGTCTCCAACCAGAGTCATCGTGTCGATTTCCAAGTCGTCAACAGTTCCGATCAGTTGGAAAATGTACGCGCCACTGGCAGCGCCAGACAGAAACACTCGGCCTTTGCCTGTCAATCGAATACGCGATTTGTTGGTGATAGTTAAAGAAGCATTTACCTTGTAGTTCTTGGTAAAAATTAGCGTTTGGCCACTGACCAATGAATCAATTGCTGCTTGAATTGCAACAGTGTCATTAGTTGTGCCATCACCTACTGCACCAAAATCTTCAACGCTCACAGTTTGAGCCAATTTAGCTTCAACATTGGTTTGAACACCTCCAGTGAATGGAGGGTCATAGATCACATCTTCTGCATTGATGCTAGAAATGACGGAATCGTTGTAACGCTCTGTCGCAGCTGGTGCGCTGTAGACCAAACTGCCTTTGCTGTTTTGCACGCGAATGCTGTAGTCGCTGTTAACGTATAAGCGTGCAGGAGTGCCACTTCGAGATGGATAGCCATTGAGTGTGCGAATTGGCTGAGGTGCTGCGATTGTCAGGTCTGCGTCCCAGTACACGTTGATGGGATTGCCTTGTGGGTCAAGATTGGCTGTGCCAATCCAGATGTAGCCATTCTCCAATGGCAAGCCATCCGTCTCTGTAAAGATCGGGTAGGTTGGTTGAATCGAGAGTGCTGACATTTATTGGTTCTCCTGGTCGAATTGGCGCTCGGCTTGGGTTGCTGTTTGCAACCATTGAATCCTTGCGTCCAATGCTTTTGGCAGTTTGGCTGCGTCTGCAAATTTCTGGAAGGATTGTGACATGGCTGTGCGACGAATGCTAGCTTCGCTTGGTGCTCCTCTGGTCGCAGCTTCAATGGCGAGCTTTTGGAATTCCTGATCAGCAAACAGTTTTCCTGCTGCTTTGAGTGAATCCTTGTTGCCTTGAGTCATGGCTCCGGTGATGATCGATGTGGCTGCGGCTGCAATAGGACCACCCATTGCCGCTGCACCAGTCAATGCGCCCTTGGACAGCGTGCTCTCCATGACCTTACCGATCAGGCTCTCAGCCTGCATGCCTTGCAGCAATGCTTGGTTTGCCTTGCCAGTTGTCAAGACATTGGCTCTGGCCTCTGTAACGCGCTTGGAGACCTCGAACAGGTCACGCAGTACATCTGCCGAGTCTTTGCCCAGTGTGTCAACGATGGTTTTGTAGACTGGTGGGTTGGCACGCAGCTTGGGATAGATGTCAGCAAACTCTGAGAATCCAAAGCCACCCTTTTCAGCACCTCTGGACGAGCGCGTGACAGATGCCAGTGCGGTGGCCAGTGTCTCTTTGCGCAGGTCTTCTGGGATGGTCTTGAGCAAGCGATTAAACTCGCCTGCATCGCCCTTGGCAGCACCAGTGATGGCGGTGCGCATCTTGTTGGCCACGCTGCCCTCGATGTCTTGGCCAAATGCATTCACGATACGCTTGCCAAGTGCTCGCTCTTTGGCATAGAGCAAGTTGGCCGCACGCAGTTGCTGGCGCAGTTCCTCGCCACCAATGTTGCCCACGTTTGTCAGTTGGTCGTCAGCCAGTGCCGCATATAGGCGCTTGAGGTCTGCCTCGGCCATGCTGCCGTATGGAGACTCCATCTTATTGATGGCGTTACCAATCAGCGTTTTCTCGCGCTTGAGTCGGCCATAAGTGATGTTGCCTTCCTCGATCATCTTGGCCAAGTTGCGCTCGGCTGCTGACATGCCCTTCTCGCCAACCTCAGCCTTGACGGTGTCAAGGGTTTCTTTGAGCTTTGGCAGGTCAACCACCGATGTCTTTGGCACTACTTCATCGACTGCGTTATAGACCTTGCTTGCCTGTGCATTGAGGTCTGAGCGAGTCGCTGTCAGCGAGTCTTTGATCTTTTGCGATACCACGCCAGGCGCGACTGCACCTTCGACAAATGTGGCATCGAATTGCTTGATCACATCGTCGGCTTTGTCTACGGCTTGCGTGACGGTGTTGCGCCATGCAGCCTCGGCCTCAGTGCCTGCGGCTGATCTGGTCAAACCTGCGGCTGCGCGGACTTGTGGGTTGTCGCTGAACACATCGGCAGGCAACTGGATGCCAAGTCGATCGGCTGCTTCTTTGGCTGCCACGTTGACCTGTGCAAGATCGGCCAGCCGATCGCGTGCGCCAGCCGAGCCAAAGCCTGTGCCTGCTGCTTTCTTGACCAGATTGCCAACTTCTTCCTCGGTCACTTCTGTCACCAATGGAGCCACTGCGGGTGAAGCTGGCGCGGCTGGAATCTCTGGTGCGACTGGTGCTGCCTCTGGCATTGCTGTGGCCATCGGTGCTGCTGGAGGCGCTTCTGGTGCCATTGCTGTACCTATTGGAGCGCCTGGTGCGCCTGCTGCTGGCGCAGGTGCTGGCGCTTTGCCTGTGACGCGCTGTACGCCCTTTTTGACCGCTTGGACGACCGGAGGTGCCACACGTTGCAAAATCTGCCCTGCTGGGCCTGTGGCTGCTGCTGTGACCACCTCGCCAGTGTCGAATCTGCCGCCAGTTCCAGCTTGTGTTGCTTCGATGGCCGCTTGAGTTGCGCCACCGGCCACGATCGCGCCAGGAATGGTTGCGGCTCGGCCTGCTGGTGTGAATGCTGCAATGCCACCAACTGCGCGTGGAATGTCACCCATCGTGAAGCCTGGTGGGATTGCGTATTCTTTTTGATCAACCGAAGATCGCAGTAAGTAGTTTCCCTTAGCATCTTGGCGAACCTGAACACCAGGGAAGTTGGCTTGCAGAATCTGCACCGTTTCCTTGGGGTTGCTCATGAGTGTGCCAAGAGCTGTCTTAAACGATGCCACGCTCATTTGATTGAGCTCAGGCATGCTTGTCCACTCTGGCAAGGCTTGGGTCTCAGGCGTTGCGCGTGCGCGGCCAGTGACAGACTCGGCAATGCTTTCCAAGAATCCCATTGGCTTTGGCTGTGATGCCGCCCATTGCTCTGGAGACATTGGGGCCGCAGCTGGTGCTGTGGCCGTAGGTGTAGGAGCAGCTGGTGCAGTCTGCTTAGTTTGTGATGCCAACCATTCTTCTGGACTCATTTTGCCCCCACGGATTGCTTGTATGCTGCCCACTGAGCATCACTAAAGTTTGCAGGACGAGTGTAAGTTTGGCCACCGACTTTGACAGTGTTTGCTGATGGTGCAGGTGGTGCACCAACTGGGGCTTGCTCTGTGGCAGAGTAGAATATGTTTTCTGTGTTGAGGCCATAACCCTTGGAGATGCGTTCCAGTCCTGTGCGAACTGTCTTCTCACCTTCCAATGCGCTGTTGTACAGACCTTTGGCCTGACCTTTGAATGATTCGCGCTGTGATGGGCTAAGACGCTGACCAGTTGCCACCTTGTTGTAGATGTTCGTGATGCGCTCTGGCACGCCAGCTGCGTTCTGCGCTGTGGCAAATTCACCCTCACGCACCACAGAGCCTGGGTCCAACATCTTCATGTAACCGAAGATTAAGGACAAGTCACCAACTGCGCTGTCCTCTGACGAGAGCACGCGACCGTAGGCCGACTTGACTTCCTGATATGGTTTGGTCTGGTCGTTGTATTCTTTGCGGAATTTGGTTTCCAGTTCTGGTCGCTTATCAACAGGAATGATGCCAGCGCTCATTTGTTTGGCCTCAGCCTCTGCACGCGCAGCATCTGCACCAGATTTTTTAGCCGCGGCATCAGATGCACGACGAGCTGCTTTGGCTTGCTCAATCTGTTCTTTTGTCAGGTTGAGGTCAGTCAAGAATTTCTCAGGTGCAAACTTGGCTTCTTGTTCTTTGATGATGGCCTCATTGGTGAGTTTAATCATCTCGTATGGTTGCTTTTCCTCAGCTCTACTTGTTGATAGTGTCTTATCGACATTCTCAAGTATTTCTTTTCCACCAGGCAATGTGGCCATCATCAATCCAATGGTTGTCTGTGCACCAGTTGGATTCATGTCAATCAGTTGCAGATATGTCTCTGTCGCTTTAGCGTCTTGTTCGCGGCCAGCATTGCGAAATGCAGTTGCCTGATCTTTGAGCAGGTTTTTTGCAATATCAGTCTGGCCAGATTTGAGAGCTGTATAAACTTGTCCCGACTGTTGCAAACTACTTTGCTGTTGCTCTTTAGTTTTTCTTTCAAAACCTTGCGTAACAATTGCAGCTTGGTCTTTAGGTAAAAAAGGTAGAACACGCTCATAATCTGAGGCTGTTGCATTAGGATTAGTCAACAGATTTTTTAGCTCTGTCTGTCCCTTCAAAGCCTGTTCGCGTGCCTGTGCCTGTGCCTGTGCTTCTGCACCAGCTGCACCAAGTTTGAATCCACCGAGTGCTGCCTCAAATGGACTTTGCACCTCGACTGCATAGTTGATTGGTGCTTGGAATGGGTTAATGCCTGCCATATTGTTTTCCTTTTAGAACCCGAAGCCTAGACCAGCCTTACCACCTGCACCATACTGGAAGCCCAGCATTTGAGCAGGCATGTTGAATAGCTGGCCATAGGCCTTGGCTTGGCCAAGTTCGCCACCAGCCAGAGCTGCGCCTTGCTGAGATAGCAAGTTGGCCACATTGGTGCCTGTTTCCATTCCAGCAGCGCCAACACCGGCAGCAGAGCGCTGGCCAAGTTGTGTCATGCCGCCCAAGCGACCATATTGCTGTTCGATGAGGCTGGACAGGAGCTGTGGCCGGAACTGAGCCAGTGCGCCTTGGATGTTGCCACCACGCAGGCCGCCGGTGGCAGATGCACGCTGTAGCAATGCTTCCTCGCCTTGGTTAGCAAGTGCTTGGAATGTCTCGCCACCTTGAATGCGCTCGATGGCTGCACGTTCTGCTTCTGGTCCTTTGAGACCCAAGAATGCTTGCTGTGCTTCGAGTGCTGGAACACCTGCTTCGGTGTAAGGTTTGAGCAATGTTTGCAAAGCATCGAATTGCCTGCGTTGTTCTGCAATGCCTTGGCCTGCTGCACCGGCTTGAATGCCTGCTGCATCGCCAGCAGCATCTGCTTGCATTGCGCTTCCGACAAGTTGGCTTCCACCAACAACTAGGGCTGTGACTGGATCAGGCATTGCCGAACTCCTTCATGTAGTCTTCAAATTTCTCGCCATATAACTCCATGACCAGATGTGCATTTTTTGTGGCAAAGCCTGGGCCATGCGTGAGCGAGACGGACATCAGAATCAGGTCGTAATAGCCTGCACGCCAGACGAATGATCTGGCATCGGCATCACCTGCACGCTCGGCATGGTCGGAGGCTTGCCACTTCATGATTGCTGTTGCCAGCAATGGCACGAGATGATGGCTGTTTGTGATAAAAAATTGGTTTTGATGCATGCCAACTAGAGTGTTCCAGATGGTTGCATTCAGGTCTTTGCGCTCAACTGTGTCGCCATCGGCAATATCGTCAAACACCTGAATGGCATCGTAAACCATGACGAGCCATTCCACGACTGGCGCAGGCAGCATGAAAACCCTTTGCAGGTTCTCTTTGAGCCATTCGATACCAATCATGCACAACTCCTATTCAGGGTGAGCTGCTGGCGGCCCGATAGACTCAGCGGCTCTATTTTCCCACATTTCAGCATTTGGTCAATCTTCCATTTCAAATTCACGCTCTTCCCATGCCTGGCAGACGCGCAGGTCGTGGCAGATGAACTCGAATTTGGTGCAGTAACCACGGAAACCAGCATCGGTGTCCCACTCATTGCGGGGAATGCGCTCCATCTTGGCCTGCGTCATGGTGCTGTTGTCGTAGTACTCGCAGTTTGAGCAGCGACGACGACGAGCCTCTTTTTCGTCCACTTGCATGGCCTTGCCAACAGCGATCCAATAGGTTTTGTTGGCCGTTGGCTCGTTGCTTGGATTCTCAGGGCCAAGCATCCAGTCATCAATGACGATCTGGGTATTCTTCTTGTTTTCTGCTGTGGTGATGAATTCTTCCTCCATCGGCAGTCCCATAAAGCCCTTTGGCATCATCATGAATTTGTCCATGTTGTTCTCCTTGATTAAGTGATTTCGCGGCCAGATGCGCGGATGGTCAGTGATGTGGCTGCGCTGGCAATGGTGCTGATAAAGCTGCCAGACTCCAGTGCTTGACCAACCAGCTCGGGGCATGTGTAAGTCTCATCAGGTGCAATGGCGCGGGTGTCCATGATCAGGTTTGATGCGCCAGGACTGCCGCCACTTGTCACCAAGTTGACGCTGATTGTCACGTTGGATGCGCTGGTGTTGGTGATCGTGAACTTGTCAATGATCGCCTTGCAGTTGGTAGCTGTGTACTGCGTTGTCTGGGCATTTTCAGCTTGCTTTGGTGGGATTAGCACCTTGATTGATACGGTCATGGTTTACTCCAAAAGAAGAATGTTATTTGGCACGTACTGTGTCATCAGCCAATTTGTGCCGTCTGACACAAGTGTCGCAGAGTCACCTGAGCTTGCCAACAGAATTGATGTTCCAGCAGCACCACCAGCCAGTGGGACTACGTTGCTTGAAGCTGACACCAATGTCTGTGCTTGATAGTTCTGGAAGTGCAATACTCGTCCAGAGTAGGACGATGCAGCAGGCAATGTTGCAGTGCAGGTTGATCCAGACTTATTGTTGATCAGCCACAGTTCAGTTGCCGCAACAGTAAAATCAGACGTTTTTGTGACTGGCGCTGATACAGATTGCTTGTTGTTGAATGTGTTCCAGTCGGTGCTGCTCAGGTAACCGTTGCTGGCCGTACCAGACTGGGTGATGCCAATGGTCGGAGTCAGACCACCAGTCGATGTAATAGGCGCAGTGACACCGATTGAGCTGACATACGATAGCGCAGGAATGTCAGCGGCCACTAAAGCCCTGAATGTAGGCAAACCAGATGAGCCATTAGGCGCGGCCAGAACGTAGTTGGCAGTTTTGGCAGCGTATGGATTCTGAGTGTCACCATATCCAGAAGCCAAACTGATTGCCGGTGTAGAGCCTCCAGACGACACGACAGGCGCTGTACCAGTGACAGATGTGACAGCGCCAGCGGTGCTTACAGGAGCGTTTTCCCAGCGTAATTGAACTGCATCGTAAACAAGCACATCACCATTGGCTGGTGTTGGCGCGTAAACATCAGACAGTTGACTGACCAATGGCTCGGCTTGCACTCTGACAAAAATAGAACCAGACCCTGCTGTTGCAGCATTCACCACTGCGGCCACCACTATGTGTGGAGTTGGTGCTACTGGCAAATTCTTTGTCAGGCCGCCAGCAAAAGATGGGTTGTAGTACAGGATGTCACCGTCTGCCCAGACTTCACCGTAAGGTGTTCCGGTGGTGTTGAATCCTCGCACCAAGCCAAAGCTGGAGACCAAGCCAAAGCCATTGTTTGCAATTGCTTCTGCGGCCACGCCCATGATGAGCTGGCCATTTGTCACGCCAGTTGATGGCTTGCCCTTGAGCACGCCAGATGCACCAACAGAGCCATCGAACATCACCAGTTCGCCTTTGGCAATGGCTGCCGATGCCTTGATGTAGTAATACTGCGACTCGCCAATGGCTTGATTGACGTTTGGTGTCATTTCAAGATTGAGCGTGTATCCACCGTTCCAGTGCATCCTGCCAACCTTCACAGCTGGAGATGGCGTGGTTGTGTTGAAGTCGATGTAATCTGTCACCACCGAGTTGTTGTTTTCGATGGCTGGCGCAGTTGCAATAAGTTCAAGTGTTCGAGCCAACTGAGAGATGGCATCTAAGGCCTGTTGCACCTTGGCATTGAGCACAGCGTCCTCGACTGCTGTGTCTTGTGCAAGTGCGCTCAGTTGAGCAAGTGCTTCGTTTGCGGTGGCCGCTGCTGTGTCAGCCTGGTACTCAAAGTCGGTGCCAACAATGACCTGAAGCTGATCGACGGCAGAAAACAGCAACTCAAACTGTCTGATCTGCTGTTGATCAGTCAGAAACTGCGCGAGTTGATCTCGCGTCAGATTGAGTCTTCTGGATGTTGGTGCGGTTGCCATCAGTATGCCAATGCCTCGATCTGGGCTTCAAGACGAACAAATGAAATATGAGCATCGCTGTCGCCACGGAATCGCTGGATGCGCCAGTTGCGCATGTGGCCTTGTTGAAACCATGCCAGGCGCTTGTTGCTTCCTGTGGTGCCAACATAGATGCTTCGATCTTGGCTCCATGACTTTCCATCGATACTGTAGCTGGTGCTGATCTGCGGGTTTTTGCCAATCGCCACGCTGCCTGTCAAACTGACCAGCTCTAGCTCATTGAAGATCGCGCCATTGCCTTCGTTGTAGGCAATAAGAGTACCAAATTCCCATCGAACTTGCTGTCCCCAATGGTGGCCAGTGCTTTGGACAAAGTATCCGATAGAGCTGGATTGTGGATCGCCCACCAGCCATTTGTCGTATGCCCAGACCATATTGCGTGCGCGATACTGCGCAAAGCCGACCACGCTGGTGGTTAGCGTAAACCAAACAGGCTCACCCAATGCCTCAGATGCTGATGCGTCATAGACGATGGTGCGGTCTGGCAGGTGCACGTAGAGGTGCTGGTGGTTTTTGTCGTTGCGTGCTTCCAGCTTGCTAGTGGCCAGCTGTGCTTCGGTGTATTGCAACAGCAGGTTGTCGATCTCTTGCGTGCTGAGTTTCTGAGTGGTAGCAGCTGCGCCAATGTAGATTGATGGCGCTTCATTGCGGCCACCACCCATGAATGCAATGCGCTCAAGGTAAACACAGCAGGCAAATGTTCCGATCACGCCTTTTTGAATTTGTGCGCCATCGATGCGTGCGAACGGAAACAACTCACCACCAACGTTGTCAAACACCTCAATGGTGTTGCTGTTGAGTGCATAGACCTCATTGCGAAGTTTAAGCAATGCGACCACAGGGTCTGGATCAGCTTCTGAGCTGCCATATTTCAGCGGGTTGACGACCAATGGATCAGACAACTCTGTGACGATCAAATACTGGCCATCGGTGGTCATGAAGTAACCATCCACCCAGCAGAAGTCGAGCACCACACCCAAGTCTGGGTCTGTGTTTTGTGTGAGAGTTAATGCGACTGGGTTCCAGAAGTACAGACGGCCACCGGATGCAATGGCTAGCAGATCGAAGCTGTAGTCAAATGTCACCAAGGTATCAACTGGACCACCAACATCGCCCAAAGTTGTCACCAATCCATTGCTGGCCACGGTCACGAGCTTAGTTCCCATGACTCGATAGCATGTGCCATTCCAGTTGATGCCACCACGATCGATGCCTGGTCCAGTGCCATTGGCCACAATGCCATCGGCTGGACGCAGGAATCCATTGCTGATGCCAGACTTCTTTGGCACCGGAATCATGTTGACAGGATAGCTGGTGCGAAGTTCTGGCGTGTTGTCAGCGTAGATGCCGTTTAGGATTGGAATTTGCATGGCTTACCACTTGACCTTGTTGGCCCAGTACGCTGCACTCATTTTGCCTTTGGCAATGTTCTCAGCGTGCCTAGCCTTGAATGATTCTCGACGCGTCTTGTCTGCCTTGGACTCGCCTTCCTTCTTTGGAGACCCAGACACGCCCTGCTGACCAAAGCGAATTGTCTTCACTTGATCACCAGCCTTGGCCACGACAACGTGGCTTTTGGTAGGGTGCGATGGTGTGCGCTTGGGCTTGTTGTAGCCCTCTACGCCAACGCGAGCGAGTCTTGAGTCCTTGGTGGCCATTAGATGCCACCTTCTCCTGTGGCCACGTTCAATGTGGTGCCAGATGCAGAGATGTGCGACAAAGCAGTGTCTTCTGTTGACTTGCGAATAATGATCTCGCTGTTAGCACGAACAGGAATGTCTGCTGTAGTTGCAGCGCCTTCACCGATTCGCACATAGCAGATATTTGCGCCACTGTTGACCAGTCGGACTGCTTTGTCTTGTTGGTTGATAGTGATTGCAGCAGATGATGCTGCTGGCGTGACAACTTGGTTTGAGCCAAGGCGTGGGCTGAATTGATTGACTACGGACATGGTGTTCTCCTAAAAATTAAGCAACTCGATACCACGAATTTGTGGCTTGGTAGAAGCGCATGGTAAAAAATGCATTGGCTGCCAATGTTGTTGGTGCACCATAGGCATTGGCCGCACCATTTACCGCCAGCGTGAAGGATGTGATGATCTGTGTGGTTGTCACCAGCACTTGAGTGCCATCAGGCACGCCAGTGTTCAAAGGCAGTGTGATTGTGCCTGCGGCCAGAGTGCCAGCAGGCTGGATGACCATCCATTGCTGTTCACTGGTAGGTGTGGGAACGGTGATGTTGAAGCCAGTGCCTGGTGTGTACAGGTTGGTGGCCACGGTGGGAGCTGCAAAGGTTTGCTCAAAATATTGCAGCAATTGCGTGATCGAAACCTTCCGAGCATCGCCATTGTTGGAGACATAAACAGGAAGCAGATCACCGCCAGAGACTTGGCTGATGCCTGATAGTTGATTGATGGTTGGCATGATTGTGGTTCCTCAGTTGAATTCGATTGGGCCATCTTGACCTGCCAAGACTGGATCGACTGGCGGACGGATGAAAGGATTGTCGTATACGCGCCAGGGCTTGTTGCCTGCGCCTGCTGGCATGGTGCTTGGGAGTTGTTGCTCCATTGGCATGGCCGCACGCGACAGCAAGGTGTTGTAGGACTCCTTGGCCGTGGCTTTGGTGTCGGGCATGACCTGCTTGCCATAGCTCGGTGCCAGTTTAATGGCCAGATTGGTGTAGATCGCCTCGTTTGAGCTGTCTGGCACATTGGTCTCTTCGTCCAGATCGCTGTCTTGTGGGCTTGATGGAAGTGGGTAGCCCAAGCGAATGCCGAGTGCATTCCATGCTGCAATCATGGTGTCCAGCCTGCGCAGAGCAGACTGCTGTTGCTCTGGTGAAAGATCAAAGACGTAGGAGGCTAGGCCAATTTCCTCGAAGGCCTGTGTGACGAATTGGCGCTTTGTCCATCCCATGTCATTCTCCTGTGTTCTCAGACAATCTGTCTTGGATCAATTGTCCCAGTTTTTTGTCTTTTGTGCGACCATCAAAACGAATTCCGAGTTCGGTGGCCTTGGCCTCAAGTTCCTCGCGGGTTGGCAATGCATCGTCTTCAGGCACGATGGCCTGAGCTGCTGCTGCCTGAGCCGCTGCCTCAGCCTGCTCGCGCAGCAACCTGTGGTTGATGCCATCGATGGGCTTGGATGGCTTGCGTACCTTGATGGGCTTTTTATTCTTTGCGTACCTTGGCATGAGAATGATGGCTTCCATCATTTGGCCTTTCTTTTCATGGGCTTTGCTGTTTTTGCTGCGGCTTTGAAAGCTGCGGCAGTAGGTGCGCCCTTTGTGCCTGGCTTGCGCATGCGCTCAGGCGTTTTGCCTGCGGCTTTCTGGTCTGCAATGCGCTCACGCTTGGCGTAAATGTTGGCATATAAGCCGGACTTCATTTCATGGCCTTCTTAGGCGCTTTGCTTGGCTTTCCTGCGGCCTTGGCTGCTTTGGTTGCCACATTCAATGCGATGGCCACGGCTTGCTTCATAGGCTTGCCTGCTTTTTTCTCGGCTTTGATGTTCTTGCCGATGGATTTGCTCGAATAACCTTTTGTCAATGGCATGGTGATCTCCTATTGAGAAAGGGGGGCCGAAGCCCCCCAGTCTTTTTTGCTGGATTACTGGTTGAACAACAAGATACCAGACATTTCTGGGTTCTTGTTAACCACACCGAACAGCGTGTCCATACGATACTTGATCGTCATGCTGTTGATGTCGTACCACTTTTGCAAGACCAACTCAATGCCTTGGTCTGTGCTTGCACGCATCACTGCGACACCAGCGTCAGAAGGCACTGCGTAACGGCCAGGCAAGATTTCCAATGAGTCACGCTGCCAGAACACGTTCACAGAAGCTGCGTTTGCGTTCAAGAAGGTGATGGCAGAAGTGTTGGAAGCTGGATCGACTTCCACGTTCTTGTACTGCTTTTGAGCATCGGTGGCAGAGCCTTGAGCGCCAATGATTGGAGGTGTGATGGTCATGGTAGTACCAGAATCAACAGACACAACACGGAAAGTCTTCAACTGACCAGTGCTTTGCTTAGTGATGTGGTGCACAGCGTACACGCCTGCGATCTTGAATGCATCGCCAGCAACCACGCCAGTGGTCGAGGAGACGGTCACGGTCTGGAAGCGGTTGTCCACGTTGATCTGGCCGCCCACAGCTGTGGAAGTGGCTTGAGGAGCGTAGTTCGCTTGTGTACCTGAACCGCTAGTGTCGATAGTGATCGAGCCACCACCGCCAGCAGCTGCCAAGCGGTTTGCGTAGTCCATCTTGTAGGTGTCGAAGCCTGCGACCATGCCAACGTAGTTGCGCTCGTATGCCTTGTCAGACTTGGCATTGCCGAACGAACGGCTGGCTTGAGACAAGTTGCCGGCCAGACCGTTGTAGTCACGGCTTGACAAAGCCATGAAACGATCGTAGTCAGGCACGCCTTGCTCGTTCATGATGGTGTCGCACAAAGAGACATCGTCATAGTCACCAGCAGCGCCACCGATAGGCACAACCAAAGAGCCGAGGTTTGCAGCAGAGCTCATGATGGCAACGTTGATATCAGATGCCAGCTTTTGCTTGGCGCTCTCACCCAGACGGCCTTCTTGCAACGCATCGCGCAACTCAAGGGCAGTCATTTCCCAAGGCACAGTCTTGCTGTAGCCCAAGGTGGCAGGAACTGCCAACTGTGTCATGCCTTGATATTGGCCAGCGATAGTCGTGCCAGGAGTGCTGGAGATAGACTGGGCAATGTAAGGCTGGGGACGCCAGATGGTGTTGTTGGCGCGTTCCATCATTGTCTGATCTGTGTTGTAGATGTTGACATGACGAGACAAAACCAGCGCGTCTTGGAAGCCTTCGAGGAGGTCTTCAAACGCAACGCGCTCTTCTTTTGAGAAACTATTGGACATGGTATTTCCTTAAAAAATCATTTAGATGAAGCTGCTCGCTTCTGCGCCTTGTACTGGATGACTTTCGTCAGGTTGCCAGTACGAGCCGCTTCTTCTCGCAGCCGTTCGAGGGTTGAGTCCACCGCCCCAGATACTCGGCCAGTTCCTGACACAATTCTCTCGGGTGGCGGGGCTGCCTTACGGTTTGTAACTTTCAATTCTTTCTCCAGTTTCGCTACCGCGAAGGCAAACTTTACAGGGTCTTTAATGTCGGACAGCTCTTTGGCCTTCTTTGGATTCTTGCCGAGCGCGTAGATGACGAGCGCAGGATTATCTGCACCTTGGAGCACCACGCCTTGCTGGGTGATGTTGAACAACTCTTGGGCCACGGCCTCAGCGTCTTCAAAATCTTTGACTCTCAGCTCGGCTTTCGCCTTGCCATAGCCATCCAGTTTGGCTTGCCATGCTTTTTGCTGATTCATAACTTCAGCTTCTTGCTTGGCTTGGGCTTCATCGGCTTGTCGCTTGCGCTCAAACCAATCGGCCAGTGCTGCCTCGAATTTGTCAGCGTCATAGTCATGTTCTTCAAGACTTGGCTTCTTGCCCAGCACGACCGGCTTGGTCTCAGTCTGTGCGGTGCTTTGCAGCTTGCCTTGCAGTTCACGGTTTTGCCGTTGCAATTCTCTGTTCGTCTTACGCAGCTCGCGTACCCATTCAGGCGCATGAGTCTGTTCTTCGGGAGGTGGCGCTTCCTCACCAATGGATACGATCACCTCGTCGCTTTCGCCTTCGCCATCTTCGGTTGTCTGGTCTTCGCTCTGGTCGCCAATGGATTTTTGCTCATCGGTGGTTTGCTCAGTGCTTTGGCCTTCGTCCTCAATGACGATGGTGTCATCGTCTTGGTTTTCTTCTCCTGATACTGCCTTTGTGTTCATCTTCTGACCCCATCAAACTCACCCATTAGAACGGCTGGGTGGATGCCGTTTATCACATTCTCGCGCTTTTTCGTTCATCTTACAACTGGTTGAACGATCTGGCCTTGCAAAATTTGTTGCACAGCCTCTGCATTTGTGAGCGCCATGTTCTGCGCAGTCTCATCGACCTTGCCCAGCGTCTCCAGCGTTTGAGCTCGTTTGAGTTCTGCGCTGGCCACAGTTTCTACGGTATCAGCTCTGGCTTTGGCTGCTTTGGCAGTTTCATTCTCAGCTGCGGCTTGCAGGTACATGGCATTCGGGTCTTGCGGCTGGCCTTGCATCTCGGCCATGAGTTCTTCGGCTTCCATGTCGGTTGGCTTAACCACACCCATGCGCAGGAGCTTCTTGCGGAAGTAGGCATTGGCATCGCTGATGCCCTCGCCTTCCATGTTCATCATGGCCATTGCCGTGATCACTTGGGCTGTCTCTGGGTCTTGGGTGATCTGGAGCATGCCGGTCAAGGCGCGGACAGTTGCCTGGCGCTTGGTGCTGCTCGATGGTCCAACGTCTGCGATCACATCGAATGTGGCGCTGGTCAGATCATTGGCCATGACTACTTCGCCAGTTTCCTGATCAATGGTTGGCTGCATCAGCTCGACCATGCCGGCCTCGCCAGTTGGTGCAACGGTTTTCATCTTGCGCTTGTCTTCGGTGTAGATGTCCTTGGCCATCGACAACCAGATTTCACCGCATCGCTTCATGCCCTTGGCAAAGTTGCTCATGTAGATGAAGGCTTGGCCATCGACTCGGGCCTGAATCATCTCGACGGCCTTGCCTGAGATGTTGCTGACCATCTTTTCTGCGCCAGCTGGGTTGCCCAAGATGTCCTGCATGTCGGTCTCGGTGATCTGCAAGAGCGCGGCCATTGCCGGTGGGATGGCTGCCGATCTGGTGTAGGCCACAGGTCCAGACACCGCCTGGTTGCCATTCTGGTCTGTGATCGGGTTAATCAGCAGGTATGGATAGTCCTTGAGGTTGTCCTCGGCCCACATGACTTGGTGGCCAGCGACCTGCTCAGGCGTGAGGATTGGCTTCTCGACTGAGGACAATGCGCTGATCTCGCCCAGCTTGGACAGCTGCATGTTTTTGAGGCGCTGGGCATCTTTGGCCAAGCGCACATGGCCCATGCATCGCTCGACGTTGTCGACAAACCAGCGTTTGCCGTAGACGACCACGATCGGGATGCACTTGCCTGCAATGTAGCCTGCATCTTCAAGCACCTTGCCACCGGACATGATGTACTTATGCACGCGCTTGGTCTTGATTCTGCGCTGGCGCACTTCGACTGTGCCGATGGCTGCCAGAGTTTCCTCAAGCATTTCGTCTTTGGCAAAGTCGGCTTGGGTGTAGCGCTCTTCCTCGCCTGTGATGGTTTGGAAGATGCGGATGGTCTCGGTCTTTTCCTCGACCTTGTAGTACTCGGCCACATAGACCACATCGGGTGTGCACCAGTCAAACTCGTACTGGTGGATGATCTTTGGCCAGTCGGTCGGGTCATCGTTCCATGTGTCTTTGTATGCCTGGCGCGTCATCGATGTGACGACAAAGCAGAACTTGGCATCGGACTTGTCTTGGCGTTTAGCACCGAGGTCAAAGAACACCGAGCTGTCTGCGTCGAAGATCGGCTCGATGCGGATGCGCTGTCGGTCGTCCTCTGGGTCTTCCTCGTTTTCGTAGACGGTGCGCAAGCGCCATGCACCGATGCCGCCACCGACCGCTTCCTCGAAGGCGTTGTCATAGGCTTCATCGGCCACGGATGCCTGCTCGTCTGCTCGGTAGAGGCCATCGCAGACCTCGGCCAGCTTGTCGTTTTCAGCGCCATCTTTGGAGACGAAGTCGACCGTGATGCGGTTGTTGCGATATTCGTTGACCACTCGGATCACGGCCAGCATGATCTTGTTGACCTCGAACTTGGGTTTGTTCTCGTACTGGTCCCAGAGTGGGCCTTCCCACTGGCTGCCTGCTAAGGAGTAGAAGCGTCTGTCTTGCAGGCATTGCAAGCGCTCGTCGCGCAGTGCGCTTTGCACATCATCGAATTGCGCGAGAGCTTCGTCGTGCAGGTTCGCAAGGCGTTGATCGTTTGAGAGTCTGGCCATGTTATATCCTCATTTTGTGTGATTTTCTCACCATTTCTTTACATTTGGCAATGGAGTGAATGTTGCAGGCTTCGTGATGGCTGCACGCCTCACACCTTCGCAGGCATAACGCAGGGCATCGATCACGTGGTTTTTCTTGTCTTCCAGCACCGGCAAGATTTTGCCGGTCAGCGGGTCTTGCTTGTAACTGTACAGCGTCAGCTCGTCAATGGTGTGGATGCACCGAGGGTGAACCACGATGTCGTAGTTCTTCAGGAACTCAATGCCTTCCTCGACCGACTTTGGGCCTTTGACCGCTGTCATGATCTTTGGAAAGCCATTCTTTTTCATGTGGCTGATCGTCTCTGGCCTGGCTGAGTCGGCCACGATTGGCCACTTCTCGGCCTCTGGCACCTGCATGAAAAGCTCGGGTGTGTTGACGATCTCGCAGCCGACCATGTAGGCCTCGTAGTCGATGTACAGCGTGCGGCCAATGATGTGGCAGCGCACCAGTGTGGTCGGGTCGACCGCGAATCCCCAGTCTGCACCGAGCCGGTGGATTGCGTCTGGCGGTGCCTCGAAGTCCTCGACGCGCCAGTTCTTGAACACTCGGGTGTTGCTGTTTGTGAGATAGCTTCCCATCCAGACATGCTGGTATTTGTCTGGGTCTCGCCTCTTGTCGTATTCCATCTCATCGCGCAGGACTTGTGGAAACCAAGGGTTGTCGGTGAAGTTGACCTTCAAGACTTGCGCGTCCTTTGGTGGTGTCGGACCACGCAGCAGAAAGTCGACAGGGTCGTTTTGCTGGCGCGGATTCCATGTAAACCACAGCTCGGATTCGGGCTTGCGAATGGTTGGCCGCAATAGGTCGAGGCTGGTCTGGCTCAGGCTTTGAGCCTCCTCCACCCAAGCGCAGTCGTAACCTTCAAGCGACTTGATCGAGTCGGCTGTGTGGTTTTGCATGCCTTGGAAGATGATCATGCCATCGCCTTTCTTGGACTTGATCACGGCCTCCTGCACCTCAAAGTAAGCGCCAGCGTTCATTTGCTCGATTTTCATTTCGAGCAGGCGCTTGACGGACTGATTGAGCGACTTCTGGATTTCACGCACGCAGACGCTTCTGCGCTTCTGGTCCATGATGTGAGCCTCGATCATCAACTCGGCAAACATGTGTGACTTGCCAGAACCTCGGCCACCCCAAGCGCCTTTGTAGCGGCTTGGCTCCAGCAGTGGAACTGCCCACTCGGGTGTTGGAAGTTGCAGAACGGTCATGCCTTAACGACCACGCGCTCAATTCTTTGCACCAGGGGATTGGCAGGATCACCAGAAACCTCGATCTTGTCGCCAAACTTCTTTGGAGCCAGTTTGGACAACAGCCATTTGCGGGTGTCAACTTGTAGTCTGTGTTTTTGCACTGCTGCCCAGTCTTTCTTGCCATCAACGGCCACGCCAACGTCTTGGTCGCTGATCTCCATGATCTCTGTGGCCATGCGTTCGATCAGGTCTTCCCTCGCGCGCGCGTAATTCTCCGCAAGGGTAGCATCATCGTCAACCCAGCGTGAGAAAGTGCTTTGAGGAACACCAGCTGCTTGACAGGCTTTGAAGGCGCTCAGACCGCTGCGCATTCCTTCGAGCACCATGTCAGCGATCACGGCTCGGTCTTCACTGCCAGGCTTAGTTCGCTTGGCTGGAGCTTTTGCTTTGTGTGATTTTGTGGTCATGCTGCATTGTCCTTCATGTTTTCGATTCGCGCCAGTTTCATGGCATCTTTTAAATCCATCCTGAGTTGCTCGTTTGCGGCCTGCTCATCTTGAAGTCTGATGTAGACCTCAGTTGCAAACTTGGCCAGCGTGTCATGTTGCCATGTTGTGAAGTTTGGGGTTTCTCTTTGTTTGGTCATTTTCTAAAAATCTCCTCAACTTGAGCATGCAGGTTTGGTCTGTACTGCCTCATCATGACGTAATCAGCTGGGAATCCAAGCTGTCCTGTAACGTGATTTTTCACCAGCCAATAGTTGGCTTTTTTTTCTACTCTACCTTTTGCCACCACTTTGTAGGTGTTCCAGTCGTCTGAGTGTTCCTGTGATTTTTTGAATACCAACCATTCTTGGCCATCGTCTTCAATCGACTTCACCATTGACCAACCGTCTTTTTCGTTTGGGATTCTTCCAAAATATGTCTTTGCCATTTAAATCTCCTTTTAAGCCTATAGGCTTTTCAACTATACCCTAAAGGCTTTAGACAATCAACCATCGCGTTCAGCATCATCGAAAGTCCCCTGCCCCCTTGCCCCCTACC
>Ga0209066_10001285_pt1 | contig 33826 bp, 41 predicted proteins | sample All_14_2_FD_187198 | JGI IMG/M metagenome (GOLD analysis project Ga0209066, IMG submission 187198) | Freshwater microbial communities in response to fracking from Pennsylvania, USA - Allegheny Zone_MetaG_DW_15 (SPAdes) (version 2) ... | reverse complement strand
GGGCGGTAGGGCGGGGCACGCCGCGATAGAAGGTCAGGTCCAGATCCTTGCCGGTGCTGTAGTTGAGGGCCTTCAGGCGGGTCATCGGCACGACCGGCACGCCCCGTTTGGCCATCAACTCGAGGAAGGCTTTCTGCTCCCTCTTTTCGACAATTGCGGGGCGGCCCTCGGACAGGGCGCGGACGGCGTCTTCGGGGCCGCCCAGACCGGTCTTGGAGCCCAGGGTGAAGACCATGCTGGCCTCGGAATAGCCGGCGACCTCGACAGGCCCGGGGGTGCGGCCGTCTTTCGGGGCAAGGCCGGTACGCTCAAGGGCCATCGCGATACGGGGGGCCGGCCAGAAGGGCTCGAGCCGGGGACCAAACTGGCCGAAGAAGGCGGCGTGGGCCAGCAGGGCCAGACCCCCGGCCGCGGCGGCGGCGGTGACAGCGGCCTTGCGCAGCATGAAGAAGGCGGCGATGGCCCCGGTCAGCAGGAACAGCCCGGCGGTGATGCTGGCCCAGGTCAGGTCGCCCGGGTCGCCATAGCGGACCATCAGAAGGATGGAGGCGGCGGAGAGGACCCCGGCGCCCAGCAGGGCGAGGGCGACCCCGCCATAGCGGCTCCAGCGGCCGATCGGCTCGCGCAGGGCGGCGGCCATCAGCCAGAAGAGGGCGGCGTGGGTCGGCAGGCTGTAGTGGAAGAGCTTGGTCGGCAGGATCTCGAAGGCCAGCCAGGTGGGGATCAGCCAGCAGAGGGCGAATCGGACGCCGGGATTGTCCCGCTGCTTCCAGCCCAGCACCAGGGCGGCGGGCAGGAGCAGGGCCCAGGGGAAGAGGGTCAGGGGCGAGATCAGCAGGTGATAGCCGAAGGGGCCGCCGTGCCGCTCATGACCGCCGGCCAGCTTGGGGGCCAGATCGCCGCCGATGGCCGCGCCCCAGAAGGCGCCGTCGCTGGAGACGGTGATGGCCAGGGCCCAGGGGCCGCAGATGGCCAGCACCAGGACCAGACCCCAGCCCCAGCCGATCTGCTTCATCCACCGGGCGTCGCGATCCCAGATCCAAAGCGCCGCCAGGGTCAGCAGCAGGACCATCAGGATGACCGGCCCCTTGACCAGGATGCCGACGGAAACGCCCAGCCAGAGGAGGAGGGTGGTTCGCCAACTGGCCTCGTTGAGGCCGCGCGAGGCGCCGTAAAGCCGGCCCAGCGCCGCCATGGCCAGGGTGACGCAGCCGGCGAGGACGGCGTCGGTCTTGGCGATGAAGGCCTCGGTCGACAGCAGGAAGCTGGCGCCCATCATGGCCCCGGCCATCAGGCCCGCCCGCTCGCCCCAGAAGGCGCGGGCGCCCCAGGCGCAGGCGGCGGCGGCGAGCATGCCGCCCAGCAGGGACGGAATGCGGTAGGGCCAGATGTCGCGATCCTCGACATGGCTGAACAGGGCGACGCTGGCCGCCTGCAGCCAGTGGATGCCGACGGGCTTCTTGTCGCGCGGCTTGTCCTGGAAGTTGATGGCGACGTAATCGCCGCTTTCCAGCATCTGGGAGGTGGCCTGGGCGAAGCGCGACTCATCGCGGTCCAGCGGCGGCATGGCCATCAGGCCGGGCAGGCCGGCGATAAAGGCGATCGCCGCCGCGATAAGCGGGCCGCGCCAGCCCCTTGAAAGGGCGTCCAGACGGGATTCGAGCGTCATGTTGGGCTAGATAGCATGTTCCGCCGTTTGCCCATCCCTTCCTTGCAGCCCGATTTCGGCTAATACAGCCTCATGAGCACACCGGCCCAGACCGCCGCCCCCGACTACTCCGTGGTCGTCCCCGTCTTTGATGAAGGCGAGGCCGCGCCCGCGCTCGCCCGCGAGATCGCCGCCGCCTTCGGTGACCGCAGCTACGAGATGATCTTCATCAACGACGCCAGTCGCGACGACACCCTGGCGCGACTGACGGCCCTGAAGGCCGAAATCCCGCAGCTTCGCGTGCTGGCTCACCGCAAGAACAGCGGCCAGAGCCGGGCGGTGCGCAGCGGCGTGCTGGGCGCGCGCGGCGCGATCATCGTCACCCTGGACGGCGACGGCCAGAACGATCCGGCCGACGCCCCGCGCCTGGCCGAACGGCTGAAAGCCGGACCGGACAGCCTGGCCATGGTCGGCGGCGAGCGGGTCAAGCGGCAGGACAGCGAGGCCAAGCGCTGGGCCAGCCGCTGGGCCAACCGCATCCGCAGGGGCCTGCTGAAGGATGAGGCCAATGACACCGGCTGCGGCCTGAAGGCCTTCCGCCGCGAGGCCTTCCTGCGGCTTCCCTATTTCGACCACATCCACCGCTATCTGCCGGCGTTGATGCTGCGCGAAGGCTACGAGATCGCCTTCGAGCCGGTGAACCATCGTCATCGCGAGACCGGCGCCTCGAAATACACCAACTGGGGCCGGCTGAAGGCGTCCTTCACCGATCTGCTGGGGGTGATGTGGCTGAACACCCGGGCGCGCCATCCGGGCGGCGTCGACGAGGTCTGACGGCGGTCAGTCGCCTTTCGGGCTTGATGCGGAATTACAACTGTAGCCTCATGGCCGCCTGTCCAGCCTGCGAGGTCGCCATGCGCCATATTGCAACGTCCGCCATAACCTTTGTTCTGCTGGCGTCCCTGGTCTCGGCCTGCGGGGAGGGGCCCGAGCGGGCCCGGCAGCGGGCCATCGCCCGTCAGGCGGCGATTGATCCGCCGGAACTGTGGTCGGCCGAGGTGTTGCCGGTGCAGCCCGGCGTCGCGGCGGTCACGCTTTGCACAGACAGCCGGATCCGCGAGGGGCTGGCGAGGCCCGCCCTGATGCTGGCCCAGAGCCCCTGCCGGCCGGTCGGCGAGCCGGTGAAGACGGAGACCGGCGAGGTGCAGCGCTGCGTCAGCAACGGCGAGGCCTGGATGGCGACCTCGCGGGTGACCGGTGACCGGACACGGGATTTCACCGCCACCCTGAAGGCGGTTTCGATCAATGACGACAACGCCCGCTTCGAGCAGGTCAGACGCTTCCGCAAGCTTGGGCCCTGTCCGGAGGGCTGGGCGATCGGCGAGACCACAGACCAGAGCGGCCAGCGTCATCGGCCGGCGATCGCCAATATCTTCCAGTAACGGCGCCGCCCGGCGAGCGAGCCCGCTTCACCGGAACAGAAAAAGGCGTTAACCCTTCCGTCTTCACCGGCCGGGCCGGATGCGAAGAGGGGGCTTATGATGTTTGGCGCATTTCCGCTGCTGGCCATTCCGGTGGTTGTCTACAACCTGGTCGCCCTGACCTTGCCGGGCGGCTTCTCGTCGCCTGACGGCTCGCTTCAGCTGACCTCGGCCCTGTTCAACATCAGTATGACGTCCGGCGCGCAATGGCCGGTCAGCCTGTCTGATCTGTTGCTGTCCGGCGCGCTGGTGGTGCTCTTTATCGAATTGCTGAAATCAACGACCAGCCGGCGCATCGCGATCATCAATCACTCGCTGTCGATGCTGCTGTTCATCGTCTGCCTGATCGAGTTCCTGCTGGCCCCGGCCTTCGCCACCTCGACCTTCTTCCTGATGACCCTGATGGTCCTGCTGGACGTTCTTGCCGGGTTCATCGTGACCATCGTCGCCGCCCGTCGGGACATCGACTTCAGCGGCGGAGCGGACGCCGGCTGAGGTCGAAAATCACCCGTCCCGCCGCTGTTTCAGGTCAGGACGGTGAAGATGAGGGCGACGACGGCGACGTCCATGGCGCGGATCAGGATGCTGGTCACTTTGAGCTCCGGAACAGGGTTTATTCCGGGTTAAGCAAGAGGCGCGCCAGTCTGCGCGTCCCGACCTGAACCACCCTCCGGAGGCCTGATGGCGCTGTTCTTCGATGCCGAATGGTTTGACGCCCGGCTGGCCGAGCGCGGGCTCGGGCGGGCCGTGCTGGCGGCGGTGGCGGGGATCAGCGAGGCGGATCTGGCGCTGGTCTACAAGGACCAGCGGGAGGTGTCGGCGACGGAAATCGCGGCCTTTGCGGAGATTCTGGGCGTAACGCCGACGGAAGCGGCCTTGCGGGCCGGGGTCTCGACGCGGGCGCCGGGCGATGATCCGCTGTCGCGGATCGCGGCGCTGGAAGCGCGTGTCGCCGACCTGGAAGCCGTCATCAGGCGGCTGACCAAAGGCTAGATGTCGGTCTTCTTCAGGATGCCCTTGTTGGGGCGGCGGTCGGCCGGGCCGGAATAGTTGGTCTCAAGATAGGCCGATCTTGCCGCCTCGACGACGCCGGGGCCGCCGCGCAGGCCGCGCCTGACGCCGGGCTGACCCAGAAGCTGGGCCGAGAAGGCGGCCTGGCCGTCGAGGGGCGGCGGAGAGGTGCGTTCGCGGGCCTTTGCCGCATCGACAGGGACGGGCAGGCTGGATTTTGCCGCCGGCTCGGCAGGCGACGCTGACGGCGGGAGGTGCTTGTCCTCCTCGCGCCGCTGCTGCTGTCGGCGGTCGCCATAGGGTCTGATCGGATCGAGCCGCTCGGTCATGGGCAGAGAGTGGCACGGCGCCGGTTAAGGAACCGGCGCCAAGGCTCAGGTTTTGGAGGCCAGACGGTCGATCTGGTCGCGCATGGCGTCGAGCTGTTTCTTCAGGTCGGCGATGGATTCCTCGGAAGCCGGGCCTGACGCCGCCGGCGCCGGTGCAGGCTGGGCCGCGGGCTCGGTTCCGCCATCGTCGCCCCGCGCATAGGCGAAGGGCGAGAACATCTTCATGGCCTTCTCGAACAGCGCCATGTTCTGGCGGACCTGCTCGTCGAAGCTGGCCATGCCGGCCTGGGAACTGATGGCGCCGATCTGGCTGCGCATGCGCTCCTGTTGCTTGGAGAAGGTCTCAAGGCTCATTTCCAGATAGCTGGGCAGGAAGGCCTGCATCTGGTTGCCGTAGAAGCCGATCAACTGGCGGAGGAACTGGATGGGCAGCAGGTTCTTGCCGTCGCCGCGGTTTTCCTCGTCGAAGATGATCTGGGTGAGGACCGAACGGGTGATGTCCTCGCCGCTCTTGGCGTCGAAGACGACAAAGTCGACGCCTTCGCGGACCATGTCGGCCAGGTGCTCGAGGGTGACGTAGGAGCTGGACGCGGTGTTGTAGAGTCGCCGATTGGCGTATTTCTTGATGACCACGCGGTCGCCGGCGGCCCGCCCGGCCTCTGTCTTGTCGGACATTTCATCCCCGTTTTTAGGCGGCAAGGCCGCATATCTTGCGCCGCAGTATCGCTAAAGCGAAGGCGTTACGCCACCCTTCCTCGCAATTGCGAAAAAGCCAACCAATTCACCGTGACCGGGTGACGAAGGGGCGCCCTTTGGGGCATTGTGCGCCCGCACAAACACAGGGTCCGGCGCGCAAGCCTGACCCGCCTCCGTCGAAGTCAGGGAGCCTCGCCATGAGCGACGTCGTCATCGTTTCCGCCGCCCGCACGCCCGTGGGGTCCTTCAACGGGGCTCTGTCCAGCCTGCCGGCACATGAACTGGGCAAGATCGCCATTCAGGCCGCCGTGGCCCGCGCCGGCATCGCCGCCGCCGACGTCGATGAGGTGATCATGGGCCAGGTGCTGCAGGCCGGCGCCGGTCAGGGTCCGGCCCGCCAGGCCGCGGTCAACGCCGGCATCCCGGTGGAAAGCCCCGCCTGGAGCGTCAACCAGCTTTGCGGTTCGGGTCTGCGCGCGGTGGCTCTGGCCGCCCAGCAGATCTCGGCCGGAGACGCCTCGATCGTCGTCGCCGGCGGTCAGGAAAGCATGAGCCAGTCGCCGCACGCCGCCAATCTGCGGATGGGCACCAAGATGGGCGACCTGGGCATGGTCGACACCATGATCAAGGATGGCCTGATCGACGCCTTCCACGGCTATCACATGGGTCAGACGGCCGAGAACGTCGCCTCCCGCTACCAGATCACCCGCGCTGATCAGGACGCCTTCGCCGTCGAGAGCCAGAACCGCGCCGAGGCCGCCCAGAAGGCCGGCAGGTTCGATGCCGAGATCGTCCCGGTGACCATCAAGGGCCGCAAGGGCGACACCATCGTCGACAAGGACGAGTACATCCGCCACGGCGCGACGCTGGACAGCGTTTCGGGCCTGCGCCCGGCCTTCAACAAGGAAGGGTCGGTCACCGCCGCCAACGCCTCGGGTCTCAACGACGGGGCCGCGGCCCTGGTGATGATGAGCGCCGATGAAGCCAAGAAGCGGGGCCTCAAGCCTCTGGCGCGCATCGCCTCCTGGGCCCACGCCGGCGTCGAGCCGGAAGTGATGGGCACCGGACCGATCCCGGCGATGAAGAAGGCGCTCGAGAAGGCCGGCTGGAAGGTCTCTGACCTGGACCTGATCGAAAGCAATGAAGCCTTCGCCGCCCAGTCGCTGAGCGTGGTGCGGGAACTGGGTCTCGACCCGGCCAAGACCAACGTCAACGGCGGCGCCATCGCCATCGGCCATCCGATCGGGGCCAGCGGCGCCCGCATCCTGACCACCCTGCTCCACGAGATGCAGCGGTCGGGCGCCAAGAAGGGGGCTGCGACCCTCTGCGTCGGCGGCGGCATGGGCGTGGCCATGTGCGTCGAGGCGATGTGAGGCCTCTCGGCCTCGACCTCTCAAACTGAAAACGGCGAGGGCGCCGCATCGACGGCGCCCCGAGAACATTCGAAACGCAAGGGAAGATCATGACCAGGGTTGCATTTGTCACCGGCGGCACGCGCGGTATCGGACGGGCCATTGTCGAGCGGCTTGTCGCCGACGGGATGAAGGTGGCGGCCGGCTACAGCGGCAATGAGGAAGCGGCCAAGGCCTGCGCCGACGAACTCGGCGTGATGGTGGTCAAGGGCAACGTCGGCAGCTTCGACGACTGCAAGCGCGCCGCCGACGCGGTGGCCTCGGAACTCGGCCCCATCGATGTGCTGGTCAATAACGCCGGCATCACCCGCGACGGCTTCTTCCACAAGATGACCTATGAGCAGTGGAGCGAGGTCATCCGGGTGAACATGGACTCGGCCTTCAACATGACCCGTCAGGTGATCGACGGCATGCGCAACCAGGGCTGGGGCCGGGTGGTCAACATCTCCTCGATCAACGGCCAGAAGGGCCAGGTCGGACAGACCAACTACAGCGCCGCCAAGGCCGGTCTGATCGGTTTCACCAAGGCTCTGGCCCTGGAGAACGCCAAGAAGGGCATCACCGTCAATGTGATCTGCCCCGGCTACATCGACACCGAAATGGTCGCCGCCGTGCCGCAGAACGTGCTGGACAGCATCATCGGCGGCATTCCGGTGGGACGTCTCGGCAAGGGCGAGGAAATCGCCGACATGGTCGCCTATCTGGCCGGAGAGCGGGCCGGATTCGTCACCGGCGCGACCTTTACCCTCAACGGCGGCCAGTATCTGGCGGCCTGATCAGGCAAGCCCTCGCCCGCCGGTCGGGCGAGGGCGGTTCTGATGATGTGACCCCGTGGTCACAGTGCTCGTTGCAAATGACCACTGCCTTGATCACCGCCTCATGCCAGTCCAAGATTCGCCCCAGTCGGGGTTCAAGAACCGGGGCATGGCCGTAAAGGGTGCGAGAAAATCAGCCGCCGCTTTGGTGTTGGCGGCAGTGGTCGCGGGACTGGTTGCGCCTGCAGCCGTCGCGCAGGACAAGTCGCGCTCGCCCTTCGGCACCCTGGGCGACATGCTGTTCCCCAATTCACCGGACTCTTCCAGCCGCCCCGAGCCGCCGCCGGTGGCGCGGTATGTTTCGGAATCAGGACAGGCCTTCACCCTCGACCGCTCGACCCCCAAGCCGATGCTGCGTTTCGAGGGCAGCAACGAGATCTGGGTGCTGGAGCCGCATGCCGGCGCCCGTGGCGACACCCTCTACAAGAATGACGCCGGACGGGTGGTCCTGAGGGACACCAAGGTCGGCGGGCTGATCCTGTTCACGCCGGAACGCCGGGAGGGGGCCGCCGCGGCCCTGACCGGAGAATCGCGGCCGATCCGTATCTCGCCCGTCGAACCCAAGGCGCTGTTTCGCCGCCTGATCAACGCCAGCACCATCATCAGCCGCGCCGCCAAGCGCCAGATTCCGGTCGAGGCGGAGGCCACTCCGGCCTCTTCAGCCCTGATCGCCGACGCCGCCCAGGTGACGACAGACGGTCTGGTTCGTCTGTCCACGATGCCGGGCGGCCGGGCCCGACTGGACAAGGTGCGCAAGGTCTTCATCGCCGAAGGTCCCCGGCCCGGCGTTGTCTTGCGGGAAGGCGTGCTGATCGTTGTGGTTACGCCGAGGCTGGGTGTCAGCGGTCGTCCGTCGTCCGAAAAGATCGCCTTCGCGGCGTCACACTAGGGCCACACCCTCCGGGATTGTGCCGACATTCCCCATTCTGGGTCAAACGGGTCTTGGCTTGTGGCACGGGACGCGCCAATTTGCGCCGTCCTTCGGGGGGAGGGCAGTCCCTGGTCAGGCCACGGCGCGATCGCCGGTTTCGCCTGACCAGGGTCTTTCCAAAATCTTCTTTAAAATCAAACTTCTGACGGCTCAGGGCTGCCAGTCGGGCAGGGCCATCTCGAAGCCGGAGAAGTCGAACCCTGGCGCGACGGTGCAGCCGACGAGGGACCAGTCGCCCTGGGACCGGGCGCTTTGCCACACCCCTTCGGGCACAACCAGTTGCGGCTTCTGGCCTTCGTCGATGGCCTTGCCGAGGGTCAGGTCCACCGCGCCCTGTCCCTCCCGCGCCAACCTGAGGGTCAGGGGCGCGCCGTCATAGAAGTGCCAGACCTCGACCGCGTCGACCCGGTGCCAGGCGCTTTCCTGGCCGGCTTCGAGCAGGAAGAAGATGGCCGTCGATTTCGCCCGGCCGTCGGGTCCAGGCTCATCGCGGAAGGTCTCGCGGAACCAGCCCCCTTCCGGATGGGGCGCCAGATCCAGCAGGCTGATGATCTCCGGCGCGGTGATCATCCCGCGAAGCTGTCCTTGGCGGCGCGCACGGCGCCGAAGGCCTGGGCTGGGTCGGCGATATCAGGCCGCAGCAGGGGCGCGCGAAGGAAGGGATTGGTCGCCTTCTCTAGGGCGATGGTCGTCGGCACGGTCGGCTCGCCGCGCGCCCGGGCGGCGAAGATGTCGTCAGCCCGGGCCTTGAGGGCCGGATCAGCGTCGACCGACAGGGCGAAGCGGGCGTTGGCGGCGGTGTATTCATGGGCGCAGTAGACGGTGGTGGCGTCGGGCAGGGCCGCGAGCCGCTGCAGGCTGGCCCACATCTGGGCGGCGTCGCCTTCGAACAGCCGGCCGCAGCCAAGGGCGAACAGGGTGTCGCCGACAAAGGCGATGTTGTCGGCGGCGTCCAGATAGCTGACGTGACCGAGCGTGTGGCCGCCGGTGTCGATGACCTCCAGCCGCGTCTCGCCCAGCATGACGACGTCGCCATCGGTCACGACCCGATCAGGCGGGGCGATGCGGGAAACTTCCGCCGGGCCGACGACGGTCGCGTCATAGCGCGCCTTGAGCGCGGCGTTCCCGCCCGCGTGGTCCGGGTGCCAGTGGGTGTTGAGGATCAGCGACAGGGTCCAGCCGGCGGCGTCCAGCTCGCGCTGGATGGCCTCCGCGTCGGGGGTGTCGATGCAGCCGACAAGGCCCGTCGCCTCATCGCGGATCAGGAAACCGTAGTTGTCGGACAGACAGGGAAATTGCCGGACAGTCAGGGTCATCTTCACTTCGCCTCAAACACCAATTCAAAGATAGTCGGCGGCGGGTGACGCCGACGCCCCGCGCACCCTACATTGTCGGGGACATCATACGGGAGACGCAATGCGTCGCGACGTACTCGAACTTCGCGCTTTCTACGCCTCGAAACGGGGTGCGGCGGCGCGCGAGATGCTGGGCCGCAAGGTGGCCGAGGCCTGGGGCGACGCCCATGGGCTGGATGTGCTGGGCCTTGGCTATGCGACGCCGTTCCTGGGCCCGCTGCGCCCGAAGGCCAGGCGGGTGATCGCGGCCATGCCCGCGGCGCAGGGCGTCGAGGTCTGGCCGGGTGGTCGGGGCAATCTGACGGTGCTGGCCGACGAGACGGCCCTGCCGCTGGCCAACGCCCTGTTTGACCGCATTCTCTGTGTCCATGCCCTTGAGGAGAGCGACAGCGCTGGAGCCGTGCTGAACGAGGTGTGCCGGGTGCTGGCCCCTTCGGGCCGGGTGATCGTCGCGGCCGCCGCCCGCAATGGCCTGTGGTCAAACGCCGAAGGCACGCCGTTCGGCCATGGCCGGCCCTTCACCCGGGGACAGCTTGAAGCCCTGCTGAGGGAAGCCGGTCTTGAGCCCACGGGATATACCCGCGCGCTGTACGCTCCGCCATTTGCCTGGGCCGCGGGCTGGGCCGACGGGTTCGAGCAGATCGGGGCGCGGCTGTGGCCAGGCTTTGCCGGGGTGATCCTGATGGAGGCGGTCAAGCAGACCTTCGCCGTCAAGCCGCGCGGTTCCGGCGCAAGGGTGCGCAGCCGCGCGCCGGGCATCCTGTCTCCGGCGCCGGCGCCGGCGATGCGGATCGGATCTGCTGACAGTGCGCCCATGCCGGCCTCGTCAATTTCCCCGGGCCGCGAAACGGTCTAGCCTTGTTGCTGGTTCGCCCAAGGAGTTCGCCGCCATGAAGATGATTGTCGCTGTGATCAAACCCAGCCGTCTGGATGCGGTGCTGGATGCCGTCACAGAGGCCGGGGCCTCCGGCCTGACGGTCACCGAGGTTCGGGGCTACGGGCGTCAGAAGGGCAAGACCGAGGTCTATCGCGGCGCGGAGTACGCCGTGAAGCTGCTGCCCAAGGTCAAGCTGGAGATCGCCGTGCCGGACGACATCACCGACAAGGTGGTCGAGGCCCTGGTGGCGGCCGCCAACTCCAGCAAGATCGGCGACGGCAAGGTCTTCGTGCTCGATCTGGAGCAGGCCCTGCGCATCCGCACCGGCGAGCGCGACGCGGCGGCCATTGTCGGCTGAGCCGACCTCTCAATATCCAACATCTGACGGAGGCGGCATGGCCGGCTGGACCCTGGGCGTGATCGGCGGATCAGGCCTCTATGACATTGACGGCCTCGAGGACAGGCGGACGGTCGAGGTCAGTTCGCCCTTCGGGGCGCCGTCGGGTCCGATCACCCTTGGCCGGATCGGCGACACCAGCCTGGCGTTTCTGCCCAGGCACGGGGCCGGGCATCGCCTGTCGCCGACCAGCGTCAACGCCCGGGCCAACATCGACGCCCTCAAGCGGGTCGGCTGCACCGATGTGCTGGCCCTGTCGGCGGTCGGGTCGCTGGCCGAGGCGCTGTCGCCGGGGACCTTTGTCCTGGTCGAACAATATATTGACCGCACCTTCGCCCGGGAGAAGAGCTTCTTCGGCGAGGGCATGGTCGCCCATGTGTCGATGGCCGATCCGGTCTGTCCCCGTCTGTCAGGCCTGGCCGCCGCCGCCGCGCGAGAGGCGGGAGCCGAGGTTGTCGAGGGCGCAACCTATCTGGCCATGGAGGGACCGCAGTTCTCGACCCGGGCCGAGAGCAACCTCTATCGGTCCTGGGGCTGCGACGTGGTCGGCATGACAGGCATGCCGGAGGCCAAGCTGGCCCGGGAGGCCGAGCTTCCCTACGCCTGCGTCGGGATGGTCACCGACTACGACTGCTGGCGGGTCGGTGAGGCGGCGGTCGAGGTCGAGCAGGTCATCGCCGTTCTGATGGCCAATGCCGACCGGGGACGGGCTCTGGTCGCGGCCCTGGCCAGAAGTCTGCCGCCAGAGCGGCCGGCCTCGCCGATCGACACCAATCTCGATTTTGCGATGATCACCGCGCCGGACGCCAGAGACCCGGCGGCTCTGGCGAGGCTGGACGCCGTTGCGGGCCGCGTGCTCTCCCGGGGGTGATCCGCCCCGGGTTTGACCCGCCAGAGTCTTCGGCTGACGCCCTCTATTCTGCGTCCGAGGCGCCCCTCTTCAGGGCGGTGCGGTGAAACAGCTGCAGCGTCCTCAAGCGGGCCAGCTTTGCTGAATCCTCATGGTAGTCGCGGCGTCGGTCGGAGAAGAATCCGTGACCGGCGTCGTAGAGGTAGATCGGCAGGTCAGGGTGACGCTCGCGGATCTCCTCGATCCGCTCCGGCGGGATCGAGGCGTCCGACTTGCCGAAGTGAAGGATGGTCGGGCAGCGCGGCGTCTCATCGACCATCTCGCTGATCCGGCGGCCGTAGAAGGCCGAGGCGGCGGCGACGCCGTCGCAGCGGCAGGCCGCCAGCCAGGTGGCGGCGCCGCCCCAGCAGTAGCCGGCGACAAACACCGGGCCCTTGTCGCGCAGGGCGTCGATCGCCGCCTGCAGGTCGCCGGCCACCTGATCCCAGGGCGTGGCGTTGGAATACTCCACCCCTTTGGCGATCGAAGGCTCGCTGTAGCCGGCTTCGAAGCCGCGTTCGAGGCGATCGTAAAAGGCCGGAGCGATGACCTCATAGCCATCGGCGGCAAACCCTTCGGCCAGCTCGCGGATGTGGTCGGTGACGCCGAAGATTTCCTGGATCAGCACCAGCCCGCCCCGGCGGGCGTCCTCATGCGGCGCATGCCAGGCGTCGAGCTCAAAGCCGTCGAACCGGCTGGTCAGTCTGACAGAGGCGCCCATCAGACGGCCCCGTTGGCCTCGAACAGTTCAAAGGTGCGTTTGCGGGCCAGCTGGGCGTCATCCAGATCGGAGTCCGGCCGCCCGTCATTGTTGAAGCCGTGGCCCGAGGATTCATAGATATAGACCGGAACCTCCGGATGGGCGGCCTCGACCTTGGCCTTGACCTCGTCGGCCGGGATATGGGCGTCGTTGCGGCCCAGATGGATGATCACCGGACAGGAGAGGGGCAGGGCGGCCATGCCGGCCACCTGGCCGCCGTAGTAGTTCGATCCGGCGCTCAGGCCCGTCACCCGGCTGGCGGCCAGCCACACCATCGTGCCGCCGTAGCAGTAGCCGACGATGAATACCGGCCCCTTGCCTTTCAGCGCATCGACGCAGGCCTGGATGTCGCTCATGGCGTTGTCGGGGCCGTTGGCGGTGGCCAGCCTGACGCCGGCCTGCAGACCCTCGGGATCATGTGCGGCGATGAAGCCCCTCTGACCGCGATCGAACATAGAGGGGGCCAGGACCTCGAAGCCCAGCTGCGCCCAGCGTTCGACATCGGCCCGGACGTACTGATCGAGCCCGAAGATCTCCTGGATGACGATCACCCCGCCCAGGCGACGGCCCACAGGCGCGGCGTGGAGGGCGGTGAAGTCAAAACCGTCGTGGCCGGATTTCAGGGTGATTGTCTCGGCCATTCGGCGTCTCCCGACATCTGTTTTACCTAACATCGCACAGTGACGGCGCGCTGCGCCACCGCTGCGTGGAGGCTTACGGGATGGCCGGCGCTGGCCGCCGTCAGGGGACGACGGCGCTCATCAACGGACCGATCTCTTCCCGCAATACCAGGTCGGCGTAGGGGTCCTGTTCGGTCGGCTCGCGGTTGACGATGGCCAGGGTCGCGCCGTTGCGCTTGGCCAGCAGGGGAAAGCCCGCCGCCGGATAGACGACGAGAGACGAGCCCAGCACCAGGAACAGGTCGCAGGCCAGGGTCTCGGCTTCGGCCCGGGCCATGGGCTCCTGCGGCATCGGCTGGCCAAAGGAGATGGTGGCGGTCTTGACGATGGCGCCGCAGGCCCGGCAGGCAGGGATCTGGCCGCCCTCGACAAAGCCCGGACGCAGGTGATGCAGCTCGTGGCGCAGGCCGCAGGTCAGACAGGTGGCGTAGCTGGCGTTGCCGTGCAGCTCGATGACCCGGTCATCGGGAATGCCGCTGTCCTGATGCAGATTGTCGACATTCTGCGTGATGACGCTGGAGACCTTTCCGGCGGCGACCAGGCGGGCGACGGCGTCATGGCCGGCGTTGGGGGCGCGGCCGGTCCAGCCGGCGGTTCCGTTGAAGGTGCGGGTCCAGGCTTCGCGGCGCTTGTCCTCGCTGGCCACGAAATCCTGGAAGTAGATGGGCTTCATCTTCGACCAGACGCCGCCGGGACTGCGGAAGTCGGGAATGCCCGATTCGGTCGAGATGCCCGCCCCGGTGAAGACGACCACCCGGCGGGCGTCGTCGATCAGGCGGGCGAGGCGGTCGGAAGGGGTCATGCCGGCAATTTAGGACGTTGGCGTCTTCACGCCACCCCTACCGCTCATCCCGGCGAATGCCGGGATCCATCCGCCTGAGCACCATCATTTCCGATCAGCCACCCATTGATCACCGCCCGCCTTGACTTGCTCCCTATCTGGACAAATCGAGATCACGCGGATGGGTCCCGGCATTCGCCGGGATGAGCGGATCGAGGATCAGACGTTGAAGCGGAAGTGCATCACATCGCCGTCCTTGACGATGTATTCCTTGCCTTCGGAGCGCATCTTGCCGGCTTCCTTGGCGCCGGCCTCGCCGTTGAGGCGCACGAAGTCCTCGAAGGCGATGGTTTCGGCGCGGATGAAGCCCTTTTCGAAGTCCGTGTGGATGACCCCGGCCGCCTGGGGGGCGGTGTCGCCGACGTGGATGGTCCAGGCGCGGGCTTCCTTGGGACCGACGGTGAAGTAGGTCTGCAGGCCGAGCAGCTTGTAGGCCTCGTGGATCAGGCGGTTGAGGCCGGGCTCTTCGAGGCCGAGAGCGGAGAGGAACTCCTCGCGCTCATCGGCGTCGAGCAGGGCGACCTCGCTCTCGATCTGGGCCGAGATGACGCAGCAGTTGGCCCCGTCCTTGTTGGCCCGTTCGGCGACCAGGTCGGAATACTTGTTGCCCTTGTCGGCGCTGGCTTCCTCGACGTTGCAGACATAGAGGGCCGGCAGGGAGGTCAGCAGCTGCAGCATGTGCCAAGCTTTCTCGTCATCGGCGTCGACCTTGGCGGTGCGGGCCGGACGGCCTTCGCTGAGCTGGGCCAGGGCGAGATTGCAGAGGCGCAGGGTGGTGGCCGCCTCCTTGTCCTGACGGGCGCGCTTTTCGAGATTGGGGATGCGCTTCTCGAGGCTTTCGAGGTCGGCGAGCATCAGCTCGGTCTCGATGATGTCGAGGTCGCTGAGCGGATCAATGCGGCCCTCGACGTGGGTGATGTCGTCATCCTCGAAACAGCGGGCGACGAAGGCCACGGCGTCACAGTCGCGGATGTTGGCGAGAAACTGGTTGCCCAGGCCTTCGCCCTTGCTGGCCCCGCGGACCAGGCCGGCGATGTCGACGAAGTTGATGCGGCTTGGGATGATCTCCTTCGAGCCGGCGACAGCCGCCAATTTTTCGAGGCGCGACTCCGGAACCGCCACATCGCCGACGTTCGGCTCGATGGTGCAGAAGGGATAGTTGGCCGCCTGGGCCGCCGCCGTCTGGGTGAGGGCGTTGAACAGAGTCGACTTGCCCACGTTGGGCAGGCCGACGATCGCGACTTTCAGGGCCATTTGCGTTTCGTCTTCGGGCAGGGAGAGATCAGGGGGCGCGACCTAACACGTTCGAACACAAATGGCGAAAGGGATTGAGCGGTTCAGCCGCGGTTGATCGCCTCGGCGGCGAAGTCCCGCCAGTGCCGGGCTTCCTTGCGGAACTGGGCGGTGGCGCGGGAGGCCCGCTTCTCGATCTCGACCATGGCCTCCTCGGCGTCGGCCTTGCGCCCCGTCTCGGCCAGGAAGGCTGCGTAGCGGGCGATGCCCTCGAGGCCGGGAAGCCGCCCGGCGGCCCAGCCATAGGCGGTGTCGGCCTCGGTCATATTGCCCAGCATATGATGGGCGCGGCCCATCAGAACGGCGGCCTGGGGCGTGCGGCCGGCCTCGCCCAGTTCGCCCAGCTTATCGAGCAGGGGCAGGGCCTCGGCGGGACGGTCCAGCTCGATCAGGGCCCTGGCGCGGCCGAACAGCAGGGCCGGGTCCTCGGCATGGATGCCGTGCGCCGCCTCGGCGTACATCTGCTCGGCTTCCTCGTGGCGGCCCATGGCGGAGGCGGCGGCCGCGAGGCGCATGCGGTTGGCGACGGTGGGGCTGTCCTCGACGGCCTGCTGGGCGGCGCGATAGTCGCCGTGCGGGTCCATGGCTTTTCGGGCGGCGGACTTCAGCTGGCGAGCCGCGCCGCCGCTGGTGAAGTCCGGAATGACCGCGATGAGGGCATAGACGATGCCGCCAAGCGGCTGGAACGCCAGGATGATGAACAGCCAGTACATCTCGCGTCCCGTCTTGACGACATGGACGCAGAGCAGGACCGAGAAGACGAGGGAGAGGCCGATACCGAGAAACATCGGCTCAATCTGCCCGTGCGGACGCCGCCGTCAATCCGATTCCCGCGCCGCCTTGCGAGGATCGGCCTTTGGCGCGGGGGCCAGGCGCATGACCTCTGCCTGATAGCGGTCGTCATCGCCGGCAGCGGCGAAGGGCAGGGCGTCGCAGATGGCCTCAAGCATGGGATCGAGCCAGACCCGGTCGGCCTTGTGGAACTCTGACAGGACGTGCGGCTGGACCAGGGCCTTGTCGCCCGGATGGCCGACGCCGATTCGGGCGCGGCGGAAGTCCGGGCCGATGGCGGCGATGGTCGAACGGATGCCGTTGTTGCCGGCCGCGCCGCCGCCGGTCTTCATCCGGAAGCGGCCGGGGGCCAGATCAATCTCGTCGTGGAAGACGATGACGTCGGATGGGGGGATCTTGAAGAATCGACCCGCCTCGCCGACCGCGCGACCGCTCTCGTTATAAAAGCCCTGGGGCTTGAGCAGGGTGGCGCGAACCGGACCGGAGGGGGTGTCTATCTGGCCTTCGCAGGCCAGGCCCTGAAACTTCGCCCGCCAGGGGGAGAAGCTCCAGCGGCGGGCGATGGCTTCGACCGCGACCCAGCCGACGTTGTGGCGGGTCTTGGCGTAGCGTTCACCAGGGTTGCCGAGGCCGGCAATCAGCAACATGGCCGGCCTCTATGGCTGGATCAGTCTTCGGCTGCTTCGCCGCCGGCGGCCGCTTCTTCAGCGATTTCCGACATGGCGGCCGAGGACACCTTGAGGGTGGCCAGGACGAAGTCGCGGTCGGTGATGGTCGGGGTCACGCCCTTGGGCAGCTCGATCTCGCCGATGCGGATGGTGTCGCCCATTTCCTTGGCGGCCAGGTCGACGACCAGCTCTTCGGGAATGGCGTTGGCCGGGCAGTTCAGCTCGACTTCGTGACGAACGACTTCCAGCGAGCCGCCCTTCTTCAGACCGGGGCAGATGTCCTGGTTCTTGAAGTGCACCGGCACGTTGATCTTGATCGTGCCCTTCTCGTCGACGCGCATCAGGTCGAAGTGCATCGGGTTGTCGGTGACCGGATGGAACTGGATGTCCTTGGCGATGACCGGCTGGCTTTCCTTGCCGTACTTCAGGGTCACGAGGTGACCGAGCAGCTTGCCGGTGTAGAGCGCCTTGCGGAACTCGTTTTCCTTGACGGCGATGGAAACGGGGGCGGTTTCGCCGCCGTAAAGGACGCCGGGCACCATACCGGTGCGGCGGGCTTCACGCGCGCCACCGGTTCCGGTGCGGTCGCGGACTTCGACGTTGAGGACGATCTCGGCCATGGTGGTTCTGGTCTCAAAACGAAGTCGCCGCGCGAAGATTTCACGCGGCGACGGTCGGTGAATTTAGGGTCCGGGTCGATACACGCTTTCCAACCGGGGTGCAACGCCCGGAATGAGTCAAACGCACCCGGAGGGGTTATTTGGACTTGGGCTTGCCCTTCGCCGCCGGCTTTGAGGCCGCAGGTTTGGAAGCCGCCACCTGAACCGCCGGGGTGGGTTCGGGGGGCATCGGAGCGCCGGCGCTCTTGATGGTGCACTGTCCGGTGTCGATCAGCACATGCTGGCCGAGGCAGAAGACATCCTCGTAGTGGGGCTTTGCGGCCGCCAGGCACTGATAGAGCATCAGCTTGGACATGTTCAGGCAGAACATCGAGGGCTCGTCGCTGAACATCGGCTCCAGGGCGACCAGCTGGTCGTCGCCGGCCTCACCGAGGGCGGCCAGGGCGGCCAGGGCCAGTCCCCGGACCACAACCGGCGACCAGTGGCCCGGAGGCATGGCGGAGACGGTCTCTTCGGCCATGGGCAGTCCGCCGCTTAGGCTGGCGGTCTGCATCTGGCTGACTTCTTCGATGTCGCCGCGAATGGGGGTGTTGGAGAGGACGCGGACGTCGGCCAGGCGGCCTTCGCGGTTGGGCACGAACTCTTTCGACCACTTCTGCCGCTGGACGTCATAGGCCGACTGCTTCACGGCCCGACCGGTGAGCAGAACCTTTGAGCCCTCCTCGCCGAGGGCGGCGACAATCTTGCTCGCCGCGCGGTCGGCGCCGGGGAAGCTGGTCACCCGATAGGGGTTGGAGCGCAGTTCGGCGGCCAGACGCAGACGACCGGCGGGATCATTCGCATAGCCGCGTACGGTGCCGACGAAGGTCTGGTCCTGCAGGGCCAGCACGGCGGCGTAGGCGATGGCGCCGCGCAGGAGTTGCTTGGGCTCATAGGCCGCGCCGGTCTTCAGGGAGTCGGCGACGGCGGACCCGCTGGTGAAGGCTGCGGGCGAGATCGACGAGGCCCGGTTCATATAGCCGCGCCAGGCGCTGGCCTCCTCGAACAGCTGGCTCGACAGGTTGATTGCCGGCGGCGGCGGCGGCGCGGGCGGAAGCGGCGGCGGCGTAGGCTCGGGCGTAGAGCAAGCCGCCAGGACGAAGGTCATCGCCAGCGCTGCGAAACCGGCCAGTCGAACGGAATGTTTCTGGGTCATGTCAAAGCTTCCCCGGAGCCAACTCACGCGTCAATAGCACGTCGCTCCGGGCGGGAATGTGACGCGCCCGCATTAACCGTTCGTTGATGATCGCTGTTTGGTTTTCGACTCAGTCGAAAAGCTTGGAAACCGACTCTTCGTTGGCGATCCGGCGGATGGCCTCGCCGATCAGGGAGGCGCAGGAGATCTGACGAATTTTGCTGCAGGCCTTCACATGGTCCGGCGGCTCGATGCTGTCGGTGACCACCAGCTCGGTCATCACCGAGGCGGTCAGACGCTCGGCGGCCGGGTCGGAAAGGACGCCGTGGGTGACATAGGCAGAGACGTCGGTGGCCCCGTGCTCGGTCAGGGCCTTGGCGGCGTTGCACAGGGTGCCGGCGGAATCGACGATGTCATCGAAGAGCACGCAGCTGCGGCCCTGGACGTCGCCGATGATGTTCATCACCTCGCTCTTGCCGGGCCCGGAGCGGCGCTTGTCGACAATCGCCAGATCGGCGCCCAGACGGTTGGCCAGAGCCCGGGCGCGAACCACGCCGCCGACGTCGGGCGAGACGATCATCAGGTCCTTGGCCTTGCGGCCGTGCTGGTCGCGGATGTCGTTGGCGATCAGCGGCGAGGGCAGGAGGTTGTCGGTCGGGATATCGAAGAAGCCCTGAATCTGACCCGCGTGCAGGTCCATGGTCAGGACCCGGTCGGCGCCGGCCCGGGTGATCAGGTTGGCGACCAGCTTGGCCGAGATGGGGGTGCGTCCGCCGGTCTTGCGGTCCTGACGGGCGTAGCCGAAGTAGGGGAGGACCGCGGTGATCCGCCGGGCCGAAGCGCGTTTCAGCGCGTCGATGCAGATCAGCAGCTCCATCAGATTGTCGTTGGCCGGGTAGCTGGTCGACTGGATGACGAAGACATCCTCGCCCCGGACGTTCTCGTCGATGGTCACGAAGACCTCGTTGTCGGCGAACCGGCGCACCTGGGCTTTGGTCAGCGGCATGTCCAGATACTGGGCAATGGCGCTTGCAAGCGTTCGGTTGGAGTTGCCTGCCAGCAGCTTCATCGGACGACTCTTTTGGCGGAGGAATGTTGCGGGGTGTCTAGGGGCCCAGGGCGCGGGGGGCAAGGCGGATTCCGCCTCAGGACAGACTCTCGAGGGCCGGTCCCCCCAGCCAGGTTTTCCAGACGACTACCGCCGCCCAATGCAGAAACACCGCCGGCCAGAGCGATCCGGTGCGCCAGCGGGTGAGGGCGCAGGCCAGACCGAGAAGGGTGGTGACCAGCAGAAAGTCCGGCCGGCTGAACAGGTCGCGGGCGCCGGGCAGGAAGGTGAATCCTTCGAGGGGATGCCAGAGAACATAGAGCAGGGTCGATGCGGCGATCGCGATCCACGGACGGGTCTGGCCTGGTCCCGGCGACAACAGCCCGCGAAAGACGGCCTCCTCGCCCAGCGCGGGGACGAAGAAGACGGTGAGCAGCGTCATCGGCAGCAGGGACGGGTCTGCGGGCGCTGCCTGATAGAGGTCGGTCGACAGGCCGATGGCGGCCATGGCCAGAAGCGCCGGCGCGCCAATCGCCCCCGACCACAGCCAGCCGCCGGCTGTCGGCAGGGTTGCGAGGCTTGCGATCAGGCCGCGTGCGGCAGTCGTCGCCCACTGGCGAACCATTGTTTTCCCGCTCCTGTAAGCGATAATCCCCCCGCTTTGGAGCATGCGGACGCGTCGTGAAAGTCCGATCGTCTGGCCTCAGGACCTTTTAACCGGAGTGACAACGATGATGAGATTGATCCGCACGGGCGCGGTCGCCCTGGCCCTTCTCACCGCAAGCGGCGGGGTGGCGCTGGCCCAGGACGAGACGACCTTCAACAAGGGCGTCGAGCAGTTCAATGCCAAGAATTACGACGCCGCCGCGCGGTCTTTCGGCCTCTATCTTCAGGCGCATCCCGGCAACAAGTCGGCCCTGAAGAACCGGGGTCTCGCCTATCTGAACCTCAAGGAATACGATCTGGCCGTGGCCGACCTGGAGCGGGTCGTGGCCATGGACCCCAGCTATGACAATCTGGTGCAGTACGCCAACGCGCTGGATTCCTCGGGCCAGTACCTGCGCTCGGTGCCGGTCTATGAGCGCGCAATCGCCCTGGATCCCAACAATTACAGCGCCTGGCGTGAACTGGGCGTCGCGCATGCCGCCGCCAAGAACTTCAGCAAGGCGGCCGACGCCTATGGAAAGGCCGTGGAGCGCAAGACCACCGACTTTGCCCTGCGCTCGCTCTATTCAGACGCGCTCTACGACGCCAAGCGGTTCCCGGAGGCCTTGGCCAGCTATCGCGCCCAGGAGAAGATGAACACCCGGGACGCCCCGACCCTCCGGATGATCGGCAACACCCTGGTCAAGACCGGCGATCTGCCGGGTGCGCTGGCAGCGTTCGACCGTGGCCTGGCGCTGACGCCCAACGACTATCAGATGAACATGGACAAGGGCGACGCCGTGTTCAATTCAAAGGACTTCGCTGGCTCGGTCCCCCTTTACCGCAAGGCGACGCAGGTCAATCCGAAGTCGGCCATCGCCCATGAGTATCTCGGCGACGCCCTGCGCCTGAGCAAGGATTATGCGGCGGCGCGCGCTTCCTATGAGACGGCCCTGAAGCTGGACGCCCGTCTGGGAGGGGCGCTCAAGGGGTTGATTCCGATCCTCAAGTATCAGGGTGAGACTGAGGCCGGGAAGGCCAGGCTTGAACAACTCCGCGCGTTTGACAAGGCGGGCGCCGAGGCTCTGGACCACCTGTTCAAGGACTAAATTAGGGTCTTGAGGCTGCGGCGGGGCGCATGGTTAACGCAGGATTCATTTCTGCGCCCCAAACCCGTCCCAATGGCATGGGAGTCCTTCCCGGTCATTGCAGGGAGCTCGCCATGGACCGCCGCAGTCTGATTCTTTCCGGTCTCGCCACGCTTGGCACGACCGCCTGCGCCACGACCGGGATGAATGAGTCCGGCGTCACCCAGGACCGTGGCATCGAGACCTATACGATCGGTGAGATCACCTCCCAGACCAGCGACTTCCTCGGCGTGGCCGCCGAGACTGTCGGGCAGGTTGTCGAGCGGGTGTTCCGCGATCAGGGCGAACCCACGGCCTACATCGCCGGCGAAGAAGGCTCGGGCGCTGTCGTCGCCGGTCTGCGCTATGGCCGCGGCCTGATGTATATGAAGGATCGTCCGACGATGGAGATCTTCTGGCAGGGGCCCAGCGTCGGCTTTGACTGGGGCGGCAACGCCAGCCGGGTCTTCACCCTCTGCTACAACCTGTTCTATCCGGACATGATCTTCCGCCGCTATCCGGGGGTCGATGGCTCGGCCTATCTGATCGGCGGTCTTGGCGTGAACTACCAGCGCGCCGACGGCATCACCCTGGCGCCGATCCGCACCGGCGTCGGCCTGCGGCTGGGCGCCAACCTGGGCTACCTGTCCTACAGCCGCGAGCGGAACCTGTTCCCGTTCTAGAGCGCGTTCCGATGAGTGGGCGCCGGTCATCGGATCAAACGCGCGACCAACAAAAGCCTGGAGCGGGGCGATTTGAGTCCATCAAATCGAGCCCTGCTCCAGAAGGGGTCAGGCGTCTTCCGGGGCGTGATGGCGGATGGTCTTTGACTGCAGCCAGTCTGACAGCGCCATCATCACCGCCGAGAAGACAAAGGTCAGGTGGATCGATACCTGAACGATGATCGGCTGCCAGTTGAACGTCTCGTTCTGATGCTCGACCACGGTCAGGAATGAACGCAGCAGCGAGATGGCGCTGATGGCGACGATCGAGCCGATCAGTTTCATCTTCAGGCCGGAAAAGTCGACCGATCCCATCCAGGCCGGGCGGTCCTCGTGACTGCCGGTGTTGATCTTGGACACGAAGTTCTCATAGCCCGAGAAGATCACGATCAGCACCAGATTGGCGGCCAGCGACAGGTCGATGAGCGACAGGGCCAGAAGGATGCCGTCCTCCGGCTTGGCCGTTCCGCTCAGGAAGAGGGGCAGTTCGTGGACCATCTCCTGAAAGAAGACGATCATCAGGATCACCAGACCAAAGACCAGCCCGACATAGAAGGGCGCCATAAGCCAGCGCGAGCCGAACAGTCCTGCTTCCAGCCAGCGCTCAAGGAACATCCCGGTGCGTTTGACGGCGCCATGCGGCTCGACGGGAGGAGGGTTGGATCTGGCCATGAGGGTCAGTTAGCCACCAGCGGCGCGATCATCAAGGGCCCTGCTCAGGCCGGCTCCAGCAGGTCCCACTGATTGCCGTAGAGGTCCTCGAAGACCGCGACCGTTCCGTAAGGCTCGGTGCGGGGCGGTTCGAGGAAGCGAACGCCCCTGGCAGACATGGCGGCATGGTCGCGGGCGAAGTCGTCGGTGTGGAGAAACAGGAACACCCGGCCGCCCGATTGCGCGCCGATGGCGGAGGCCTGCTCGGGGTTGGCCGCCTGCGCCAGCAGCAGGGCGCAGCTGCCGCCCGGAGGCGTGGCCGTCACCCAGCGCTTGCCGCCGCCCAGATCCCGGTCCTCGATGTCAAAGCCCAGGCAGTCGCGATACCAGGCGATGGCGTCGTCATAGGATTTCACGACCAGGGTCAGGGCTGCGATGTGGGGTTTCATGCCCGCAGCGCCGCTCCGGCCTTGGCGGCGGCGGCGACGATCCGGGCCGACAGGGCCTCGATCTCGGCGTCGGCCAGGGTCTTGTCCCGCGGCTGGATCGTGACCTCGACGGCGATCGACTTCTGGCCTTCCGGAACTCCGGCGCCCTGATAGACGTCGAACACCCGCACCCCGGCGATCAGCGCCTTGTCAGCGCCGGCCACGGCCTTGACCAGGTCCCCGGCGGCCTTGTCGGCGGGGGCCAGGAAGGCGAAGTCGCGGCTGAGCGGCATCAGGGGCGAGAGATCGAGGGCGGACCTGGTCTTGACCGCCTTCTTCTTCGGCTCGGGCACGGACTCGATGAAGATCTCGAAGCCGAGCATCGGGCCGGAGGCGTCGAGGGCCTTCAGCACCGCCGGATGCAGCTCGCCAAATTCGGCGAGGACCGCCTTGGGGCCAAGCTGCAAGCGGGCTGACCGTCCCGGATGGTACCAGGACGAGGCCGCGCCCTGGGCGACCTGCAGGGACGCTGTCGGGGCGCCCAGTTCATCGAGCAGGGCGAGGAGGTCGCCCTTGAGGGTGAACAGATCGCTGTCGCCACGCCGCGCCCAGTCGCGGGCCGCGTGAGGCGCGAGCAGGGCGGCGATGACCAGCTTCTGGTCCTGGGGCTGATCGCCATTGAACACCGGCCCGATCTCGAACAGGGCGGCATCGGGAAAACCGCGCCGGGCGTTGCGGGCGGCGGCCTGGATAAGGTTGGGCAGGATCGAGGGCCGCATGCAGTCCAGATCAGCGGCGATCGGATTGGCCAGCACCAGGGCGTCAGCGCCGCCGCCGAACAGGCGGGCGGTGTCGCGGGCGGTGAAGCTCCAGGTCACCGCTTCGGCATAGCCGTTGGCGGCCAGGAAGCGGCGGCCGGTCCGGGCGCGGGTCTGACGGGTGGTCAGCACGCCGCCGACAGCGCGGGGCGTTTCCGGCAGGGGCGTGGACGGCAAGGCGCCATAGCCGGCGATCCGCGCGACTTCCTCGACCAGATCGGCCTTGCCCTCGACGTCGCGGCGCCAGGTCGGCGGGGTGACGGTGAGGGCGGGCGCGGCGCCGCTGATGGTGAAGCCGAGGGCCTTGAGGATGCCCAGGGACTGGTCCTGCGGAATGTCGAGACCGGCGAGGGTCTTCACATAGGCGGGGTCGAAGGCGACATCGGCCGGCGGGGCGGGAACCTGACCGGCGACCACAACCTCCGACGGCTCGCCGCCGCAGAGGTCGAGGATCAGGGCTGTGGCCAGTTCCAGTCCGCCGACGACAAAGCCCGGATCAACACCGCGGGCGAAGCGGTACTGGGCGTCGCTGGTGATGCCGGTGTCGCGGCCGGTCTGGGCCGTGCGGATCGGATCGAACCAGGCGCTTTCGAGGAAGACATCGACGGTGGTCTCGGAGCAGCCGGTGCTCTCGCCGCCCATCACCCCGCCAAGGCCGATCGGGCGTTCGCCGCCGGCGTCGGCGATGACGCTCATCTCCGGGCCGAGATCATAGGTCTTGCCATCGAGGGCGATCAGCTGCTCGTCGCCGTGGGCGTCGGGCGAGGGCTGATCTGCGCCGGTCTGCTCACGGGCCCCGCGACCCAGACGGGCGGTGATGACATCGCCGACCAGCAGGGCCGCGTCATAGACGTGCAAAGGTCGGGCCCGGTCGTAGGAGATCAGGTTGGTGATATCGACCAGGGTGTTGATCGGTCGCAGGCCGATGGCCCGCAGGCGGTCCTGAAGCCATTGCGGCGACGGTCCGTTCTTCACGCCCTTGATCAGCCGGCCGGAGAAGACCGGACAGACCTCGCCGTCGACCTCGATGCGGATCGGGCAGGGGAACTTGCCGGGGACCGGAGCCACCGTCTGGTCCTTCAGGGTCCCGAGGCCGGCGGCGGCCAGGTCACGGGCGATGCCGTTGACGCCCAGCCAGTCGGGCCGGTTGGGGGTGACCTCGAAGTCGATGACCGCTTCCATGCCCAGCGCCTCGACGGCCGGGGTCCCGACCGCGAGGTCATCGGACAGCTCAAGGATGCCGTCGCTTTCCTCGGCGGCCTCAAGCTCGGAAGCCGAGCAGAGCATGCCGTTGGAGACGACGCCGCGCACCGGCTTCTCGACCAGGGTGACGTCGAGACCCGGCACATAGGCGCCGATGGGGGCGTAGACGGTGGTCAGGCCGACGCGGGCGTTGGGCGCGCCGCAGACGATCTCCTTCATCCCGTCGACCGTCTCCACCTGACAGACCCGCAGGCGGTCGGCGTTGGGGTGCTGAACGGCCTCGCGGATCTTGGCCACGGTGAAGGGGGCGAGACGGGCGGCCGGATCATGGACGTCCTCGACCTCGAGGCCGGCCATGGTCATGGCGTCGACGATCTGCTGCACCGAGGCGTCGGTCCGCAGATGGTCCTTGAGCCAGGAAAGGGTGAACTTCATGGTGCGTCTACCCCAGAGCCAGGATCTGATTGGTGAAGCTGTCGGCGCCAGTGAATCCGATTCCGAAGAGCTCGCAGCCGATGAACTGACAGTCCTGCACCGGCACGGCGCCGACGACGCCGTTTTTCGACGCGGGCCTCAGAACCAGGGTGGCGACATCGATGCCGGCGTAACCGAAATCGGTCGCGTCGAAGTTACAGCCGCCAATGACCAGCATCACCGCCGGCCCCTCGACACGGCAGTTCCTGAAGGTGACGCGCGAAATGACCGACTCGCCGCGGAACAGGCGGTTCCGGTGCAGGTCGACCAGATTGACGGCGACGTTCTCGAAATGGGTCCCCGAGAGGTCCTCGGCGACAGTCCAGCCGGGTTGGTTCTGTTTGCTCATCAGCTCAGTCCGGAAACAGGGTTGGGCGCCTGGAAGGCGGAGAAGCCGTAGTGGGCCAGCCAGCGGGTGTCGCTGGCGAACATGTCGCGAAGGTCCGGCATGCCGTACTTCAGGGTGCCAAGGCGATCGACGCCCATGCCGAAGGCGAAGCCCTGATAGACGTCGGGGTCGATGCCGCAATGGCGCAGGACGTTGGGATGGACCATCCCGCAGCCGAGAATTTCCAGCCAGTCGCTGCCGGTGCCGATCTTCACCTCGCCGCCGGAGCGGTCACAGCCGACGTCCATCTCCGCCGAGGGTTCGGTGAAGGGGAAGTGGTGGGGGCGGAAGCGGGTGGTCACCGCGTCGGTCTCGAAGAACCGGGCGATAAAGGTCTCCAGCGTCCACTTCAGGTGGCCCATGTGGATGCCCTTGTCGATCACCAGACCCTCGATCTGGTGAAACATCGGGGTGTGGGTCGCGTCGCTGTCCATGCGGTAGGTGCGGCCGGGCACGATGATGCGGATCGGCGGCTCCTGACCGGCGGCGATCCACGGGGCGGGCGGGACGGTGTTGCCCTTGCGCATGGCGCGGACCTGGACCGGGCTGGTGTGGGTGCGCAGCAGCTTGCGCTCGCCGTCGGGGCCTTCGTTGAAGAAGAAGGTGTCATGCATCTCCCGCGCCGGATGCTTGGGCGGGAAGTTCAGGGCGGTGAAGTTGTGGAAATCGTCCTCGATGTCCGGGCCTTCGGCCACGGCGAAGCCCATCTCGGCGAAGATGGAGACCATCTCGTCCATGGTCTGCATGGTCGGATGGACGCTGCCCTTGCGGCGCGGCGGCGCGGGCAGGGTCAGGTCGATGGTCTCGCCGGCCAGACGGGCGTCCAGTTCAGCGGCCTCAAGGTCGGCCTTGCGGGCGGCGATGGCGGAGGCGACGGTGTCGCGCAGGGCGTTGATCCGCGGACCCTTCTCCTTGCGCTCGTCCGGGCTCATCGACCCCAGGGTCTTGAGCAGGGCGGAGACGGAGCCGGACTTGCCGAGGGCGGCGACACGGATGGCCTCCAGCGCGGCGGCGTCGGGGGCGGCGGCGATCTGGGCGGCCAGATCGGTTTGAAGTTGGGTCAGATCGGTCATGGGGCTGTCCGTCTAGCGGTCCTTGGGCGTTTCGTCATGATCTAGTTGAGGGCTTCATAGGCCTTCATCACCCATTCGGGCGGGTCGGGCTCCCAGCGCACCTTGCGGCCGGCGGCGTCATTCCAGCGGTGAAGCCAGGAGACGCCGTTGCGCCGCAGCCAGTTTTCCGGCCGGGCGTAGATCGGGTCCTTCAGCGCCTCCTCCAGCGGAATGAAGCGATAGCCGCGGGCCAGCAGCATGGCGTGGATCTTCGGATACCAGTCGCGGTTCAGGCTGTTGGCGTGGAGCAGCAGGATCTGGGCCGGCTCGCGTCCCCCCGCCACCTCGGCGCTGTAGGGCTCATAGTGGGCGAAGACCCCCTGCATGTAGTCGACATAGGCCTCGCCGATGCTCTGCATGGCGGCCTGGTCGCCGTCCTTCTCGGCCTTGCGGTAGAGGGCGGCGTAGATCCAGTCGCTGTTGTCGATGGTCACTGGGGCGACGATGTAGCCGCGGTCCTTCAATCCCTCCGCCATCGCCGCCTTCTTCTCAGGCGTCTCGCCGGTGAACAGATAGGGGTGGCGGAAGTAGCGCAGGGTCTTGCCCCGCTTGGCGAGCAGCGGGCGGGTGATGATCTCGCCCCTGTCCACGTCTTGCAGCCAGGCTTCAGCGCTCATGTTGAGAATGCTGGGGTGGCTGTAGGTGTGATTGCCAAGCTCGACCCCGGCGTCCAGCCAGACCGACAGGATCCGCGGCAGCAGGGTGGCCCGCTGCGCGTCGCAGACCTTTTCCTCATTGATGAAGGCGGTGGCGTGGGCGTCCAGCGGTTCCAGCATGCCGACGAAGTCCCGCGTCAGGGCCATGGCCGCCGCCGGGTCGCACAGATCGACGGACGGCCCCTGCCAGGGCAGGTCGTCGAAGGTCACGGCCACGCTGCGCGTCTGGGCGGCGGCGGGGGCGGCCATGCAGAAGCAGGCCAAAATCGCGAAGATTAGACGTCTCATGATCATGCATCCCTCTTCCCGCTCATCCCGGCGAATGCCCGGACCCATCTGCCTGAGCGGAGGCCTGTCAGGACTAACTTCTGAGCACCGTTGGTGAATCTGGATCCCGGCATTGGCTTACGCCGAACTGCGTTTCGCCGGGATGAGCGGAGAAATGGACAAGCAAAAGGCCCCCCGGCTCACACCGGAGGGCCTTTTTCAGGTCTGGGAGAGCGGAGCTCTCAAACCATCAAGCCAGCGCGGCGCGAACCTTGTCAGCGATGGCCTTGAACGCGGTCGGATCCTGGCCGGCGATGTCCGCAAGAACCTTGCGGTCGATCTCGACCCCGGCCTGATCAAGGCCGTGGATAAACTGCGAGTAGGTGAAGCCTTCCAGACGCGCAGCGGCGTTGATGCGCTGGATCCACAGGCTGCGGAAGCTGCGCTTGCGGACCTTGCGGTCGCGGTAGGCGTACTGTCCGGCCTTGTCGACCGCGGCCTTGGCCGTGCGGATGGTGTTCTTGCGACGGCCGTAGAAACCCTTGGCCTGTTCAAGAACCTTCTTGTGTTTTGCGTGGGCGGTGACGCCCCGTTTGACGCGAGCCATTTCTCAGCGCTCCTTCTTACAGGCCGTAGGGCAGGTAGGTCTTGATCGTCTTCTTGTCAGAAGCGCTCATGACCTTCGTGCCACGCTGTTGGCGAATGTACTTGGAATTGTGCGAAATCAGGCGGTGGCGCTTGCCAGCCACGCCGGCTTTGATCTTGCCGGTCGCCGTCAGTTTGAAGCGCTTTTTGGCGCCAGACTTGGTCTTCAGTTTCGGCATTTTGCTCAGGGCCGAAGCCCCGTCCTCTTAAGAGTGCAGTCAGACCACCAAGGCATGCCATTTGGCCCGGCAGTCGCGGAAAGGCGAGGCTGATAGGGCAAAGGCGGGCGGATGGCAAGCGGAGTCCGCACCCTCACGGCCGCATCAGTCGGCCGGCGGAACCGGCGTTGCGGCGCGAACCAGCGAATATTCCTGCCACCAGCGCCAGCCGACAACCGCCGTCCACACCAGTTCCACCACCCCGAACGGCCAGGCGCCCTGCATGAAGCCATAGGCCGAGCCCAGCAGGCAGGAGAGGGAAAACAGCAGGATGAAGATGTGGTGGCGCTTTTCCAGCGCATAGAAGACCAGCATCAGAATCACGGCGAAGAGGCCGAAAAGGTCGAGGGGCGTCAGGCTCATCGACGGCTCTCTGCCTCCGGAACAAGACGGGCGCAAGGCGGTTGAGTCCTTGTCCCCTTCTCTCAGTCGTCTATCTGGATAGCCATGCGTCTCAACCAAGTCACCGTGCCTGCCCGCGATATGGAGGCCTCGATCGGCTTCTATCAGTCGCTGGGGCTGATCCTGATCGTGCGGAACGATCACTACGCCCGGTTTGAATGTCCCGATTCCGACGGCGGCGATCCGCCGACCTTTTCCATCCACCTCGATCCTGAAGCCACGCCCGGGGCGGCCTGTGTCTATTTCGAGGAGGATGACCTCAACGCCGTGGTCGAGCATCTGATCGATGTCGGGCTGAAGTTCGATACCGGTCCCGATGACCAGACCTGGCTGTGGCGCGAGGCCTGGATGACCGATCCGGCCGGCAATCGCGTCTGCCTCTACCGCGCCGGCGCCAATCGTCGCCACCCACCCTGGCGGATTTCAGAAGAGACGGAGAAGACCAAGGGATGATCCAGATGACCCGGCGCCTTGGCCTGATCGGTCTGGCGGGAACGCTGGCGGCCGCCTGCACCCCCGCCCGCTTCTTCAACACCGTCACCCTGACCGACCCCGCCGTTCAGAAGCTCAAGGGCGTCAGCTTCGGGCCTGAGGCCCGGCAGAAGCTGGATGTCTATGCGCCGGAGGGCGGGGCGCTGAATGCGCCGGTCTGTATCTTCATCTACGGCGGCGGCTGGGACAGCGGCGCGCGCGGCGAATACGCCTGGGCCGGCAAGGCCATGGCCGCCGAGGGCTTCGTCACCGTGGTGCCGGACTATCGCCTGGCGCCGGACGTCAGCTTCCCGGCGTTTCTGGACGATGTGGCCAGGGCGGTGAAGTGGACGGTGGACAACATCGGAGCCCAGGGCGGCGACGCATCGCGCATAGTTCTGGTCGGTCATTCGGCCGGCGCCTACAACGCCGCCATGGTGGCGCTGGACCCCCGCTATCTGAGGGCGGTCGGGGTCGAACGGTCGCGGATCAAGGCCTTCGCCGGACTGGCCGGGCCCTATTACTTCCCCAACCTCGATGGTCCTGTGCTCAGCAGGACCTTCGGCTCGGCGCCGGACGACAAGGTCTATCAGACGATTGACTACGCCGATGCGACGTCGCCTCCGGCCTTTCTGGCCGCCGGCAGCGCCGACAAGACGGTGCGGCCGCGCAATACCGAGCGACTGGCCGAAGCGCTGAAATCCAAGGGCGTCGAGGTCGAGGCCCGCATCTACCCGGGGCTCAGCCATGCCGATGTGCTGCTGGACCTGTCCCGCACCTTCCGCAACCGCTCGACCCTCTACGCCGACATGATGAGCTTCCTGAAGCGGGAGGCCGGTGCGGTCTGACGAGGGCTGATACCGGTATCTTATCAACGTTCATATTGCACTGCATTGAAGCGGGCCTCCAAGATGCGTATATGCACCTCCTCCCCCGGGGGCCGTGTGTGTGATGGCTCCGTGCATTGATCCTTGCGAGGGTTTTCCCGACCATGCTGCTGACCATGATGAAGGCCAAGCTGCACCGCGCCACGGTTACCCAGGCCGATATGGACTATGAGGGTTCGATCGCCATCGATCGCGATCTCCTCGACGCCTCGGGTATTCTGCCGCATGAGCAGGTCGATGTGCTGAACATCACCAATGGCGCCCGCTTCACCACCTATGCAATCGAGGCCCCGCGCGGCTCGAAGGTGATCGGTGTAAACGGCGCCGCCGCCCGTCTGGTGCAGAAGGGCGACAAGGTCATTGTCGTGACCTATTGCCAGATGCCGGCTGAAGAGGCCCGCAACTACAATCCGTCGGTCGTGCTGCTCGACGACGGCAATCTGGTCAAACGCGCCGCCGCCTGATCGCGTGATGTCCGGCGAGGGGTTTCAGCCGCTCTCCGGATCGCGCACACTGGCCTCCTTTTGACGGGAGGCATCTCATGCGTCGTCTGTATCCCTGCCTTGGCCTTGCCGCGGTTCTGCTGGCCGCCTGCGAGCCCGCGCCCAAGGGCGTTGATGGTCAGGCCCTGCTGGATTCCGTCGCCGCGGCGGTGGGCGATCCCAACAGCTGCGTGCTGATCGTCGAGCAGCAGACCGGCAAGAAGGTCTTCCAGTACGGCGGTCCGACCGCCTGCGGCCGCACGCTGCCCGACTGCAGCGGCGGGACCCTCAACACCAACGACCTCGCTGATCTGGCCGCGAAGGGCGATGATCGGGCGATCAGCTGCAACAGCAACGCCGACGGCAGCCGCACGGTGGCCTGGGCGACGGGGCCGATCGAATCCAGCCCCGGATCGAAGTATGGAAAGGTCGCCTTCGCCGCGATGATGGAGGGCGAGCGCTCTCTGCCCGGTCGCGAGATCAAGGCCCGGCTGGCCACAGCCTTCAAGCGCGGCGGCATGTAGGGCGTCGCGCCCTCCCCGAAGCCGGGAAGGGCGCGCGCTGGTCAGCGAACCAGTTCGAAGGTGGCGCTGACGTTGATCTGTACGGCCAGTTCGCCGGCCTCGACGGGCGTCGACTCCATCTTGGCGTCACGGAAGCTGGCCATCATCACCGGCGGCTGGGGCGCATAGCCGCCTGATTCACTGAAGGTGACAACGCGGCCGACGCGGTAGCCCATCGACTTGGCATAGAGATCTGCTTTGGCCTGCAGCGCCTTGACGGCTTCCAGCCGGGCGGCGTTTTCGGTCGCCTCGCTGTTGGCGATGCCAAAGCTGATGCCGCTGACGTTGGTGGCGCCGGACGCCACCGTGGCGTCGACCACCTGGCCCAGCTTGCTCAGATCGCGAACGGAGATGGTCACCTGGTTGGAGGCTTGATAGCCGGTCAGTTTCGGCGGCAGGTTCTCCTGATAGACATACTGGGCGTTGAGGTTGAGGCCCGAGGTCTGGATGTCCTTGGCGGCGATGCCGGCGCGCTTGAGGCTGTCGATCACCTTGGTCATGCGGGCGGCATTGGCCTGCATGGCCTCGGCGGCGGTCGCGCCTTCGGTCTGGACGCCGAGATTGATGGTCGCCATGTCGGGCGCCTGGCGGACCTCGCCGCGGGCCGACAGGTTGAGGGTGGTGGCGTTGAACACCGCGTCAGAAGACGCCGTCTGGGCCAGGGCGGCGCCGGAGGCAGCGGCGGAACCGGCGAGGATCAGGGCGCCGACAGCGGCGGCGCGCATCAGGTGTTTCATAAAATCAGGTCTCCGACGGTGCGGGGCCGTTACTCGGCCCGCTTCTGCAGCTCTTTAAGCAGCTCGAAGCTGAACTGTTCCTGATGGCGAGGTTGTGGCGGTGTTATCCTTGGCGCTGGCCCAGCGGCGGGCCGGGCGGTCGATCCAGCGTTCGGCAAGCGCGGCGGCGGCAATGGCGCAGGCGGCGGCCAGGCCATACCAGCCCAGCCGCAGGGGCATGGACAGGCCCTGCGGCTCCAGCACCCGGAAGGCCACCAGGATCGGACCGTGCAGGACGTAGAGGCCGTAGGAGAGGCGGCCCATCACCGCGTTGACCGCCGCGCCGCGGACGCCGACGGCGGCGTTGGCGCAGAGAATCAGCAGCAGCGGGAAGAGGCCCATGACCGCCGCCAAATCATAAAGCGGCGTCAGTCCCATCGGCGGCAGGGCGATCATCAGCAGGGCGACCGGGGCGATCCACAGGGTCATGCCGCTGGTCAGGCCGGACAGCCGCCCGGCGGCCCACAGCCGGTGCAGCAGGACGCCCAGCGGGAAGGAGAAGCCCACCCGGGCCCAGCCGACCAGATAGGACCAGGGTCCGGCCGAGCGGCCCGGATCATTGTTGGCGAAGCCGCCGTCGAAATGGCCGCTGGTCAGGGTCAGGACGATCAGCAGCAGAGCGGCGAGACCGGTCAGGGCTATCAGCCGCCGGTCGGTCAGCCAGCGGGCGACAAAGCCGTAGGCGACGTTGATCCACAGCTCCAGCTGCAGCGACCAGGCCGGGCCGTTGAACGGCGAGATCAGCCCGCCGCCCAGCCAGGGCAGGAACAGGGCGCCCAGAATCACAAACAGAACCGGCCGGTCCTCCAGCGGGCGCAGACCGGACAGCCCCAGGCCGACGGCGACCCCCGCGCCCAGGACCAGACCGATCAGGGCCAGCGGATAGAGGCGAACCAGCCGCTTGAGGCTGAACCACAGGCCGGCGCCGCCGGCGGCGAGCTTCTGGCCATAGCCGGCGGACAGGACAAAGCCGCTCATCAGGAAGAACAGATCGACCATCAGATAGCCGTGGCCCAGCAGGCCAGAGCCCAGGCAGCCGGCGATATGCAGCCCCATGACCAGCAGGGCGGCGACCCCGCGCACTCCGTCGAGGGCCGACAGTCTGGGGGTTGTCGCCGTCACGGCGCCGGCGCCTCGAGCGGGGCGGGCGCCGTGACGGCGACAACCCCCAGAC
>Ga0209066_10001284_pt1 | contig 33828 bp, 39 predicted proteins | sample All_14_2_FD_187198 | JGI IMG/M metagenome (GOLD analysis project Ga0209066, IMG submission 187198) | Freshwater microbial communities in response to fracking from Pennsylvania, USA - Allegheny Zone_MetaG_DW_15 (SPAdes) (version 2) ... | reverse complement strand
AAGCCCCAGTCGTGAGACTGGGGCTTGTTCGTTGGTAACGGCAGATAAATTATTCTGCTGTTGTGTCTGCTGTATCGTCGCCGAAACCGTGGCCGGTTGTACGTTCGGCAATACGGGCCGATTTACCGGAGCGGCCGCGCATGTAGTACAGCTTGGCGCGACGGACCGAACCGCGGCGGACGAGTTCGATGGATTCGATGACAGGGCTGTGCAGCGGGAATACGCGCTCAACACCTTCGCCGTACGAAATTTTACGAACGGTGAATGCTTCGTTGATGCCTTCACCGGTGCGTGAAATGCAAACGCCTTCGTAGGCCTGAACGCGGCTGCGTTCGCCTTCTTTGATTTTGACGTTTACTTTAACGGTGTCGCCCGATGAAAAAGCAGGAATCTGTTTTTGGGTAATGAGTTTTTTGAGCTGTTTTGCTTCAAATTTTGCTACTGCATCCATTGTGGATACTCCTTCACTTGTTATCCGGCCTCGGAAATCGAACACCTCACAGGAGATGCCGGCAGGCCGCTTATCTTTTTTAGTGGCCTTTAATTACCCATTAATCGGCGGCTTTGCAAGCAAAAATGAGCGCTTAACTGCCTTTTTTAAGCAGATCCGGCCTACGAGCCTTGGTAATAGCCAAAGATTGGTCGGCCCGCCACTTGGCAATGGCGGCGTGGTTGCCTCCGCGCAATACCTCGGGCACGTCGTGCGTCTGGCCTTGGGCGTCCGTCCATTCGGCAGGGCGGGTGTAGTGCGGGTATTCCAATAAGCCGTTGGAGAAACTCTCTTCCGATACGGTTTCGGCGTTGCCCATAACCCCCTGAAGCAGGCGGATGCAGCTATCCATCACAATCATGGCTGCAGGCTCCCCGCCGGAAAGCACATAATCGCCAATGCTCACCTCTTCGAATCCGCAGGCATCCAGCACTCGCTGGTCCACGCCCTCGTAGCGGCCGCAAAGAATTGTCACAGCGGGCAGGGTGGCCAGTTCCTCGGCCAGCGCCTGAGTCAGCACGCGCCCGCGCGGCGACATGTAAAGCAGGCGTCCCGCATCCGGTATGGCTTTGACTGCGTTTTCAATGACATCAGGGCGCATGACCATGCCGGCCCCGCCGCCAAAAGGTGTGTCATCGACGGTTTTGTGTTTGTCGATCGCAAAATCGCGGATGTTATAGGCCGTATAGGCCCATTTGCCGTCTTCCAGCGCGCGGCCCGAAAGCGATAGGCCCAAAGGGCCAGGGAACATTTCGGGGAAGAGCGTCAGGAGGTTGAAGCGCATTTTATAAAATCTCGGGCTCAAGCAGTACGATGCGCTTGGCATCGTGGTCCACACTCACAAGGTATGGCGCACAAAAGGGAATATAAAAATTACCGGCATCGCCCTGAATATCAAGCAGGTCGCTCGCGCCGAAATTCTGCACGCGCAAAACGGTACCCAGCACTTTACCCTCGGGTGTTACGGCCTGCATGCCTTCCATGTCGATGTGATAAACCGTGTCTTCATCATCCAGTTCGGGCAAATCATCGCGGTCGATATACAACATCGTCGCACGTAAAAGTTCGGCGGCATTGCGGTCGGTAATGCCTTTGACGGTTGCTATGAATAAATTGGGTTTGGGTTCGCTTTTCGGGGTCAGGGTCAGGCGCTTGTCGGTTTTCTCTGATGCGAAAACCCCTTCGGGGCGGAACAGTAATTCGGGGTCGTCGGCGTAGTTTAGCACTTTCACGTCGCCGCGAATGCCGTGGGCTGTCGCGATTTTACCAACGAGGATGCGTTTCATGGCCGTGCCCTTCAAAAACAAAAAACCCTCCCCCGCAGCATTGCGGGAGAGGGCGGATAGATAGAATTAAGCAGCTGGCGTTTCGTCAGCAGCAGCTTCAGCGGCCGGGGCTTCTGCGGTTGCTTCGGCAGCCGGTGCTTCTGCAGGTGCAGCGGCAGCAGCAGCTGCTTCGGCTTTTGCAGCTTCAGCAGCAGCGATAGCATCGGCTTTAGCTTGCTCGGCAGCTTCAACAGCGGCACGTGCTTTTTCTTCTTGTTCTTTCATACGTTCTTGCGCTTTGGCTTTAGGAGCCGATTTTTTCGGACGGGCCGTGTAGGTCGGCGCGGGGATGATGCCGGCTTTACCAAGGAAAATCGCAACGCGGTCTGAAGGCTGGGCGCCTTGACCAAGCCAGTGCTTGATACGGTCGGCGTTCAGCGTGACGCGGTTAGGGTCATTCGAAGGAAGCATCGGGTTGTAGGTGCCCAGACGTTCAATGAAGTTGGAATCGCGTGGTGAACGTGAATCCGTGACAACAATGCGGTAATACGGAAGGGATTTACGACCACCGCGGGACATACGAAGTTTAAGTGCCATTTTTTTACTCTCCTTTTTAATCGTTCAGATAGTGATTGGTTGTTAGCGTTTCTTGTTACGGTTTTTAGTGAAAAAAGATTTGGGCAATCCGCCCGGTGTGGCACCACTGCCCATAGGGGGCAGCAGGCCGAAAGGGTTTTGGGTCGTAGGGTTGCCCATGCTCTGTTGTAGCTTGGCAAGGCCTTCTGGGTCTTGGTCTGCGGCCCCTGCGATTAGCGAGTCAAAGGCATTGCCGCCCATGAGGTTTTTGGCCATGCCCATAAGGCCGCCGACACCCATTTTGCGGAATTTTTTCATCATCGACTGCATCTGGTCGAACTGTTTCATAAGGCGGTTCAGGTCCTGCACGGTGGTGCCCGAACCTTCGGCAATGCGGCGGCGGCGTGAGCCAGAGTTTAAAATCAAATCCGGCTTCGCGCGTTCGCGCTTAGTCATGGAATTCATGATCGCTTCCTGTTTTTTCAGGACCGTATTATCAAGGTTCGCCTCGTCAATCTGGCCCGAAAAACGGGAGAGGCCGGGCAGCATTTTCATCATGGCACCGGCACCGCCCATCTGCTTCATCTGGGCCAATTGGTTGCGGAAATCATCAAGGTCGAATTTGCCTTCCTGAAACTTGCGGGCAGCTTCTTCGGCCTTGTCGCGGTCTAGTGTTTCAACGGCCTTTTCAACCAGCGACACCACGTCGCCCATCCCCAGAATACGGCCGGCAATACGGTCGGGGCGGAATGGCTCAATCGCGTCAACTTTTTCGCCCGTTCCCAAAAACTTGATGGGCTTGCCCGTGATGCCGCGCATCGACATGGCAGCACCGCCGCGTGTGTCGCCGTCAATACGGGTCAATACGGTGCCGGTAATGCCAACACGCGTTGTAAATTCATTAGCAATATTGACGGCGTCTTGCCCCGTCATGGCGTCAACCACCAAAAGGGTCTCGGTAGGTTGGGCTAAGTCACGCACAGCGGCAACTTCGGCCATTAGGGCGTCGTCAATCGCAAGGCGCCCTGCGGTATCGAGCAGAAGCACGTCGTATGATTCAAGTTTTGCGGCGGCCAAGGCGCGCTGGGTGATTTCAAGCGGGGTCTGGCCCGCGATGATCGGCAAGGTCGCAATACCCGTCTGTTCCCCCAGAATGCGCAATTGGTCTTGCGCGGCAGGGCGCTGTGTATCCAGTGATGCCATCATCACTTTTTTGCGGTTCTTGGTCGTAAGGTACTTGGCGATTTTACCTGTGGTCGTGGTTTTGCCCGAACCTTGCAAACCAACCATCAGAATAACCGCAGGCGGTGTCACTTCAAGGTTCAGTGCGCTTTCGTCGCCCGAACCGAGCATGGCTTCAATCGCGTCATGCACGATCTTGACGATTTGCTGGACGGGCGAAACCGATTTGATAACCGTCTGCCCGACAGCGAGTTCTTTCACGCGGGCCATAAAGTCTTTGGCGACGGGCAGGGCCACGTCGGCCTCGAGTAATGCTACGCGGATTTCGCGCAACGCCAGATCAACGTCTTCTTCGCGCAGCGTGGCCTGGCCACGCAGCTTGTCAAAGACTTGTCCTAACTTCTCACTCAGGCTTTCAAACAATCAAAAACTCCAAACAAAACACCAAACAAAACAAATGTGCCGCAGTGAGCGTAAGCGCCGACTGCGGGGTACCCATAGGCACTGAAAATTCAGTGGTAGGGATGAATGTGCAGGCTTTCTATAAGCCATCTGGCCAAAAGTCAACAATTGGCTGAATATATGATCATGATCGAATTTCTTAAAATGCATGGCTGCGGCAATGACTTCATCGTAATCGATGCCCGCAAGGCCAATATAACGGCCCTTTTGGCCGATGAAGCGGCGCTTGCCCGCCTGTGCCACCGTAACTTCGGGGTGGGCTGCGACCAGTTTATAGCCATTGCTGCCACAAATAAGGCCGATGCCGAGATGCTGATCCGCAATGCTGATGGTTCAGTGGCCGGTATGTGCGGCAATGCCGCCCGCTGCGTGGCCGATATTATCCTCAACGAAACCGGCAAACCCGTCATAACGCTGGCCGTGGGCGCAAGGGTGCTTGAATGCTGGCGCGACGCGGCAGGGCTGGTGACGGTCGATATGGGCGCGCCCAAAGGCGTGGCTGAAACAAATGTGAGGCCTGATTTGCCTGTAGCCGTAACGGTTGATATGGGCAACCCTCATGCGGTTTTCTGTGTTGATGATGCCGAAGCGGTTGATCTGGCCGCCATTGGCCCGCTGGTCGAGCATAACGCCCTATTCCCCAACCGCACCAATGTCGAGTTCATATCGGCCATGCCTGATGGCAGCCTGCGCATGCGGGTATGGGAAAGGGGCGCGGGCGTAACACTCGCCTGCGGCTCGGGCGCATGCGCCAGCATGGTGGCTGCAGCCCAAAAAGGCTTAACCCCCCGCAAGGCCACAATCCGCATGGATGGCGGCGCGCTTGCGCTTGAGTGGCGCGAAAGTGACGGGCACGTCCTGATGGCAGGGCCGGTCGCTTATGTTTTTAAAGGGATATTATCTCAGGGTTAGCCGAGATCAGCGGGTACGACATCAATACGGTCGAAATCAGCCCCGCCCGTACGCGCCATGTTTTCCAGCCGGCGCAACTGCTCGGACAAGTCCAGCAGCAACCGGTTTTCATTGGCCACCGAATATTCGGATGCCCACCACATGCGCGTGCTTACTACCAACACCCTCTCTTCCGACCCGTCAGGTTGAGCGTTGTTAACAATTCGTGTGTCATGGACATACGGATGATTGACCAGCATAGGCGCCCCCTTTGTGTGAATGGGTTGAATAGAGAATAAACAACCGTAACAAAACGCACCTTATGGGGCGAGTCTTTATAATTTAATTGCTGCAAATGCGTAAGAAAAAGACTTTTGATAATTGTTACAGGTGCCATATCCGTTTCAAAAATAAGGGGAATTCGCTTTCCAATTTTGAAAATGGACATCCGCGCCTATAGGGGGCATATCTGTGCCGACATGACATCGCATGCAGAACCACGTGTTTTGACCTTCGGCTGCCGCCTCAATGCCTATGAGTCGGAAGTGATGAAAACGCATGCCAAGGCTGCAGGGCTTGAAGGCGCGATCATCGTCAATACATGCGCGGTTACAAAGGAAGCCGAGCGGCAGGCCAAACAGGCCATCCGCCGCGCGCGTCGTGAAAACCCAGATGCGCGTATTATCGTGACTGGCTGTGCCGCCCAAATAGCACCTCAAAAATATGCCGATATGCCCGAGGTATCGCAGGTCATTGGCAACGATATAAAACTCAAGGCCGAAACATGGGGCCTGCCTGCCGAAGAACGCGTGATAGTCAACGACATCATGTCCGTGCAGGAAACGGCCAATCACTTAATCGCAGGTTATGACGACCGTACACGTGCATTTTTACAAATCCAGAATGGCTGCGACCATCGCTGCACCTTCTGCATCATCCCTTATGGCCGTGGTAATTCGCGCAGCGTGCCCATTGGTGCTGTCGCCGAACAGGTAAAGGCGCTGGTGGATGCAGGGTATAACGAACTGGTGTTCACGGGCGTTGATGTCACATCATATGGGCGCGACCTGCCGGGCCAGCCAAGCCTCGGCCAGATGATCCGCCGCGTGCTGGCACTGGTGCCCACGCTGCCGCGCTTGCGCCTTTCATCACTCGACCCCGCCGAGATTGATGATGATTTGTGGAATCTGATCGAACATGAACCGCGCCTCATGCCGCATCTGCATTTAAGTCTGCAGGCAGGCGATGACATGATTTTAAAGCGCATGAAACGCCGCCATTTGCGCGCCGACGTGATAGCGACCTGCGAGAAAGCGCGCAGGCTACGCCCCGATATGGCCTTCGGTGCTGATATCATTGCCGGCTTCCCTACCGAGACCGACGAAATGTTCGAAAACACCGTGAAGGTGGTCGAGGAATGCGATATCACCTTCCTGCATGTCTTTCCGTATTCTGAACGCGAAGGCACGCCCGCCGCCAAAATTCCGAACCAAGTAGCCGTGCCCGTGCGCAAGGCCCGCGCGGCAGTTTTACGCACACTGGGTGACGCACAGGTACACAAGTTCCTGCAAACCCATGTAAACGCGGAGCGAACGGTAATTGTCGAGAAGGGGAATATCGGCCGCACCGAACATTTCGCCGAAGTTACCCTTGATAAAGATCATGCGGTAGGTAGCTTACTGCGTGTAAGAACGAATGGTATGGATGGTGCGCGCCTTGTTGGCACGGTACTCGGGTAAAGGATTTCAAAATGTTTTTCTGGCGCAAAAAAGACGATAAAAAATCCCAGTCAGGTGAGCCGCCGCTCGAGCCGCCATTAGAGCCACCTGTCGAATACGATGCCGATATTGACCAGAACACGAAACATGAACTGGAAGAAAACGAAACCGAGATTATCGAGACGCTGCATACCGACCCCGTGCCGCAACACAACCCGATTGACGATGCGCGTGAGGCAGAAGATTTAAAAGACCATTCGGCCGAAGGCGGCTGGTTAAGCCGTCTGAGTGAAGGGCTTTCGCGCTCCACCGCGCGGGTATCGCAAGGCATTGTCGATATTTTCACCAAATCGAAACTCGATGCCGATGCTTTGCAGCAGCTTGAAGATTTGTTGATTACGGCTGACCTCGGTCCCAAAACCGCCGCCAAAATTGTAGCGGCGTTCGGTGAGATGAAATTCGATGATAATGCCGCACCAGAAGTCATCAAGGCCGCGCTGGCCGATGAAATCGAAAAAGCGCTGGCGCCTGTGGCCGTGCCTCTCAAAATTACCAAACCTGATGGCGGCGGGCCGTTTGTTATTTTGGTCACGGGCGTCAATGGCGTTGGCAAAACCACGACCATCGGCAAACTGGGATTCCAGATACAGCATCAGGGCCACCGCGTCATGCTAGCAGCAGCCGATACATTTAGGGCCGCAGCCGTTGAGCAAATAGAAATTTGGGGCCAGCGCCTTCATGTACCAGTAGTCGCAAAAGATATTGGCGCCGATGCAGCTGCCGTTGCCTTCGAAGCCTATGAACGCGCCAAGCGCGAAGGTTATGACGTACTGGTCGTCGATACGGCCGGCCGCCTTCATAACAAAGGCGGGCTGATGGACGAACTGGGCAAAATCGTTCGCGTGCTGGGCAAGGGCGATACGACTGCGCCACATGCAACCCTGCTGGTGCTCGATGCCACAACAGGGCAGAACGCCTATGCACAAGTCGAAGGTTTCAGGGATGTCGCCAAAATTACCGGCCTTGTTGTGACCAAGCTCGATGGCTCGGCCAAAGGCGGGGTTGTGGTGGGGCTAGCTGATAAATTCGGCCTGCCGATTCACGCTGTTGGCGTGGGCGAAAGCCTTGAAGATTTACAGCCTTTCACCGCGCGCGATTTCGCGCGCTCCCTCGTTGGGCTGTAGCTAGCCACAAGAGAGCATTGGCGTAAGCCCCTGTTTTTGTGTATAATAAGGTGATGGCTAAGGTTCCTAAGGCATTTCCTCCCCGTAATTTTGATAACGAACAGGACGCGCTTGCCGCGATCCGCGAGATATACGACACAAGCGTCGCATACTTGCGCGACAATTTTCAGGCCTATGTCAGCGGGCAGGTACCCGCAAGCCGCATCACGGCCTATTACCCACAACTCAAGATCAATGTGAGCCAGATCAATTCGCGTAAGGATTCACGTCTGGCCTATGGCTTCGTCAATCGCGCAGGCCCCTATGCCATTACGCTTACGAGACCTGATATCTTTCATCATTACTACCTCGAACAAATCCGCCTTCTGTTTAAAAATCATGGCGGTCCGGTAGAAATCAGCGTCAGCGATACACCCATTCCCATCCATTTCGCGCTTGGCGAGAATTATCACCCCGAAAAAGACCTGACGCCCGAATTGATGGCGCAGGTGCCGCAATGCTTTGACCAGCCCGACTTGAGCGAGCTGGATGACACAATCGCCAACGGCACCTATAGGCCTAAGGAAGGGGAGGCATGGCCGCTGGCGCTGTTCACAGCCCCGCGCGTTGATTTGTCGGTCATGCGGCTGCGCCACTATACGGGCACATCGTCTGCGCACTTCCAGAACTACGTCATCTTCACCAACTACCAGTTCTATATTGATGAATTCGTACGCATCTGCCGCGACATCATGAACGAGGTGAAAGACCCGCGTTTAACAAAAGAGCAAGGGCAATACACATCGTTTGTTGAGCCGGGCGATGTTATAACGCTCAACCGAAATGCGGCAGGCGTAAACCCAGATGCAACCCTTATAAACGGCACGCCACCTCCGCGTACGCCGCAAATGCCTGCTTACCATTTAAAGCGCGCAGATGGCTCCGGCATCACGATGATCAACATTGGCGTGGGCCCGTCTAATGCCAAAACCATTACCGACCACGTGGCCGTATTGCGCCCGCATGCATGGCTGATGCTAGGGCACTGCGCGGGCCTGCGGTCATCCCAGTCGCTGGGTGATTACGCGCTCGCACATGCTTACCTACGCCTCGACCACGTACTCGATAAAGATTTGCCGCCCGTCATCCCCATTCCGGCTTTGGCCGAAGTGCAGCAGGCCTTGGAACAGGCCGTGGGCGATGTAACCGGCATGAAGGGCTACGACCTCAAGAAAATCATGCGTACAGGCACCGTCGCCACGATTGATGACCGCAACTGGGAATTGCAGCCGAGCATTGAGCAGAATTTGCCTTTATCCATGTCACGCGCAATCGCACTCGATATGGAGTCAGGCACCATTGCCGCCAACGGCTTCCGTTTCCGTGTGCCATACGGCACCTTGCTATGCGTATCCGACAAACCGTTACACGGGCAGTTGAAATTGCCGGGCATGGCCGATGCGTTTTACCGCAACCGCGTGAACCAGCATTTACAAATCGGCCTTTTGGCCATGGCCATTCTGCGCGGTGTGGGCCCGGCCAAATTACACTCGCGCAAATTACGCTCGTTCAACGAGGTCGCGTTTCTGTAATTGACTAGACGCGCGGGCCAGCTTGCGTAGGCATACCAAAACTGCGCGGCGCCACACCCAAGCGTTTCAAATGCAGGGCGTATGAATCCATCAGCGCATTAACCGATGCGTCAATTGAATTGCCTGAAACACCAACAGTTGTCATCTCGCCGCCCTGCGGTGAGAAGCTGACAATACGCACCTGCATGATGGCGTCGGTGCCGTAATGCGTATTGATGACGCTTTGCGAATAATCGGTCAGGCGCAAGGCGCGCAACTCAGGGTAGGTTTTCTCGAGGCTGCGGCGCATCGCGCGGTCCAGCGCGTTGACAGGGCCGTTACCGTTGCTGACTTCCGGCGCGCCAATTGCGGCCTCGCAATCCAAAAATTCGACTGTCGCCTGTGCCGCCAGCCTGAACTTCTTACTGGCGCTTTGCGTGCCGTTGGCGGGCAGGCGTTCGACCACTGCGCGGTAGGATGATAAATCAAAATAATTGGGCATGAGGTTATAGGCGCGGTATGCCAGCACCTCAAAACTACCCATACAGCGTTCGTAATCGTAGCCGTCTTCCTCGGCCTGCTTGAGCGCGTTTACGAGCGTACCTAACGCAGAATTCCCCTTGGTCGTATCAAGGCCAAGGCGGTTCAAATGCGGCAGGAAATTCGATATGCCTGCCTGATTTGATAAGCCGATTTTCTCAGCAACGCCAAACAGCGCAGGGTCATGCGAACGGTAGGTGTTCGGGTCTTTCACGAACATGTCGACATGTTTGCCAGCTTTTTGTTCGCCCGAATTCTCGCCAATGAACGGTGTATTGGAAGGCACAGCGCGGTGCGTCACGTCTTCGACTAGTTTTGAAAGTGGTTTCAGTTTGATAAGGTCGTCACGGGTCAAGCCGCAATCAAATTCACCATCCAGCACAAGGTTGGAAATAACATTGAGTAAATTGGCATTGCCGCAACGCTCGCCAAGGCCATTCACGGTGCCCTGCACATGGCGCACGCCGGCCTCGATGGCGGCAAGGCTGTTGGCATCGGCCAAGCCGCGGTCGTTATGCGCATGGATGCCCAGATGGCTGCCCGGTACATGTTGCATCACATCGGCCACGATGCGCCGTACCTTGGCGGGTGACATGATGCCGTTGGTATCGCACAGCACAACCCAGCGCGCACCGGCATCATAGGCTGTTTTAACGGCTGCCAGCGCATATTGCGGGTTGACCTCGTACCCTTGAAAAAAATGCTCGGCATCGAATATGGCCTCCCCGCGTGATGCCGCGTGCCGCACGCTCTGGTCGATCGTGGTCAGATATTCGTCTGTTGTCGCGCCCAGCAATTTGGCTTGGTAATCCCATGTTTTGCCGAAAAGGCAGTATGTATCGGCTTTAACATCAGTCACGGCCTTCAGGGTTGCATCATTGCTGATGGATTTGCGCGGGTCCTTGCACATGCCGAATGACACGGTACGGCTTTTGGGGGCAGGGCCGCGGTCTTCAAGCGCCCATTGTTCGAAGACGCGGCTATCGGTCGGGTTGGCGCCGGGCCAGCCAAGCTCAATATAATCGACGCCCAGATGGCCAAGGGCGCGGGCCACGCGCAGTTTATCTTCACTGCGGAATTTGACGCCGGGGCTTTGGGCGCCATCACGAAGGGTCGTATCAAAAAGGTAAACGCGTTCCATAGATAATCACATTCCAAAGAGAGGTTTTTTAGATTTTTGATTGTTTGGAATGCACGAAACGACGCATCCGCTGTGATGGCAGGGGGTTAGGCCCTGCCGCGGATAATGCTGATAATGATGGTGGCGATGCGCTTCATATGAAGTGATGATAACCAGATTTGGCCATTCGGCGTCAATGTCTTTATGTGAAACTTTGTTTCAAACGGGTGGTTTAGCCGCGGCCGCCGGTGTCCAGCAACGCAAGGCCTAGCGGTGCGCATGAACCGTCTTGTTCAATGATGCGGGGGAAGTGTTCGCCGTCTGTGGCCGCAGCCATAATGGAAAAGGCAGGGGCGTATTGTTCGCACGCACGGATAGCGATGTCCGACATTTCTTCAATTACGTCCGTATCAGCCGCTGAAACCGTTCCATGGAACAACATGGTATAGCGGAAGCAGGGTAGACCTTCTTCCGTTACTTCGAAATGGCCCAGCCACTGGCGGCGGTTGATATGCATGACGACGGGGGCGGCCAAGTCACGGATTTTCTCGTTCAAAGGGTGCGGAATGGCGCAATGGCAATGCAATGCCTCGTCATCCTCGTTCCAGAATAATTCAAGCGTATAGCCGTCGATATCTACGGCGAGGGAATCAGCGTCAACACGCTGGCAGCGTGTTTTTCGGCTTTTTAAAAAACGTTCATAACCGTCCAGCGGGTTGTGCCCGCTTTCGATGATGTCGTTGGTATCCTTCATTTTTTACCTTTTTTCTTGGGCGCAGCCTTTTGGGGCGCAGCTTTCTTGGCGGTTTTTTTAGCCTGAGGCTTTGCCTTCTTAGGGGCAGGGGCGTCGTAATCATCTGTCGCGGGGATGGTTAGAAGTGCCTCGATAGCCGCAATACGGCTTTCGAGAGCTACGATTTCATCGCGGGTGACAAGGTCGATACGGTCGGCCACACCGCGCAGGCGGTCGCGCATATCGCCACGGACCTGATCGCGGATGTCGGCCAGAAGCCCAGCTGCACCACCCACCATACCTGTTAGATCATCAAAAAGTTTTTCACGCATGGCCTGATGGATAACACCAAGCGGGCCGAATGACAATATTCTTGGGAAACGGACATAAAAAGGGGGCCATGAAAAAAGGGCCGGAATATCCGACCCTTCTCGACAAGTGGCGTCGTTCGCGCCAGCTTAAACTTTATACGGCGATATCGAGCAGGGAGCCGCGCGCAAGCTCGGTATCGATGGTTTGTTCTTCATTACGGGTTTCAAGGTCAGATGTGCTGGCCTTCGTAAAACTTTGGCTAGAATCGGTGCTACGCACGATTTCCGGTGCCTTTTTGGACGGTTCAATCGCTGTATCGCGCCCGAAAGCAGCGGTAGGCGCATTGGAACCCGAGCTGGGTTGTGTACTTTTTAGGTAGGCAGCAACGCCTGTTGAACCTGAAACGCCCGAAACCATTGGTGTAACCCCTTTTGTATGCCTCAATTATTATTGTAGCCGTATCTAATTAACAAATTATTTAATTCTTTGGTCTAGATTTTTTTTGCCATGATTAACCAATAGGTAACGATTTTAAGGTATTTTTTTATGACAACAAGAAAAAATGCCCGATTCTGAAATGCGGGCATAAAAAAATACAGGGAACTTGGGGAAGTTAGCCATGACGGCTTTAGAAACACTGCACAAGCACATCGATATTGATTTTGCGGCGACGTCGTTTGACGAAATGCTGGTCGATTTGCATGATGCCCAACGCCGCTACGCAGGTAGCGAGCATCGCGACAACGTGCTTCGTCAGCGCGTGGTTCAAACTGTTGCTCAAATTCTTGAAATCAATCTGACCCGCGCCGAGCGTGACATGATTGCCGATATTCTGATGTCACTTGTGCGTCAGGCCGAACTGGACCTGCGCGAAAGCCTGGCCGAGCGCCTGTGCATGATGGAAGAAGTGCCGGAAGAAGTTGTTCTTCAACTGGCACACGACACGATTAGTGTTGCCAAGCCCGTTTTGAGATACTCTCCCGTTCTGACCGAACAGGACTTGCTTTATATCATCCAGTCCAAGGGCCTCGAATATTGGCAGGCGATTGCCCAGCGCAAATTGCTGGACTCGGCAGTCGTTGATGCTTTGGTCGAACGTCAGGACGAAACAACGGCAGTGCACTTGTTGTTGAATGAAGCGATCGAAATGAAAACGAGCGCACTTCAGGCCTTTGCCGAGTTGTCGAAATATTCGGAAAAGCTGGCTGAACCGCTGCTGCGCCGCAAAGAATTACCTGAATCAATCGCGATGGATCTGTACTGGCACGTCTCTGAAAAACTGCGCCAGCACGTTGTTAAAAACTTCAACATCCCGAAAGAAAAGCTGGAAGCTGCGCTTAGCGATGCGTTGGAAGATTTCACCGATACGGCATCAACATCAATGGGCGGTATGGTATCGCCCAAGCCATCAGCCTTGATGACCAATCTGGCCAAGCAATACGGCAATCTGGATCGCATTACCGATGCGATGCTGATCAAAACATTGCGCCGCGGTCAGGTTCGTTTCTTCGTGGCATTGTTGTCCGAACGGACGGGCTTGAACAACGAAACCATCCTCGAGATCATGCGTCAGGTAGGTGGTCAAGGTATGGCAGTTGCCTGCCGCGCCTGCAAGGTCACGAAAGAGACGTTTGTCTCGATCTTCCTGCTCTCGCGCTCGCTCACCCGTTCTGACCGTGCAGTCGATGCGATTGAATTGCGCAAGGCCATCAAATATTACGATGCGCTCTCAGAAGACATGGCAACAAGCATCATGGCCAACAGTATTATCGCCCGCTCATAATCAGCGTTTACTGGATAACGATTTTATATTTGCGGCCCGGCACAACCGGGTCGCCTTCGTTTAGGCCGTTAATGGCTCTGAAACGCTGGTCATTGAGGCCGTCGTCAAATGCCATGCGCCGTGTCAGGCTGGCCACTGTGTCGCCCATAGCGGCGGTTACAACAGCCATGCGCTTGGGCTGAGCATTGGCAACTTCCGCAGGGGTTAATCGGCGCAGGCTGTAGCTGATGCGTTTTAAGTCCTCTATCTCGGCCGATGTGGTGGCCTGCGGCATCGCGAACTGGAAACGGAAAATTTCGCTCGGCGACCATTCGATCGCGACCAGCCGCATAAGCGCCGGTGCGTTGTTCACGCTGCCCTGTACCTGTGCAGTGGCGGCACGCATACCGTTTACATCCATCGTCTGCATTCCCTCAAGCGGGGTCTGCCCCTTGGTCCAGCTTTGGGTAATGTAATCGGCAGGGGCCATGCCATAGGGTTTTTGTGATACGTCAAAAACGAAAGCTGCGCCGCTTTTGCCACGGCTCATGCCGACAACTTTATCGGGCTGGTTCTTAACCGCAAAACTACGTGGTGTGACAAAAGCGAAGCCAAGGCCGGGGTGTATAAAAGTATCGCCCTTCATGAAGCCATCTTTCGGGCTGTCGCCATAGACAAGGCCGCTAATGGCCTGCATATGGCGGTCAACGCCTTCATCGGTCCCGCGTACAGGGTAGGCGGCTGCAACCGATGCCGCGCGCGCCACGCGCTCGCTTGTCATCGGGTGGCTGGCCATAAAGCTATAGCCTTCCTTGTAGTCAGCGCCTTCCTCGGCCGCCTGTAACTTGGCCGAGCGTTGCAGGCCGGCCAGAAATCTCGACATTGCCATCGGGTCGTATCCGGCTTTATTCAGGTAACGGATACCCAGTTCATCGGCTTCGGATTCCTGCGCGCGCGAATACGACGCCAAATACATATTGGCGCCAACGCCCACCAGCTGGTTAGCAGCCGCATTACCAATACCGATGGATAAGGCGGTAGCCCCAAGTTGGGCGAGGGTTGATTGGGTGTAACGCTCCGATATGTGACGGGCGGTCACGTGGCCTATTTCATGCGCCAGTACCGATGCCAATTCGGCTTCGCTATTGGCAAAGGCCAGCACGCCGCGGTTGATGTTCACATACCCGCCGGGCAAGGCGAAGGCGTTGACGACAGGGCTATCCAGTACCGTGCAGGTGTAATTGATGTCGTGGCGTTCGACCACAGGCAGCAGGCGCGCGCAAATGCCGTCCACATAGGCCTGAACGGCGGGGTCGTTTACAACGCCGAATTGGGCTTGTGCTTTTTGTTGCTCGCCCGAGCCTATCTGCGCTTCGGACGCGCTATTCATAAGCCCCGTAAACTGCGACCGGCCCGTGGCCTCGTTGGTCGTACAACTGGCAATGAAAGGCACCGAAATAAGACAGAGGGCTGTTACGGCTAAAGACTTGCGAAATGGCATGATTTGACCCTAGATGCTTAAACCAATGGTACGGAAACTATCACTTCTGGCGCTTTGTGTCGCCCTGATCACTTTTTGTGGCGCATATCCTGCGTTTTCGCAAGACCAAAGCGCGGCCGCCGCCGGTGAAGCTGCCCCTGCGGACACTGCGCCGGCCTCAAAAGAACAGGGACCGATGCTACCCATGGTCCGCGGCGATTTTCGCGACCTGAAAGTGACCGGCCAGCGCGAAAAAGTGACCGATATTATCGACGGGGTGACCATAGTCATCAACCACAGGACCAAAGTCAGGCTTACCGGCATATGGGTCCCGTGGGAAACCGACAACGAACCGGGCGATACGGTCAAAAAAGCTGCCAAATTGCTTGAGAAAATGGCGCAGGGGCAAATGGTGCGGCTCTATCAGGTGAAAAGCGACAGTATGCGAGGCGATAACGCCCCGGGCCGTACCAACCGTCTGGGCCAGCAGCTGGCGCAAGTCGAGCGTCAGGATGGTCTTTGGCTGCAGGGGGCTTTGCTCTATGCAGGGCTTGCTACCGTTATGACATCGGCTGACAACCCCGAAGGGGCGCAGCGCATGTACGCCCTCGAGGCCGATGCACGTAAACGCAAGGCAGGCTTATGGGCTGACCCGCGTTGGGATGTTTTAAACCCTGCTCAGGTCAAACAGTACGTAAACGAATACCGCATCGTTGAAGGTAAAGTATTTTCAACCGCCATGCGCAACAATATATTTTACATCAATTTCAGCCGTGACTGGAAAACCGATTTTACGGTCGCCATCAGTAGCGAAAAGCGTCTGGCGTTTTCGCGTCAGGGCGTCAACCTTATGGGCTTAAATGGCAAAACCATTCGTGTGCGGGGCTGGGTGCGCAATTATAACGGCCCGCTCATTGAAATTACGCATGCCCAGCAGATAGAGGTTATCAACTGATGGCCTTACGTAAGCTTTACCCCGCCCTGCGCCCATACTCTACCGGCTTTCTAACCGTTGACGACATTCACACCGTGTATTGGGAACAGTCAGGCAACCCTGACGGCGTACCCATCCTCATGCTGCATGGCGGGCCGGGGGCAGGGGCCACGCCCGACCATCGTCGTTTCTTTGACCCGTCTTTCTACCGCATCATCGTATTTGACCAGCGCGGCAGTGGCAGGTCGGAACCGCTGGGTGAAATTGCCAACAACACGCCCGCGCATCTGGTGGCCGATATTGAAAAACTGCGTCAGCACCTGCGTATCGGCAAATGGCATGTCTTTGGCGGCTCGTGGGGTGCAACGCTGGCCATGCTCTATGCGGCTGACCATGCCGATGCCTGTGCCAGCCTGATATTGCGTAGCATCTGCCTGATGACGAAACCTGAAATTGACTGGTTCGTATATGGCACACGCACCGTATTCCCCGAAGTGTGGGAGCGCTTTGCGCGCTATATTCCCGAAGCCGAACGAGATGATCTGCTGGAAGCCTATTGGCGCCGCCTTCACGGCAATGACGATGCCGCGCGCACGGCGGCGGCCTTGCAATGGGTGGCCTATGAAAGTGCTTGTGCCACGCTTTACCCGCAGTTCCAGACCATGATTACTGATGACCAGCGTCGGCAGGCCGTGGCCATGGCCCGCATCGAAACCCATTACTACAAAAACCATATCGTGCCTGTAGCCGAGAGCCTGATGACGAAAATCGAGGCTTTCCGCCATGTGCCTGCCGTTATCATCCATGGCCGTTATGATATGATAACCCCCTTGAAAACTGCACATGAACTGCACAAACTATGGCCCGAAGCCGACTACGTGATCGTGCCCGATGGTGGCCATTCCGCCCTCGACCCCGCTATCCGTGACCGCTTGGTGGCCGCGACCGATAACGCCCGTTCCATCCGTTAATGACAAGATGAAAGACCATAAAGACATGTTCGACACGACAGACATCAAAGGCAAAATTATCCTACTGCGTCTTGACCTCAACGTCCCCACGGCTGACGGCAAGGTGACCGACTTTACGCGCATTGACCGCGTGAAACCGACCATTGATGCCCTGCGTGCACGTGGCGCTAAAGTCGCTATTCTTTCCCATTTCGGGCGCCCCAAGGCAGCACCTGATGCGAAATATTCGCTGGCATTTCTGGCGCCTGTTCTGGCACAGCGTTGGGGTACGCCTGTGGGGTTTGTTGATGATTGCATCGGCGATGTTGCCAAAGACGCGATTGCAAAACTGAACGACGGTGATGTGCTGCTGCTTGAAAACGTACGTTTCCATGCCGGTGAGGAAAAAGACGAACCTGCTTTTGCAGCGCAACTCGCGCGGCTGGGGCAGCTATACATCAACGATGCGTTTTCAGTGTCGCACCGTGCGCACGCATCCGTGCATGGCATTGCCAAATTACTGCCAGCACAGGCGGGCCTGACCATGAAGGCCGAATTGAAGGCCCTTGAAGCGGCTGTTGCCAACCCCAAACGCCCTGTTGCAGCTATTGTGGGCGGTGCCAAAATTTCAACTAAGCTCGATCTCTTGACCAACCTCGTATCCAAAATGGATATACTGGTACTCGGCGGCGGCATGGCCAACACGTTTTTGGCATCGCGCGGTTGGAAGCCCGAAGCATCGCTCTATGAGGCCGACATGCTTGATACCGCGCGCGCCATTTCCGAAAAGGCCGAGGAAACTGGCTGCATGATCGTGCTGCCTGTTGATGGTGTCGTGGCCGAAGATTACGCGCCCGATGCCAAACACGGCGTTTACCTGCGCACCGATATGCCTGCAGGCTGGCAGGTGCTTGATGTAGGCCCTGAAAGCGTGACCCTCATTGAAGAAGCGTTGGCCGATTGTAAAACCATCCTCTGGAATGGGCCGCTGGGCGTGTTCGAAATGCCTAATTTTGCCAAAGGCACCAATGCGATTGCCAAGTGGGTCGCAGCCCAAACCAAAAAAGGCGCTGTTGTAAGCGTGGCAGGCGGTGGTGATACCGTGGCGGCGCTGGCACAGGCAGGGGCGGAAGCCGACTTTACTTATGTTTCGACGGCGGGCGGCGCCTTTCTCGAATGGCTTGAGGGCAAGGAATTGCCGGGGGTCAGTGTACTTGCCAAAGCCCAGTTGGCAGCTTAGGTAATTGCCATGTTTATACAAACTGAAACCACACCAAACCCGGACGCCATCAAATTTATCCCCGGCTCTCCGGTATCCACTCATGGCTCGTTCGATTACCGCACGGCAGAATCGGCGGCCAAATCCCCATTGGCTCAACGCCTCTTTAAAATCCGCGGCGTAAACGGTGTCCTTCTAGGGGCCGATTTCGTCAGTATCACCAAAGCCGAAGGCGATGACTGGGCTGTTTTGAAGCCCCGCATTTTGGCCGGCATCATGGATCATTATCTGGCAGGCCTGCCAGCCGTAGAAGCCGATGCGCAAGCGCAGACGCTCAATGCCCATGATAGTGAAATCGTCACGCAAATATGCGCGATATTGGATGAACGCGTGCGTCCCGCAGTCGCTCAAGACGGCGGCGATATCATCTTCGACCGTTTCGAAGACGGTGTTGTATTTCTTCATATGCGCGGGGCCTGTGCTGGGTGCCCGTCATCCACGCAGACATTGAAAATGGGTATTGAAAACATGCTCAGGCATTTTGTGCCTGAGGTAAAAGAAGTGAGAGCCGCATGACCGATTCAAAAATTCTGGGTGATGAACCTTTAGACCTGCTATTCCGCGAGGCCCGCACTTATAACGGCTGGCAGGAAAAACCGGTCAGCGATGCGCTTTTGCAGGCTGTCTACGAATTGGCCAAGTTCGGTCCCACGGCGGCCAATACGCAGCCTATGCGTGTGACTTTCGTGAAATCACCCGAAGCCAAGGCCAAGCTGAAACCGCATCTTGATGCCGGCAACATCGATAAGACAATGGCAGCACCTGTCACGGCCATCGTAGCTTACGATCTCGATTTCTTTGAATTCATCCCCCGCGTATTCCCGCACGCACCTAACGCGATTGATTGGTTCAAAGGCAAAGAGAATACCGAACACCTTCTGCGTAATGGTTCGCTCGGCGGCGCTTACCTCATGCTGGCTGCGCGCTCGCTGGGGCTTGATTGCGGGCCGATGTCTGGTTTCAATATTGAAGGTGTTACAAAAGAATTTTTTGGTGGCACCAAATGGCGCGCCAATTTCCTGTGCAATCTGGGTTACGGCGATAAATCGAAATTACATCCGCGTTCACCGCGCCTGAATTTCGATGAGGTCTGCAAAATCGTATAAGGGCAGCCCCGTTTGACCGTTTGGCTATCCATTGATACCTCCATGAACGCCTGCGGTGTAGGCGTTCGTAAATCCGATGGCCAGCTATTCGAAATAAACGAACGAATGGACCGCGGCCAGTCTGAACGATTAATCCCCATGGTAATGGATGTATTGGCTCGGGCAGGCCTGACTTTGCCCGATGTTGATGCCTATGCCGTCACCACCGGCCCCGGCACATTTACGGGGCTGCGTGTGGGGCTTTCCACCATACGCACATTGGCGCAGGTGTCGGGCAAGCCCGCTATCGGCGTCGATACATTCGAGGCCTTGGCCTGCGGCATTGATGCGCGCCCGCTTTGCATCCTCATTGAAACCAAACGCACCGATTATTACACCCGCCTGTTCGAAAACGGCGCACTGCATGAAGGTGTATGCATGTCACCGGATGATCTGCGTGATTTTATAAAGCCTGATTGGGTCTTGGCGGGCGATGCCGTTGACCGCGCCAAGGCTGAAACCGGCTGCACCAACCAGACAATTGCGCTGCCAGCCCCAAAATCCGTGCATATCATAGCTTTGGCTGAAAAAGCGTTGCCTAATGGGCCACATGCCCTGCCGGAGCCGCATTATTTGCGCGATGCCGATGTAAGTATCTCTCGCCGTAAGTTTGCCAAGATTATATAATCAAATCACTGCGTTTCATCAGTATTGGTGTATAATGATTACTTCAAAGGATTGTCCATGCCGCAAGAATCCAACAATAATCAGGCCGAATTACTGACGCTTACATCAGAAATCGTGTCGTCTTATCTGGCTGGCAATAATGTGCCTGCGACCGAAATCCCCGCGCTGATCGAACGGATTTATAAAACCCTCGCCAATGTGGGCGCACCTGCCGCTGTCGTTGTTGACCGTCCGCAGCCTGCCGTGCCTATCAAAAAATCGATCACGCCTGATTTTATCATCTGTCTGGAAGACGGCAAAAAACTCAAAATGCTCAAGCGCCATTTGAAAACGGCGTATAATTTGACGCCCGATGCGTACCGCGAGCGCTGGGGCCTGCCATCCGATTATCCGATGGTCGCGCCTAACTATGCCGCCAAGCGCAGCAGCCTCGCCAAAAATATTGGCCTTGGCAAACGCCGCCGGGGGGCCGCCAAAAAGGGCAAGTAGACTTTCCATTCGTATAAAAAAGCCGCACAGGGTCACAATCCGTGCGGCTTTTTATTGAGTCGGGGCAGGGCGCTGGGCCTTAACCTTCGATAAACAGGTCCTGCCGGTTGGTCACATGCACGGCCATCGTCTCGCGCAATTTGTCCATTGCGCGGGCTTCCAGCTGGCGCACACGTTCTTTGCTAACGCCAAGCGATTTACCAAGCTGGTCGAGCGTAACAGGCTCCAGCGTCAAATGGCGCTCCTTGATGATGCGCTGTTCGCGGTCGCTCAGGGCACTCAAGGCTTGATTAAGCCATTTAGAACGGCTTTCGCGGTCCTTCATGCCGATGACGACTTCTTCGGGGTTTGGCGCGTCCGATGCCATTAGCGATTGCAGTTCGGTCTCGCCATCCTCGCCAATCGTAAGGTTGAGCGACTGGTCACCCGCAGCCAAGCGCATGTCCATATCGTTGACTTCGCTAATATTGACGCCAAGGTCGTTGGCAATTTTGGCTGTCTGTTCGGGGTTTAACGGGCCATGGCCGGTATCATGCGCAATCTGCGCTTTCAGGCGGCGCAAATTGAAGAACAGCGATTTCTGGGCCGATGTTGTGCCTGTCCGGACAATCGACCAGTTGCGCAGTACGTAATCCTGCATGCACGAACGCACCCACCATGAAGCGTAGGTCGAGAAGCGAATATCGCGCTCAGGGTCAAAGCGGTTGACCGCTTCCATGAGGCCGATATTGCCTTCCTGTATCAGGTCGCCCAAAGGCAAGCCGTAATGCCGGAATTTTGAAGCCATAGCGATCACTAGGCGGCGATAGCTGCTGATAATCTCCTGCATGGCACGCTCATCACGGCTGTCGCGCCAGGCGCGGGCGAGGTCAAGTTCATGTTCTTTTTCAAGCATAGGTGCGTCCATGGAGTCGCGAATATAGTCCATGTTGGCGCGGCGGGTTTGTGGGTCGTCTAAGTGAGCCATGTGTCATCTCTCCTTACTGGTATCTGATAGATACTGGTATGGACCCATAGTTACCGGCACTCAAATTAAACTTATTTAATTTAAGGAGAGGGAACGAAACCTGAAAAAGGGAATTATAAAAAACCCTTATGCTTCAAAGATTTCGCCTACACTCGCATCGCGCATCCATGATGCGCAGGCAAGGCTGCCGCCAAATCCGCAGCCATTATCAACCGTGGCTGTCACGCAGTTGATGTAGATGCCGCGGCGCTGGGGGTCGTACCCGCGTACGACTCGGGAAAACGGGTCGTAGGCATCGGTAATGGTCTGGAAATCATCGCCGCCCCACCAGAAACGGTCGCCCTGATCTTCGAGGCATAGGTCGGTTTTAAGGCCAGTGCTGACGAACAGCAAAGATTTGGCATCATCGCGTGATGTGGCTTTGTGGGTAAAGGCTGCGCGCTTCAACTGGCTGAAGAACATGTCGTGCCCTTCATGGCGGCCAACCATGTGGCGCACAAAGCCCGTCCAGCGTGCAAGGCGGCTTACATCGGCAAAGGAGGCATTCAGCCCCTCGCGGATATCAATGCCATAGCTTTCAAGCGTGTGGGCAAGGCCTTGGTCCAGCATCCATTCAAATACTTTGCCGGGCGTCGACGCGAATTGCAGTTGGAAGATGCGCTGTAACAGCTCTTCTTGCTGGCCACGCAGGAAAATGATGTCGGCAGGCTGGAAGCCGGCAATAGCCAAGGCCATGCGACGGAAGGTCAGTAGCTCGTCAATCACGGCAGCGGAATCAGGGCCACGGCCTATATAATTGCCTAAGTAGACAATACGGTCACCGGCTTTGAGGCGTGGCAGCAGGGAATCGTGCAGGGCACGAAGTTTATCGGCCTCGGCATGGATGGACGGAATGGTCCAGACGCGGCGTGCAGCCTTAATGGCTGAAAAACGAAAATCTACAGAGCGCTGAAAAGCCGGAAGGGACAAAGCGAAAACCTGAGAGAATCAAAGACTTGGGGCGGGATGACTCGGACGAATCACTAAAGTAAATTATGCCTGCGTCGCGCCGATTCTGACAAGCGTTCTTTGGAATAAAAAAACCGCACCAATAAAAAACCGGCCCTAAGGCCGGTTTTTAGAATTGTGTTAACACACCAAAATTAAGCCGCTTGCGACAAAACGGTCTCAAGATGTTCGACGGCTTTGTTCTCGGCAATGCGCTGAACGGCAGCAACTTCGCGGGCCAGACGTTCAAGGGCCGATTGGTAGATCTGGCGTTCCGAGTACGATTGCTCGGTATCGTCTTTAGGGCGGCGCAGGTCGCGCAGCACTTCAGCGATTTGTACAGGGTCGCCCGAATTGATCTTTGCTTCGTATTCCTGTGCGCGGCGTGACCACATCGTGCGCTTGATTTTGGCTTTGCCTTGCAGGGTTTTCAAAGCGTCTTTCAGGCGGTCGCCCGATGACAGTTTGCGAAGGCCTGCGGTTTGCGCTTTCTGGACAGGGATCTTCAGGCGCATACGGTCTTTTTCGAACGTAATGGCATAAAGGGTCACGGTCATACCGGCGATGGTTTGGGTTTCGATGCCTTCGATGGTGCCGACGCCATGGGCAGGGTACACAACATAGTCACCGGAACGAAAATCGACAGGCGTGTCATTGGCAGGGCGTACAGGCGCAGCTACGGCTGGGCGGCCATGCATGGATGCCATGGCAGGACGTGCCTGTGGCATATGCTGGTTGGACGTGGCCGGACGTGATGTCGGTGAACCCGCGCGCATCATCGGGCGCTGGGCCATAGCCGGTACAGCTACAACCGATACCTTGGCTGTCACTTTCGGCATGACCTTGTCGGTCGATTTGACGACGGTCGAGGATGATACGGTTTTGTTTACATATACTTTAGCGGCAGCTTTATCAGCAGCGGCTTTGGCAATGGCTTTTTTGCCTGTAGGGGCTTTGGTCACTGCGGCGGCTTTCGTCACTGGTGCTTTTGCTTTCATGTTGGTTTTTGCGGCAGCTTTCGGGGCTGCCTTAGCCGGAGCCTTGACGGCTTTCACGGTTTTAACAGCTTTCGCTTTGGGAGCTGGCTTGGCCTGTTTCAAAGTCTTTGCGGTCGGCTTAACCTTCGCATTTACCTTTGTTACAACTTTCGCTGCTTTTTTCGTGGTCTTCTTCGTTTTAGCCGTCATATTTCGCCTCACCCTAGTCTTCCGGAGCTGAAAAAATTAACATAAAAACTTCTCGGGCTGCAAAATTTGCAACCTGTTAGCAAGCCAAATAAGCTCGAATGGATAGTTTTTAACAAATTTTTTACGATTTTTCAATGAAAACCTTCGCGCCTACCCCGTAGGCCACGGCCAGCCTAGGATATTTTTAGTTCACGTGACCTACGGCAGGCAGTCTCAAGGGTCTCTATCATAAGGGATGTGAGGCCATGATTCCCCATAAGCACCCCTAAACCTGCCTCTGTCGTCCCGTTAGGGCTGGTTACGGCCTGCCGTAAATCAGCCGGGCTCGAGCTGTTTTCATGGGCCAGTAGTGCGGCTGACCCTATAACCGTCTGGCGGGCGAGGTGTTTGGCAAGGTCGTCAGGCAGGCCAATGCTTTTGCCTGCGCTTTCAAGCGCTTCAACAAAATGGAACAAATAGGCAGGCCCGCTGCCTGAAAGCGCCGTTACCGCATCAATCAATTTTTCGTCAGTAACTTGATAGACAGTTCCTAATGAAGATAACAAAGAAAATGCTATATCCTCATGTTTAATAATAATATTTTCGTTTTTACAATAAACCGTTACCCCTTGTCCTATAGCGCCCGGCGTATTGGGCATGGCCCTGATGGCGGGGCGCTCGGCACCCCAGAGGTTGGTCAGGTTGGTCAGTGTGATTCCTGCCGCAATAGACAGGATTGGTATATGCATAGGAATCATTTTGCATAACGAATCGCTAGCAGCGGCAACCATCTGTGGCTTCACCGCAAGCACCACAATATCGGGCAGGGTGGTGGTGGCGGCCCAGCTCTGGGCATCGGCAAACATGCGCACATGCAAATCTTCAAACGTGGGCATGGCGTGCGGCTCGATAATGTCAATATGTGCTATGGCAGGGTTTTGAAGCCACCCTTTTACAAGGGCACTTCCCATACGTCCGCATCCGGCCAGAAGAATATTCATGTATGGAGATTAACCGCCGCATAAAAAAATGCAAACTGCCTTATCGGTGTCATCTTTCCGCAGCACCTTTCAGGCCTAGATTCCAAAGCGCACGCGAAAGGCCACCCATGGTTGAGACACCCGTTATAAAGCCAATGCGCGTTTTCGGTCTGGCCACATTGTCGGTTGCCCTGTTTGCCATTATGAACGTGTTTGTGAAGCTTGCATCGGAAACCCATTCGGTGGTCGAAATCATGTTCTTCAGGAATGCGTTGGCCATCGTGCCTGTCGTCATGCTCATCCTGCTTCATCCTCAAAAAACAGACCTCTTTAAAACAAAGCGCCCTATGGGCCACGTGCTGCGTGGTATGGTTGGTACGGTCAGCATGGTGTTCTTCTTCCTGTCGTTTAAATTGCTGCCTCTGGCCGATGCGACAGCCCTTCAGTTCGCGATGCCGATTATCCTCACGGCACTGTCTGTACCGTTTCTAGGCGAAAAGGTCGGCCCATGGCGGTGGGCGGCGGTTATAGTCGGGTTTATCGGTATCCTGATTATTGCGGCGCCAACGGGTGATACCAACCTGTTCGGTAGCTTTATAGCCCTTATGGCGGCCGTATCATCGTCTTTCACGATGATGATTGTGAGGCGGCTTGGTAAAACCGAACATGCACTGACGATTGTTTTTTACTTTTCGCTGTGTGGTGCGGTTTTGACAGGGGCTGTGCTGCCCTGGTTCTGGACCCCGCCGTCTTTCACAAGTTTTCTCTATCTGGTCATGGGTGGGCTGACTGGTGGCGCCGCGCAGGTGTTTTTGACCAAAGCCTACGCCGAGGCGCCAGCCGCTTACGTATCGCCCTTTAACTACACGTCCATTCTATACGCCACCTTCTTCGGCTGGGCTATCTGGGGCGATGTACCCACCATGCATGTGGCTGTGGGGGCAGGCATTGTTATTCTGTCCGGCCTGTTCATCCTATACCGTGAAATTGTCGTGAAACGCCCGCTGGTAGCGGATGCCATTTTGGAAGATGCGCCGACTGAAGCCGATATCAAGGATGAGGAACAGGCCGGCATAGCGCAAACCGATACTGGACAAGCCGCGAGCGGGATGACATATAACCCCCAACCGGAGAAACAAGAGCCGGAGATACCCGAGCCTGAATTGCCCGGCCTAGAGGAGAAAAAGCCATGACATTCGTCGTCACGGATGACTGCATAAAATGCAAATACACGGACTGTGTTGAAGTTTGCCCCGTGGATTGTTTTTACGAAGGTGAAAACATGCTGGTCATCAACCCTGATGAATGTATCGACTGCGGCGTTTGCCAGCCTGAATGCCCTATCGACGCGATTCTGCCTGATAGCGATGCCGCTGCCGGCAAATGGGTAGAAATGAACCGCGACTATTCCTACAAATGGCCTAACATTACCCGCAAGATTGAAGCGATGCCCGAAGCCGAGCAATTCAAGGGCAAGAAAAACAAGATCGAAACCGACTTCTCGGATAAGCCCGGCAAAGGCGATTAAGCGTTACAGCAGTTTTTTAACAGTAACGGCATCGAGATGCCCTGGCACGATGATGATCGGCACCGATAGTTTCGCTAGGCCCTTGGCCGTAAAATAGGCAATCAAAGGGTCGCCGCGCCCCGGAGTAACGCTGGTGGCAAGCACAATACCGCTGAGCGACTTGTTGCTGTTCGCAATCCTGATTATCTCATCGTGCAAATTGCCTTCGCGTAATGTAAGCGACGGCGTAACACCTGTTTCGTTCGATACGCGCGTAGCAATCGACTGAAGTTCAATTTCCGCTTTGGCGCGCGCTTCGTTTTTGGCGGCCTGCTCAATTTGACCCCAGCCAACAAAATCCGATGGCTCGATAATACGCGCCAGTGCCACATGCCCTTGATGGATATGCGCCATATGCACGGCGTAGTTCAAAGCTACGTCAAATTCAGGTGCATCATTGGCAATCACCATATAGGTGCCGCCATCGCCTGCGCGCCGTTTTTCTTTTTTTTGTGTCAATGCTAGTCCCGTTTCAAAAGCACGTTTGCCAGCCATCCGGCCATAAGGGCCATCAGCACACCAGCCACACCATACAACAGACTAGAATGGGTGGCAAAGTGCCTTAAATCGGCACTTATACCCTCAGGCACTACTTCAAACGGCACTTGCCCCTTATCAACCAGTGCACCGTTCTGGAATAAATAGGCCGATACCATGTAAGCGCCGGGCCTCACTATTGGCGGCAAATCGAATGTCGCTTTGAACAATTGCGGGCTGACATAGGTAATATCAGCAGGCTTCAATGTGTAAAGCGCGTGACTATTCTGAATGCGTACAAGCGCGGGCGCATAATCGGCATCGTTGTCGCCGCTGCTGCTTGATAAAAACCCCGTAAGGCTGATGCGGTTTGTGCGCAGCGTGTCTTCAGGGGCAATCTGGTCAACGGGGCTGTTGGCAGCCATTTGATAAAAGGCAGGTATGCCAACAAAACGGCGGCTGCCCGTATTGGTCCATAACCCCATGACCTGCCCTTTTTTACGCACCGTCACATTGGTGGGCGGCCCTTCGACCACAATCACAAGCTGGCCGTCTTTTTCTTGATTACCGAACACGGTAATGGCTGCGCCATTAAACCCTGTTGTAACTTTGATGATGCTGCTTGATACATCAACCGCCATGGCAAATGCCTTAGTGCTGATGAGGAGGGCAAAGAGGATGATAAGGCTTGCGCGCATCAATCCTCCACCACCAGTGAGAACAGGTCGTGCGGGGCTACCAGTAGGTCGTAACCCATACGCCCGGCTACTGCCAGCACTAGCGCCGCCAGTAGCAAATGCGCGGGCAAGCCTTTGATGTATTTGGATGCGCGCAGGCCAATAATGGTGCCCACCACACTGCCTGCAATCAGTAGCATCGCCAGTACAAGGTCCATACTCTGTGATGTCAGGCTATGCAAGATGCATGAAAGGGCCGATAGAAAAAGCAATTGCAGCATCGATGTGCCCGTGACCATCAGGGCAGGCACCCCCAGAAAATAAATCATCGCAGGTACAATTAAAAAGCCGCCGCCAGCACCAAGAATTGAAATCATGAGGCCACTTAAAAAGCCAATGCCCATAGGCCCGAAAATGCTGATGGTTACATCGGCCGCTGCGTAATGGTTTTGGCGCGGCAGGGTTTTCAGCCAATTGAAAATCTTGTTCTCGCCAGCATTTACCTGGCCCTGACGACGCGCAATAAAGTTACGCGCAATGCCGTACAGCATTGAAAAACCGATGCTCGCCAGCAGTAAAGTATAGATGGCGGTAATCGCAAAATCGATCTGCCCGAGTAACTTGAGCAACGAAAATATACCGATACCAACCAGAATACCGCCCGCACCACCCGCCAGCATATGCAAGGCCATGGGTACATCAATGCGGCGGCGTTTCCACTGGCTGATGACCCCAGCTGCCGATGATGCGACAATCTGGCAGTTCTGGGTTGTGACCGCCACAATGGGCGGTATGCCGACGAACATAAGAAAAGGCATCGATAAAAACCCGCCACCAACCCCGAAAAGACCCGAAAAAAAACCTACAATCATGCCAAGGGAGATAATTCCGAAGGCATTGACGGTCATTTCGGCAATGGGAAGATAGACGGGCATCGTATGGCTGATAATATCAGACTCATGTTGACGCAAACACCCTTGATCGAAGGTTTTGTAAAATGGCTGCATAGCCTTTCAGGCTTGGCAACGCACCGCGTTAGCCAGTTTGTCAGCCGCGATGCGCGGATGCGTACCCCTGATGCCGAAGCCGAAGGCACCGCGGCCATTGCCGCAATTTATAAAGGTTTATTTGACGATACCGCCTCGGTCGTCATCCGCGTCAATGACAGGGCCGCAGGCGCTGACGGCCATACGGTTTATCTACGGTGGGACAGGCTGATAACCGGCAATGATGGCCGAAAACAAGTGTTGTCAGGCATAACCGAGTTGATGATTGGTACGGATGAAAAAATCACATCCATTATCGAACATTGGGACAGGGTGCCAGAACCAATGGTAAAACGCAGCTTTTGGGCGCAATTATTCAATCGTTAGCTGGCGCGCATCGGCATCCAGCGTGGCGCGCCCGCCAACGGGGAATGTCCATAACGGGCCTTTATGGCCGAACGGCGCATCGGCCAGCACGGGTATGTTTAGGCCTTGCATATGCTCGCTCAGTATATCCATGACCGAAAAGCCGAATGGCGTGACCGATGAATCGCCTTCCGCATGCATGACGCCGAACATGATGCCCGCCACGCGGTCAAACACACCTGCCAGCCGTAACTGCGCGAGCATCCGGTCATAACGGCTGAGCTGGTCGCCAATATCTTCTAAAAACAAAATCGCGCCTTCAACCGGCGGCATGTAAGGCGTACCAAACAATGCCGTAAACATGGATAGATTGCCGCCCACCATCGGCCCTGTGGCGCGCCCGCCATTGATGACAATGCTCTCGGGCATATCGACGGCTGTGGGTTGGCCGGCCATACAGGCCAGCATCTGGTCGATTTGTTCTTCGGTACCGCGCGCGAGGCGCGACAAGGTGGGCCCATGAAAACCTGTAAGGCCGCATTGCGCATAAAAAGCATTGACCAGTGCCGTGCTGTCAGAAAAGCCGATGAAGGGCTTACGGTTGGCGGCAATCACGTCAAAATCGATATGTGGCAAAATATGCATCGAGCGGTTGCCGCCGCGCGCAGCCATGACGGCGTCGATCGCGGGGTCACGGAAAACATCCATCAAGGCCTGTGCGCGGGCGTGCGCACTGCCTGCCGACTGGTTGTCGGCCAGCGCATTTTGCGGGTGGATGACAACACTGATACCGCGCGCCTCAAGCACGCTCGTATTGGCGGGGTCAATGTCTCCGCGGCTTGACGGCGCAATGATGGCGATGGTTTTCATGCGTTCTCATTGTTCTTTAGTTTTTGATACGCGGCAAGGGCGCGCTTGCGGCCCTCGGCATGGTCGATGATGGGGGCGGGGTAGGCGGTTTTACCCATCCATAACCACGGCGTGTGGATATAATCATCCGGCACGTCACGCAGTTCAGGCACAAAGCGGCGGATATACGTGCCTTTGGGGTCGAATTTCTGGCCCTGCAAAATCGGGTTGAACACACGGAAATACGGCGCAGCGTCAGCCCCGCATCCCGCAATCCACTGCCAGCTGGCCGAATTATTGGCAACGTCTGCATCAACAAGGCAGTCCCAAAACCATTTCTCGCCCTCCTGCCAAGGCTGTAGCAGGTGCTTGACCAAAAACGAGCCGACAATCATGCGCACGCGGTTATGCATCCAGCCCGTTTCCCACAACTGGCGCATGCCGGCATCAACAATAGGGTAGCCCGTGCGCCCGCGCGTCCATGCGGCAAGCTGTTTCGCATCAGGTTCCCACGGGAAGTTTGCGAATTTGGGTTGTAGCGGTACCGTGGGCAGTTGCTGGTTGTAGTAAAGAAGATGGATCGAGAATTCACGCCAGATAAGCTCGCGCAAAAAGGCTGTGCTATCGGCGTGCGGGTATGCGGTGTTCCAGACATCGCGGTGCGATATCTCACCAAAATGCAGATGTGGCGACAAACGCGATGTGGCTTCAATGGCCGGAAAATCGCGCTGCACTTTATAACCACCCATACCCCCTGCAATGAAGTCTTGTAGCCGTGTCCATGCACCTTCTTCGCCCGGTTGCCACACGGCAGTAAAACCGCGGTCCCACGGAATAGCCGGTAACAGCTTTAAATCAGACACTTTTAGGCTATCGGTTTTTACAGTGTTGAATGGGCCAACGGGCTTGAGGCTTTCGCCAATAAGGTTGAGGCGCGTAAGGCAGGCTTTATAAAACGGCGTAAATACCCTAAAAGGCGTGCCACCCTGTGTTGTAACTTCCCACGGTTCAAACAGCACATTGCCTTTGAAGCTTTTGGCTTCAATGCCTACCGTCTGCAGGGCTGCTTTAAAATTTGTGTCGCGCGCAACGCTCGCGGGGTCGTAATCGCGGTTCCAGTAAACGGCCGATGCACCTGTATCGGCAATCATCTGTTGCAATACTTGCTCGGGATTACCTTGGCGTATGGTCAGGGGCAGGGATGCAGCAAGTTTTTCAAGGCTGTGATGCAACCACCATTTGGAGGCTCCGCCCATATGCGTATTATCATGAATATAAAGCGCAATGACGGGGCGGCCTGTGGCAATAGCCGCGCTTAAGGCAGGGTTATCGCGCACGCGCAAATCATGTCGGAACCAGAAGATAATAGGCTGTGTCATAATGCTAATGTGATGGAAGTATAAATAAAATCAATGGATTGGTTGATGAAAACCATCCTTTTTTAATCCACAGGCTTATGCACGTTTGGGCAGGTTATTCGCGCAAAGTCGGCACATCATAAAGCGACATGCGCACATCGTTGGTCACGATCACCATACCCTCGGCCGATGCCTGTGCTACCAGCATGCGGTCGAACGGGTCTTTATGCATTGGGGGCAGGGCTGCCAGTGCCGCGATATGCTTCACATCAATCGGCAGTTGGTTCAGGTTGGTCTGGTTGATGATGTTGTAAAGTTCGGGGTCGTAATCAAGCGTGCCTTGCTGTTGTTGCAGGCTGATTTCCCAAAGCGATGCGTGCGATACGAAGAAGTTATGCTCGCGGTCGGCCAGTATCAGGCGCAGGGCTGACGACAGATGTTCGTCGTCATAAAGTGCCGTCAGCAAAATATGGGTATCGAGCAGGTAGTTCATTGGGCGGCCTCGGTGAACATATCCATCGTGAAGGCTTCGGCGACTTCAGGCTCCCACTGGTTTACGCTTTCAAGCGGCGGCACGGTAATACGGCCACGCGCTGCACCAAGGAATGATTGTTTGCCTTCGTCCTTGTAAGGCACCAGCTTGGCCAGTGGCTTGTCGGCACGGCCGATGATGATTTCTTCGCCCCCCTCAACACGCGCTATCAGCGCGGATAGGTGGGTTTTGGCGTGTGAAATATTGAATATTTCCATGGGTTTCCAGCATTACATGGTGATGACGTGGCCGCACTAGACCAGACCAGACCAACCACTGTCAAGTTTCGCTCGTGGGCAAAAAGCCGCATACAAACGGCCAAAGTTAAAAACGCTTTTTTTTATAAACAGTTCCACAAAAGAAGAGGCGCCTTCCTTGCGGTCGGCGCCTTTGAGTTGAGACAGGGAGGTACTAACTGGTTAGCGGCCCAAACCCGTTTTGTGGGATGGAGCTGCGCGTATAGGGATGGGCTTAAGCTGCGGCGCGGCGCCAAGCATGCTTGCCAGGAAATTTGCGGTGCGTTCTGTGATGCGGGAGACGTTGACGTTAGGGGCCGAGAAGACCTTGCCCGACGGATGCGCGACATAGCGCGAACCTTTGCCACGGGTCATAAGCCCAAAACCACCTTTGACGAATTTACGGATACCCAAGATATTCTCCGTATTCAGACCCAAGATGTTGAAAGCGTTTGAAACCAAGCCCATGTCACTATCCGTAGTTATGTATCGTTCTTTCAATCAGTATGCCTGTCCACCCGTTAGCAATTGGTAAAGAGCAGACCCGGAGTTTCGGAAAATTTGAAAAACTTTTGCGATACACAAACAAAAACGGCGGGAAGAACCCGCCGTTTTTAGAAAATCCATATAAATCAGTGAATTACGATGAGGCGGCTGTCAGTTCAGCTTTGTCACCATCAGCGGCTTTTTTGGACGCTTTTTTCTTGTCAGGCGTCGCATGGACCATGACAGGCTGTGAGTTGCCTTCAACGACATCTTCGTTGACGACGATTTCCTCAATACCTTCCATACCTGGCAGTTCGTACATCGTATCCAGCAGCAAACCTTCCATGATGGAACGAAGGCCGCGGGCACCTGTCTTGCGCTTGATAGCCTTCTTGGAAATGGCTTCCAGCGCATCTTGCGTGTAGGTCAGCTTGACGTTCTCGATCTCGAACAGTTTCTGGTACTGCTTCACGAGGGCGTTTTTCGGCTCCGTCAGAATCTGGATGAGAGCAGGCACGTCGAGGTCTTCGAGTGTGGCTACAACCGGCAGACGACCGATGAATTCGGGGATAAGACCGAAACGGAGCAAATCTTCCGTCTCCAGTACTTTCAGCATCTCGCCAGCGCCTTTTTCTTCAGGAGCTTGCGGGTTAGAGCCGAAGCCGATGGATGTACCGCGGCCACGTTCAGCAATAATACGCTCTATACCCGCAAAGGCACCACCGCATATGAACAGGATGTTGGCGGTATCAACCTGCAAAAATTCCTGCTGCGGGTGTTTACGGCCACCTTGAGGCGGAACGGATGCAACCGTACCTTCCATTAGTTTCAAAAGGGCCTGCTGCACGCCTTCGCCCGATACATCGCGGGTGATGGATGGGTTGTCGGATTTACGGGAAATTTTGTCGATCTCGTCGATATACACGATACCGCGCTGGGCACGTTCGACGTTATAATCGGCGGCCTGCAGCAGTTTGAGCACGATATTCTCGACGTCTTCGCCAACATAACCGGCTTCGGTCAATGTGGTGGCGTCAGACACCGTGAAAGGCACGTCAAGAATACGGGCGAGGGTTTGCGCTAGAAGCGTTTTACCCGAACCGGTAGGCCCAACCAACAGGATGTTGGATTTCGAGATTTCAACTTCCGCGCCTTTTTGGCCATGCTCAAGGCGTTTGTAGTGGTTATGGACGGCAACCGAAAGGATGCGCTTGGCGCGTTCCTGCCCGATGACATAGTCGTCGAGAACCGTTTTGATTTCTTTAGGCGTAGGAATGCCACCGCTGGTTTTCACCAGTTGGGTTTTATCTTCCTCGCGGATGATGTCGGTGCAAAGCTCGACGCATTCATTACAGATAAATACGTTTGGGCCCGCGATGAGCTTGCGCACCTCGTGCTGGCTTTTGCCGCAGAAGGAACAGTACAGGGTATTTTTGCTGTCGCTGTCGGTGGTCTTGCTCATGAGAAGCGTCCTGATGGTAACGGGAGTGGTGAATGAATCATTA
>Ga0209066_10001283_pt1 | contig 33832 bp, 36 predicted proteins | sample All_14_2_FD_187198 | JGI IMG/M metagenome (GOLD analysis project Ga0209066, IMG submission 187198) | Freshwater microbial communities in response to fracking from Pennsylvania, USA - Allegheny Zone_MetaG_DW_15 (SPAdes) (version 2) ... | reverse complement strand
GAGGTTCTTTATGCCCGCGCCGACACCGAGAACGTCCGCCGCCGCCTGGAACAGCAGGCCGAGGATCGCGGCAAGTTCGCGGTGTCCAATTTCGCCAAGGACGTGCTGTCGGTGGCCGATAATCTGCGCCGCGCCCTTGATGCGGTGCCGCCGACCGCGCGGGAAGGCAACGATATCGCCAATACCCTGACGGTGGGGGTGGAACTGACCGAACGCGAGATGCTGGCGGCGCTGGAACGCTATGGCATCCGCCAGATCCAGGCCCTGGGCCAGCGCTTCGACCCCAATCTGCATCAGGCGATGATGGAGATGGAAGATGCCAGCCAGCCGGAAGGCACGGTGGTGATGGTCATGCAGCAGGGCTATCAACTGCATGAACGTCTGTTGCGCCCGGCCCTGGTCGCCGTCGCCAAGGGCGGCCCCAAGACGCCGCCGGGCGAACAGGTCGATACCAGCGCGTAAGGATGAAAGGCCCGCCGGAAACAGCGGGCCTTTTTCATGGGAGGCCCGCATGATGAAGCGCTTCATTCCGCTGATGCTGATCGTGGCCATGCCGGCTCTGGCCGCCGATCCGGCGCCGGGAACCCGTTTTCGCGTCGATGTTTCCGATCTCCCGGCCCCCTTCGCCACCCCGTCGGTGGCCAATCCCGCCGATGTGGTGGCGCGACCGCCGGGGGCGGGGCTGAAGCTGCCGCCGGGCTGGCGGGCGACGCTGTTCGCGACGGGGTTGGATCACCCGCGCAATCTGCTGGTGCTGTCCGACAACTCGGTGCTGGTGGCTGAGCAGCGCTTCGACAGACTGACCCGGCTGGTGGATGGCGACGGCAACGGAATCGCCGACAGCCGCACCACCCTGGCTGCCGGCTTCGACGAACCCTTCGGTCTGGCCGAGCGGGACGGTGAAATCTGGGTGGCCGATACCAAGGCGGTGTGGGCCTTGCCGTGGCGGGCCGGTGAGGACAAGGCGGGGCGCCGCCGACAAGTGACCGCCGACGGCGCCCTGGGCGACGATCGCGGTCATTCCACCCGTTCGCTGGTCCTCCATCCCGATGGAAGCCGCTTTTACGTGGGCATCGGCTCGCGCGGGAACGTGGCGGAAGAGGCTGAGCCGCGCGCCACCGTGCGCGTGTTCGCCATGGACGGATCGGGCGGGCGCAGTTTCGCCAGCGGTTTGCGCAACCCGGTGGGCATGGCCTTTCGCCCCGGCAGCACTGAATTATGGGCGGTGGTCAACGAACGCGACGGGCTGGGCGACGAATTGGTGCCCGATTACCTGACCCAGGTGGTGGAGAGCGGCTTTTACGGCTGGCCTTATGCCTATCTGGGGCCCCATCCGCAACCCGGTCTGGGGCCTAAGGCTGCCGACAAGGTGGCGGCGACGCGTGTGCCCGACATCCTGTTCCGCGCCCATTCGGCCCCGCTGGGGCTGGCCTTCGCCCATGGCGACGCCTTTGTCGGCCTGCACGGATCGTGGAACCGCTCGGAACCCATCGGCTACATGGTCGCCCGGGTGCCGTTCAAGGACGGCAAGCCGGTCGGCCATTACGAGGCCTTCGCCACCGGTTTCATGGCCGGCCCCCACGCGGTGTGGGGGCGACCGGTGGGAGTGGCCGCCGGGACGGATGGCGCGCTTTACGTCGCCGACGATGCCGGACGCACGGTGTGGAAACTGATTTACAGCCCCAGCACGTCGCGCATGGAATAAAGTCCCGGCCCCTGGTCCTTGGCCCACAGGGCCGCGCGCACCGCGCCCTTGGCAAAGACGGCGCGGCTTGACGCCTTGTGGCTCAGTTCCATCCGCTCGCCCTCGGCGGCGAACATCACCGTATGGTCGCCGACCACGTCGCCACCGCGGAGGGTGGCGAAGCCGATCTCGCCCTTGGGACGGGCACCGGGATGGCCGTCACGCGATTTGCACCACACGCTGTCCAGCGCCACGGCGCGGCCCTTGGCGGCGGCGCGACCCAGGCCCAAGGCGGTGCCGCTGGGGGCGTCGACCTTGTGGCGGTGGTGCATCTCGACGATTTCGATATCGTAATCATCACCCAGGATGGCGGCGGCGCGCTCGGTCAGGGCCATCAGCAGATTGACGCCGACGCTGAAATTGGGGGCATAGACGATAGTGGTCTTCTTGGCTGCTTCGGCCAGCTTGGCCTCGTCATCCTTGGACAGTCCGGTGGTGCCGACGATTAATATCGTGCCCATCTCGGCGGCCAGGACCGCATGCGCCACGGTGGCCGCCGGCGCGGTGAAGTCGATGACGGCGTCCGAGGCCGCGAACAGGGCCGACGGGTTTTCACCGATGAAGGCACCCAGGGCGTCGCGGCCCAGCACCTCGCCCACATCCTTGCCGATCAGGGCCGAGCCGGGGCGTTCGGTGCCGCCGGAAAGCTGGCAGCCGGTGGTGTCGGCCACCGCGTTCATCAACATCCGTCCCATGCGGCCGGCGCAGCCGACGATACCGATCTTCATGTGTGTTGCTCCGTAACTCAGATGCCGGTGAACAGGAAATCCAGGGCGGCGAGGATAAGGGCGCGCTGGTCGGCCAGACTGCCCACCGGGGTGCCCAGCACCTGACGGGGGACGGCTGCCATGAATTGGGTCATCAAGGCAAAGCGTTCGTCACCTACCTCCATCGGCGGGTTAAGGTGACGAAGGGGCTGGCAATCATCGAGGGCGGCCAAGGGCATGATCATGCGTGTGGGCAAGCCGGACAGATGGTCGGATTGCACATCGACGACAAAAGGGGCGCCACCTTCCATCCCTGCGACCGGATTGGCATAAACGTCGAACTGAGCCATCAGAAGAACCGGAAATGATCAGAAAACAAACCGTGTTTCTCGATCCAGCGGTTCTGGCTTTCGATGGCGTCGCGGTTTTCCTCGGCCCAGGCCTTGGCGCGGGCCTCGCGCACCAGCTTTTCCAACTGCACTTCCAGGGTCTGGGACAGATTGATGCCCAAGCCCTTGGCCTCGCGCAGCAGCTCGGCATTGATGCTGAGGTTGCAGGACTTTTTCGGCACTGCGTTCATGACATTGCTCCACGCCTGATGCGCAGATGATATGCGCATCAGGCGTGGGGGTTCAATCCTCTATTCGGTCAGGTCTTTCCACAATTCCTTGACCTTGGCGAAAAAGCCTTCGGATTCAGGATTGTGTTTGGTGTCCTTGTCGCCGGCGGTCTCGAATTCCTTCAACAATTCCTTCTGCCGGTCGGTCAGGTTGACCGGGGTCTCGATCATGGCCTGGATGAACATGTCGCCGCGGGCCGGGCTGCGCAGCACGCTCATGCCCTTGGATTTCAGCCGGAACTGGTTGCCCGACTGGGTGCCGGGGGGAATGGTGACCTTGGTCATGCTGCCCTCGATGGTGGGCACGTCGATGGCACCCCCCAAGGCAGCGGTGGTCATGGGGATGGGCACCCGGCAATAGATGTTGGCGCCGTCACGCTGGAACAGGCGGTGCGGCTTGATCGACAGGAAGATGTACAGATCGCCGGCAGGGGCGCCGCGCGTTCCCGCCTCGCCCTCGCCGGCCAGACGGATGCGGGTGCCTTCCTCGACGCCGGCGGGGATGGTGACCTGCAGCGTCTTGTCCTTGCGCACCTTGCCCTGACCGCCGCACACCCGGCAGGGATCCTTGATCACCTTGCCCATGCCCTGGCAGGTGGGGCAGGTGCGTTCGATGGTGAAGAAACCTTGCTGGGCCCGGACCTTGCCGTGGCCGTGACAGGTGCCGCAGGTGGTCGGCTGGGCGCCATCCTTGGCCCCGGTTCCCTTGCACGGTTCACAGGGGGCCGACGACGGCACGGTGATGGTGGTGCTTTTGCCGGCGAAAGCGTCTTCCAGGCTGATATCCATGTTGAAGCGCAAATCGCTGCCACGCCCGGTGGCTTGGCCACGGCGCCCGCCGCCCATGAAATCGCCGAACATTTCCTCGAACAGGTCCGAGAAACCGCCGCCGCCGCCGAAATCGGAGAAGCCGCCGCCCGGCCCGCGTCCGCCGCCCATGCCGTTCTCGAAGGCGGCATGACCGAAGCGGTCATAGGCCGCCCGCTTCTGCTCGTCCTTGAGGACGTCGTAGGCCTCGTTCAGTTCCTTGAACTTGTCCGCCGCGTCCGGATTGTCGGGGTTGCGGTCGGGGTGGTACTGCATGGCCAGCTTGCGATAGGCCTTTTTCAGCTCGTCGGCCGAGGCCCCGCGTTCCGCGCCCAGGACTTCGTAATAGTCGCGCTTGCTCATACCAATACCGTCTGTCTAGAGCCTGCCCGCGCGAAGCGGGGCAGGCGATAAGCCCGAGTGGCACCTGAACGGCCCGGCACGGGCCACCACAAGACTAAGGGGCAAAACGCCCGCCCCCAAGGGCCACAAGACCAGGGGCGGGCGGCTTGGCTGTCAGGCTTACTTGCCCTTCTTGTCGCCGTCGACTTCCTCGAAGTCGGCGTCGACCACCTTGTCGTCGCCGCCGGCCTGCGGGGCGCTGTCGTCGGCACCGCCGCCGGCTTCCTGCGCCTTGTACATGGCTTCGCCCAGCTTCATGGACGATTGCATCAGGGCCTCGGTCTTGGCCTTGATGGCTTCGGCATCGTCGCCGTCCATGACAGCGCGCAGCGCGGTGATGGCGCCTTCGATTTCCGCCTTCAGCGACGCTTCCGCCTTATCGCCGAATTCCTTCAACGACTTTTCGGTGGAATGGATCAGGCCGTCGGCATGGTTGCGGGCTTCCACCGTTTCCTTGCGCTTCTTGTCCTCGGCGGCATGGGCCTCGGCTTCGCGCACCATGCGTTCGATGTCGGCATCGGCCAGACCACCGGAAGCCTGGATGCGGATCTGCTGTTCCTTGTTGGTGGCCTTGTCCTTGGCCGACACGTTGACGATGCCGTTGGCGTCGATGTCGAAGGTCACTTCCACCTGGGGCACGCCGCGCGGCGCCGGCGGAATACCCATCAGGTCGAACTGGCCCAGGATCTTGTTGTCGGCGGCCATTTCGCGCTCGCCCTGGAACACGCGGATGGTCACCGCGGTCTGGTTGTCCTCGGCGGTGGAGAACACCTGGCTCTTGCGGGTGGGGATGGTGGTGTTGCGGTCGATCAGACGGGTGAAGACGCCGCCCAGGGTCTCGATGCCCAAGCTCAGCGGGGTGACGTCGAGCAGCAGGACGTCCTTGACCTCGCCCTTCAACACGCCGCCCTGGATGGCGGCGCCGATGGCCACCACTTCGTCCGGGTTGACGCCCTTGTGCGGCTCGCGGCCGAAGAATTCCTTCACCACTTCCTGGATCTTGGGCATGCGGGTCATGCCGCCGACCAGGATCACTTCGTCGATTTCGCTGGCCTTCAGGCCGGCGTCACGGAGCGCCGCCTTGCAGGGCTCGACGGTGCGGGCGACCAGATCTTCCACCAGGGCTTCCAGCTTCGAGCGGGTCAGCTTGATGTTGAGGTGCTTGGGGCCGGAGGCGTCGGCGGTGATGAACGGCAGGTTCACTTCCGTCTGCATGGACGAGGACAGCTCGCACTTGGCCTTTTCGGCGGCTTCCTTCAGGCGTTGCAGGGCCAGACGGTCGGCGCGCAGGTCGATGCCCTGCTCCTTTTTGAACTCGTCGGCGAGATAATCCATGATGCGGGCGTCGAAATCTTCACCGCCCAGGAAGGTGTCGCCATTGGTGGACTTCACTTCGAACACGCCGTCGCCGATTTCCAGCACCGACACGTCGAAGGTACCGCCGCCCAGATCGTAGACGGCGACGATGCCCGAACCCTTCTTCTCCATGCCGTAAGCCAAGGCGGCGGCGGTGGGTTCGTTGATGATGCGCAGCACTTCCAGGCCGGCGATGCGGCCGGCATCCTTGGTCGCCTGACGCTGGGCGTCATTGAAATAGGCCGGCACGGTGATGACCGCCTGGGTGACCTTTTCGCCCAGGTACGATTCGGCGGTTTCCTTCATCTTCATCAGGATGTAGGCGGACACTTGGCTGGGGCTGTGCTTCTTGTCGCCGGACTCGACCCAGGCGTCGCCATTCTCGCCGTTGACGATGTGATACGGCACCAAGTTCATGTCCTTCTTGGTGATCGGATCGTCAAAGCGGCGCCCGATCAGGCGCTTGATGGCGAACAGGGTGTTGGTCGGGTTGGTCACCGCCTGACGCTTGGCCGGCTGACCGACCAGACGTTCGCCGGAATCGGTGAAGGCGACCATAGAGGGGGTGGTGCGCACGCCCTCGGCGTTTTCGATGACGCGGGCGGTTTTGCCGTCCATCACCGCGACGCAGGAATTGGTGGTGCCCAGATCGATACCGATGACTTTGCTCATGTCGTCCTCATTCAATTTGGCCGGTGGCGGCGATCCCTGTGACAGGGCGGCGATCGCCGGAACCCCCTTGGATAATCCGGATGGCGCGCATACGCCTTCTGCCGGGTTATATAGGGTGGAGTTGGCAGGCTGCAACACGACAATCATGATCATCTCGGCGAGTTACCGTACCGATATTCCCGCTTTTTATGCGCCCTGGTTCGAAAACCGCTTCAAGGCCGGTTTCGCCAAGGTGGAAAATCCCTATGGCGGGCCCCCTTCCACCGTAAAGTTGCGGGCCGGAATCGACGGTTTCGTCTTTTGGACCCGGAATGCCGGGCCGTTTTTGTCAGCGCTGCGGCTGGTGCGCGGGGCGTCTATTCCCTTCGTCGTCAGCCAAACGGTGACCGGTTATGGCCGCGCCTTGGAAATCTCGGTCATCGATCCAGCCCGGGCCATCGCCCACATGCGCGCATTGGCGGCGGAGTTCGGGCCGCGTGCCATCGTCTGGCGCTATGACCCCATCGTTTTTTCCAGTCTGACCCCAGCGGAATTCCATCTGGATAATTTTTCCGCCTTGGCTGCTGCCCTGGCCGGGGCGGTGGATGAATGCGTCATTTCCTTCGCCACCCTTTACAAGAAGACCGCGCGCAACCTGGATGCGGCGGCGCGGGCCGAGGGCTTCACCTGGGACGATCCCGACTGGCCGGAAAAGCGGGCGTTGGCCGCCCGCTTGGCGCAGGTGGCGGCGGCGCACGGCATGCGGCTGACGGCGTGTTCCCAGGAGGTGGGCCAGCCCCTGGCCGCCTGTATCGATGCTCGCCGGCTGGAGGACGTGGCCGCCGGCTGGGGGCTGGCGCGGGCGATCAAGGCCAAGGTCAAGGGCAACCGCCCGCACTGCCAATGCCATGAAAGCCGCGATATCGGCGCCTATGACACCTGCCCGCACGGCTGCGCCTATTGTTATGCGGTGGGCTCGCGCACATTGGCCAAGCGCCGCTTCGGCCAGCACGATCCGGCGGGTGAATATCTGTTCCCGCCCATCCTCCGCGACGAGACCGAAAGCTTGCTGGTATAAGCAGGGCAAGACGAAGACGAAGGTGACGCCATGATGACCCCCGCCCAGGCCGATGAATTCTATGCCCGGCTGGCCGCCGATCGCCCCAATCCCAAAAGCGATCTGGAATATGTGAACCCCTATACCCTTTTGGTGGCGGTGGTGCTGTCGGCCCAAGCCACCGATATCGGCGTCAACAAGGCCACCCGTCCGTTATTCGCCCAGGTCCGTGACCCGGCTTCCATGGTCGCCTTGGGGGTGGAAAAGCTGGAACAGGCCATCCGCACCATCGGCCTTTACAAGACCAAGGCCAGGAACGTCATCGCCCTGTCGCACATCCTGCTGGCCCAGCATGCGGGTCAGGTGCCGGAAGACCGGGCGGCGCTGGAGGCTTTGCCCGGCGTCGGTCGCAAGACCGCCAACGTGGTGCTGAACGTGGCGTTCGGCCATCCCACCATCGCCGTCGATACCCATTGCTTCCGCGTCGGCAACCGCACCGGCCTGGCGCCAGGCAAAAATGTGCAGACGGTGGAAGAGGGCCTGTTGAAGATCACTCCGGCCCGCTGGGGCCGCGACGCCCATCATTACCTGATCCTGCACGGGCGCTATGTGTGCAAGGCGCGCAAACCCGATTGCACGGTGTGCTGCGTCAACGATCTGTGCCAGTTTCAGGGCAAGAGCATCTGAAACCGCTACTTTCTCTTTCCGTCCCCGCGCCGGCGCGGGGACGGAAAGTGTGTCCTTCAGCCTGAGCCGAATAACCCTCAGCGGTTCTTGAACACCGGGCTGCGCTTTTCGGCGAAAGCGGCCATGCCTTCCTTCTGGTCTTCGCAGGCGAAGGTGGAATGGAACAGACGGCGCTCGAACTTGATGCCCTGGGCCAGGGTGGTCTCGAAGGCGGCGTTGACCGATTCCTTGGCCAGCATGACCACCGGACGGGACATCGACGCGATGCGGTCGGCCACCTTCAAGGCTTCGTCAAGCAGGTCGGCGGCGGGAATGACGCGGCTGACCAGACCGGCGCGCTCGGCCTCGGCGGCGTCCATCATGCGCCCGGTCAGGCACATTTCCATGGCCTTGGCCTTGCCGACGGCGCGGGTCAGGCGCTGGGTGCCGCCGGCGCCGGGAATGGTGCCGATGGTGATTTCCGGCTGGCCGAACTTGGCATTGTCGGCGGCCAGGATGAAGTCGCACATCATCGACACTTCACAGCCGCCGCCCAGGGCATAGCCGGCGACGGCGGCGATGATCGGCTTGCGGCAGGTGGTGATGCGTTCCCAGCCATTGGTGATGAAATCGGCCAGATAGGCGTCCATATAGGTCTTGGACTGCATTTCCTTGATGTCGGCGCCGGCGGCGAAGGCCTTTTCCGAGCCGGTCAGCACCACGGCGCCGATTTCGCCATCGGCCTCGAAGGCATCGAGGGCCTGGCCCAATTCCTTGATCAGCGCGGCGCACAAGGCGTTCAACGCCTTGGGGCGGTTCAAGGTGATCAGGCCGACCTGGCCGCGGGTTTCGACGATAATGTTTTCGTAGGGCATGGTTGCCTCTCTCGCAGGGGAATGGATTATTCCGGGGCAATGGTGAAATGGACCACCACGTTGCGCCCTTCGGTCTGGGTTTCCAGGGTCAGCACTTCCGCTTCGCGCCGGTATTGACGGTCGGAGTCCCGGGTCCAGCCAAGCTGGGGCAAGGTGGCGGCGTAAAAGGCGATGATGTCGGTGGCCCGCAGCGGGCCACGGGCGAAAGCCTCGACGATGCGACCGTTCGGCATGTCGAAGGACAGGCCGGATTCAGCCACCTCGGTCATGCCCGGCGGCAGCGGCAGGTCTTCATAGGCGGACAGAAATCCTTGCGCCCGCGCGGTCCCGAGAGACAGCGCCAGGATCAGGGCGAGGGCGCCCAGAAGGGGGGTGAAAATCCGCATGGTGACCAAGGGCTATACCATCAACGCTGTTTTTTCGCACAGTAGAAAGTGGATCGCCCCGACTGGACGATCCGTTGAATGCCGCCGGTGCGGGCGATATCGCAATCGCAGCCGGGACACGCTTCCCCCGCCCGGTCGTAGACGGTGAAGGAATGCTGGAAATAGCCCAATTCGCCATTGGGCTGCACATGATCTTTCAAAGACGAGCCGCCGGCGACGATGGCGCGTTCGAGCACGGCGCGGATGGCCGGCACCAGTTTGTTGATTTCACGCGGTTTCAGCGATCCGGCGGCACGGGTGGGATCGATGCCGGACAGGAACAGGCTTTCCGACACATAGATGTTGCCCAGGCCGGCGACCACATTTTGGTCCAACAGCGCCGCCTTGATCGAGGCGCCCTTGCCGTCGAGGGCTTCGGCCAAGGCTTTTTCATGGAAATCCGGCCCCAGCGGTTCCGGCCCCAGATGGGCCAGCAACGGATGGGTGAACGGGTCAAGGGTCAGGTCCATCAGACCGAAGCGGCGGGGGTCGCGATAGGTGACCATGGTGCCGTCGTCGCTTATGAATTCCACATGGTCGTGCGGCCCCGGCGGCTCGTTGCGGCCCTTGCTGATGACCATGGCGCCCGACATGCCCAGATGGCCCAACAGCGTCAGGCCGTCGTCGAGGCGCACCAGCAGATACTTGGCACGGCGCCCGACGTTTTCGACACGGCGCCCGGTCAGACGGGCGGCGAAATCGGCGGGCAGGGGCTTGCGCAGATCGGGGCGGCGGGCCTCGACGCGGATGAATCGGTGTCCGGGCCACACAGCGGCCAGTCCACGGGCGACGGTTTCGACTTCGGGCAGTTCAGGCATGGGCCGATGCTGCCTGAAGCCTTGGACCGAGTCAAAAACTCCGGGCTCGCCTCTCCCCCGCGCATGCGATAATCTGCCCCGATCATGACCAATGAAGATTTGGGCCAAGGCCCCGCAACCACCCATTTCGGCTTCAAGACCGTGCGCGAAGAGGAAAAGGTCTCGCTGGTGCGCGGCGTTTTCGATTCGGTGGCCGGCAAGTACGACCTGATGAACGACCTGATGAGCGCGGGCGTCCATCGATTGTGGAAGGCGAATTTCCTCGACTGGCTGCGGCCCCAGGCCAACCAGACCTTGCTGGATGTGGGCGGCGGTACCGGCGACATCGCTTTCGGCTGGAAAAAGCGCGGCGGCGGTCCGGCCATCGTCTGCGACATCAACAAGGAAATGCTGTCGGTCGGGCGCGACCGCGCGGTGGACCGCAATGTGGTCAGCCAGATCAACTGGGTGTGCGGCAATGCCGAGACCCTGCCCATTCCCGACGGCTCGGTCGATCGCTACACCATCGCCTTTTGCCTGCGCAACGTCACCCATTGGGACCGCGCCATCGCTGAGGCCTACCGGGTGCTGAAGCCGGGCGGGCGGTTCATGTGCCTGGAATTTTCCAAGGTGGTGGTGCCGGGCCTGCGCGAATTCTATGACCTGTATTCGTTCAAGGTACTGCCCAAGGTGGGCGGCATGGTCACCGGCAATGCCGAGGCCTATCAATATCTGGTGGAAAGCATCCGCAAGTTCCCGGCCCAGGATGACATGGCGCAGATGGTGAAAGACGCCGGCTTCTCCCGCGTCGAGGTGCGCAACCTGTCGGGTGGCATCGCCGCCATTCATTCCGGCTGGCGCATCTGATGCTGCGCGCCGCCCGCAACCTGCACCGTCTGCTGACCATCGCCCGCGTCCTTGCCCGCCATGACGCGCTGGAGGTGGTCGATCTGCCCATCGCCGCCCTGGCGTCGAAGATGCTGCGCCTGGGCCGTGCCCCTAGCCACGAGGGCCGGCCTGGCCAGCGTCTGGCCGCCGCCCTGACCGAATTGGGGCCGACCTTCATCAAGCTGGGCCAGGCCTTGTCCACCCGCGCCGACCTGCTGGGCGACGAGATGACCGCCGACCTGTCGGAATTGCAGGACCGGCTGGCGCCGTTTCCCGCCTCTCTGGCCCGCGCCATCATCGAGGAAGACCTGGATCAGCCGCTGTCCCAGGCCTATGCCAGCTTTGACGACGTGCCCGTCGCCGCCGCCTCCATCGCCCAGGTGCATTTCGCCGTCACCAGCGAAGGCCGCGAAGTGGCGGTCAAGGTGCTGCGCCCCGGTGTCGATGCGGCGTTCAAGAAGGACATCGACCTGCTGCGCTGGTTGGCCGAATGGGTGGAACTGACCCAGCCCAGCCTGCGCCGTCTGCGCATGGTGGAAAGCGTCGATACCTTCGCCGATTCGGTGCAGTTGGAAATGGATTTGCGCTTCGAAGCGGCGGCGGCGGCTGAACTGGCCGAGAATTTCGCCGGCGACGAATCCTTCCGTGTGCCCGAGGTGGATTGGCAGCGCACCGCCAAGCGGGTGATGACGCTGGAACGGGTCAGCGGCATCCCGGTGGATGAGGTCGACGCCATCAAGGCCGCCGGCATCGAGCCGGACGAGGTGTTGAAAAAGGCCGCCGAATCCTTCTTCAACATGGTGTTCCGCGACGGCTTCTTTCATGCCGACATGCATCCGGGCAATCTGTTCGTCGATCTCGACGGCAATCTGGTCGCCGTCGATTTCGGCATCATGGGGCGCGTCGATCTGAAAACCCGGCGTTTCCTCGGTGAGATGCTGGTGGGCTTTTTGAACGGCAATTACCGCCGGGTGGCGGAAGTGCATTTCGAGGCCGGTTTCGTGCCCGCCGACAAGAGCGTCGACAATTTCACCCAGGCCTGCCGTTCCATTGCCGAGCCGATCATGGGCAAGCCCATGCACGAAATTTCCATCGCCCGGCTATTGGGCCAGTTGTTCCAGATCACCGAGCAGTTTTCCATGCAGACCCAGCCGCAATTGCTGATGCTGCAAAAAAGCATGCTGGTGGCCGAAGGCGTCGGCCGCACCCTGGATTCCGGCGTCAATATGTGGGAACTGGCCCGCCCCCTGATCGAAAGCTGGATGATGCAGCATCTGGGGCCGCAGGCGCGGATCAAGGACACCGTCATCGGTGCCGTGCACAGCCTGGAACGGTTGCCGCGCATGCTGGCCGAGACGGAAAAGGCCTATTCCACCCTGATGAATGGCGGCCTGAAACTGCATCCCGACACCGTCAAGGCCATGCGCGGCGAAAGCGGCGGCAAGCGGGCCTTCGGCTGGCTGCCGTGGATTTTGGCGGCGATCCTGGGTGTCTTGCTGGTGCTCAAGTAAACTTGCGCGATTTCCTGTGAAGCGTTAGGTTAACCACACCTGTCTTTGGGTAAAATGTGTGGGGTATCCCGGTGCTTGACGGTCGACGCATCCTGTTGGTCATTTCCGGCGGCATCGCCGCGTACAAAACCCTCGAACTGATTCGACGGCTGAAGGATCGTGGCGCCGATGTGCGCTGTATCCTGACCGGCAATGCCAGCCATTTCGTCACGCCCTTGTCGGTGCAGACGCTGTCGGGCAACAAGGTGTTCGACAACACCTTTTCCCTGACCGATGAACACGAGATTGGCCACATCACCTTGGCCCGCGACTGCGATCTGGTGGTGGTGGCCCCGGCCACCGCCAATCTTCTGGCCAAGATGGCCCATGGCCTGGCCGACGATCTGGCCTCGACCGCGCTTTTGGTCACCGACAAGCCCATCTTGGTGGCCCCGGCCATGAATTTCCGCATGTGGGGACACCCGGCGACAGCCGCCAACATGGCGATCCTGAAGGGGCGCGGTGTCCACAGCGTCGGCCCCAATGCCGGCATGCTGGCGGAAGGCGAAAGCGGCCTGGGGCGCATGGCCGAACCGGCGGAGATTCTGGCGGCGGTGGAAAGCCTGCTGGCCGCCGGACCGCTGAAGGGGATCAAGGCGCTGGTCACCAGCGGCCCGACCTATGAACCCATCGACCCGGTGCGCTTCATCGGCAACCGCTCGTCCGGCAAGCAGGGTCATGCCATCGCCGCCGCCCTGGCCCGGCTGGGCGCCGACGTCACCTTGATCACCGGCCCAGTCAAGCTGCCCGATCCGGCCAACATGCGAGTCATCCACGTGGAAACCGCGCGCGAGATGCTGGGGACGGCCTTGGGCTGTCTGCCGGTGGATGTGGCGGTGTGCGCCGCCGCCGTCGCCGATTGGACGGTGTCCAACGCGTCCAAGGAAAAGCGCAAGAAGGATGCCAGCGGCCAGCCGCCGCCCATCGAATTGGCCGCCAACCCGGACATTCTGGCGACGCTGTCGGAAAAGGGCTCGGCCCGTCCGCGTCTGGTGGTGGGCTTCGCCGCCGAGACGGAAAAGCTGCTGGAGCACGCGCGGGCCAAGTTCGTGCGCAAGGGGTGCGACTGGATCGTCGCCAACGACGTGTCGCCGCACTCGGGCACCTTCGGCGGCGATTTCAATACCGTGCATCTGCTGACCCAAGGCGGGGCCGAGGAATGGCCGCGCATCAGCAAGGCCGACGTGGCCGAACGGCTGGCCTGGAAAATAGCCGACACTTTAAAGGGACATCCATGACCGCGACCGTGACCATCCAGGTGCAGCGCCTGCCCCATGCCGAGGATCTGCCGCTGCCGCGCTATGAAACCGACAACGCTGCCGGCATGGATCTGATGGCCTGTATCCCCGCCGATGTGGTGCTGGGACCGGGCAAGCGCATGCGCGTGCCCGCCGGCTTCGCCATCGCTATCCCCGAAGGCTACGAGGCCCAGGTGCGCCCGCGTTCCGGTCTGGCGGTCATGCACGGCATCACCGTGTTGAACGCCCCGGGGACCATCGATGCCGATTACCGTGGTGAGTTGGGGGTGCTGCTGATCAATCACGGCGACAATGCCTATACCATCACGCGGGGCATGCGCATCGCCCAACTGGTCATCGCCCCGGTGGTGCGCGCCCACCTGGCCGAAGTGGCCGAATTGTCCCAGACCGCCCGCGGTGCCGGCGGCTTCGGTTCCACCGGGTCTTAAGGAAAGCGATCATGCTGCGTCCGTCGAAGAAGATGCTGTTCGCCATCGAGGCGGTTCTGGACATCGCCTACCATGCCGGTGGTGAACCGGTGCAAAGCCGCGAGATCACCCGCCGTCAGGGTATTCCGCGCCGCTACCTGGAGCAGACGCTGCAACAATTGGTGCGCTCGGGCCTGCTGGTCGGCGTGCGCGGCCCCAAGGGCGGCTATCGGCTGGCGCGCGAACGCCGCCGTATCTCGGTGGGCGAGGTGGTGCGCGTGGTCCGCGCCATGGAAACGGCGGAAGACCCGTTCCAGGACGTGCCCGCCTCGGATCTGGGCGCCAAGGTCATCCGCCCCATGTGGGGCGACCTGACCGAGGAAATCATGGACCGTCTGGACGCCATCACCTTCGACGATCTGTGCATGCGGTCCTATAAGACCGGCATTCCGTCGGAAGCGCATTCCAAGCTGGACTTCATAATCTAAGCTTGTCAAACTGTACTTATGTAATGAACTACACTCAGGACAGGGAAAATACCATGGGCGAGTTCCGCGGCCGCATCTACGATTCCATCGTCGACACCATTGGCGCCACTCCGTTGGTACGCATGGACAAGCTGGCCGCCGAGGTCGGGGCCAAGGCCAGCATCGTCGGCAAGTGCGAGTTCTTCAATCCGCTGGCCAGCGTCAAGGACCGCATCGGTCTGGCCATGATCGAGGCGGCCGAGCGTGAAGGCCGGCTGAAGCCGGGTGCCACCCTGATCGAGCCGACCTCGGGCAATACCGGTATCGCCCTGGCCTTCGTCTGCGCCGCCAAGGGGTATCGCCTGATCCTGACCATGCCGGAAAGCATGAGCCTGGAGCGGCGCAAGATGCTGGCCCATCTGGGGGCGGAAATCGTGCTGACCCCGGCGGCCAAGGGCATGACCGGCGCCGTCAAGGAAGCCGAGCGGCTGGTGGCGGAAACCCCCAGCGCCGTCATGTGCCAGCAATTCGAGAACCCGGCCAACCCGGCCATCCACGAATCGACCACCGCCATCGAGATTTGGAACGACACCGACGGCAAGGTCGACGCGGTCATCGCCGGTGTCGGTACCGGCGGCACCATTTCCGGTATCGGTCGGGTGCTGAAGGCCAAGAACCCCAACATCAAGATCATCGCCGTCGAGCCCGAGGACAGCCCGGTGCTGTCCGGCGGCGCGCCGGGGCCGCACAAGATCCAGGGTATCGGCGCCGGCTTCGTGCCCGGCAACCTGGACCGTTCGGTGGTGGACGAGATTTTGCAGATCAGCAACGAAACCGCCTTCGCCAATGCCCGCAAGGCGGCCAAGGTGGAAGGCCTGCCGGTGGGTATCTCGTCGGGCGCGGCCATCGCCGCCGCTTTGGAAGTGGGGGCGCGCCCCGACATGGCGGGCAAGTTGATCGTCGTCATTCTGCCCAGCTTCGCCGAACGCTATCTGTCCACCGCATTGTTCGAGTAAGCACGTCGCTCATCTGTCCGTCACCCCCGGGCTTGACCCGGGGGTCCCGTTTCAGGCGGCGGCATGGATTGCCGGGTCAAGCCCGGCAATGACGAGGAAGTGGGTGATGGATTTCCGCGAAGACCAGATCCAGCGTTATGCCCGCCACATCATCCTGCCGGAAGTGGGCGGAGTGGGCCAAGCCAAGCTGCTGAACTCCCGCGTGCTGGTCATCGGCGCCGGCGGTTTGGGCTCGCCGGTGATCCAGTATCTGGCGGCGGCGGGGGTGGGGACCATCGGCGTGGTCGACGACGACGTGGTCGATCTGTCCAACCTGCAACGGCAAATCCTGCACAACACCGCCAGCGTCGGACGGGCCAAGGTGGACAGCGCTGCCGACGCGGTGGCCGCGCTCAATCCGGATGTGAAAATCATCCCGATCCGCGCCCGTCTGGATAAGGATAACGCTGCCGCCATCATCGCCGATTATCCGGTGGTGGCCGATGGCTCCGACAATTTCGCCACCCGTTTCCTGGTCAACGATGCCTGTCGTTTCGCCGGCGCCACCTTGGTGTCGGCGGCCATCCTGCGCTTTGACGGCCAGCTTTCCACCTTCCGCCCCGACGGTCCCTGTTATCGCTGCATCTATGCCGAGGAGCCGCCGGAAGGCGCCATCCCCAGTTGTTCGTCGGCGGGCGTGCTGGGGGCCATGGCCGGCACCCTGGGGGCCATGCAGGCGACCGAGGTGTTGAAGGAAATATTGGGCATCGGCGACAGCATGGCCGGGCGGTTGCTGATCTATGACGCGCTTTCGGTGGCCTTTCGCACCGTACGGGTCAAGCGCGATCCCGGCTGTCCGCTGTGCGGCGACCATCCCACCATCACCGATCTGTCCGGGCATGGGAGCACGGCCCATGCCTGCGGCTGACAAGACCGCGCCCGACAAATTGTCCATCGTCGTCTTTTCCGGCGATTTCGACAAAATCCATTACGCCTTGGTGATGGCGGCGGCGGCGGTGGCTTCCAATACGCCGGTCACCTTGTTTTTCACCATGTGGGCGGGCCGCGCCCTGGAGCGCGATCAGGCGTGGCGGCGGCTGAAATGTGCCGACGGATCGGGTGCCGCCGATTTGGATGCCCAGTTCCAGTCCCGGAACGTCGCCGATTTCGAGACCCTGCTGGAGGCCTGCGTCGCCTTGGGCGTCACCTTCATGGTCTGTGAAATGGGGCTGAAGGCTTTGGGCATGGACCCCGACGACCTGCGCCCCGACGTGCCGGTGGCCAAGGGCGGTGTCGTCACCTTTTTGGCCGATGCCAGCAAGGACGGCGCCATGGTTTTCGTCTGACCGTCCCCACCAATGACGGTTGTTTTCCTCGATTCATGCTAATGTGCAGTTGTTTCGGATCGGGCCGATAACTGACCCGGGGGGGTAGAATGGCGCTGACCATCAAAAGTCGTCTGGCATTGCTGTGGGCCTTGGCCGTCGCCGGTCTGGCGATCATGGGACTGATCGTCCTCAATACGCATGATTCCATGGAAGGCTCATCGCGTGAGACTCATAACCGGATCGAGGATCTGGGGGTGTTGTCCACGCTCAACGACGACCTGATCCGCCTGACCCTGGCGGCCATGGATTCCATCATCGACCGCGAGCAAGGCAGTATCGCCCCCGATCGTCTGGTTTTGATCGAACAATTGTCGGCCAATCTGAAGGCCAATGGTCGCAAGGCGGCGACCGTCGCCGACACGCCCGCGGAAAAAGCCGCCCTCGTCGGATTGGAGCAAAATCTCGATCACCTGCTGCGCCTGATCGGCACCGATCTGCGCCGGGCCATCGAGAGCAAGGCGGACAAGAGCGAATTCGACCGCCTGGATGACGAAATCGATCAGGCCAGCGGCAAGGTGGAAGAGCCTTTGGCCTTCGTCAGCCAATCCCTGGGCAAGGAATTGGATGGCGCCATCCGCGAGCAGGAGGAAACCGCCGCCAAGGCGTTGCGCAACGGTATCGTGATTTTCTGCATCAGCTTGGCGGTGTTGTCGCTGCTGTCGTTGTGGCTGGTCCGCAGCATCATTGGCCCGCTGGGCCGGTTGACCGCCACCATGGATGTTCTGGCCGACGGCAAACGGGATGTGCAAATTCCCGGTGTCGAGGCCCGGGACGAGGTCGGCGCCATGGCCCGTTCGGTCGAGGTGTTCCGCCAGGGATTGCTGCGGGCCGATTCGTTGCAGGCAGAGCAGGAAAAAAGCAAGGAACAGGCGGAAGTTCAGCGTCGTCAGGGGCTGTTGCATCTGGCTGAAAGTTTCGAGCGCGATGTCAGCGGTGTCGCCGGCACGGTGGTGCAATCGGCCGAGCAGATGAAAACCACCGCCGAGACCCTGGCCGACAGTTCCGACGAATCGGGGCGGACGGTCACCGCCCTGGCCAGTGCCGCCCAGCAGACCGCCGGCAATGTGGAAACGGTGGCCGCCGCCTCGGAAGAGCTGGCCGCCTCCATCGCCGAGATTTCGCGGCAATTGGCGGCATCCTCGGTCGAGGCTTCCAATGCCGCCCGCGACGCCCAACACGTCAACCAATTGGCCGGCTCTCTGGCCGAGGTGGCGCAGCGCATCGGTAACGTGGTCGGCCTGATCACCGAAATCGCCAGCCAGACCAATCTGTTGGCGCTGAACGCCACCATCGAGGCGGCGCGTGCCGGCGAAGCCGGCAAAGGCTTCGCCGTGGTCGCCAACGAAGTGAAATCCCTGGCCAACCAGACATCGAAAGCCACCACCGAGATCAGCGCCCAGGTCAGTCAGGTGCAATCGGCCTCGTCCCAGGTGGTGGCCGGCATCGCCGGGATCAGCGGCACCATCGACCAGATCAGCGGTATCGCCGCCGGGGTGGCCGGAGCGGTGGAGGAGCAAGGCGCCGCCACCGCCGAAATCGCCCGCTCGATCCAGCAGGCCGCCGCCGGCACCGCCGAGGTGACCCGCAATGTCGAGCGCATGACCCTGGTGGTGGAACAGGTCAGCATCGGTGCGTCGCAGGTCTTGGATGCCGCCCATACCCTGATCGGCAATTCCGCCACCTTGTCGTCGCAGGTGGACAATTTCCTGACCGAGGTGCGCGGCTCATGACGGCGGTGGCAATCCATTAAACTTGACGGCAACGGGGGCGACACCCTATCTGAAGGTCAGAATTTGACACCAAGGTGACCGTTTCCATGGCCGTTCTGTCCATTTTGACCGCTCCCGATCCGCGCCTGAAGCAAAAGGCGGCGGTGGTCGCTGATGTTGACGCATCCATCCGCACGCTGATGGATGACATGCTGGAGACCATGTATGCCGCTCCCGGCATCGGTCTGGCGGCGCCGCAGGTGGCGGTGGGCAAGCGGGTCATCGTCGCCGATATCGGTCGGTCCGAGGACGATCGTCAGCCGGTGCGCATGGTTAACCCGGAAATCGTCTGGGTTTCCGACGACGATAACACCTATGAAGAGGGCTGCCTGTCGGTGCCCGAACATTATGCCGCCGTGGTGCGCCCACGCGCCATCCGCGTGCGCTATATGGATGAAACCGGCACGCACCAGGAAATCGACGCCGACGGCCTGCTGGCCACCGTATTGCAACACGAGATGGATCACCTGGACGGCATCTTGTTCATCGATCATCTGTCGTCGCTCAAGCGCAACATGATCCTGCGCAAGCTGCTGAAGGCCAAGAAGGACGCGGGCTGATCATGCGTCTGGCCTTCATGGGGACACCGGATTTTTCGGTCGCCATCCTGTCGGCGCTGCTGGATGCCGGCCATGACGTGGTCTGCGTCTATGCGCAGCCGCCGCGTCCCGCCGGGCGCGGTCATAAGGAGCAATTGACTCCGGTCCATGCCTTCGCCGCCCAGCATGGTATCGAGGTGCGGATTCCGAAATCGCTGAAATCCGAGGCCGAGCAACAGGCTTTCCGCGCCCTTGACCTGGACGCGGCGGTGGTTGCCGCCTATGGCTTGATCCTGCCGCAAGCCATCCTCGACGCGCCGCGCCGGGGCTGCCTCAACGTACATGCCTCGCTCCTGCCGCGCTGGCGCGGCGCGGCGCCGATCCAGCGCGCCATCCTGGCCGGCGATGCCGAGACCGGGGTGACCATCATGCAGATGGATGCCGGCCTGGATACCGGCGCCATGCTGCTGGTGGAAAGCCTGCCGATCACCGCCGACACCAACGCCGCCTCCTTGCACGATGCCCTGGCGGTGCTGGGGGCGCGGCTGATCGTCGACGCCCTGGCCCGCCATGACGCGTTGCCCCGGGTCAAGCAGCCGGAAGACGGTGTCACCTATGCCCATAAGCTGGCCAAGGATGAGGGCCGGCTGGACTGGAACCGTCCGGCGGTGGAGTTGGAACGTCAGGTGCGTGGCCTGACCCCGTGGCCGGGCGTGTGGTGTCAGGTGGGCGAGGAGCGCTTGAAGGTTCTGGCCGCCGGTCTGGCCGAAGGGGCGGGTGCACCGGGGACGGTGCTGGACGATTCCCTGTTGGTGGCTTGCGGCAGCGGCGCCTTGCGGCTGCTGCGGGTGCAGCGGGCCGGCAAGGCGCCGATGGAGGCGGCGGACCTGCTGCGCGGTTTCGCCATCCCCCGGGGCAGCATTCTGGCCTGACCGCTTGACCGTCATCACGGTGCCGTCATTGTAATTGCGCCATCACTGGGGGCATGCAATGGATGGAATCCCTGGCGGTGGGCGATCCGCTGATCGACGCCCAGCACCGCGCTTTCTTCGATGAAGTGGGCGCGGTGGTGCTGGCCTTGGCCGACGGGGCCTCGCGCGCGGTGGTCCAGCGCTTTCACCGCGACTTCATCATTAGTCTGGCCCGGCACTTCCGCGACGAGGAATTGCTGCTGAGCCGCATCCATTATCCTGACCTCGATCACCATCAGGCCGAACACCGGGCGCTGATGGCCTCGGTGACGGCTTTGGCGGAAATTTTGGCGTCCGCCGATTCCCTGGCCGAGATGATGGTGGTGGTGCGCAACACCATAACCACCTTGATCGAACACATGGCGCTTGAGGATATGCGCTATCGCCGCTATGTCAGTCAGCCACAGGCAGAACGCTGGTGAGGCAGAGATGGCAAAGTTCTATGACAGCATCAACGACGAGCAGCGGGCATTCATCGCCGCCCAACCGCTGTTCTTCGTCGCCACCGCCCCGGATGAGGGCCGCATCAACATCAGCCCCAAGGGTCTGGATGGCAGTTTCGCCGTGCTGGGACCGAACCGGGTGGCCTTCCTCAACCTGACCGGCAGCGGCAACGAAACCGCCGCCCATCTGCTGCGCGACGATCGCATCACCCTCATGTTCTGCGCCTTCACCGGCAATCCGAAGATTTTGCGCCTGTATGGCCGGGGCCGCGCCGTGCATCAGCGTGACGGCGAATGGGCCGACCTGATCGGGTTGTTCACCGCTTATCCGGCGGCGCGGCAGATCATGGTTGTCGATGTGGACAGCGTCAATTCATCCTGCGGCTTCGGCGTGCCGCTGATGGATTTGCAAGGCCAGCGCACCCTGTTGCCCGAATGGGCCGAGCGCAAGGGCGATGACGGTATCTTGAAATACCAGCGCGAAAAGAACGCCAACAGCTTCGACGGCTATCCCACCGGATTGTTCGAGGACGACGAGGAGGGCTGAAGCGCTCTATTTGCCCAATACCACCTTGATGCCGTCGCGGGCCAGTTGGTCGGCGCGTTCGTTTTCCGGGTGGCCGGCATGGCCCTTGACCCATTGCCAAGTGATCTGATGCCGCGCACAGGCGGCGTCCAGGCGCTGCCACAGGTCGTCGTTCTTGACCGGTTTCTTGTCGGCGGTTTTCCAGCCGCGCGCCTTCCAGCCCTTCAGCCATTCGGTCATGCCTTTCATGACGTATTGGCTGTCGGTGTAAAGAGTGACCGGGCAGGAGCGGCTCAGGGTTTCCAGCGCCATGATCGCCGCCATCATTTCCATGCGGTTGTTGGTGGTCGGGTTCTCGCCGCCGCACAATTCCTTTTCCACGCCCTTATAGCGCAAAATGGCGCCCCAACCGCCGGGACCGGGATTGCCCGAGCAGGCCCCGTCGGTGAAGATTTCGACGCGGTCGGTCATGCGATGCCATAGGCGCCGGGGCCGGTCAGTCCCTGGTGGAAGCGCAGCTTGCGGTAATATTCCAGCGGGTCCTTACGCTTGACCAGGGCGCCTTCCGGGGTGTTCAGCCAGTCGTACAGCCGGGTCAGCAAAAAGCGCATGGCCGCGCCCTGGGCCAGCAGGGGCAGGGTATCCAACTCGTCCGCCGACAGCGGGCGGACCTTGCCGTAGCCGTTGAGCAAGGCGCGAGCCTTGGTGGCGTTGAAGGACGAATCGGGCTCGAAGCACCAGGCGTTCAGGCAGATGGCCACGTCGTAGGCGAGGAAATCGGTGCAGGCGAAGTAAAAGTCGATCAGCCCCGACACCCGGTCTTCGCGGGTTTCCTTGTCGGCCATGAAGAACACGTTGTCGGGGAACAGATCGGCGTGGATCAGGCCCGAGGGCAAGGTCTTGGGCCAGCTTTTTTCCAACTCGTCCAGGCGCTCGGCGATGAAGGCTTGCAGCCCGGGCTTGACCTGATCGGCACCGTCGCGGCATTGCTCGAACAACGGGCGCCAACCGGACACCGACAGGTTGTTGGCGCGGGTGCCGGCGAAATCGGCGCCCTTCAGATGCATCTGCGCCATGGCTTCGCCCAGGGCGGCACAATGACCGGCGCTCAGGCGTTTGGCCGACATGCCGCGCAGGAAGGTGACCATGGCCGCCGGGCGCCCGCACAATTGCCGCAGCACCACGCCGTCACGGCCATGCAAGGGCGTGGGGCAGGCGAGGCCGCGCGCCGCCAGATGCTCCATCAACTGGACGAAGAACGGCAACTCCGCCGGGTTCACCCGCTTTTCGTAGATGGTCAGGATATACGGGCCGGTTTCGGTCTGGACCAGGAAGTTGGAATTCTCCACCCCTTCGGCGATGCCGGTATAGGAGACCACGTCGCCGATATCGTATCCGGCGATGAAGGCCCGCATCTCGTCGTCGGAAACCTCGGTATAGACCGCCATGCCCCTGTCCTTAAACCATGTCCGGGGGCAAACTACTGCACCTCATAGGGCTTTTCCAGTGCCTCGCCCTCGATACGCCAGATTTGCCAGCCCGTGGCCGGAACAAGACCCAATTGCGCGTAGAATTGCTGGGCTGTCTGGTTCCAGTCCAGCACATTGACATCGACGCGGCCCCAGCCGCGTTCAGGCGCCAGGGCCAGCAGCGTGTGCACCAGCTTGCGCCCCAGGCCCAGGCCACGGGCGGCGGGGCGCACATAAAGGTCGTGGATGATGGCGCCAGCCTGACCGCGCCAGGACGAATAACTGGGTAGTACTGTCAGCAGGCCGACGCTCTCCCCCGCCTGTTCGGCCAATAGTGCCTCCATCCGTCGGCTTTCCAAGGCGGCGCGCAAATCGCGGGCGCCAGCGGTGACGGTCCCGCCCTCGAACGCCGCCAGCTCGTGCAGCAGCGCCAGGATGTGGGGGGCGTCGTCGGGATTGGCGGCGCGGATGGTCACAGCAATTGCGGCGGCAGTTTGAAGGCCACGGTCTCGTCGGTGACCTTCACCTCCTCGATGATGACGGTGAAGTGCTGGCGGGCGGCGCTGATCACCTCCTCCACCAACACTTCCGGGGCCGAGGCGCCGGCGGTGATGCCCAGGCGGGCGATGCGGCCCAGATCCTCCCAGACGATGTCGTCCGCGCGCTGCACCAGGATGGAATGGGCGCAGCCCGACCGTGCCGCCACTTCCACCAATCGCTTGGAATTGGATGAATTGGGGGCGCCGATCACCATCACCGCGTCGCAATGGGGGGCGATGGTCTTGACCGCGATCTGGCGGTTGGTGGTGGCATAGCAGATATCGTCCTTGCGCGGGCCGACGATGTCGGGGAAGCGCCGCCGCAGGGCTTCGACGATGGCGGTGGTGTCGTCCACCGACAGCGTGGTCTGGGTGATATAGGCCAGCTTGGCCGGATCGGCGGGATTGACCGCTTCGGCGTCGGTGACGCTTTCCACCAACAGCACGGCGCCGTCGGGCACCTGGCCCATGGTGCCGATCACTTCCGGGTGCCCCTTGTGGCCGATCATGACGATCTGGCGGCCCATGTCGTGGTGCAGTTCAGCCTCGCGGTGGACCTTGGTCACCAGCGGGCAGGTGGCGTCCAGGTAATCGAGACCGCGCGCATCCGCCGCCGCCGGCACCGATTTGGGCACGCCATGGGCGGAAAACACCACCGGCACGCCATCGGGGACTTCGGCCAGTTCGTCGACGAAGATGGCGCCCTTGGCTTTGAGCGAATCGACGACGAAGCGGTTGTGGACGATTTCGTGGCGCACATAGACCGGGGCGCCGTATTTGGCGATGGCCGCCTCGACGATCAGGATGGCGCGGTCGACGCCGGCGCAAAAACCGCGCGGGGACGCCAGGACGATGGTGAGCGGGGGCAGGGGCATCTTACGCTTTCCGTTGGTACGGGCCCAAGCCGGCTTGTGCCGCCGGCCCGGCTTCTTTAAAGTCGGGCCGACTATATATGGCCCAACGGCAATCCCGAAAGACCAACATGATCCGTCGCCTCGCGCTCCCCGTCGCCGCCTTGCTGGCTTTGCCCGTGCTCGCCTCGTGCTCTGTACTGGAAAAGAAAGAGCCGCCGCCGTGCCCGCCCATCTATCTGCTGGGCGACACCGCCACGCTCACCAAGTACAAGCCGGGCAAGGGCCGCGACCTGACCGACATCGAGTTCACCGCTGAAATCCAGGGCTATACCGGCGATTGCAGTTATGACGAAAAGGGCGCCATCGTCGAGATGCAGGTCAGCTTCAACCTGACCCGTGGTCCCGCCGACGACGACCGCAAGGCCAATTTCGAGTATTTCCTGGCGGTGCCGCTTTATTATCCGTCGCCTGCCGCCAAGGCGGTGTTCCCGCTGGAAGTCACCTTCGCCGAGGGCAGCAATTATGCCCGCCACACCGATGAATCGGTGGTCATGCGCATCCCGGTCAAGGACAAGGACATCATCCAGAAATACGAAGTGTATCTGGGCTTCCAGACCAGCCCGGACGAGTTGGACGCCAATCGCAAGGCGCGCAAGTAAACTGTTTGTTAATCATTGACTCGAAAGGGGGGCCGCGACATGCTGCCCTCACAGATGATCCCCGCTGGGAGAGAGCGGGCCGGATACCGGTCCGCCGCCGAAGGAGCAACCGCCCCTGGAAACTCTCAGGCCAAAGGACCAGCGGGGGGATGAAGCTCTGGAAAGCGGGCCGGGAAAACCGGCTCCACCGACGATGTAAGCCCAGGCTCCTGGGTGAATCTTTCAGGTTCCAAGACAGAGGGGGGCACCGGGCTGACGCCCTTGGTGCGACCTTTTTGTTGAAGGAACCTGTTGCATGTCGGACGATTCCGCGCTGCTGACCACCCCGCTCGATGCCTTGCACCGTGAATTGGGCGCCAAGATGGTGCCGTTCGCCGGCTATGCCATGCCGGTGCAATACCCCCTGGGGGTGCTGGGCGAGCATTTGCACACCCGCGCCGGTGCCGGCCTGTTCGATGTCTCGCATATGGGCCAGATCACCATCGAGGGCGACGGCGTCGCCACGTTGCTGGAGAGTCTGGTCCCCGGCGATATCGAGGGATTGGGCCTGGGCCGCACCCGCTATTCGGTGTTCACCAATGACCAGGGCGGCATCCTCGACGATCTGATGATCTCGAAACTGGCCGACGACAAGCTGTTCCTGGTGGTCAACGCCGCCTGCAAGGATGCTGATTTCGCCCATCTGTCCCAGGCGCTTTCCGGCAAGGCCACGCTGACCCGGCTGGACGACCGGGCGCTGTTGGCCCTGCAAGGGCCGCAGGCGGCGACAGTGATGGCGCGGCTGGCGCCCGGGGCTGAGGCTCAGGGCTTCATGTCCATCCGTGAATACCCCATTGACGGCATCCCCTGTCTGGTCACCCGCTCGGGCTATACCGGCGAGGACGGCTATGAAATCTCCGTCGCCAATGCCGACGCGGAAAAGCTGGCCCGCACCCTGCTGGCCCAGCCCGAGGTTAAGCCCATCGGTCTGGGCGCGCGCGACAGCTTGCGCCTCGAAGCGGGCCTGTGCCTGTACGGTTCCGATATCGACACCACCACCACCCCGGTGGAAGGCCGCATCGCCTGGATCATCGGCAAGCGCCGGCGCGAGCAGGGCGGCTTTCCCGGCGCGGCCGTCATCCAAAAACAATTGACCGAGGGCGCGTCCCGCCTGCGCGTCGGCATCAAGCCGGTGGGCCGCGCCCCCGCCCGCGCCCATACCGAAATCACCGACGTGGACGGCACGCCCTTGGGCGAGATCACCTCGGGCGGTTTCGGCCCCTCGGCCGATGGTCCGGTGGCCATGGGCTATGTGCCCGCCGGCTTTGCTGTGCCCGGCATGCCGGTCAAGCTGATCGTGCGCGGCAAGGCCCTGGAGGCCCATGTGGCCCTGCTGCCGTTCGTTCCCCATTCCTACTACAAGGGTTGATGGTCATGAGCATTTACTTCACCAAGGATCATGAGTGGATCAAGGTCGTGGGCGATACCGGCACCGTCGGCATCACCGAATACGCCCAGCATGCTTTGGGCGACATCGTCTATGTGGAAGTGCCGGAAAAGGGCCGTGAGGTGAAGCAAGGCGGCGACGCCGCGGTGGTCGAATCGGTCAAGGCGGCGTCGGAAGTCTATTCCCCCGTCTCCGGCACGGTGATCGCCGGCAACGACGTGTTGGCCGGCCAGCCGGCCTTGGTCAACGAAAGCCCCGAGGATCAGGCCTGGTTCTTCACCTTGACGCTGGCCAACCCGGCGGAATTGGAAACCCTGATGGACCGCGCTGCTTACGACGAATACGTCGCCGGTCTGGAATAACCTCAATCGTCATTCCTGCTTTCGAGCCTGTGAATTTATTGATGTTTCCACCTTTCCTCCGTCATACCCGCGCAGGCGGGTATCCAGGAGTCGCGGAAAAGGTGGTGGTGCACCCTCTGGACTCCCGCCTTCGCGGGAGTGACGGCAGAAGGGAGCGGATAAATTCACAAGTTTGAATGCGGACGCGACAGCAAAAGGACGGTGACATCATCATGCGTTATCTGCCCCATACCGAGGCCGACCGCCGTGCCATGCTGGCCACGATCGGCGCCAAGGACGTGGACTCCCTGTTCAAGGACGTCCCCGCCGCCGCCCGTCTCGACCGGCCCATCGACCTGCCGGCGGGGCAAAGCGAAATGGCGGTGGAACGCATGTTCACCCGCATGGCCGGCAAAAATCTGTCCGCCGGCTGTGCGCCCTTTTTCATCGGTGCCGGGCTTTACCGCCACCATGTGCCGGCCAGCATCGACCAGTTGCTGACCCGGGGCGAGTTCCTGACCAGCTACACCCCCTATCAGCCGGAAGTGTCGCAAGGCACGCTGCAATATCTGTTCGAGTTCCAGACCCAGGTCTGCATGATCACCGGCATGGAGGTGGCCAACGCCTCCATGTATGACGGCGCTACCGCCTGTGCCGAGGCGGCGGTCATGGCCGCCCGCGTCACCCGCAAGAAAAAGATCATCCTGTCGGGCTCGCTGCATCCCCATTACGCCGAAACCACCCGGACGGTGGTCAAGCATCTCGGCCTCGAGGTCGAGGAACTGGCCCCCGATCCCTTCGGCCTGGAAGATTTGATGGGCCGGGTCGATTCGCGCACCGCCTGCCTGATCGTGCAAAATCCCGGTTTCTTCGGCGGTATCCGCGACCTGACCCAACTGGCCGATGCCTGCCATGAAGTGGGCGCGTTGCTGGTGGTGGCGGTGGCCGAGCCGGTGTCCCTGGGCCTGATCACCCCGCCGGGCGCCATGGGCGCCGACATCGTGGTGGCCGAGGGGCAATCCTTGGGCATGGGCCTGCAATTCGGCGGTCCCGGTCTGGGCCTGTTCGCCACCCGGGAAAAGTATGTCCGCCAGATGCCCGGTCGGCTGTGCGGCCAGACCGTGGATCAGGACGGCAAGCGCGGCTTCGTCCTGACGCTGTCGACGCGCGAGCAGCATATCCGGCGCGAGAAGGCCACCTCCAACATCTGCACCAATTCTGGCCTGTGCGCCCTGGCCTTCACCATGCATCTGACCATGCTGGGCGAAACCGGCCTGACCCGGCTGGCCAAGCTCAACCATGCCCAGGCCCTGCGGCTGGAGCAGGCGCTTCGCCGGGTCACCGGCGCCAAGGTGCTGAACCAGACCTATTTCAACGAATTCGCCCTCTATCTGGGCGATGACGTGGATGCCACCCAAGTGGTGGAAAAGCTGGCGGCCAAAGGCATTCTGGGCGGTGTTCCCGCTGCCCGTTTCTATCCCCATTGGCCGGAACTGCGCCCCGTCCTGCTGCTGGCGGCGACCGAGACCAATACCCAAGACGACATGGATGCCCTGGTGTCCGCCCTGAACGAGGTGCTGTGAGATGGCCGAGATCACCACGTTTTCCGGTAATCGGGGCTTGCAGTTGGAAGAGCCCCTGATCTTCGAACAGGGCTGCCCCGGTCGCATCGGTGTCGACATCGCCGAGCCCGGCCCCATCGACGAAGACCGCCTGGGCGGGTTGACGCGCAAAGGCCCCATCGGCCTGCCCGATCTGTCCGAGCCCCAGGTGGTGCGCCATTACACCCGCCTGAGCCAAAAGAATTACGGTATCGATTCCGGCTTCTACCCGCTGGGCTCGTGCACCATGAAGCACAATCCGCGCCTGTCGGAAAAGATGGCCCGCCTGCCCGGTCTGGTCGACCTGCACCCGTTCCAGCCGCTTTCCACCGTGCAAGGGGCGCTGGAAGTCATCGACGTACTGGCCCATTGGCTGAAAGGCCTGACCGGTATGCCGGCGGTGGCCATGAGCCCGGCGGCCGGTGCCCATGGCGAATGGTGCGGCCTGATGGCCATCCGCGCCTATCATGACGATCACGGCGAAAGCCATCGCACCCGTGTCCTGGTGCCGGAATCGGCCCACGGCACCAATCCGGCGACCGCCGCCATGTGCGGCTATACCGTCGACCCAGTGCCGGCGACCGAGCGCGGTCGTGTCGACGTGGCGGCGTTGAAGGCCAAGCTGGGGCCGGACGTGGCCTGCATCATGGTCACCAATCCCAATACCTGCGGCCTGTTCGAGAACGAGATCCTCGACATCGCCCGGGCGACGCACGAGGCCGGCGCCTTCTTCTATTGCGACGGCGCCAATTACAACGCCATCGTCGGGCGGGTGAAGATCGCCGATTTGGGCGTCGACGCCATGCACATCAACCTGCACAAGACCTTCTCCACCCCCCATGGCGGCGGCGGTCCCGGCGCCGGCCCCACCGTGTTGTCGGCCAAGCTGGCGCCTTACGCCCCGCTTCCCTTCGTCGTTCATGGCGCGGGCGGCTTGGACCTAGTGGAACACGCCGAGCAGGCCCCTGACGCCAAGCCGTTCGGACGGGTCAAGGGCTATCACGGCCAGTTCGGCGTCTTCATCCGCGCCCTGGCCTATATCCTGTCCATGGGCGCCGATGGTCTGCGCCAGACCTCGGGCGATGCCGTGCTCAACGCCAATTACCTGTTGGCATCGCTGAAGGACGTGTTGAGCGCGTCCTTCGACGGACCGTGCATGCATGAATGCCTGTTCGACGACCGTTTCCTGAAGGATAGCGGTGTCACCACCTTGGACTTCGCCAAGATGCTGATCGACGAAGGCTTCCACCCCATGACCATGTACTTCCCGCTGGTGGTGCACGGCGCCCTGCTGATGGAGCCGACCGAGACCGAAGCCAAGGAAACCCTGGACGGTTTCATTGCGGTGGTCCGCGCCCTGGCCGCCAAGGCCAAGGCGGGCGAGGCCGACGACTTCAAGGCTGCCCCCCGTCTGACCCCGCGCCGGCGCCTGGATGAAACCCAGGCGGCGCGCGTGCCGGTGCTGCGTTGGAAGCATGGAGTGAACGCCGAGGGGTGAGGGATAAAGCAAAGCGAAGGGGCTTGCCCCTTCGCGCATCCCATTGATTTATAGAAAATCGCGCATAAGCTGTGGGGCGTTGTTTCGGGCGTCCAGGGGCTGGCTATGCGTGTCTTCATTTTCCTCCTAGCCGTGCTGGTACCCATGATGGCCACCGCCGCCGAGCGCTCGGATTCGGCGGAAACCCGGCTGCGTTTGGTGGAAATCGAACTGAAGACCCTCAAGGATAGCGCCAAGGACGAGGCGACGCGGGTGGAAACCCGCCTGCTCGACCGCGTCGGCCATCTGGAATCCAGTCTCAGCCAACAAAACAGCCACCTCGATCAGGTGCTGGCGCAACTGAATCTGTCCATTGCCATCGGCGGTATCTTCATCGCCGCAGTCGCCTTGCTGGGCGCCTGGAAGGCGGTTCTGGTCGCCAAGGCGGAAGCCCGCGACGCGTTGCAGGATATGAAAGATAAGATCGATTCCGTCAGTGCCGAGGTTGAGGTACGGCTGAACGATATTCGGGAATGGCACACTGAAGTGATGGCCAAGGCGGCTGAAATCAAGGCAGCTGACATCCCTACCGAGAAACTGACACCTGCACAACAGGCCACCATTGTCATTGCCGCTCAACAGGCGGCGGCCAAGCCGGAAGCCGAGCGCAGCGAGATCGACCATTGGGCCATGGCCAAACAGGCAATCTTGGCCGGCGACAGCGGCAAGGCCGCTGGCCATCTGGCCGACGCCGACGAAAGGAACCCCTGGACCTGGGTGTTGCGGGCGCGGGTGAAGTTCAGTCAAGGCGATTGGGCCGGAGCCCTGCGAGACGGAAATTCCGCGTTGCAGCTGTCGCGCAAACAGCAGGACCGCCGGCAAGAAGGGTTGGCCTTAGAAGTTCTGGAGGCATGCCATAGCGCCCGTGGTGAATGGGCGCAAGCTAAGGCTGTTGGTATGGAGGCTTTGCAGATCAGACGAAAGCTAGTTGCCATTGATCCTGGTGATCCTCGGCAACGATTGAATCTGGCCGTCAGTCTGTTTCGTCTCGCAGACTCTTGTTTGACGCTGACGGAAATGACGGAAGCACGGGGCTACGCCACCGAGGCGATGGCGATCTGCCAAGCTTTGCATGACGACAATCCCGACAGCGTTGACCCGCTGGATCAACTAGCGCTGAGTCATGCCCTATTGGGAACAGTGTGCATGCAAGAGAAGAAGTGGACGGAGGCCAAGGTCGCCCTGACCGAGGCCATGCGGATTCGCCAAGGATTGCAGAGGAGTGATCCTGCCAATACCGAGTGGCTGCGCCACCTAGCCCTCTGCTGGAATCGCTTGGGGTTGATTGCTCGAGCGGAGCAGGATTTGCCGCAAGCCCGCGCCTGTGCTGTGGAATATCGGGTGTTGACCGAACGTTTAGCCAGCCTCGATCCGCGTAATGCCAAATGGCAGGCGGATGTTGCTTACGCCCGGCGTGACAACGCCGATTGCGATTGGCAGTTGGGCCATCTGGAGATTGCCCAGGCCGGCTATCTCGCCGCCATCCAGCGGCTGGAAACGCTTGAGGGTCAAGGAAAGTTGAGCGCCGAAGCCCGAATTCTGCTGGAAGAATGCCGGCGGAAATTGACTGAACTGGAAAAACAAATGGCGGCAAAGGGCGAGGTTTGACGCGTTGCGGCTGATGTTGTCGGGCGGGGCCGCAACACGTTCCATTCCACGCATACCCGTCATACCCGCGTAGGCGGGTATCCAGGAGTCGCGGAAAAATCGGTGGTGCACCCCCTCTGGGTTCCCGCCTGCGCGGGAACGACGGTCGCAAGAACCACAGAGACACAGAGGCACAGAGAGATCGAGCCAGAGGGCGGCAGCGTCACCCCACGACAGGCCTCTCTGTGCCTCTGTGTCTCTGTGTCTCTGTGGTTTTTCTTACCCCCCCCCTCAGCCGAACTCGAACGACGTCACCCCGAAGATGCCGTCCAGCGGCAAGGCTGGCGCCGGGCCGTGATACATCCGCGCGCAGCCGAAGGATTCCCGCAGGCCGAATTTCGCCGCCAGTTTCAGCCCGGCCCCATTGGGTTCGGGCACGTCCAGGGCGACGTTTTCGCCGGGGATGGCGGCCAGCAGGCTGCCGATCAGGCGTTCGGCCACGTCGGGATTGTCGGCGAAGACCGGCCCCAGTTTGAAGCCGCTGCGGCAGGGCCGGGCGACGCCATAACCGCTCAGGCCGTGCTCACCGCGCAGGCCCAGCACCTGGACGCCGGGTTGTTCCAGCCAGCGCAGCAGGAAGGCCGGGCGCGGGGCGGGGAAGAACCGGCGGTCATAGGCGGCGATTTCGCCGAAGCTGATCTCGGGGTAAGGCCGGGCCTGTGGGTCGGTCACCCCGTGGGCGATGCCCTCGAAGCGCAGATCGCGGTGGGCCAGGCGAAAACCGCCCTTTTCATAAAACGGCACCATGGCGAAGACGCCGTCCATGCCGATACTCGCGCCGGGGGCGAGGCGGCGGCGCAGCAGGGTCAGGCGCTGATGCCACAATTCTGTCCCCAGGCCCTGGCCGCGCAGATCGGCGCGGATGATGAACAGGCCCATGAAGCCGAATTGGCTGGAATGGGAAAAGATGGTGCCGCCGCCGATCAGTTCGTCGCCGCGCCTGAGCGCGATGAAAGCCTCGGGATCAACGGCATAGGCAATGGCCAGATCGGCGAGGCCGGGATTCCAACCCTCTTGCGCCGCCCATTCCTCCAACACCGGCACCTCGTCGGCGCGCATGGGGGTGATGGAAGGGGCGGCCATGGCCATGGTCCTCAGCCCTGTTTCAGCTTTGCCGCCAGTGGGGCGAATTCAGCCGCCACCTGTTCATAGAGCGGGCGTTTGAAGGCGACGATCAGGGTCGCTACCTCGGCCAGATCCATCCACCGCCACTGGGAAAATTCCGGGTGTTCGGTGTCGATGTTGATGTCGCTGTCCTGGCCCAGGAACTGATAGGCGAACCATTTCTGCTTCTGTCCGCGAAACCGGCCCTTCCACACCCTGTCGGCCAAGTCTTCCGGCAGGTCATAGGAAATCCAGCCGCTGCTTTCACCGATCAGCTCGGCCTTGTCGGTGCCGATTTCCTCCAGCATTTCGCGTTTGGCGGCACTGGCCGGGTCTTCGCCGTCGTCGATGCCGCCTTGCGGGAATTGCCAAGCCACATCCTTGGTGTCGATGCGTCGGGCCGTGAACACTTGGCCGTGGGCGTTGAACAGCACGATGCCCACACCGGGACGATAGGGACGCTGCGACAGCGGCAGGGGCTTGCTCACGACTTTCCTCCGGGTTGGGCGGGCAGGGCCGAGACCGGGGCTAGGGTGACCCCCTCGGCGGTTAACGAGCCCAGCCAGGGCAGCATGCTTTCCAAGGTGGCCGGGCGGGCGCTGGCCAGCACGGCGCGGCTGCCCTTCTCGCGCACCAGTCCGGCCATGGATTTTTGTCGGCTTTCCACCGCGTCGCGGAAAACCTCGCCGTCCAGCCAGCCGCCCAGCACCGCCACCGGCGGCTTGGGCTCGGCCTCGGCGCCGTTGCCGACGTAAAGCAGGCCGCGTTCCTTCAACATGGCCAGGATGGGGGCAAGCTGACGCGATTTGGTGAAGGGGCCGTCATTGGCCAGAACCCCCACATAACCCGATGTCCGCGCCAGCACCTTTTGCAGGCGCTCGGCATTGTCCTCGGGCCGGGCCGAGGTCAGCAGGCCCCAGGGGCCGGGATCGCGGGCGGGAAAGCCCGATTCCTCCACCGGCAGGGTCAGCAGCACCTCGTGACCGGCATCGCGGGCCTTCTTCACCCAATTGTCCAGACCGCCGGCATAGGGGGAAAAGGCCAGGGTGACCTCGGGCGGCAGGCGGTCGATGGCCATGTCGGTGGCCTCGCGGTCCAGGCCCAGGCCGGTGACGATGACGGCCATGCGCGGATGGTTGTCCTTGGCCTCGAACGGACGGGCATAGACCTGCCACGATTGCCGCCCGTCGGCGGCGATCACCGGCAGCGGGCCGAAGCTGGAATGCCGGGTCATGCCTTCCGCCGGCACCGCGCCCAAAGGCTTGGGCTTGGCGGTGGGGGCCGGCAGGTTGGTATAGGCCGGCGGCTTGTCGATGGGGCGCGGCAGCGGTTGCTGCGGCCCGGTGG
>Ga0209066_10001282_pt1 | contig 33839 bp, 20 predicted proteins | sample All_14_2_FD_187198 | JGI IMG/M metagenome (GOLD analysis project Ga0209066, IMG submission 187198) | Freshwater microbial communities in response to fracking from Pennsylvania, USA - Allegheny Zone_MetaG_DW_15 (SPAdes) (version 2) ... | reverse complement strand
TAACATGACTATTGAAAAATTCTGGTTTTTCAACATTTACTACGTGACCACAATTTGGAATTACAAGTAATTCAGAAGACGAATGGTTTTTAACTAGTTTTGAAATCGAAGGTAAAAATATGTAATCATCTGATCCCATAACATAAAGGGTTGGAACGCCAGCATCCTTGATTCTAAATAAAGACAACAATGGATTTACTTGAGATATAAGTGTAAACCATCGTTTAAACTCCTTTTTATATAGTTTTTTTGCCTCATTGATAAACAAATGTCTAGACTCTCGGTTTTTCTTCTTTGGCATAATGACAAACGCCAAGAGCTTGTACATAAATAAATAGGGTAAGATTGTTTGAAAAAGCAATGCTGATTTCATTAAAATTTGACCTTTTAAATTCAATTTCATTACTGCACCTCCCAAAATCATGCTTTGCGTGTAAGTTGGAAACCGTTCTGTAATTTCTCTAATGATAATTGTTCCCAATGAAATTCCTATGAAGTGTGTAGATTTGATATTCAGTTCATTTAGCACCGCTATAACTTCATCACCAATTGCTTCAAATGAGTATTTTTTTATATTCTCATACATCTGTTGTTTCGATTTGCCATGACCTCTTAAATCTAGAATAAGGACATGAAAATGTTTTTGAAAATCTCGGATTTGTTTATACCAAATTGAACTGCTTCCACCTGCGCCATGTATGAAAGTGACCCAACTTACATCGGGCTTTTTATTGGTATATACGGAATAATGTAACATGTCAAATTAGAACAAATCAGAACCAATAAAGTTGAAATTTGAAATGTTTTAAAGAAAAAAGGATTCATAAAACTGCAAATTATTTCAGAAAGCATAATGTGCATTTTGATTGTGGCACTCGATTTTTCAATTTAATCTAAAAAGCTATTGAAGGCAAAAATATTTTTTTTCAAATCGCTGTAACTTTTCAGTAACTTGCATGTCTAACTCAAGGAACCAAACAAGGGGATGACATCAAAAGAGTACAATTTAGCGGTTGATGAATTTTCGGATAATATTTTCCGATTTGCATTGAAGCACCTCAAAAATGAGATGTCAGCTAAGGATATTGTGCAAGAAACGTTTACCAAAGTGTGGGTGAAGCACGAAGAAGTAGCGTACGAAAAAGTAAAATCCTATTTGTTTACAACCGCGTATCATGCAATTGTTGATTGGGTGAAAAAAGAAGGTCGCAACGGCGATTTCGAAAAAGTAGAACATACAGCATCGACTGAATTTTCAATATCGTTTGATTTGCAAAAAATATTGAATGAAGCTTTAGACCGCTTGCCAGAAATTCAAAAGACTGTTGTCTTATTGCGCGATTATGAAGGGTATAATTATGCAGAAATTGCCGAGATAACCAATTTGAATGAGTCGCAAGTGAAAGTTTATATTTTTCGAGCGCGACAAACATTAAAGGAATACATTAAACGAACAGAATTAGTAGTATAAATTAAGAATCCCAAATACCAAATTCAAAGCATGGAGCACATAAGCATTTTTAATTACGAAGCATTTTACCTCGATTTTCTGGAAGGAAACTTGAACGAGGAAGAAACTGCTTTGTTTTTAGCGTTTATGGAAGCTCATCCAGAATTAAAATTGGACGATGAATCGCTAGTTTCTGTTGAGGTAGAAACATCCAATTTAGATACGCAATTCAAAAACAGCCTAAAGCAAGTTTCTTTTGCTGACACCCCAATTACACTTTCAAACGTAGAGCAATTCTTGATCGCAGAAACGGAAGGACAATTGTCGAACTCGAAAATAGGTGAATTAGAAACGTTTGTAGCTGCAAATCCATCTTTGCTTCAATCACAAAAGTTGTATGCCGCAACTCATCTTAAAGCAGATACATCAATCGTATATAGTGATAAAGCTGGTTTGAAAAGAAAGAAAGCAATTGTTTTATGGCCTTATGTTTCTCTTGCTTTAGCAGCTTCTTTAACGGCAATCTTATTCTATGTTTACTATTCTGGTAATCAACTACTTGTTAATGGTCCGACAAACGTGATTGTTCAAACTGATTCTACTGAAGTTGCACCCAAAGATAAAAGCAACAACGAGGAAATGAATTTAGATCAGTTAAATCACAATCAACAACCTACAACTAACGATTTTGTTGCTCAGTCGAATCCAACAAGTGACCAAAATGTTCAAACGCCGACAAAACAAGATCGACCTACTCAGATAGATCGCTTAAACATAAAGGGTCTTAAAACAATTAAATCTAAAAAGACAGATCTTGAAATTATTGAACGTAATCCAGCTGATCTAGCGGTTCAGTCTGTCAATAATCAATCTACGAACGATGTTGCTTACATGGGTTTTCAAGACATGAAGAACCCGATTAAACCAATCACCAACCGTTTAGGTGATGCCGTTAAGCAAGAAGTAGATTTTCGCACGGCTAAAACAACAAGCGAGCGTTCGGGAGGATTCTATTTCAAAATTGGGAAATTAGAAGTTTCTCACCGCAAACATTAATTTTCTTCTTCTTTTTACTTTTCACTTTCGACTTTTTCTATCTTTACGTTTCACCCTATGAAGGAAACGCGTTTCATCGATCAGAATAAGGAGAAGTGGTCCCGCTTCGAACAACTCTATTCAAGTGGATCTAAAGATCCTGAAGAATTGAGTGACTTGTATATGGACATCACCGATGATCTTAGTTACGCTCAAACATTTTATAAACGAAGAACAGTAAGGGTTTATCTGAATCAACTGGCTCAGATGATTTATACAGGAGTTCACAAGCAAAAAGGACAATCGCTTTCAAAGCTTTTTACTGTTTGGAAAATCTCATTACCACTAGAAATTTATCGTTCACGAAAAACCTTGTTATTTTCGCTTGTTGCGTTTTTAATTTATTGCCTAATTGGTGTCATCACTACGCATTTTAATCCCGATTTTCCGCGAATCGTAATGGGTGATGGATATGTAAACATGACAATTGAAAACATTCAGAATGGAAATCCTCTTGCGGTATATGAAACGCAAGATCAAAGCGCGATGTTTCTGATGATCACCACTAATAATATGAAAGTGGCGTTTTTGACCTTCTTTGCTGGGTTTTTCTTTACTGTTGGAACACATATTCTCTTGTTTTCAAATGGTGTGATGCTCGGAGCATTTCAATACTTTTTTCATCTCAAAGGGTTGTTAATTACTAGTTTTCTGGGAATCTGGATTCACGGGGCATTTGAAATTTCTGCTATAGTTTTAGCAGGTGGAGCTGGAATCACAGCTGGAAATGGTTGGCTCTTCCCTGGGTCATATACCCGTTTGGAATCCTTGCAACTATCAGTAAAAAGGGGGCTTAAGATAATGATGAGTTTGGTTCCTTTCATCATTGCAGCTGGATTTCTAGAAAGTTATGTGACGCATAATTATCAAAGTTTACCCGATTGGTCTAAATGGACCTTAATCCTTTTTTCCTTTGCCTTGATTCTCTTTGTGTATGTTTTTTATCCTTTCTATGTAGCACGCAAATACCCTCATTTGGTGCATGAACAAGAAGCGAATACCGTTCAAGAGAAGAAAATCATCAAGCTTTTTAAAATCAGAAGTCTCGGTGAAATATTAGCAGATAGTTTTCACTTGTACCGCCAAACGATAGGAACGATATTTAAAATTATTGGTCTAACTGCTGGTCCGATTGTGCTACTTATCATGATTTACCAAGGTATAAATCACTCATATGAAATGGGTTTCCAGCATTACTATGATTGGGTTGTTCAATTGAAAATTGTTTTTGGGTATTTCCTTGAAAATGGACAAGATTGGTTAATGGTGCTCGCATGGTCATTTATTGTTGCGTATATATTTAGTGTGACATTCTGGGCAGTGAGCAATAGTCAACGTAAAAAGAAAGATTGGTCAAGCCTTATAACATTCATAAAACAACGCTTCTTATCGGTTTGGGCAGGGAACTTCATTGTGTTCACGTGCGTTTTTCTACTTCCTTGGTACTGGCTGATTTGGGTGACATTTTTAATCCCCTTGTTTTATCTCAACGCTAGTGTCATGGCCTTTGATGAGGGAAGCTTTTCACAGCGTTTCAGTAAAGGATTTGGATTCAGCACATCAAAGTATGGTTCTACATTGATGGTTATTTTGATGACTATATTAATCGTCATGCTATTAGCACAACCTATAGCTTTTGTTTTTAGTATCCACGAACCATTTAATGACAAACCGATGGTGCGCGACTTGTTAGATATGATCGTAGATTTTATTAAACGAATTGCACTTATTTATACCGAAGAAAATTATATGTATTGGGGAAATATCGCTCGACAAATTGTCTATCTCTTGTTTGTTCTATTAGTACTTCCATTTATAGCCATTACAATGTCAGTATTATATTATTCTGAAAAGGAAAAGAGGGATGTAGTTTCCTTAAAAGAAGCATATAAGAAATTTGGTAAACGCAGCCGCTTACAAGAAACATCTGCAGATAGTGAATAGAATTATTTTCATAGCGCTAATTGTGTGTTTTGCAGGAACTGCATTTTCGCAAGCTTCTGGACAAAAAGCACCTGCAAAGAAAAATTACGTTTACAAGAAAAGCAAAAACTACAAAGGTCCTCAAGACTGGTATGGAAGCAGTCCTGCTTCAATGAACAATGAGGACAATATTTTTGATGGTGTTATGCAAGGCGAATCACAAAGCAATAGTGGTTTGTCGATTGACAAGATTGATCAAACAAGAAATAGTCGAGGTTCTGGTGGACCTTTACCAACAGATCCTGCCACTCAAAAAGCAGAACCGATTCAACTGCCAGAATTTGATCCACCAGATTTACCAGATGTTGACACACCAGATTTACCTGATGTTGATCCTCCAACATTTTCTCCAGAATTTTGGAGAACAATCTTGATAATTATTCTTGCGGCACTATTTATCTTCTTAGTTTATTGGTATATCCGCAATAAAAAGCCTTCAGATCGAGCTGTAAAATTAAATGTTGTTGATCTAGAATGGAATCCTGAAGTCATTTCAAAGACGGAGCTTGAATTGCGCTTAGAGGAGGCATTGCTCAATCAAAATTACCGAGAAGGTGTGCGTATCTATTTTACGTTTATTTTGAAAGAACTTATTCGTAATAACTGGATTCACTGGAAAAAGGAAAAAACGAATCATGATTATTTATTGGAAACCTTAGGTAAACCAAATGCCCATTTATTCGCTGAATGTGTCCGAATTTATGACCTTGTTTGGTATGGTGAATATGAAATTGATGAAGCAGTTTTTGAACAGATTAAACCCACCTTGCACAATTATTATCAGCTCCTAGAAAAGACTAAATGAATCAACAAGCCAAATATGGAATCATTGGTCTAGTCGTCATTTTTGTGGCAGCTATGGTTTGGCTATTGGGTCGAGGGACAACTCCTATTTTGGGTGGGGGGCAAGTAACATACACTTCTTCTAATTGGGATGATAAGTTTGGATGGGATAGCAAGGATCCTTATGGCACCAATATTATGCATGAAATGATTACCGAAAGTGTAAAATCTAAAAAGGCACTTTCATTGAATAATTTCAGCACCTTGGATTCGCTTGTTCAACTGCAAGAAAAAAACACATACTTGTTTTTGGGTGAGCAATTTGGTATTTACGATCATGAATTACAATCCATTTTAGAGGCAGTAAAGAAAGGTTCTGATGTGTTTATCATTTCCTCAAATCTTACTGCAAACATCCTGGATTCATTGATGCCAGCAACGACTTATCGCTGCGATTACACAGAAGAGTTAGCTATAAAAAGGGAAAAGAGTAACTTCAATATGCGCTATTTGTATCAACGTGATACCTTGGCATATCCTTGGAAATTTTTTGTGAATGCGCCATCTAAAAGTGATTCAGTGAAGTTTCTGTCTACGGTTCAAGGCAGACCAAATTTTATAGAATTAAAACGCGGAGAAGGAAGCATTTATGTACATTCAAATCCAGCATGTTTCTTCAATTATCAGCTATTAAGAAAAGATGGCTTAGCGTATGCTGAGCAGGTAGTAAAGAATCTAGATGCGGAAAAAAAGGTTTACTACCTGGAGTTCGGACGTTTGGACGAAACTCTCGAGAATGAAGAAGAAATGGTCGAAGATGAAGGTAAAAAGGATGATAGCTATTTACAGTTCGTTTTTCAAAGTCCATCATTGATTGCCGCAATGCTTCTAACCATCTTTGGCTTGCTGTTATTTGTAATATTCCGTGCAAAAAGAATGCGCCCTCAGGTAGAGGTAATCAAACCGAAACGCAATATGTCGAAGGTATTTGTTGAAACGGTTTCATCCATCTACCGAAATAAAGAAAATCCATCTGCTATTTTGCAATTGCACAAAAAGAATTTCTACACGACGGTTTACAAGCATTTCTTTATCGATTTATCGAAACGAAAAGAAAAAATGGATTTGGAGCACTTGTCCAGTCGCACAGGAATAGACGTGGTGGAAATTGAAACGCTCTTAAACAAACTAGACATTGGAGATCATGTTAGTATCAGTGATGACTTTCTGGTAGAAGCCATTCGTCTGAAACAGGATTTTTACTCGAAATCGGGAATTATTACTGATAAAATACAACAGCGCATTAATGATCAGGAAATTGTAATATATCGTTCTGTTTGGTTGAGTTTTGGGTTGATTTTTCTGGGAATTTCAATGGTGATTGTTGGATTGTATTTATTAGTCGTTGCAAAAGGAGCTGGAATTCTTTTGTGGCCTATTGGATCGTTGGTACTTACCTGGGGAATACTGCGTATGTCGCGGCCATTGGTGAAAATTCACGAAGAGGCATTCACTTTTACACCGCTGTTTGGTAAGAAGAAAGTGATTTTATTCAAGGATACAATGCGTGTTGTGCGTCACCAGAACATGTATGAAATAATCGGAACAAATGAGCAAGTGATTCTTTTGCCATTATCAGAACTCAATAGATTGGATAGAAATAAGCTAGATCTATTTTTACTAAAACAAAAATTCGTAGAACTATAAATTAAGAAGATGAGTACAGAAGACAACAACCAAGAACCGAACTATTCGGATTATCTTCCAAAAGATGAAACACCAAATGAATCGAATGTAACTCCAACGCCAGAAGAAACGGCTGCACCAGCTGCTAGTTTTGGTTTTGAGCGACGCAACGAAGATTTAATTTGGGTTGCTGGAAAAGTCAATGAAGTGCGAATGGAAATGGCGAAATATGTAATAGGTCAACATGAAATGGTTGAGTTACTGATGGCTGGCATCTTTTCCAATGGTCACATTTTGTTAGAGGGTGTTCCCGGTGTTGCTAAAACGCTTTCTGCGAAGGTGCTTTCAAAAGCATTGTCGATTGATTTTTCGCGAATTCAGTTTACACCAGATATGATGCCATCGGATGTTATCGGAACAAGTGTTTTCAATATGAAAGATTCTTCGTTTACCTTCAAAAAGGGGCCAATTTTCTCAAACATTGTGTTGATTGATGAGATTAACCGTGCTCCAGCAAAAACACAGGCGGCTTTGTTTGAGGTAATGGAGGAAAGACAAATCACTTATGATGGAACAATGTATCCAATGAGTTTTCCGTTCTTGGTGATTGCTACTCAAAACCCAATCGAACAAGAAGGAACCTATAATTTACCTGAAGCGCAATTAGACCGTTTCTTATTCAAGGTGAAAATTGACTATCCTGAAATTCACCAAGAAGAAGAAATTTTAAAGCGCTACAAGAACAACATCAGTTCACCCGATTTAAAAGAATTGAAGGGAATCTTCACTTCCGCTGAAATCAAAAAAGTGCAGGATATCGTTGAGAAAATTATCGTTGAAGATCATTTGTTGACTTATATCGCGGCAATTACTATCAAAACTAGAAATCACGGAAAGATCTACTTGGGTGGTTCTCCACGTGCGTCCTTATCAATGTTGAAGTCAGCTAAAGCAATTGCGGCAATTCGTGGAAGAGATTTCGTAACACCTGAGGATATTCAGTTTGTTGCAAAACATGTCTTGAATCATCGTTTGATTCTTACACCAGAGGCGGAAATGGAAGGCGTAACGCCAGAAGAAGTAATAGCAGAAATCATTCAAATGATTGAAGTTCCTCGTTAAAAAATGAATTATTTTTCGTCAACATATCTCACTCGTGTTTTCTTCCTCTGTTTGGGGGCGATTGTTGTTTGCTTTGCAGCTTCCTTTGCCATCTTTTCACTTTACTTTATTGCTAAAGTGGCCTTGATTGTCTTGTTAGGTATGACCATGTTGGATTGGCTGTTAGTTTTTGCAGCAAAATCGCCGCTGACATTTGAACGCGAAGTGAATGAGCGCTTGAATTTAGGTGACATCAACAATGTCAATTTAAAGGTGACCAATACAACGGTTCAACCCATTAATTTTCAATTGTATGAAGGATTTCCAGTTGAAATGCAAGATCGTTCAACTGTTTTTAAGACAATTCTAACACGAAACAGTTCCAAAACCTTTACCTATCAATTCACACCAAAACAACGAGGTGAACATACCTTTGGTTCAGCATTCTTCGTGATTGCCTCCGTGTTTAGCTTGGTAAGCCGACGGTTTGAAGTTGCTGCAGAAAAATCTGTAGCAGTTTATCCATCCGTACTTCAAATGAAGAAATTTGAATTACTTGTTTTTCAGCAACAAAAAACGAGCGTTGGGGTAAAGAAAATTAGACGTATTGGTAACAATAGTGAGTTTGAACAAATCAAACCATACGTGCAAGGGGATGAACCAAAAACAATTAACTGGAAGGCCACAAGCCGTAAGTTTGATTTAATGGTCAACCAATACCAAGAAGAAAAATCACAACACATTTACTGCATTATCGATAAAAGTCGAAACATGCAAATTAGTTTTGAGGGAATGAGTTTGTTGGATTATGCGATTAATTCAACCTTGGTTTTTTCGAATATTGCACTAAGAAATGGCGATAAAACAGGTTTGTTTACCTTTTCCGATAAAATGGGAACACGCTTGCCTGCGAATCGTTCTGCTGGACAAATGAAGCGTATTGTAGAAGAATTGTACAACCAGCGAACACAATTTCATGAACCAAATTACGAATTGTTGTATCAGTCTATTCGAAGAACAATAAGTACGCGTTCGTTGTTGGTTTTGTTTACAAATTTCCAGACAGAGTTTGCGATGCGACGTGTCTTACCAATGTTGAGAAGAATCAACCAAAAGCATTTGTTAGTAGTTGTCTTTTTTGAATCGACAGATTTACAAGAATTGGCTTTCCAACCAATGAAAACAACGAGTGATGTTTACGTTTCAGCTGTTGCTGAACGAATGATTACACTGAAATCACGCATGGCAATGGAGTTAAAACAGAATGGGATTCAAACCATCTTAACAACGCCAGCAGATCTTTCCATTCATACGATTAACAAATACTTGGAGCTAAAAGCAAAAGGAGCGATATAAAAAAAGGCCGGCGAATGGCCGACCTTTTAAAGTATTGTTTAGAATCTTATTGCTCTAAAGTAATGATAGTAGTTGTACTTCCATCAACTTCTTTCAATTTCATCATTTTGTTTTTCAACATAACGATTGTGCTTGTAGAAATGTCATTATCAGAATCAGTCATAATTAATTCTGTTTTGTCATCGTTAAATTTCCAAGTACCGTTATCAGTAGTTGTGTTAGTTGAACCACCGAAAGTGTATGAATTTGTTGCAGTGTAAGTATCATCTTTTTTAATAGATACTTCAAATGTAGAACCAGACAAATCTTGTGCTGTTCCGTTTACTGTTAATTCAGTCATTTTCCAATCACCAGTAACACGTGCTTTAGCAGTTAATAAAGTGAATTTTGAACCTTCTTCATACTTTGAACATGAAGAAACGATAACCATTGTAAGTGCTAAAAAAGCTACTGTACTTGCTCTAAATAATAGTTTCATAATTGATTAGTTTTAAATTATTTGGTGCAAATGTATGGATTAAATGATTTATCACCCAAATCTGAATCATAAATAATTGTTAAGAGATTTTCACATGTTCCAATCAACATAGAATTAAAGGATAAAACGTATATTTGCGCTTCTAAAATTGTCCATTTTTCGACCTGATGATGAATAAAAACGAGGATTTAATTAAGCGAAGAGAAGATTCCCATTTAGGTGGTGGTCAAGCTCGAATTGATAAACAGCATCAACAAGGAAAGCTCTCTGCAAGGGAACGTGTAACATTATTGTTGGATGAGAACTCTTTCAATGAAATTGGACAGTTTGTTGAACATCGTGCACATACCTTCGGTTTAGATAAACAACATTTCCCTGGAGATGGTGTGATTACTGGTTTTGGGACCATTCACGGACGCTTAGTTTATGTTTTTTCACAAGATTTTACTGTTTTAGGCGGATCATTGTCTGAAACACATGCAGCTAAAATCTGTCGAATTATGGATTTAGCCATGAAAAATGGTGCTCCATTAATTGGCTTGAACGATTCAGGTGGAGCACGTATTCAAGAAGGTGTTGTCTCTTTGGCAGGTTATGCCGATATATTTTACCGAAATACGAGAGCATCTGGTGTTATTCCGCAGATTTCTGTAATCATGGGACCTTGTGCTGGTGGTGCAGTTTATTCTCCAGCCTTGACTGATTTCGTTTTCATGGTGGAAGAAACATCTTACATGTTTGTCACTGGACCAAATGTTGTAAAAACTGTTACACACGAGGAGGTTACATCCGAAGATTTAGGTGGAGCTAAAGCTCATGCTGAGAAATCTGGTGTGAATCATTTCATTGCTGCAAATGATGTGGAATGTTTGAAAAAAGTACGTGATTTAGTTACTTATTTCCCTCAAAACGCAAACGAATTGCCACCGCGCCCAAGTCAATTTGAATTTTCAGAAAATAAATTGACGACAATTGGTCAAGTAATGCCAGATAACATCAACGTTCCTTACGACATGCGTAAAATCGTTGAATGTGTTATTGATGATAAAAGTTTCCGCGAAGTTCAAGAAGATTTCGCAAAGAATATTGTTGTGGGATTTGGTCGCCTGGAAGGAAAAACGATTGGTATTGTTGCGAATCAACCCGCTGCAATGGCTGGCGTTTTAGATATTGATGCTTCCCGTAAAGGAGCGCGTTTTGTGCGTTTTTGTGATGCTTTCAATATTCCATTATTGGTTTTTGAAGATGTTCCTGGATTTTTACCGGGTACAGATCAAGAATGGCGTGGTATTATCACGCATGGTGCAAAATTGTTGTACGCATTTTCGGAAGCAACTGTTCCAAGAATTACGGTTATTACACGTAAAGCTTATGGCGGTGCATTTGATGTAATGAACTCAAAGAATATTGGTGCTGACTTAAATTATGCATGGCCAACTGCAGAAATTGCGGTAATGGGTGCAAAAGGTGCTGCCGAAATTATTTTTAAACGTGAAATTGCTGAAGCTGCAAATCCGGAAGAAAAATGGAAAGAAAAAGAAGCAGAGTATGCAGATCTTTTCGCAAATCCATACAGAGCAGCAGAACGAGGAATTGTTGATGATGTAATTCTACCTTCTGAAACGCGAGCAAAAGTAATCGCAGGTTTCAAAATGTTGGAAAATAAAGCAGAAACCCTACCACATAAAAAACACGGGAATATTCCTTTGTAATGAATTAAATAATGTTGAATAGTAACAACTAACGAATGTATAGATCACACACTTGTGGCGAATTGCGCCCATCACATATTGGAACAGAAGTAACGTTGGCTGGCTGGGTGCAGCGAACACGTGAACTAGGAGGAATGACCTTTGTTGATTTGCGTGATCGTTATGGAATAACACAATTAGTGTTTAACCAAGAAGATAACGCTGAATTATGCGCTAGTGCAGGGAAGCTTGGGCGAGAATTCGTAATTCAAGTTAAAGGAAAGGTAATTGAGCGTACAAGCAAAAACAAAAATATTCCAACAGGTGAAATCGAAATTGTTGTTTCAGATTTGACTATCTTGAATGCTGCAAAATTGCCGCCATTCACGATTGAAGATGATACAGATGGTGGAGACGAATTGCGTTTGCAATACCGTTACCTTGATTTGCGTCGTACTCCAATGCAAGAGAAATTGCGTTTGAGAAATAAGGTGGCCTTGCAAACTAGAGTTTACCTTGATTCTCAAGATTTTCTAGATATTGAAACACCGTTCTTAATTAAATCGACTCCAGAAGGTGCGCGAGATTTTGTTGTTCCTAGCCGAATGAACGAAGGGCAATTTTATGCTTTGCCTCAGTCACCTCAAACATTTAAGCAATTGTTGATGGTTTCTGGATTTGATCGTTACTATCAAATTACAAAGTGTTTCCGTGATGAAGATTTACGTGCTGATCGTCAACCAGAGTTTACACAAATCGATTGTGAAATGGCCTTTGTTGAACAAGATGATATCTTAAGAACTTTTGAAGGACTAATTAAGCACCTATTCAAAACGGTTCGTGGTGTCGATTTCACAGAGGATTTTCCAAGAATGGATTATGCAGAAGCAATGGAGCGATATGGCTCAGATAAACCAGATATCCGTTTTGATATGGAGTTTGTTTATTTGAATGATGTTGCCAAAGGGAAAGGTTTTTCCATTTTTGACGATGCAGAAGCTGTAGTAGCGATTAATGCTGCCGATTGTGTAGAATATACTAGAAAGCAAATTGATGAGCTTACAGAGTGGGTAAAGCGTCCACAAATAGGTGCAAAAGGCTTGGTTTATTTGCGTTGCAATGCGGATGGTACATTCAAATCATCAGTAGATAAATTTTATTCACCAGAAGATCTTGCAGCATGGGCTGAAAAAGCGAATGCTAAACCAGGTGATTTATTACTTGTCTTGAGCGGTGATTTGGATAAAGTGCGCAAGCAAATGAATGAATTGCGTTTACACATGGGGAATGAACTTGGATTACGTAATCCGAATGTATTCAAACCTTTATGGGTGATGGATTTTCCGTTGTTAGAGTGGGACGAAGAAAGTGGAAGATATCACGCAATGCACCATCCATTTACTTCTCCGAAACCAGAGGACATGCACTTGATTCAAACTGATCCAGGCAAAGTGCGCGCAAATGCGTACGATTTGGCCATGAATGGAGTTGAATTAGGTGGCGGATCGATTCGTATTCATGACCGCGATTTACAATCAAGAATGTTTGATTTACTTGGTTTCTCAAAAGAAGATGCTCAAGCACAATTTGGTTTCTTGATGAGCGCATTTGAGTATGGTGCACCTCCACATGGTGGTTTAGCATTTGGTTTAGATCGTTTAGTGGCAACAATGGGTGGATCTGAGTCAATTCGTGACTATATTGCTTTCCCTAAAAACAATAGTGGAAGAGATACTATGATTGATGCGCCATCTCCATTGAACAATGAGCAATTAAAAGAATTAGGAATTCGTCTGAAATAATAATTGATAAACAATAGAAGAGGGGGACTTTCGTCCCCCTTTTTAGTCTTATAGAAATTTTATGGAAAATACAGAATACATTGGTTATGTTGCCTCGGGAATAGTTTTGCTTTCCTTCCTAATGCGAAAAATGTTTTTTCTACGTGTCGTTAACACTGTAGGCTGCATTTTTTTCATTGTCTATGGTATGATGTTGGGTTCAATTCCAATCATTCTTACCAACACAGCAATCGTTTTAATTAACGTTTACTATTTAACCAAACGCAATAAGCAAACAACCACTGACTAGTTGGATTTAATTTCGATGCTTTCACCAACTACCCTGAACGAAGTTCTTCGGTTGCGCTGATGCATCTTTTCTCGTGTTTCTTTTTCTTTCTGTGCGTTGATGTAAGCCTCTGTCAATAAAATCCGTTTTCCATTTGTATCTAAAACAGGTTTTTTATCTAGTCCGGCAACGAAGTTTGGTTCAGTTTCACCGTATCCTTTGGCTATCAATAATGCCGGATCAATTCCTTTAGATATTAAATAATTTACACATGATTTCGCTCTTCGTTGCGATAAATCTAAATTGTAAATATCAGATCCACGCGCATCAGTGTGCGAATTGATTTGTACAACAAGGTTGTTGTTTAAGACTAAGAAGTCATACAACTTGTCTAATATTTCCATCGACACAGGACGTAATTTATCGGAGTCAAAATCGTATTCGATACCTTCAATCTCTATTTCATCTCCAGGAATAGGATTTAAATAGAAGTCTTGTGTAAGTGTAATTGATTCAGTAATTGTAGCGGTATTTACAGTCGCTGCATCTGCGAAATAACTATTTTTCTGTGCTTTAATGAATACTTCCCAACCTTGTGTTAATTCAAGAGAATAGAATCCTTTTGCATCCGTTTGCATTTTAAATGGAGCGAAATCACCTTTCACATCTTTAAAAGTTAAATTGGTATTTGGCAAAATTTCATTGGTTGCCATGTCATACGAATAACCTTCAAGGATAATGCGAATCGGCTCATTTTGAATTTCGTAAATATCATAACAATGACCGTTTTCGCATGGTTCACGATCACTTGCGAAATAACCTTTCTTTAGTTTTGTATCCCAAATTAGATACGCATCATCCTTACTTGAATTGATTGGTAAACCAAGGTTAACAGATGAATTAAAAACCTCATTTTCCTTGTCATAAAGACTCTTGAATACATCTAAGCCTCCAATTGAGTTGTGTCCGTTTGAACTGAAGAAAAGGGTAGAAGACGCTTCGTGAAAGAACGGAGTGACTTCATCTAATTCTGAGTTGATAGGATAACCAAGGTTCTCTGCTTCGCCTTCAGGATTTCCTAACGGATCAATTTTTATCTTCCAAATATCCATTCCTCCTTGTCCACCTGGACGATTACTAGAAAAGAATAAGGTTTGACCATCCATAGAAACAAACGGATGAACACTTTTATATCCAGGAACATTTACTGCTTCACTCAACTTATACGACTCATAGAATTTGAAATCAACCATTCGCGCTAAAAACAAATGTTGATCAATTCTATTTTCATCGCTGTATCGCGTATAGAAAATAACATTGTTATTATTAATACAAGAAGCTGCATCATGCTGAGCTGTATTCAATGGTCGACCAAAATTAGTTGCTGGTGCCCATGTGCTGTCACTATTGCGCTCTGTCCAATAAATGTCCAATAAATACTCTGATTGTTGCTCTGGTGAAAGTATTACACCACCTTTTCGAGCACTTGTGAACATTAGACGATTTTCATGCGTAAAAAACATTGGTGCAAACGAGGAAGTCCCCCTATTGAACACTGCTGTATCAGCTAATTGGATAACGACTTCTTGCTTAACGTTGTTTTCGTTTAAAGCGTAATGACAACCTGTAATAGACAGTTGAGCGCTGCGTAAAAGTGAATCAGAATAACGTTCTGATTTTATGTATTTTTCGAATTCAGATATTGCTTCATCATACCTTTTATTATTCATCAATGCATTTGCAAAATAGTATTGATCATCTGGGTAAGAAGACGATTTAGCAGATTCCATAAAGAAAGGCGCGGCATGATTGTAATCAAACGTCTTTTGATAACACATGGCTATTTGGTGATTAATGTAATCAGCCATTGGAATAGTGCGTGTGCTATCAACTTGTAGTCCTTTCTTAGGAAGCTTTTGATTCGTTACTTCAATTTCATATGGAATAACCATTGAACCTAAACCAACAGAATCATTGATTGCTTTTTGGTAATACAAAAGTGCATTGTAATAATCCTCTTTCGCATAAAAATTATCAGCATTGTAAATCCAAACCTTTTTCGATTGAGAAAAAGCTTGCAAGCTCGATAAACATATAAGAAGTAATAATAATTTTTTCATAATATTTCTTTTGTGCAAGCCAATTACAAACGTGGACAGATTTTCTCCACCTTCGGTTTATTTTTAATATTTGTGTAAGTCAACGACAATTCGAATCCACCTCTCCCTGTCGAAACAGTGGTTAAAGAAGAAACATTGATATCATAACCCAGTTTTACAATGATGTTTTCTTTTTTCACACCAAAAGTAGCAATCATGGCATCTCTGTTTCGATAAATTAAACCGCCAATTAAATAGGTTTCACTTCCTTTTAAGAAATATCCTGCATCTACAGCAAATGTTTGTTCGCTAAATTTTTCTTGTTGCATTAGTAAAACCTTTGGTAAAAGGTAAAATAATTCAGTAATGTTAATTCGCGATCCAACATGCAAGTAATAGCGCATTGGTAATCTGTTTTCTTGACCAAAAAACGATTCTCTTGGCTCAATTAAATTGAAGGCAGAAAGTCCAATAAAAGGATTCAATTTACTTTGCTGTTTAGCGTAGTAATAAAGAATACTTGCATTTGCTACAGGAATAATCATTGATTGTGCACCGAAATCCTCACCAGATGCCACTGTATTATCGAAACCACCACCACCAGCTAAAGTATATTGATTGTTAAAAGATAACAATTGGTACTCAACTGATTTTTGCATTCCACCGGCTTGAACACCAAATGAAATGTTGTTGTTTTTCTTCTTGTCCAAAGGTAAATTGTACGCTGCTGATACAAGTCCTTGTAAGACATTGAAATTACCAAATCCTGCTCTGAAATTATGTAATTGTACTCCAATACCCCAGCGGCGGATTGGCATATCAAAACTTAATAATGCAGAGGTATAAGGTTTAAAGTTGACCGATTTCCATTGTGTTCTGTATTGACCATGAACTCTCCATCCACCCTCAAAAACACCTGTTAAACCTGAATTTAAAAACAAAGGAGCAGCATCATACATCGATAAATGCGCGTCTTGTGATTTATACTTTGGTACAAAGCTCAATAGTACAAATAGTATTAATAGTCTTTTCATAATTAACGCATTAAGGTAACATCACCAGATTTTTTAATTACTTGGCCATTTGTCATCTCAACTGAGAAAGTCCAAGTGTAAACGCCCATTGGGGCATTTTCTGATTGATAGGTACCATCCCATCCTTCATTCGCATCCGTAGAGGTATAAATTAATTGGCCCCAGTTATTGTAAATCTTGAAATCAACCGATTTGAAAGGACCACCACGAATAATAAACACATCATTTTCATTGTCACCATTCGGCGTAAATCCTGTTGGTAATACAGGTAATAAGGCAATTGATATAACTTGTGAAGCGGTGTCTTGACAACCATTAATATCAGTAATAATTAATGATATCGCATAATCTCCTCCATCAGAATAATTGTGTATCGTATTCTGAGAATTAGAACCTTCACCATCGCCAAAGTTCCAATACCAATCTACCAATTGATTACCAATTGAATTGTCTGTGTAGTTGACATTTTCGAGCAGCAAGGCTGGACTTGGATTAATCGTAAATGCGGCAGTTGGACTTGGATTCACAACTACATTGTTTGTAACAGATCCTTCACAGCCTAAAGCAGAAGTTACAACTAACGTTACAGGGAAGGTACCTGCATTATTGAAGGTATAGCTTGGATTTTGATCTGTACTGGAATTACCACCTTCAAAAGTATAATCCCAATTTGTAATTGAACCACTTGAAATAAATGAAACATCACTAAAATCAATCGGTGCATTATCACACGCAATAGTATTGTTGAATTGAGCGATTGGTAATGGATTTACCGTGATATTCTGTTGAATCGTATCAAAACATCCATTGCTTGAACCAACAATTAGTGTCGCAACAAAATTCCCTGACGTTGGGTAAGTATGAGCAGGATCAGCAGTGATTGATGTCCCAGTGTCACCAAAATCCCAATTCCAGTTGTTGATTGTTCCTGCAGAAGTAATTGAATTATCTGTGAAGTTTGTATTCAAACCTTGACAAACTGAGTTAGCACTAAAGGCTGCTGTCGGAGATGATTTGAACGTTACAACCAGTGTATCATTATCTGGTACACATCCAAAAGCACTTCCTGATGATAGAATTAAATTCACACCACCATTTGCAATATCACCAGCGGATGGGAAATAAACGGTTGATAGTAAATTCGGACTTGGATTAAATAATCCTGTTCCCATTGTTGCCCACGTACCAACTTGATTAGGTCCTGATACCAAACCGGTTAACTGAATTGGTTCATTCTGACAAAAAGCTTGATCAATTCCAGCAGATACGATTGGTGGGTCAATAAAATATAAGCGAATTGAATCTGTTTCAATTGGACAAATACCTGTTGTTGATAGATAAATATCTATAAATCCAGCCGTAGTGTCAATTGGACTTATTGTATAGAAGGTATTAAGTGAACTTGCATTGGCAATACTTCCTACGCCTGTTGTTGTCCAAAGTGTTGAAAATCCTAAACTTGCTGTTCCAGTTAAAGCTAAACCTGAGATGTTCGAACAAATTGAATCTGCCGAAGTTATTTCGACTTGGGGTTGTTCAATAATCGTAATTTCTAAACTATCTTGAACAGCCAAACAATTTCCATTATTCGTAGATGTCAATGTTAAAACAACTGTACCAATAGTTGTATCTCCATTACTAATGAGATAATCTGTAACTGGATTTAATTCACTCGGAGAGAATACACCAGTTCCTCCTGTTGTCCAAATACCCGTTGTTGTAGGTCCTGAAATAGAACCTAATAAATTGGCAGTTAAATTACTTGAACAAACCACTTGGTCAGGACCAGCTATAACATTCGGTGCAGGTGTAAAGTATAAAACAATTGTATCCTCATCATTTGGGCACGAAAAGAAACTACCAGTGGATGTTAAAAACAGCGCAACACTATCTGCAGCTAAATCAGCCGGAGAAGGTGTGTATGTAGTATTTAAACTTCCACTGTTTCCAAATGACCCTCCGTTTCCACCTGACCAAGAAGCTGCAGCAGCGAAGTTGACGGATCCAGAAATAGGCACTGAACCAACATTGTTTTTACAGAAGGTATTGTCATTTCCAGCACCAACCACTGGCGATTGAATAAATGATACAACCACCGTGTCTCTTACCGGGATACAGTTTCCAGTTGAACTTAAGACAAATGTTAAAGAGCCTTGCGAATAATCACTTGGACTTGGAGCATATGCTGTGTTCAAATTCGTAGGATTTGGTAAAGAACCAGTTCCATTCAGAACTGTCCAAATTCCAGTAGTTGCCCCACCTGTTACTGTTCCATTTAAATCAATTGAAGGTTCGCCATTACAGAGAATAGTATCATTTCCAGCTTTTGTATAAACTCTTCGCAAGAAAGATGACATATAGTGGTATAAACAACCAGTTGTTGTACCACCATTAATAACACCCATGGCAAAATCGCTCACTGAATTTGTTAAAAGATTTGAAGATCCTGATGGAATTTGTCCAGTTGTAAATGTAATTTGTGCTGCAAGCCATTGTCCCGCTGTTCCAGGAACAACATTGAAACTTGCAGGTGGAACCAGTGCAGGACTGCCATTTAACAAAAAGGCGCCCTCTGAGCCAGAAGGACAAAGGATATTCAAAGAAAAATTTTGTGGATTTGTACGAGGAAAAGTCACAATGTCAGATCCTGCACAATTTAACGGTGGCAATAAAGCTTCTCCCAACTCACAGCCGTATCCAGCCATGTGCAATACATAAATTGGTTTATCAGACAAAACGTGGGTTCGAGCTTGGGCTAATTGATAACGGTATGTGTCACCTTGATTTAAGATTACATTCGTTACCGCACCATCATTGATGGTTACTGTGGTAAAGTTTTCAGTTGCAGTCACGAAGAATGATTCTTGTGATCCAGCATTCAAAAACCCGCGTAATACAATGTATTCATCCCCAATTACATCCGTAGGTACGATTTGATCGCCCATTAAGTCAAAGCAACCACCTCCACCTGCTGGATTTACGGAATCATCTGTTACGGTTACGGATATTGGCTTGGTTGATACCACAATTGAACCAGCGAGATTGTTTCCTGCGACACTTGTGTTTTGTACTAAATTTTGAACGGTATACGTATTTCCTTTAAAAGGAAGAGTTACTGAAAATGTGACATTAGCAGGATATCCACCAACAATTGCACATCTGGGAGTAATATAAACTACCGTATTATCTTCTGTAGCAACAATGTTTATTTGCTGATAAGGTTGTTCAATTGTCCCATTTGCATCTAAATCATTCGTGAGTGTTCTATTGTTCCACCTCGTTTGAAACGGCGTAACAAATTCAGTTCCCATTCCATTTTGTCCTTTTAGAGAAAATGTTTCAGCATTATTATTACCTGGAGACCGAGTAATAACATCATAAACCACTGTAATTGGGAAATCGGAAGTAATTTGAAACCCACTATTTAAGACAGCATTTGCGGGTTTAGTTTCAATCGCATTCATCATGAAATCCACGTTTTTTGAAAACAATGAATTCGCTGGAATATTGATAGTTGTGTCATATCCTGTTGCTGGCATTCTCAAACGCACAGTAGTCGGATTATTAAAAGTGGATAAGTGAAATGCAATTGGATCTCTCCACCAATGGTCAGGTGTTACCCAAGGGGCAGCAAACCAAAAGACAGTATCAATTTGTGCTTTCACTTCTTTTACTCCAAAAAAGAAGAAAAAGACGAAAATTAAAAGGTGTTTTGTATATCGCATAATACTATTGTTCGATCAATTAGATTTTTTCTTTTCTTCTTCCTGTTTTTTCATCTCTTCCAGGATACTGTTATTCAGTTTCTCATCTTGTTCATCCAAGGTTGGTCGTTTTTTCGTAATAATGAAAGACAACATAACTTCATGTGAACCAGAATTGTATTTACGAATATCTGAAACAGAATAGTCATAACCATAAGCTATATTCATTCGTTCCTTAATCCACATTCCTAATGAAACGCCTACAGCATCGTCTGAACGATAAATCAATCCAACCCAATATTTACTGTTGAAAGTTCCTTTTAACATTCCAGTGTATTGAACTGGCACAGGACTCGTATACTTTACCATTACACTTGGTTGTAATTCGAATTTCTTTTTCTTGAAAGTAAAATTGTAACCTGCAATTGCGTTGTAATGGAAAGCTAGATTTGAGTTGTAGCTAGTAAACTGAATTTGTTTACCCAATAAATGTTGCACTGACCCCATTACAAAGAACTTTTTCGAATATAAATTGAAACCAGTACTTACATCAATTGCATTAGCAGAATAGACACTTCCTGTTACGATTTCATCACCTTGATCCGCAACAATAGCATCGTATAGTCTTACACGGTATTGAATATAACCAGGTTGAATTCCAAACCCTAATTTTACTTTGTCACTTAATTTAAAATGGTGAGCATAGTTCAAGTAAATACCAGTGGTATTTGTTAAACCAGATTTTTCTGAAATAATTGTAGCACCATACCCAGCCTTCCCTTTGTTTTTGAAAGAACCAGAAAAATTGCCAGAAAAATTCACTGGCGCATCATCAAAACCAGTCCATTGATTGCGGTAGTTGATGTTTGCAAGATGAACATTTTTACTCCCTGCAATTGCTGGATTATAATAATAATCGCTCATCAAGAAATTGGAATACACTGCCTGCTGTTGCGCATAGAGTCCAGTTCCAAAAAGCAAAAAGATGAATGTGTAAATTGTTTTCATATCTTATTTTCTTGATTTTAATACTAATAAGGCACCTTTATACTGATCGGTTTCCAAGCCAGCATTTAATGTGATGACATAAAAATAATTCCCATCTGGCACTAGCTCATCATTATAAGTCCCATCCCAAGGTGTTGTATATCCTTCAGAATAGAATAACTGCTGTCCCCATTGATTGTATATCTCAACGGTTGCTTGAGGGAATAATAATTCGATAAATTCTAGTTTCCACACATCATTTTTCCCATCATTATTTGGTGAAATCATATTTGGAATCAAGGTGTTGATTTCCGTTGTTACAGTATTGATTGTAATCCAAGTGGAAGTACTATCATAACATCCCAATGCACCGTATACATACTGCGTAACTTGATAATTGCCATTCGCAAAATAAGTGTTACTTGGATTTTGTAACATACTTGAAGTCGAGTTACCAAATTGCCATATGTATGAATTACCATAATTAGAAGTGTCTACGAAGTTGAATATTGCACCAACATTTGAACCATTGGATGAGTTGTAGTAAAAACCAGCCTCTGGTATTGCAGGGATATTAACAACGTCTGTTACAGTGTCTTTACACCCATTTACCGTTTCAATGATGTGTGTGATCGTATAATTGCCATTTGAAGTAAAAAGTTGCGTCGCATTTTGCGTTGCAACCGTTCCTTGTCCACCAAAATCATAATACCAATAATCAATCAAATCTGTAGATGTAGAATTATCAGTAAACTCAAGAACTACTTGGTTGTTTGGACAACTCGCATCATAAGTGAAACTTGCAACAGGTTTAGCAAAAACCTCTACTTGTTTCGTAACGGTGTCTGCACAACCAACATTTGTCGTGGTAATCAATTGAACGGTGTAAACTCCTGGACCAGCATAAAGGTTTGATGTATTCTGCGTTGATGCAGTATTTCCATCATCGAAATCCCATTCCCATGTTGAAATAGTTCCATACCCAGGTAATGAGAAATCAGTAAACGAAGTGACATTGTCAACACAAACATCCATTCCGTTGAAATTTGCAAAAGGAGGCGCAACAAAATTTATTTGAAACAGGTCATTAACAGAGTTACATGAACCATTATTGGTTGTTGTTAACGTTAAAACGACAAAACCAGCACTTACCTCAGAAATGGAAGGTGTATACGTCGCCGTTAAATCAGTTGAATTAGGAGAGTATGTTCCTGCACCACCTGACCAAACGCCTGTTGTTGTTGCTCCTCCAACTGTTCCTGCAAGAATGGTTGAAATGTCATTTGAACAAATAATTTGATTTACTCCCGCATCAACAGTTGGCGAAGGAGTGAAAATGATCAGAATACTATCTCTTACTGGAACACAATTTCCATTTTGGGTTGATTCGAGATACATCCATATTTGACCGCTACTGATTTCAAGTGTACTAGGTGAATATGTAGCAATTAAGGATAAGTTATTTGGAGAATAAATACCATTACCAGCAGTTACCCATTTACCAGTTGTACTAGAACCAGAAACAGTACCTGATAAACTCACCATTGGATTATTTGAACAAACGGTTATTGTATCAACACTTGCAGTAACAATGGCTGCTCCAGTGAATAAAACTTCCATCGTATCGCTGGACACGTTACAGTTGGCATTATTGGTCGATGTTAAAACCAGTTCCACAGAACCAGCAGAGATATCGGCTGGTGAAGGTATATAGGTAGCATTCAGAGTTGTCGCGTTTGGATTAAATGTTCCAGTTCCAAGACTTGACCAAATTCCAGTTGAGGCACCACCCGAAACAGCACCATTCAAATTAACAATAGCGTTATTCGTGCACAATGTTTGATCCGCTGAAGCGTTGACAAGTGGCGATGGATTTACTACTAGAGTTAAGGTATCTTTTTGCACGGGGCAAGGACCAGTTGAAGTTAAAATTAATTGTATAGGAGAAATTAATGTATCTAAAGGACTAGGCACGTAATTATTACTCAACGTTGTATTGCCGTTTTGAAATATTCCATAACCTGTTGTACTCCAAATACCCGTTACAGATCCGCCACCAACAATTCCATTTATTGATAGATTAACGTTTGCACAAACGGTATCATTTACTCCAGCACTTACAAATGGAAACGAATTAAAGTTGGAGTAATAAGCATAACCAGCTCCATTTGCAGCATTGCCATTTTGAACTCCTAAGCCAAAAACATCACCTGTGTTTTCAACGATATTATATGAATTAACAGGCACATCAGTTGTTGAAAAATGAATGTACGCCACTTTGAATTCACCTGAAGTACCAGGAACTGTTGCGAATGCTGCAGGAGAAATCAACGATGGATTGCCATTAATGGTAAATTGATTTTCAAATCCAGTTCGTGTGTACAAAATCAAACCTAACGAATCCGATGAAGATCGCGTAAATGAAGTGCTGTATGTACCTGCACAGAAAACATTTGGTACTTGAGCTGTACTCAAGTCGCACCCATATCCAGATACATGCATCACATAAACAGGTTTATTTGTTTTAATGTAATTTACATCTTCAGTCAATGCTATTTCATACGTTTCACTCCAATTGATTAAAGTATTTGTTGTTGTGGAATTGTAAAGTGTTACGCTCGTAGCATTTTGAGTTGCTAAAACGTATACACGATCAGTCGACCCGGTTCCTTTGTGAATAATGTGATCAGTACCAATAACATCTGCATTGGTAATTTGATCTCCCATAGCATCACTGCATGCTCCGTTGGATAGCGATCCATCGAAAACAGTTATGGCAACTGGTTTATTTGAAGAAATAATCGATCCTGCTAAACTTGATGCCGCAGAAACATTCATGTCTCGGGCACTATAAGTTTGACCTTGATTCAAGGTGATTGAATACGTTACATTTGCTGCATGGCCAACAATTGCTGTTCGAGGTGTGATTAGAACGGTTGTTGCGTTTTGCGTTGCAACAATATCAATAGAAGAAAAAGAGGCGGGTGTTGTCACGGCATTGGCCCAAAACTTTTGAAAAGGCGTATAAAAATTGGTTCCAAGGGCTTTATCTCCTTTTAAAGAAAATGTTTCTTTGTTACTACCAGTTCTTAATTCATAAAACGCAGATATTTCAGTTGTAGAAACAATCTTTAATCCTGTATTCGAAACCAAATTTGCTGCAGCCATTTCAATTTGTGCTAAAAAAGGAGTCAAATTTACACTGTCAACACTGTTTGCTGGAAGATTTACCACAATTGGAACAAACCCACCATTTGCAGGTTGGTTTATCGTTATGGATGCTGGATTATCATAGGATAAAAAACGCAAAAAGACGGGTGAATCACCTGCTCCACTGGAAACTTCAGGCGCCACAAACCAAAATAAAGTGTCTTTTTGAGATAATCCAGAATTACTGAATAGGGATATCAATAATAGAAATAGAACATTCCTTAGAAGATTCATATAGTGAGAATAAATAGTTAGTTGTAAAGCAATAATCGCTTTGGTTGCGCCAAATTTAAGACAATATAGTCAAACTAAAAAAAATAATTTAGTTTCAAGTACTTATTAGTAATAGATAAATCAATAATAATTCTATTGTTGAAACAACATGTTCACCTTTTTTGGCAGGCAATTTCATTATATTTGCTTCATATTTTATATCAGAATGAGCACAGTTGAAGGAAGTTTAGTTATCTATAATAGTCTTTCTGGTCAGAAGGAAAAGTTTGAACCGATTCATGAGAATCGCGTTGGAATGTACGTTTGTGGTCCAACCTTATATAGTGAACCTCACATGGGTAACATGCGCACCTTTATCAATTTTGATATGATTTATCGCTATTTATTGGTGCTTGGTTACCAAGTAAAATATGTGCGAAACATTACGGATGCAGGGCATATTACAAATAGTTTGGGAGAAGCTGAAGACAGTATTGGTAAAGCTGCTCGTTTAGAACAAATGCAGTCCTTGGAAATTGTTTACAAGTACAATGTGAAGTTTCAAGCGTTACAGCGTATTTATAATTTATTACCTCCGAGCATCGAACCAACGGCAACTGGACATATTCAAGAGCAAATCGAACACATCGAAAAAATTATTGACAATGGTTTTGCATACGCAGTAAATGGATCTGTTTATTTCGATGTTAAAAAATACAGTGAAAAGTATGAATATGGTATTCTGAGTGGTCGAAAGGTTGACGAGCTTGCTGAGGAGACACGCACATTGAATGCCCAAGATGAAAAACGTTTTTTTGCTGATTTTGCACTTTGGAAAAAGGCGAATCCAGAAGATATGCAAATTTGGCGCTCTCCGTGGGGAGATGGAAATCCAGGATGGCACATTGAATGCACCGCTATGAGCACAAAATACTTAGGTTCTCATTTCGATATTCACGGTGGTGGAATGGATTTAAAATTCCCTCATCATGAAGATGAAATAGCTCAGAACTGTGGATCATTGGGTTGCAATCCTGCGAAATACTGGATGCATGCGAATATGTTGAATGTGAACGGTCAAAAAATGAGTAAGTCACTCGGAAATTACTTCTTGCCTCAAGAAATAGTAGAAGGATCAACCGAATTGTTTGACAAACCATATTCGCCTGATGTCATCCGATTCTTTATGATGCAAGCACATTATCGAAGTAATTTGGATTTCACTTCTGACGCGTTAAATGCAGCGGAAAAAGGGTTTTCTCGTTTATCTGATGCTGTCATGTTGTTAGATAAGTTAACTGTTGGAACAAGCTCTTCTTTTAATGTGACAGAACTTGTATCAAGTTTCTATACGGCAATGAATGATGATTTCAATGCTCCAATTCTAATTGCCAATTTGTTCGAAGCAGCGAAGAAAATCAACCTCATTAACGACGGTAAAGAAACAATTTCGAAGGAAGATTTGGCGGCGCTAAGTGCCCATTTGACGATTTTTATCTCCGATGTTTTAGGTTTGAGAATTGGCACAACAAACAGCGACTCTAAACTTTCTCCAGTGATGGATTTGGTGTTAGAATTGAGACAACAAGCAAGAGAAAATAAGGACTGGACAACTTCTGATAAAATTCGTGATGGTTTGGCCGCAGCCGGAATTGTTGTCAAAGACACGAAGGAAGGAACTTCTTGGAGTTAATCTGAACCAACGTTTTTAACCATGGGAATTCTCGAGAAAATCAAACCAAATTACCTTGCTTTTTTTCTTGGGATACTATCTTTTTTGACATTTATTTATGTGCATCCTGGAGATAGCTTGTTAAAAGTCATCTTTTCGGATCCCATGGGTTATTATCAGTATTTGCCAGCAGTTTTCATTGACCAAAATTTAAAGGATATGGAATACACTGTTCCCCTTGAAAACGGGAACATGCTAAGCGTATTTCATATTGGCGTTGCGATTCTTCAGCTGCCTTTCTTCTTAATATCGCATCTTATTGTACTTATTTCTGGTGGAGAAGCAAATGGCTATTCATCGATTTACATGTATGGTGTTGGGGCAGCGGCTAGTTTTTACTTAGCGGTAGGGGTTTATTTTCTAGAGAAATTCTTAGTGAATTTTTATACTAAATCACATGTATTAATTGCTTTACTGATTGTAGTTTTTGGCACAAACCTCTTTTATTACAGTGCATTTCAAGCTGGAATGTCGCACGTTTATTCATTCGGTATTTTTGCATTATTAATCTATCTTTCTTATCTCTTTTTTAAGGTAACAAGTGTTCGTTTAGCAGCCTTAATTGGATTTTTGGTGGGTGTAATTATTGTCATTAAGCCAAACAATGGGATAATAATTTTCTTTTTAATCTTTTACGGACTCTCTTCTTTTTCCGATGTATTGTCGAGAATGAATTGGTGGTTGACACAATGGAAATTAGTACTTGTAATGTTCCTTTTTGGAGGCGTGGTTCTTTTTCTACAAATGGCCTATTTTAAGCATGTTTCTGGAAATTGGCTTGAGTTTTCTTATGGTCACCTTGGTCAACAGTTCTTTTGGACGAAAGCGCAAATGGGAAAAGTATTGTTTAGTCCGCAAAATGGGTTTTTTATTTATGCTCCAGCGATGCTGTTTGCAGTAATTGGACTCATTTGGGGTTCTTTCAGAAGGCAAGCGAATTTTTTCACTGCACTGTTTATTTGGTGTTTGTCGTGGTATATTTTTGCAAGCTGGTGGTGTTGGTGGTTTGGCGGAGCCTACGGTCACCGTGCCTTCATAGAATACCTTCCACTATTAGCAATTGGTTTAACATATTTCATTAAAGAATCAGCAAAAGTGACGCTACTGAAATATGCAGGTGCTTTTATCGGAATAGTTCTCGTTTTTATAAGCGTGAGAATGTCTTTTATCTATGTCTCTCCTTGGGATGGACCAGATTGGGGATGGGATGACTACCTAATTCAGCTAGGAAGTGTGTTTTGGATGTAAACAACCATCAGAAAGATTTAAAAATGAATCTTACTTGCTAAAAAGGTTGTATTTCAAAATACACCAAATAGCTCTAAATCCATCTTTCCAACCAATTTTCTTCCCTTCTTCGTATGTTCTACCATAATAAGAAATCCCTACCTCGTAAATTCTAATTTTAGGTATACGTGCAATTTTGGCAGTCACTTCTGGTTCAAAACCAAAACGTTTTTCCTTTAATTTAAGTGACTTAGCAACGGATGCGTCCATCAATTTATAACACGTTTCCATGTCTGTTAAATTCAGATTTGTAAACATGTTTGACAAACGAGTTAAAAAACGATTTCCAATTGAATGCCAGTAAAAAAGAATACGATGAGGATGATGTCCCACAAATCGAGAGCCATAAACAACATCTGCAAAACCTTCCACAACTGGTTGAAGCATTAAATTAAATTCACGTGGATCATATTCTAAATCGGCATCTTGAACGATTAAATAATCTCCTGTACAAATTTCAATTGCTTTGTGAATTGCAGCTCCTTTTCCTTTGTTTACCTCTTGACTAAACAAAGTGATTTTTAAATCAGGATTGGCAGCAATATAATTTGTTACGACTTCAACCGTATTGTCGCTCGAACAATCATTTACAATCACGAGTTCTTTTTCAATACCATCAATCAACTGAACCTCTTTTACTTTGTCCAATATAATTGTTATGGTTTTCCCTTCATTATATGCAGGAATAAGAATCGAAAGACGTGTTATTTTTTTGTTCATGGAATGATTTTCGAACACAAATGTAATCCAAAGGATTGATTTTGATATGCTATTTAGCCGCTATTCTTTTGAAATGTTTAAAGAAAGGAATTATCTTCGTCGCTATATATTTCTGAATCGGAATTACTTTCGATTACAAATCACATTGAATTATGCTTACGCCAAACATCGATAAAAAATTATTCCTGCTGGATGCCTATGCTTTAATTTACAGAGCTTATTTTGCATTCGCCAAGAATCCACGTGTCAATTCAAAAGGTCAAAACACCTCTGCAGCTTTTGGTTTTACGAATGTCTTAATCGACGTAATTAAAAACGAAAAACCAACGCATTTGGCTGTAGTTTTTGATCCACCTGGAGGCTCTACTCACCGTATCGCAGATTTTGAAGCCTATAAAGCACATCGCGAAGAAATGCCAGAAGATATTCGTTCGATGATTCAGCCTATCAAACAAATTATCGAAGCGTTTAATGTTCCCATATTGGAGTTGAATGGTTATGAAGCGGATGACGTGATTGGAACCTTGGCAAAAATTGCTGAACGAAAAGGATATACCACTTACATGATGACGCCTGATAAAGATTACGGTCAATTGGTTTCTGAAAACATCTTTATGTTCAAGCCTGGTCGTGGTGGAAATCCACCAGAAATCATGGGGGTAAAGGAAGTGTGTGAGAAGTTTGAAGTGACTGATCCAATGCAAGTCATTGATATTTTGGGACTTTGGGGTGATGCGGCGGATAATATCCCTGGAATCCCTGGAATTGGAGAGAAAACGGCAAAAACCTTGATTCAAAAGTATGGATCAATGGAAGCCATTTTTGAAAATGTAGAAGATTTAAAAGGCAAGCAAAAGGAGAATGTCATCAATTTTCAAGCGCAAGGATTGATTTCTAAGAAATTAGCAACCATTATTGTTGATTTAGATGTGGAATTCAATGAAGAACATTTAGTGATGTGCGATGTCGACACGGAAAAGGTGAAGGATATTTTTACTGAATTAGAATTCCGAAATCTTGCTAGACGTGTAATTGGTGAAGAAATCGTTGTGACAGCGCATCCGACATCAAACTCAGGTGAATCGGCACAATTGGATTTATTCGGTATGCAAAGCATGTTGGTTGAACAGGACCCAACTCCAACAGCAGAATATAAAACCATTGCCACGGAAAAACCAAGTTATCATTTAATCACCAATCCTGAAGAACGAAAAGAATTATTGGAAATTCTTCTGAAGCAAAATCAAGTTTGTTTTGATACAGAAACAACGGATATTGATGCTTTACACGCTGACTTGGTGGGAATGTCTTTTTCATACAAAGCAAGAGAAGCATTTTATGTGGCCATTCCTGAAGATTTCAGTGAGGCAAAATCAATCGTTGATGAGTTTTTACCTTTCTTCAATTCAACGTCAATTGAGAAAATTGCGCACAATATAAAATACGATTTGAAAGTTTTGAATAGATATGGTGTTACGGTTGCTGCTCCAACATTTGACACGATGGTGGCACATTACCTAATCAATCCTGAATCCAAACAAGGAATGGATTTCTTGGCAGAATTCTATCTGAAATATCAACCAATTTCTATTGAAACACTTATTGGCAAAAAAGGAAAAGGGCAAGGAAATATGCGTGATTTGAAGCCTGAAGAAGTTTCAGATTATGCTTGTGAAGATGCAGATATCACTTTTCAATTAAAGCAACTTTTTGAACCTGAAATTCAAAAGGATCATTTGAAAGAATTGTTCTATGAAATGGAAATGCCGCTTGTAGAAGTATTGAAAGATATGGAACAAGAGGGAATAGCTATTGATGTTGCAGGATTGCAAGAGTATTCTAAACAAATGGAAATTACACTTGCGGAGCTTGAAAAAAACATTAAAGCAGAAGCAGGAATGGATTTCAATGTAGATTCTCCAAAGCAATTAGGTGATGTATTATTTGAAGTGTTAAAAATCTCTTCGAAAGCGAAAAAAACCAAAACAGGTCAATACGCAACTTCTGAAGATATCCTTCAAAAACACGAGAAAGATCACCCAATCATTCCAATGATTTTAGAATATCGTCAATTGCGAAAGTTGAAAAGCACCTATGTTGATCCACTTCCCACAATGACAGACCGAGTTGATGGTCGAATTCATACGAATTACATGCAAACAGTCACAGCGACTGGTCGATTAAGTTCGAACAATCCGAATTTGCAAAATATTCCAATACGAACAGATAAAGGAAAAGAAATTCGAAAGGCTTTCATCCCTAGAAATGAGGATTACATTTTGATGGCTGCGGATTATTCGCAAATTGAATTGCGCATTATTGCGGCCTTGAGTGGAGATAAAAATATGATTGAAGCATTTAAAAGCGGTCATGACATTCACAAAGCAACTGCTGCAAAAGTCTTCAATGTCTCGTTAGAAGAAGTAACTCGCGATCAACGTAGTGCGGCAAAGGCGGTGAATTTTGGTATCATTTACGGTCAATCAGCTTTTGGTTTAGCCCAAAATTTGAACATTTCAAGAACTGAGGCGAAATCGATTATTGACGCTTATTTCGAACAATATTCTACAATAAAAACATACATGGATGGCGCTGTGACTCAAGCGCGTGATAAAGGTTACGTTGAAACAATTATGCAACGCCGTCGTTATTTACCAGATATCAATTCTGCCAATGCAGTGGTTCGAGGATTTGCAGAACGTAATGCGGTAAATGCTCCAATTCAAGGTTCAGCAGCTGATATTATCAAAATGGCAATGGTTGAGGTATATCGAGCTATGAAAAAACAACCCTTGAAATCCAAAATGATTTTGCAAGTACACGATGAATTGGTGTTTGATGTGCATAAATCTGAAATGGACTTGATGAAAAAGTTGGTAGAAGAAGCAATGGAACATGCTGTTAAATTGGTTGTTCCAATGGAAGTAGAATTACAATTTGGTGAAAATTGGTTGGATGCGCATTAACGGTTGCTTCGGCTCCGCTCAGCCACCGTTTAATGAATAAAATATAAAAAGTTAGTAATGTTTGGATGGATGTATATTTTGGAGTGCTCTGATGGCTCTTTTTATACAGGTAGCACAAATAATCTTACGTTAAGGTTTGAACAACATCAGAACGGCGAAGGTGCTAACCATACCAAATCCAGACTTCCTGTCAAATTGGTTTATTTTGAAGAATTCAATAGAATTGATCTGGCATTCTTCAGAGAAAAACAAGTTCAAGGTTGGAGTAGAGCAAAAAAAAATGCACTTATTCAAAATAGACATTGTGACTTGAATCGTCTTGCCGAGTGCAATAATGATAGCCATTTTAGAAATCGAGATGTTGATGGTTCTCAGAAGAGAGATGAAGAATAATTGTTTGGAAGTATATAACTTGTCTAATCTTGTGCTGTGTCTAAGCGTATCCATTGATTGAACGTATCCGGGGTCTGAGAGTATTCGGTGACTGAGCGGAGCCGAAGTCACCGGAATTCGATCTTCCAACCTCTATTTTCTAAAACACCAACAAGTGTGATTAGTTCCTCAGCGTCTTGTACTTTTTCTTGAATACGTTCAAAAATTAATTGATTTTCCTTTATTGTGGGAGTTAATCCTAACGGAAAATCCGTTTGTTCTATGGAAGAATTATGCTCGATTTGTTGAAGGAACTGACGCAGTAAATTAATGGATTCGTTTGAACTCAATTTGAAATCACTCGATTTGACAGAAGAAAAGAAATCTATTTTTTTGCGGGCTCTAGTCAATAAAACATTCAAACGCTTGCTTCCATTTTTTGAGTTCATTGGACCAAAACGCATATGGAATTCATTCTCTTCGGAATAAGCATAAGCAAAACTAATGATAAGGTGATCACATTCTTCTCCTTGAACATTCTCCAGAGCTTTGAAAAAGGCAGTGTCATTTTCTATTCGGTCCTCTAGTATTTGAAGCGTTTTTGGTGATAAACAGGCACTTATTTCGTGTAATTGTGTTTCAGAAAATGCGACTATTCCTAGGTGATTGGGTCCGTTTATTTCCTTTTCAATCAATTGAGCAACTTCTTTTGCTTCAAGTTGGTTTTTGCGATCGATAAATCTTCCTTGTTCAATAAAGTGCCAAACGATTGGACTTTTTTCCTGTTTTACAGATGGAAAAGCGACTAATTCATTGTTGTAAAAATGTTTATTCGAAAATTGAATCAATGCTGGATGTTCACTTCGATAATGATGCTTCAGAGCAACATTTCGCCAATAATAACTCGCTTGATGTAATAAGTCAACCACCTCACCATTTCCTGATTTAAAATACGAACTTGGACCCATTTGCTGCTGATCACCTGCAACGAGAATGCGCTTGCTACGTTGGATTGTTCCAAGTGCATTTTGAAGTGGAAGTTGGCTGGCTTCGTCGAAAATACCCATGTCAAAAAGATGTTCTTCCATTGGAAAACATTTCGCTATTTGAGCAGGATTACTCAACCAAATAGGTTTGAATAGTCGAATCCAATCTTGTGCATCTGAAGCAAACAATTCACGTAAACTTGGGTGGTTTCGGGTTTTTGAAAATTCTTTTACGAGAATAGCTTTACCCTTTTTCAAACGAGATCTGAGTTCTTTTTCAGCAGTACCTAATTTCGCAGGAGGTGTTTGAAGTAAGGTATGATAATATTGAAACTTCTCCCATTGTTGTTGCTGAATTTCAGCGGCGAAAAGGCTTGATTCTTTTCCTCGAGTGTCTAAAATTAATTGCACCTTATGAAGCAAATCGGCAGCTTTAAAATCGGAGAAAGAAGGAAATTGAGCCATAAATTTTACCCAATTGTGCTTACAAACAGCTAATTCAAAATCGTCAAAAGTTGTATAGTTTTTTAGGTTTCGCAGAACGATTTCTGATATAAGTTTTATGTCAGGATGATAAATGGTTAATGACTCAAATTGTGCAAGAAAAGCATTGAGAAAAGTAAGAAGTTCAGTTGAATCTTGCCAACGAAAGTTTGATTTGAATTGGGTGTAAAGATGATTTAATGGCCCATTTTGTTCACTGAGAACAAGACGTTTTTCACTTGGAATACTTAGCCATTTTTGCTGCTCCTCTTCGTTTGTGTAATGAAGTTGTTGTTGAATTAATTCTAGCTCTAAAGGAAGTTCATCTACACCAATTTCGCATAATTCAATTT
>Ga0209066_10001281_pt1 | contig 33840 bp, 34 predicted proteins | sample All_14_2_FD_187198 | JGI IMG/M metagenome (GOLD analysis project Ga0209066, IMG submission 187198) | Freshwater microbial communities in response to fracking from Pennsylvania, USA - Allegheny Zone_MetaG_DW_15 (SPAdes) (version 2) ... | reverse complement strand
CCTCTCGCCCCGCCGTCAGTCAGCCTCGGCCCGGTCCTGAACGTGCTCGATTTCGAAACCGGCAGCGACAGGGTCAGGCTCGTGCCCGACTCCACGGGCCGGATCCATGCCCTGATCGCCTCCAGCCGGACGGAACGCGTGTACCACGTCACGGTAAGCGACAACTCCGTCTCCGGGCCGGAAATCGTCCGCGGCGATGTTTCGCCGGAACGGATCGACGGGGCCTCCGACCGGGCCGGGACGCTCCACGTGCTCATGGACTCCGAACATCTCCTCCTGGAGCACGGCACCTGGAGGACGTCCGACCACACTCCCTGGGCCGGAACCGGCATTGTCCCGTCATGGGCCGGATTCGTGCCCGGAGCCCCGGAACTCGTCTGGGCCTTCGAGGTCGACGGGGCGGATCTCGGGGCGTCCATGCGCATGGATATCTTCGGGTTCGGCGGATACGGCGGCGGCATCATCTGGCCATGGTTCACGCGGGGCTCACGGCTGGTCCTCGCCAGCGAGGCACATCCCGACTGCTGGAACGTGATAGGACTGCCCGGACGCCTCGACTCCTGGCCCATCGCCTTTGCCGCCGGCCCCCATGGAGACGTTCACGTCTCCTACTTCACATCTCTGGGCGGCATGTTGCAGGATCCGGCCCCACATTACGCCCATCTCCGGGCCGGGGAACTGGCGCCGGACCCGGCAAAGGACCCCGAGGCGCGGCAACTCAGAATCGGGGGCAGGACACTGCGACTCCAGAACATCATCGGCCATCGCCTCCCTTCCCCGGACCCCGACACGGGGCCCTCTTCCGGCCCGATCGCCGTAGACCCTCAAAGCGGAACGGTCCTGCTGGGGATGGGCCTGCTGCTCCGAGGAGACATGTACACGGACGCCCCGGGAGCGTCCCTTGCGGGAAGCACGGGTTATCGCGCCCATACCGCACCGGCCGGCCGGGATGCCTTCCACGCCCTGCAGGACGGCAGCTACAGACTGCTGACGGGCCACGAATGGTCCGCGCCGCTCAAACTCGGCGAGCCCGCAACCGCCTCCTTCTGGGGAACGCCGTGGGGTGCCGAAGACCTGGCCGGAACCGGCGACGGCAAAGCCTTAGCGGTCTGGCCTGTGGCCCGGGGCATCGCGGGACGCTGGGTCGCATGGGACGCGCCGAACGCGACCGAAGCCAAGCCTCCCGACACGCCCATGTGGCCCCTGCAGGACCCGAAACAGCCGGAACCCTTCGAGCCGGTTCACATCGTCATCGCCCCGCCGGAACGCGACCAAAGCCTCGAACGCATCGCCGACGTCCTCGTCACGGATTCCCGCAAGGAAACAGAATTCCGGCGGACCACGATCGTCGACACGTTCATGAGCCGCATTGCGTTGCATCCTCCGGTATCCGAGCTTGTCGGTCGCATCGTGGAAGCGCGTGCGGATCGCGTGCTCGCCGGACTGGCCGGCGCGACAGCCGAAAGCATCGAATGCGACATAACCGCCTTCGACATCGCAACGCCGGCCACCATCCTCTATTGGGATGTGGAAACGAGGCTGGAATGGACCCTGCGCGTCCGGGGCCGGACCGGGACGGTGAGGGCTTCGGCGTCCGAGCGCACCTGGCTCTGGCCGTCGGAGGACATCATCGGTCGGGTCGTCCGCGAAGCGCTCCGCCAGGCCGGGGAAGAGATCGACCGGACGCTGCGGGAACTGCTTGCCACGCCGGAAGGCTGACAACGAGTCGCTTGGTTCATGTTGGGCCTCTTTGCCGAGAATTACGCATTAACAAATCGATACTCAGGACAGCTTGAAGAGGCTGAAGGCGAAATGCACAACCGCGGTCACGGCCACGGCCGTCTCGATCCGGTCACGACGTCCGATCGGCTTTCGCAGTTCCGAGCCCATGGATGGCGAAGACGCTTCCCGCGACCACGACAATCAGGCCGGAACAGAAGAATCCGGCGGGGTTGCCGAAGCCGGAAATGATCATGCCCGCCACCAGCGGACCGGTGGAATGGCCGATGTCCATGATGCTCCCCAGAAGCCCCATGGCCGTGCCTCGCGTGTGGGCCGGGCTCGCGTCGGCGATGAAGGCCGAACTGGCCGCCAGGGTCAGCGACAGGGACAGGCCCAGCGCCAGGCTGACCGCTCCCAGCCAGACGAGGCTCCCGGCCCGGCCCATGGCGAACATGGCCGCGGCCATGGCCAGGGCGCCGACGACGATCTGCCCCTCCCGTCCCCGGCGGTCCGAAAGCCTGCCGAACAGCGGCTTGCTCAGGGCCACGGTCAGGACCTGCGCGGCCATGAACGCTCCGGCCCAGTGGGGCCCGAAGCCTGCGTCCCGGACATGGCGCGGGAAAAACGCCTCGAACGTCCCGAAGGCGAAGAGCGCGGCCGCTTCAACGAGGCAGCCGAGGAGCACGGGCCTGTTGCGCAGGACCGCCCCGAGGAGGGCCGACGGAGTCCCGACGGCCGCCGCACGGGCTTTGGGTATTGCGTCCGGAAGCCGGAAGACGAGGACGGCCGCGCCCACGCCAAGAACCAGACAGCCCGCGTAGACCCACGTGAACCCGTCCTTGCCGGGGAGGGAGCCGCCCAGGCCGAGAAGGGCTCCTCCGGCCAGTGGCGCCAGGAACCTGCCCAACTGCGTGACCGAGGACATGAGCCCCAGCCGCTCGCCCCGGCTTGCGGCGTGCATGTCCGCGACCATGGCCATGGCCACGGGCATGAAGATCCCCGTTGCCAGGCCGTGGACGAAACGCACCAGGGCCAGCTCCCAGACCGATCCGGCCCAGAGGTACCCGAGCGGGCTCAGGGCGAAGAAAAGCCCGGACAGGCGCAGCAGCCTGCCCCGGCCGATGCGGTCGGACAGCATCCCGGCGGGCAGGCTGACCAATACGCCGGCCAGGGGCGAGAGGGATGCCACCAGCCCGATGGCCCTGGCGTCGGCCCCCAGGGATTCGGCGAAAAAGGGCAGGACCGGGTTCTTGGCCATGGTCGTGCCGAAGATGGCCAAAAACCCGGTCAGGCAGAGCAGTCGAAAGGGCGAGAGTTTCATGACCGCGCGGCGATGAGCCCCTGAATCTCCTCGTGGTAGCGCAGGTAGCGGTTCAGGGTCGTCTCGTTCTTGCCGTAGCGCACGATGGTCGTCAGGATTTCGGCGAACCGCTCTTCGGCCTTGATCGGGTCGGGCTCCACCCCGTCGCCGATGATGTCCACCAGGCGGTCGGCGTAGATGATGATGCGCTCCTCCAGCCGGTGCAGGGTGTAATCGATGTCGGGCAGCCCCAGTTCCAGGGCTTCGGCGCGGGTCATGCCGCCGCGGATGTGCTTTTTCATGATGGCCTGGACCTCCTCCGGCAAACCAAGCCCCTTCCCCAGTGCGGCCCCGATCTCACCGTGCTCGATGCCGTGGGTGCTGACCTTGCCCAGGTCGTGAAAGAGCGCGCCCCGGGCGATGAATTTCATGTCGAGAGCCGCGCCGGTACGCCCGGCGATGTCGAGCGCACGCTCGGCCACGGCCAGGCTGTGGCCCAGGTCTTCCTCGTTCATGCCCGCCTGTCGCAGCAGCACGATGTCATTCTGATCTATATGTTGGTTCATGGTGTTCTCCGATTCTTGTTGAGTCTCATTCAGAAAAAATTTCAGAGCGCCATCCTGACTATCCAGCCAAGCCCCGCGCATCCGGCCAGGGTCGCGCCCATGCCGAGCTTGAAACGGGTCATGGCCAGGGTCGCAGCCGCCGCCAGGGCCAGGGCCCAGAAATCCAGGCTGGACAGGGCGGGAACCGGCAGGCGCAGCCCCAGGGGGCCATGCCATGATCCCACCTGGCCGAAGATCGTGTGCAGCCCGAACCACGCGAACAGGTTCAAAATGACCCCGACCACCGCCGCAGTCACGCCGGACAGGGCGGCGGAGAGGCTGCGGTTGGCCCGCACGGCCTCCATGTAGGGCGCGCCGAGAAAGATCCACAGGAAGCACGGCGCAAAGGTCACCCAGACCGTCAGGGCCGCGCCCAGGGCCCCGGCGACGAAGGGATGCATGCTGCCTGGGCTGGCATAGGCGGCCATGAAGCCGACATATTCGAGGACCAGGATGAGGGGGCCGGGGGTGGTCTCGGCCAGGGCCAGACCGCTGATCATGTCCGCCGGGGTCAGCCAGGCGTAGTGCTCCACCGCCTGCTGGGTCACATAGCTCAGCACGGCGTAGGCCCCGCCGAAGGTGACCACGGCCATCTTGCTGAAGAACACGGCCAGCCGCGCGTACACGTTGTCCCAGCCGAGCAGGAGGCCCGTGAGCAGGACCGGACCGAGCCACAGGGGAAGCCATGTGGCCAGAACCCGGAGGGAGCGCGCGGCACTTGGCCTGGCGTGCTCGGGCACCACCTCCTCATCCCCGCAGGCCACGCTGCAGACCTGCTCCGCCGGTCCACGCGACCGGACCCAGCCGATCAGGGCCGCACTGAAGACCACCACGGGGAACGGCACGCCGAAGGCGAACAAGGCCGTGAACGCGGCTGCGGCCAGAGCCACGGCGAACCCGGATTTCAAGGTCTTGGAGCCCATGCGCAGCACCGCCCCGACGACGATGGCCAGCACTGCGGGCTTCAGGCCGTAGAACAGGGCGTCAACCGCCGGAACTTCGCGGTACGCGGCATACAGGGCGCTCAGCACCAGAATGACGAAGAACCCCGGCAGCACGAAAAGGCCGCCGGCCATGAGGCCGCCGAGGGTCCGGTGCTTGAGCCAGCCGACGTACGTCGCCAGTTGCTGGGCCTCGGGCCCCGGCAGGAAATGGCAGTAGTTGAGGGCGTGCAGGAAGCGTTCGTTGCTGATCCACTTTTTGTCCTCGACCAGCGTCTTGTGCATCATGGCGATCTGCCCGGCAGGTCCGCCGAAGCTCAGCAAACCGATGCGCAGCCAGGTCCGGAATGCTTCGGAAAGGGGCGGCCGGCTCGTTGCCGTCATGCGCCCTCCCGGCCCGCGCGGCCGCAGGTCCGGTCGAAGTGCTCGAACAGCCCGTCCAGGAGGTTTCCGCCCCGTTCCACGCGCTCGAGGTCGCTGTCCGTGCACAGGCAGATGCCGTTCAGCAGGGCGGCCACGCCGGCCGACTCGGGGCGCGACGGGGCGGACTCGTCCAGGTCGATGTCGTGGATGACCTGGCTCAGGACCGTCAGGGCCGGGTCGGACTCGAAGCCGAAGCGCCGGACCATGACCTCGAAGGTGCACTGGCTCCCCTCGTGGGTGAATTCGGCCTCGGTCATGTCGAAGCGGATGTCCCCCGGGTCCAGGGCCCTGGCGTCGAAGCGGAAGGCCGCCTGCGGGTCGATGAAGCGGCGCACGAACCAGGCCGAGGCGATGCGGTCCACGTGCACGCTGGGCCGCGTCACCCAGGTTCTCCCCCGGTACAGTGCGGGGTCCAGGACCTCGTCGCCGGGCCCGCCGGCCAGGGCCTTCATGCGCAGCCAGCGCCCTGCCCCGGCCAGGATGCCCTCGACCACCTCCCGCCCCGGCGCGCCGAAGTAGTCGATGGCCAGCACGGCGTCGTAGCGGGCGCGCAGCTGGCCGACCCAGCCCTGGACCTCGGCCGCGTCAGGGGCGTTTTCACCCTGCGGGTCGCCCAGGGCCTCGAAGAGGGGCTGAAACTCCGCGCCGAGGCCGCGGTAGTCCGCGTCGCGCGCGTCCACGAAGAGGCTCCTTATGTGGGTGTCGTCGATGCCGCCTCCGGACACGTCGAACCGCGCCCCGCAGACGTAGGCCCGCCCGCCGCCCTCCTCGATCTCCTTGGCCAGCCAGACCAGCCCGTCACGCTGCCGTTCGCCGTGGGGCAGGACGTAGACGGCGTTCTTGACCGCCACGGCACCCAGGGCCGCCAGCCTGCGCGCCGCCTTGGCCCGCAGGTAGGCCGGCTTGGGCGGGATGTTGTGGATGCACAGGAGCCAGTTCACGTCATTGCCGCTCGCCATCTCACTCACCTTTTTCCGACCCTCGGGTTTCCCAGGCGGCCAGCCCGCCTTCCACGAACCTGACCTCGAAATCCCTTGCCTTCAGCGCGGTCAGAACCGATGCGCTGACGGAACCGCCGCGCACGCAGTAGATGACCACGGGCCTGTCTTTCGGCAGTTCCGAAGACCATTCCCCGACATGCTCCGGGTCCTTCCAGACGGCTCCGGGGATGCCGGCAGGGCCGGACTCGCGGTCGCCCCTGCGGCGGACATCGAGCAGCGTGACATCGGACGCGCCCATGAGCGTCTTCAATTCCCGAGGCGTAAGCGTATCTGCCATGAGAAATTCCTCCCGCATCATGATTTCGCGCCGGATACGGCATCCGGCGCGCTTTCCTGTTCATCCGCCGAAATACTTGAGGCAATCGGCCATGGCCGCCTGATGGCTGGCCAACTGCTTGCCGAAGCGGCACTTCAGGTCGTCCACCAGATGGTGCACGTATTCCTGGGCCGCCTCCTCCCCGTATTGTTCCCGGAACATGGCCGCGTTGGTCAGCACCTTGGAAAAATCGTGTCTTTCGTACTTCGTCTCGGCGTTGTCGATCCACTCGTGGACCTCGCGGTATTCCTTCCCCGTGCGAGCCAGGCTCGCTGCGATGTGCACGTTGAGTTCGGGCATGGCTGCCTCCCTGTGTTTCCGGGCCGCCCGTGCGGAGCGGGTTCCGGGTTGATTGTCCTGTCCATCGAATGGGAAGGCGCCCTCGCCGACCCGCCATTTCGATCTGACAGTTGTCATATAAGGCAGCACTTAAAAAATGGCAATTGACTTTTTATTACAAATGAAAATATTTCAATTGCAACAAGCAGCCATCGCTTCCCGCGCCGTTCCCGGATGCGAACCGAGCCTTGGAAAACAGTCTCACGACCACCCGAAAAGGAATACTCCATGAACCGAAACCTGATCAGCGCCCTGTGCTCCGTGGGCTTCCTGGCCCGATTCTCCTACGCCCTGGCCCGCAACCCGGTGCTGCCTCTCTTTGCCTTGTATCTCGGCGCGGGCCCAGAAGCCATCGGGTTGGCCGTCGGCATATCAACTGTGACAGGCATCTTCTTCAAGCTTCCTGCCGGGGCGCTGTCGGACGTCATCGGACGCAGGAGGACCATGCTGGCCGGCCTGTGCTTCTTCGCCTTCGTTCCCTTCGCCTATTTCTTCATCGGCAGCTACCCGATGCTGGTCGCCGTGCGCTTCCTGCACGGCTTCGCCACGGCCGTTTACGGACCGGTGGCCATGGCCGTGGTGGCCGACGTGGCCGGGGAGCGCAAGGGCGAGATGCTGTCCTGGTTCTCGTCCGTGGCCATCATCGGCACCCTGGCCGGGGCGCCCGTGGGCGGGCTCATCGTCTCCCTCATGGGCGGCGCGGCCGGGGCCACGGGCGCGACCTTCCGCACGGTCTACGCCGTGGTGGCCGCCACGGGGCTGGCCTCGCTCGTTCTGGGGTTCAAGGTCCTGCTCAGGGAAGAGGCCCCGGCCGGGGACGGATTCGCCTCCCGCATGAGGCGGTTCGTGTCGGGTATCAGGGAAGTGGGCAGCGACAGGCGCGTGGTCGCCGCCTCGGCCATGGAGGGCGTGCAGAACATGACCATGGGCGCGCTGGAGGCGTTTCTGCCGATCTACGCCGTGACGGTGGCCGGGCTCTCGGCCTTCGAGGCAGGGCTTCTGTGGGCCGTGCAGGTGGTCGTGACCATGCTGGCCAAGCCGGTCATGGGCCGGGTTTCGGACCGCTACGGCAGGCGTCCGCTGATCGTGGCGGGCCTGCTGTCCTGCGCCCTGCCCTTCGCCCTCATCCCGCACCTGATCGGATTCTGGGCCCTGGTCCCGGCCTGCCTGCTCTTCGGCTTCGGCGAGGCACTGGTGACGTCGTCCTCGGCGGCCATGGTCGCGGACCTGTGCACGGCCCGTCACTACGGCACGGCCATGGGCGTCTTCGGGACCATCTTCGATGTCGGCCACGCCTCGGGCCCCATCCTGGGCGGTCTGCTGGTCGGCGCACTGGGCTACGGCTGGGCCTTTTTCCTCTTGTCCCTGCTGCTGGTCGCGGTCATCCCGTGGTTCTGGCGGACCACGGGCGGTGAGGGCCCAAACGTGACGCGGGCCCAGGCATTCACTCCCCTCGGTTGAATCGGGGAGTTTACAGCCGCCAATCTATCGAATATTTCGATGCAAAACATATATATGGAGAGATAATGCAAATACTTATCACCCTGTCCAGCACAGATCCCGAAATCAAGTGGAACGCCGTCAGGTTCGGCAACTTTCTGCTGACCGAAGGTGAAGACGTGACCCTGTTTCTGAACGGCCCGGCCGTAGATCTTTACGCCGGCGACAGCGAAACCTTCCCCATCGCCGAACAGGCCAAGCTCTTCGCCCTGAGCGAGGGCGTGCTCGTCGCCTGAGGCAAGTGCATGGGCGTCCACGGCGTGGATGCAAGCGTTCACGTGACCATGTCGAACATGAAGTTTCTGTACGAACAGATGCAGAAGGCCGACAGGATACTGAACTTCTAGCCCAGTGCAGCCGAGGATTGAGGCTGCCGGGCAACCTCGGCGCGTTCCTGTCCCGGTTGCAGTTCCCCCTTTCAGTTCCGCGCGGCCGCGATGGCTGCGGCGATGTCGTCGGCCAGCCTCTCGACGTTGCGCTGCTGGGCCGCGACCCAGGTGGCGTGATCGGCGTCCGGCAGGGGCTGGACCGCGTCCGTGCGCCGCACCAGGGGCCCGCCCTGCCCTTCCGCGTCCAGCAGGGTCCAGCGGGCGGACAGCGTCGCCTCGCGGCCGAGGCTGCCGCCCATGGCCACCACGTCGACGAGGACGCGGAACCGGGGCCGGGCCTGCTGGTCCCAGGGGAAGAGAGACACGTTCTCGGTCCCGAGAATCATCGAAAGCCGCTCGGCCAAAGCCCGCGCCATGTCCCGGTCCACCTCGCCGGTCCAGCGGTGGTATTCGGCCAGCCGGTACTGCCCGTTTTCCCCGCCCGTGGCGATGCGCGTCTGTTTGAGGACGTCGGGCAGGATCACGGGGCCGACGCTCAAGGACACCGCGTCCCCGGCCTGGACCGGGGCGGGAGCCTGAGGAACGTGCAGGCTGTAGTAGGACGTGGTCGGCGCCTTCCCGGCGCAACCGGCCAGCAGCATGGCGCAGGCCAGGCCCAGAAGCGCCGCGCGGTTGATTCTACTCCTCATCTTCCTTCTCTCCTTTGCCGAACAGGAGCGACTGCGGCCGGTTCTCGATGGCGGTGGTCAGCTCGCGCAGGGAACGCAGGGTCAGGGCCAGCTCTTCGAGGGTCTTCTTCAGGTTGTAGTTCAGGGGCGAGTCCTTGCCGATGGTGCCCTGCACCTCCTGCAGGGTCGTCTGCAGAGCGCCGAGGCTTGACTGCAGCGCAGGGGCGGTCTCCCCGTTCAGGCGCCGCGCGAACGTGCCGGCGTCCCTGACGGTCGTCGTGGCCTCTTTGAGCAGCAGGTCGAAATCCCGCCCGATCTGTTCGAAGGGCACCTTCTCCAGGCTGCGCGTGATTTTGGCGATGCTCTCCTGGATCTGCTCGATGGAGCCGCCCATGCTGGGGATGACGGGGAGGCCGTTCTCGTGGGCCAGGGCGGCCTTGGGCTCGTCGGGGTAGAACCCGAGATCGACCAGGAGCTGCCCAGTCAGGAGGTTGCCCGTCTTCAGCTGGGCCCGCAGATTGCGGTCCTCCACGAACCACTTGAGCAGGGGGTTGCTCTCCCCTGCCTGCTGTTCTGGTATGGCCTTCAGCACATTCTGAATCCGCTCCGGTTCGACGGAGAGAAGGACGGGCACGCGCAGTTCCCTGCGTTTCTCGTCGTAGATCAGGTCGATGCCGGAAACCTCCCCGATCTTGATGCCGTAGATCTCCACCGGCGCGCCGACGCTCAGGCCCCGCACCGACTGGTCGAAATAGACCAGCCAGGTCCTGCGCAGGGTGTAGGTTTTCTCCTGGATGCTCTCGCGGGTGGGGTAGAGCTGAAATGTCGAGTGTTCCGTCGCTTCACCGCCCGGCTCCATGCCATCGGGCACATCGAAGGCCAGGCCTCCGGAGATGATGGTGATGAGGGACTCCGTGTCGATCTTCAGTCCCTGGGCCGAGAGGGACACGTCCAGGCCGCTGGAGTTCCAGAAACGCGTGTTCTGGCTGACCTTGGCGTCGTGCGGGGCCTCGATGAAGACCTGGACGTCGACGGTCCGGCCGTCCGGGGCGAAACCGTAGCTGACGACCTGGCCGACCTGGATCTGCCGGTAGTAGACCGGGACGCCGACGTTGAGGGAGCCGAGCTTTTTGGCCTTGAGCCAGAAATGCTTGCCGGGCAGGCCCGTGGTCACGACGGGCGGCACTTCGAGGCCGCCGAAGCTCAGGGTGGGCTGCCCGCCCAGGGCCGGGTCGACGCCGATGAACGCGCCCGAAAACAGCGTGGTCAGGCCCGAGGCCGTGCCGCCGCGGATCTGGGCGCGCTCCACCCAGAAGCGCGTCCGGTCGTTCAGGTACCGGTCGTACCCCTTGGTCAGCTCGGCCGTGACCTCCACCCGCTTCAGGTCGTCCCCCAGGCGGATGGACTCCACCTGGCCGATGACCACGTCCTTGTACCTGATCTTGGTCTTGCCGGCCTCAAGCCCTTCGGCCGACGAGAACATGATGGTGATGACGGGGCCCTTCTCGCTCAGCGCCTTGAAGACGAGCCACCCGCCGACGACGAGGGCCACCAGCGGCACGATCCAGACCAGCGAGAGGCTGCGGCTTTTCCGGGTTTGGGCTGGAGAGGCGAGCTCCGCAGACCTTTCACTTTCAGTCATGAATCCTCCTCGATGACATCCCAGATGAGCCGGGGGTCGAAACTCTCGGCGGCCAGCATGGTCAGCACCACCACGATGGCAAAGAACACGGCCGCCGGGCCGGCCTCGATGTTGGCCACGGCGCCGAGCTTGACCAGGGCCACCAGGATGGTGACCACGTAAACGTCGACCATGGACCACCGGCCCACCAGCTCCGTCATGCGATACAGCACGGTGCGGTCCCTGGGTCGCCAGCGGCAGCGCAGCTGGACGCTTGTGAGCAGAAAAATCAGGATGACCAGCTTGGCCATGGGTACGAAGATGCTGGCGATGAAGATGACGGCCGCGATCTCCCACGACCCGCTGTGGATGAAATAGATGACGCCGCTCATGATCGTGTCGGACTGTGCCGCGCCGAGGGCGGTGGTGATGGTCATGGGCAGGATGTTGGCCGGCACGTACATGACGGCCGCTGCCAGCAGGAAGGCCCAGGCCCGGGCGATGCTGTTCGGCTTGCGCGCGTGCAGGGCCGCGCCGCAGCGCGGGCAGCGCCCATGGCCGGGCCCGGCGGCCCCGGCAGGCACCAGGAGCCCGCAGTCGTGGCAGGCGATCAGGCCGGCCCGCCTGGCGGAAGTGTATCCGCCGGTCATGGGCGGCGGTCCAGCCGCGCCCAGATCAGCGGCGGGTCGAGGGTCGCCATGGCGGCCGTCGTGACCACGGTCAGCAGGCCCAGGGCCATGACCGCCGCGCCCGGAACGATGGTCGCCATTTTCGCCAGCTTGACCAGGGCCACCAGGATGCCGATGAGGAAGACCTCCATCATGGCCCAGGAGTTGACGTGCAGGATGGCCCGGAAAATGGGAATGCTCCCCGGGGCCGCGGTGTTCAGGCGAAGGGGGACGAGGATGTAGAGAAGGCCCGAAAGCTGGGCCAGGGGAATCAGGGCGCAGGTCAGGAGCACCAGCGCGCCCAGGCCGTAGAGGCGCTGTTTCCAGAGCTCGAAGATGCCCGTCAGCAGCGTGGTCTCCTGCACGAATCCCCCGCTCTTCATGGCCAGGAAGGGATGCGTCAGGGCGATGGCGAAAAGGATCAGCCCGCTCAGGGCGAAGGCCAGGGGACGGTCGATGCTGTTGCTCTTCTGCCGGTGCACCACCGCCCCGCAACGCGGACAGAGGGAGGTCGTGCCGGCCGCGTCCGAAGGCCGCGTCAGCAGGTCGCAGGTATGGCAGGCCACCACGCCCGTGGAACGCCTGTCCCGGCGCGGGTCCGAGGCCGGTGTCTGCTCCGGCTCGTGACGACGAGGCGAGCCTATTGCCGTATTCATCATGCCAACTCCGCTGGGATCCGCCTTTCCTAAGCACTCCCGATGTGTCACGCCCCGTGGGGCCGGTCAAGCGGGACGAAACGGGCGCAGGGTCCGGGTCAGTCCGCTTCGGCGTTCACGCAAGATCCGTGAACACGAAGGGACTCTCCATCCGCAGCACCAGCTTGGCCGGGCAGGAGGACACGGGGGCGGAAGGGTCCATGAATCTGGCGAAAGCCCCCGCCTTGGCCCGGCCGGCGAAAAGCAGGATGCCGACCCCGCAGGCGCGCACCAGGGATGCCGACGCGCTCATCCTGCCCGGCGGCGGCTTCGGCGCGTCGTCCATGACGAGAAACCCGTGCCGCGCGTCCATGACGGAGTGATGGTCCGGAAAGAGGGACGCCACATGCCCGTCCTCGCCCGAACTGAGCAGAACGACGTCGAACCGTGAGCCCAGCTCCGCCAGGGCCCTGCCGTATTCCCGCGCCGCCCGCTCCGGGTCGGGGGCATCGACATGGAACGGGTGGGCGTTTGGGGTTGTCCGGCCCTCCCGGGCCAAAGGGTCCACAAGATGCTCGCGCAGCAGCCTGAAGTTGCTGTCGGGGTGGTCGAGGGGCACCAGCCGTTCGTCGACCAGAAAGACATGGACCCGGCCCCAGTCCAGCCGCTCTTCGCGCATGACCTCGAAAATCCTCGCGACGCTCCTGCCGCCCGGCACCCCGAGAACCGCCCGGCCCCGCTCGGCGAGCACGCCGCGCAGCTCGCCGCATAGAGCCTTTGCGGCCTTCTTCAGCAGCTCGTCCTGATCCGTGTCCCTAATGACCGTCGCCGTCTTTTCCATGGTCGTTCTCCTGTTCATGCAGACGTCTATTTCAGACCGGAGGACTTCTGCAAGGTCACTGCGCGCACTCGTCCGAGGGGCGAGAAGCCGCAGGAGCGACAGGGCATCGCAACACGTCCGGGACGCAACGGCTCTGCCGCAAATTCGTCCATGCGCAGCGCATTCCGCGACTGGGACTGATGGATATGCGGGGAACGTGCAGCCGCCCTGAAATCAGCAATGAAAGAGGGAGCCGGCCGGGATGCTCACTTCGTCGAAATCACGCCATGCATAGCCGCGGGCCCGGCCGGCGTCGACGCCCAGGGACTGCAGCACGGCCTGGGCCAGATTGCGGGCGTACTCTTCCGAGGCTCTCCCGTTGATCACGGCGTTGAAGGCCATGATCACGGGACCGAAAATCAGGTCGAAGGCGAGGCGCTCATCGGGCACGGTGAAGAGCCCGGCCGCCATGCCGTTTTTGATCTCGCGCGGCACGACCGTGGTGGTCAGGTTGCCCGCACTGAGGGCGTCGGGGCCGCCCTTGGAAACGAACTGCGCCAGCACCGGGTTGATCAGGGCCAGCCTGACGACCGACACGAGGCCGCAGGCAAGGCTGGCTGCGGCGTCCTGTTGCCTCAGGACAATGGGGTCGACGATGGAGATGATCTCGTTGCTCACTTCCCTGGCCACTTCCAGAAACAGCTCCTCGTTGGTGCGGAAGTAATTGTAGAACGTGCCTCGCGACACGCCCGCCTGCCTGATGACCAAATCGATGACCCGGGCTTCGGCCCCGTGCTGCGCGAACACCTGGATGGCGCCCCGCAGGAGCTTCGCCCGGGTCTTTTCCCGGCGTTCGACCGCGACGAGCGTCCTGTGGTCGGTCGATTTCGTTTCCCGCGTCATGACGAAAAGCACTCCTTATGTCCGGATCAGAAGGCCATGGTCATGCCGGCGTACAGTCCGTCGTTGGCCATGTCGTAATTGAACCCGTCCCTGTCGTAGTCGACTTTCAGATAGCGGTACCCGAAGGTGGCGATGAAGGACTCGGACAGCGCGTACTCCAGGCCGGCCAGACCCTGCCAGGTGAAGTCGGAGCCGACGCCGAAACCGCCCGCGTCGACGAAGCCGACGAGGCTCAGCCCGCCGGCGACCGGCACGATGAGCCGCAGCCCGAGATAGGGGTCCACCCAGTCCTTGGTTCCCGAACGCCCGACCGAGCCGGACGGCCCGCCGAACAGGCGCGCGTCGATGTCCACGTCCACGTCGATCTTGCTATACCGCAGGCCGCCGACGGCATCGACCGCCACCCGATCTTCCAAAATCCGCCAGGCCGCGGCGAACGCCAGCATGGTCTGCTTCACTTCCGCCTCGGCCGATACGGACGCCGCGCCAGCGGCGCTCCGTACGTCCGCGGAGTCGGAGACGTTCATGTACATGCCGTCGAAGAGGAATCCCAGTCGTCCCTTCCGGATCTCGACGGCCGTCATGAAGCCGAAGTCCAGCACGTCGAGGATGTCGGAAAACTTCATATCCATCGACGTCTCGGGCAGCCGCCCGGCCTTGACGTCTCCCTTCATCCTCGTGGCCCAGAGATAGGGCGTGATGGAATAGCTGAGGCTGTTCCCGCTGTCGGCGGCACGCGCGGGAACCCCGGCAGCGGCGAGTGTCAGGAGAAGAAGCGCCAGGGCGACAATCCGCCTGGGCGCGTTGACGTGATATCCGTTCATGAATGTTCCCTCGGGTTGGATTTGGTCATCAGTGGACGAACTCACAGATCGAGGCGGTCGATGCTCCACTCGATCCCATCGACCCGGGGCATCTCGCGGCCGTCGTCGACACCGATCTCGGCCTTGATGACGGCTTCGAGCTTGCCGTTCATCGCTGCGATCAGCGCGGCATTGCCTTTCGGGTCCGCGGCCAGATTCGTCATCTCGTTCGGGTCGGCCGCCAGATCGAAGAGTTCGACGTCGTTCCAGCGGTACAGTTCGTCGAGGCTCTCCGGCCTGTTGCGCTCCGTCGGCGAGAAATAGCGCGTGAACTTGTGGCGTCCGTCGAACACGGTGCGCAGGCTGCCGCGCTTTTTCATGTTCGGCCGGTACCCGGCCTTCTGCACGGCGGCCTTGGGGTCCTGGCCGGCGGCCCTGGCATCCGCGATGATGCGGATCAGCTCGCTGTCGTTGGTCGAGATGCCACTGTAGGTGAAGAGGACGCTGTCGCGGACGGCATGCACGTCGGCCGTGCCGGGGCTGGCGAGAACCGCCGAGAAGTCCTTCCCCGGAAGCTCTCGGCCGGCGAATTCGGCCCGCCTGCCGGCATCCACGCCGCACATGGAGAGTATGCTCGGCACGATGTCGATATGCCCGGTCAGGGCGGCGCAGTCCCGGCCGCCCTGCACCTCGGGGTGGGAGATGATCAGGGGCAGATGGATGGCCTCCTCGTAGGCGAAGGGGCCTTTGCCGCGCAGGCCGTGGGCGCCGCCCATCTCGCCGTGGTCCGAGGTGAAGACGACAACCGTGTTGTCGGCCAGGCCGAGGGCGTCCAGTTCGTCGAGGATTGTCGTCAGTTCGAGGTCCGCGGCGCGCACCGAGTTGAGATAGAAGTCGCTGAAGCGATCCCAGCGGGCCGGCTCCCTGGGGACGGCGCCCAGCGTGTAGCCCCAGGCGCGGTCGAATTCGCCGTGGGCGGCCGGCCGCCCCGGAGCGTCCAGGGGCTGGCGGAGGTTGCCCGGCAGGGGCGCATTCCAGCGCTTTTCGTACAGGGGGTGCTTCGGGGCCCGCGAAGAGACCATCAGGAGCTTGCCGGTGTCCTGCACATTCTCGCCGGGGAGGTCGGTGTTGAAGTACATGATGTCGTGCGGGTTCACGAGGCTCACGAACAGCGACCAGGGCGTGCCCTCGTCGGCCAGGGGCCGGCCCTTGTCGCGCAGCCACGAGACGGCGCTGCCGGCGATCATGTGGTCGTGCTTGTAGCCGCCCAGGGTGTGGGTCAGCACGTCGCCTGGCCAGACGAAATCCGAGAACCCGTAGGCCTCCATCTCCTTCGTGAAGAGGCGGTCGGGGAGGTCGGTGTCGAAATCGCGGTTCAGATGCCATTTGCCCTTGTAGGCCGTGTAGTAGCCGGCCTTGCGCAGCATGTGGCCGATGGTCGGCACGTCCGTGGACAGGGATTTCACGTAGGGCATGTCGCAATTCTCGAACATGCCGTTGTCCGGGGTCTGCAGGCCCGTCATCAGCACGGAGCGGGAACTCGTGCACATGACCGCCGGGCAGTAGTGCCGGTGGAAGGTCACCCCGCGCTCACGCAACCGCTCGTGCCCATCCAGCTTGAACCCTTCGGGATAACTTTGAAAATACCGTTCCTGGTCCGTGAAGACGAACAGGACATTGGGACGACCCGACACAGGGGCCGGACCGGATCGAGCCGTGGTCGCGGCCCTGGCCCGGGACGGGTGGACGAAGCTTGCGTCGACGAGGGACGCTGCGACCATCCCGCTGGAAATCTTGAGAAAACTTCGCCTGGAAATGGCGGATTCGGCCTGCCGCTCCTGCGTGGACTTGCGTTCCATATCCGACTCCCTTGAACGGGTTGGAGGTGAAGGATTGGCAGACGGACACATGCTTGCCCGTAATTCCTGCACCCACCTATAATGACAACTATGTCATTATGACAAATGCATCATTCATGGCAAGCCCGTTCTTCGACACGAGAGTTCCCCGACACCGGCTCATGGGCCGCAAACGCACGCCGGACAGCAGCGCCGGAAGGACTCGTCGGCCAACATCCGCCTGCCGACCGTTCCGATGACCTTGCGGATTCCTCCGATATCGGCATCGTGGCGACTGCAGCCCACAGCTTCGGCGAGGATCACGTCGCGGCGTGAATTCGGCAGAACCTTTCCCGGCCGAAGGATGTGACAAATCTCCTCTCCCGCGCGTATATGCTCACGCATGGATAAGCCGGACAACGACAGAGACGACGCGATGGCCGTGGAGCGCACCCTGAGCGGCGAACGCGAGGCCTTCGCCGTCCTGGTCCGGCGATACCAGGGGCCGGTCTACCGTCTCATGCTGCGCTTCAGCCGGGACGAGCACGAAGCCTGTGAAATGGCCCAGGACGCATTCGTCCGCGCCTATGAGCGTCTGGCGTCCTATGACCAGCGGCGGCGCTTCTTCACCTGGCTCTACACCCTGGCCCTGAATCTGGCCCGCGACCGTGCGCGGCGGGTCGCGCGCGAACCCCTGTACCGGCAGGACCTGGAACAGACCCACGCCGACCCGCGTCACGATCCCCTGGCCAACCTCGAAGCAGCAAGGATTCTCGACGCCCTGCGGGGCCTTTCGCCCAAATACGCCGAGGCCCTGGCCCTGAGGTACATCGAGGACATGCCCCTGGACGCCGTGGCCGAAACACTGGGCGTGTCCATGAGCGGCGCCAAGATGCGCGTGCACCGGGCCCTGAACATGCTGCGGGAACTCTACGGGAAGGAAGGAACACCATGAATGTGCAACCTCGCACCGACACATCGAACGACGACCTCGCCTCCGGCCTGCGACGCCTCGGCGCCATGGACCCGGGTGAGGATTTCGCGGCCCGCGTCATGGGCCGCATCGGCGCCGCCGCTCCGCAGGCCGGGCCGAAACGGCGGATGGCGCGCGTGGTCGAGTGGCTCACGGAACCGCGAAGCATCCGCGTCTCGCCTCTCGGCGGTATTGCCGCCGCGGCCTGTCTGCTGCTCGCCCTGGGACTGTTCTTCAAAAACTATGGTGGGTTCGAAAATGGGGCCACACCGGCAGGCCTGTCCCCCGTCACGTTCGTCCTGGCCGCGCCCTCGGCGCGGGAAGTGGCGGTGATCGGCAGCTTCAACGGCTGGAAGACGGCGGGCTGGACCATGCGCAACGACCCTGCCACGGGGCTGTGGACCCTCACGACGGCCTTGCCGCCCGGCAGTCATGAATACGTCTTCCTCGTCGACGGCACCACGCCCGTGACCGACGCCGCGGCGGCCCTCAGCGTCGACGACGGCTTCGGCAGCCGCAACTCCGTCCTGCTGGTGAAAAACGGCGATGGCGCGGCGCTTTAGCATCCTGCTCATTGCGTTCCTCGTAGCCGCGGCATGGCTACCGGGACCGGTGGACGTCCTGGCGTCCGCACTCGATGCGCCCCTGCGGCAGGCCCAGGACGACGGACGGCTGACCGCCGGCGATGCGCAGGCCATCGAAGCCTCCATCGACCAGGCCAAGGCTGAAGGGCTGCCGTCTGCGCCATTCACGGCCAAGGCCGAGGAAGGACTGGCGAAGCGCGTCACCGGCCGGGCCATCATCCAGGCCCTGGAGACCATGCGCAGCGATTACGCGTTCGCCCGGGACGCCCTCTCCCGGGGAGGCAGGGCGCCGTCGCCCGACGACGTCATCATGGCCGGCGACAGCCTGCGGCTCGGACTCACGCGCCAGGAGCTGGACGATATGGCGGCGTTCGAGCCGCCCGCGTCCCCGGCGGAACTGGCCACGGCGGCCAGAACGCGGGCAGCATTGAACGCCGTCGTCTTCCCTGCCCGCCTGTCCGACGACATCCTGCGCCGCGGCCTGGCCTCCGGCGCCCTGTCCGCGCAGTGGGCGCAACTCTTCCGCGTGGTGCAGCGGACCCGCGAGGCGGGTATACCCGACGCCGCCGTGGCCCAAGCCGCAACGCGGATACTGGCCGACGGGGGCGGGCCGGCCGAACTCCTCCAGGAATTGGGGCTGACCGGCCGCGACACCCGCAAGGCCCCCGGCAAACCTTCAAAATAAACTGTGACCGATGGGTCCGGCAACCGTATATCTTTTTGTCATGAATAACATCATTCGCTCGCTCATCCTCCTGCTGCCCCTGACCGTCGGCGCCTGCGCCACGATGGATAACGCCGTCCGGCATATCCAGGGAGAATTTCATGATGCTCAAGGGCAATACTACCTGAACAAGGGAGATTTCGCCTCCGGCCGGGCGGCCTTCGCCCCCAGGGTGGCCGAAAATCCCGAGGACCCCGAACTGAACTACTTCATGGCCCGCTTCGAACTGGGCGGGGACAAACCCGAAGCGGCGCTCCCATACATCCAGAAAGCCGTGAAGCTGGCCCCGGACAACGCCGACTACCGCTTCTGGGAGGGCGTGACCTGGTGGACGCTCATGAAGCCGGACAAGGAAAGATCCGCCTACGAAAAGTCCCTGTCCATCGACCCGAACCATCTCTCGGCGAACCTCTACCTCGCCCACAACATGCTCGACCGGGGCAGGAACGCCGAAGCCCTGAAGCTCTACGACAAGGTCCTCGCCCTGAACCCGGACGAACCCCAGGCCATGTTCAACAGGGCCGTGGTTCTGGAGCGTTTGAAGCGGACCGGCGAAATGAAGCTGGCCATGCATCGCTACCTGGAAAGCTACCCAGACGCCCCCCTGGCGCGACAGGGCGTGCGCATGCTGAACAAGGCCGGTGACTTCACGTGGCGCAACCATCCCATGGGTCAGCGCAATGTCGCGCTCCGGGCTGTCGACTTCAAGCCCGGAACCGCCGAGTTGACCGAAGAGGCGAAAGCTTCCCTGAATCGGGTGCGCGATATCCTGTCCGAGAATACGGGCCTGAACCTGAACGTGATCGCCTATGTCAAAGGCGATGAATCCCTTGCACGCCATCGCGCCTTGGCCGTCCAGGAGCACGTGAGCCGTAAAACCTTCGGCGTGGGCTGCGATCGCCTCACGCCGAGATGGTTCGGCCAACCCGAAACCGTCAAATCGGATGGCAGGACTCAGGTCCTGGCCGAATCCGTCAACATCTTCACCAAGATCCAGAATCCTTAGGAGGAATGGCCATGAACACTTCCCTGCGTTATCTTCTATCCGGCCTCATGCTGCTGGCCCTGTCGGTTCTCCCGGCCCTGGCCCAGGAAACCGAAGATGCCGACCCGGTAGCATCTCTGAACAACCCCACCCAGGAAACCATGGCCCAGGGCCTGGCCGATGCCGCGAACGTCGAGAATGCGGCGGAGATCGAACAGGCGGAGGCTGACCTCGAAGCGTCAATGGCGGCCGAAGCAGCCGCGCAGGAAGCTTACGACACGGCAACCGCCACGGCGACCGCTGCTGCCGATGCCGTCACTGATGCAGAAGCTGCCCTGGCAGCAGCGACAACACAGCCTGAAATCGATGCCGCCCAGGCCCAGCTTGACGCAGCCGTGGCCCAGCAAGCGCTGGCCGATGCCGATGTTGCAACTACCGCGGCCGCTCTCGAACAGGCCAATGCCCAAGTCGACGTGGATCAGGCGGCCTTCGACCAGGCCTTCACCTCCATCCAGGAAGTCGCGGCCATGCGCGCCTTGGATATGGGGTGGGGCGCCATCGCCCACGCCCTGGGAGTCCATCCCAGCACCATCGGCCAGAGCGTGGCGAACCAGCACCGCAACATGAAGGAAGTCGGCGTCACCGCCCGCAACAGGGCCACCGGCAAGTCCAGCGCCGCGTCCCAGTCCTCGAAGGACGACGCCGGCACGTCATCGTCCTCTTCCGGCAAGGGCAGCAAGGGCGGCAGCAATGCCGGCGGTAACGGCGGTGGAAACGGCGGTGGAAACGGCGGCGGCAACGGCGGCGGTAACGGCGGCGGCAACGGCGGCGGCAACGGCGGCGGTAACGGCGGTGGTAACGGCGGCGGAAACGGCGGCGGAAACGGCGGCGGTAACGGCGGCGGAAAGAAGTAACGCCTCGCCATCTTACTGATCATCGTTCAAGGGATCGGACCTGGAGTCCGGTCCCTTTGTTTTTATCGCCACCCTCAAAGCCCGCCACTGCAGTCCGTCACGCTCTTCGCCGGCCGAGCCGGACCCGCCATCCCTTTGGGGCGCGTGCCCTCCCCTCTGGCAAAGGACGGCCAATCCGGTTATGGGCTGGTCATCAGCAACCGTTTCAGGAACATGCAATGCCTTCGAGTGCACACGGCGCATCCCTCTTCTCGTACCCATTTCTGTCCCTGTGCGCGGTGGCCCTGTTCGGCTTCGGCAATATCGCCGTGTTCTACGGCCTGTATCCCTACCTCATCTCCATCGGGATTTCGCCCTTCTGGTCCGGCTGGATTCTGGCCTTAGAACCTCTGACCGCCTTGGTCCTGCGTCCGCTCATCAGCCCCAGGCTCGGGCCCGGCAACGCCCTGCCGGCCATGTGCGCGAGCCTGGTCATGACCGCCCTGGCCCTGCTCGGCTACTGCCTAGCCAGGGACACGGCGTTCCTCGTCTGTCTGCGGATCTTTCACGGCGCGGCCTTCGTGGCCCTGGTTTCGGCGACCACGGTGCTGCTCGTGCACTTCATCCCGCCTTCCGCAAGCGGCCGGGGCTTCGGCATCTTTTCTTTGACCACCATGCTGCCCTTCGCCGTCATGCCCCCGCTCATGGAATTCCTGCTGCGCTTCGTGCCCGGCGCCGGCCAGGCCTACGCCTGGATCTCGCTCATGACCCTGCCGGCCCTGGCGCTGCTGATTCCGCTGCGCCCCCATGCCCGATTGGCGGCGGAAGGCGCCGCCCGGATGGGACGGACCGGGCCGGGGCCGGGAGCCATCGTCATGGCCCTGAAAAACAGGAACGTGTCGCTGGTGCTCGGCGCGAGCCTACTGACCTTTCTCAGCTCCACCCTTCTTTTCTTTTTCATGAAGGATTTCGGGGCGAGTCTGGGCCTGGCCAACGCGGGCCTTTTCTTCACCGTGTCGACGGGGGCGACCATCGCCGTGCGCGTCGTGGGCAGCGGATTTTTCGACCGGGTCGACAAGCGTCGGACCCTGATGCTGACCTTCTGCGTCCTTGCCGGATGCTACGGCGCGTACGCCCTGGTCAGGGCTCCGCTGCCGTTCCTCCTCGCGGCGGCCGTGTTCGGCGCCTGCATGGGCGTCGCCCTGCCGCTCCTGCAGTCGACCCTCTTCATCCTGGCCGAACCGGCGCACAGGGGCCTGAACGCCAACCTGATGCTCTCCACCATGGACGCTGGCTATTTCCTGGGCCCGTACCTCGGCGGCATGATCCTGGCCGCCGACCTGCCCCACGCCTGGCTCTTCCGGCTCTCCGCGGCCATGGCCCTCGGCGCCGGCCTGCTCGTGCACCGCAGCACGGCCCAGGACCCGCCGACCCATTCCTGAACCTTCCGCCAAGGAACAAACCCGATGCACCCCACCAGAACCCGACAGGAATGCCTTGACTGGCTCCGCGCCAACCCCGGAACCATCAAACCCGGCCAGAACGTGAAGATCGCCCCGTTCAGGCCCGAGGACGCCGAGGGCGTGGCCCGGCTGTATTTCGCCGTTTACGGGGAGAACTTCCCCCTGGACTATGTCTACGACCCGGCCAGCATCGCGGCCGCGAACGCGGGGCCGGACCTGTACCAGTACGTGGCGCGCACTCCGTCCGGAGACGTGGTCGGAGTTTCGGCCCTGTTCCGGGCCGCCCCTTTCGAGGGCATCATGGAATCGGGGGGGCTCATGGTCCTGCCCGGGTACCGCAGCGGGTTCCTGGCCGTGAACCTGACCGCGGCGACGATCGACTCCCTGCCGCAGGAACTCGGCCTGAATGCCGTGTTCGGACAGTGCGTATGCGACCTGCTGAGCACGCAGAAGATGGTGCGTAAATTCGCCTACAGCTACTACGCCATGGAACTGGAAGCCATGCCGCCCAGGCCCGAGGAGAGCATCGACGGGGTCGGCGGCCGGATTTCGCTCCTCGACGCCCTGCGCGTCTTTCGCGACCGACCCCACACCGTCCACCTGCCCGAGTGCTACGCCAAGTTCATCCGGGACATCTACGACGCGGCAGGACTGGAACGCAGCCCGGGCGCACCCCGGCCGGCCAGCGGACCGTCCCGCTGCACCGCGACCGCCATGGATGCGGCGTCCCTGGCCAAGCTCCTGGTCCACGAACCGGGAACGGACATGCAGGCAGCCATCGACGCCTTCGAAACCCGTCACCCGGGCCGCCACGTGTACCACCTGCAATTGCCGCTGGCCCATCCGGCCCTGCCGGAAGCCGTGGAAACGGCCCGCGCACGCGGCTATTTTTACGCGGGCGTGCTCCCGCTCTGGACCGGCACCGACGTGCTCCTGCTGCAGAAGCTCCCGATCGAGCCGGACTTCTCCCTGCCCAGGCTGCTTGGCGACGAAGCCAAGAAACTGCTCGCCTTCATCCGGGCCGACCGGGAGTCCCTGCCGACCTGAAAACCGGGCCGGGGAGACCCGGCCCGCAGCCTACCTGTTCAGGCGCTTCTCGAAATCTTCGAGGGTCTTCAGTTCGCACGCCTCTTTCTCGCTGATGCTGACCTTGAACCGGTCCGCGATGGCCAGCAGGATGGCCGGGTAATCGACGGAATCGACGCCCTGCCTGGCCAGAGGCAGGCTGGGGTCGAGCCCGTCGACGACATCCGGCTCAACGCCGGCGTCCAGGAAAAGATCGAGCAACTCTTCGCGGGTGACAGTCATGGTCATCTCCTTGGTGTAACTGGTGACAGCGGCCTCATCGCCGCAATTTGTGACGCTGGATCTTGCCGGTGGCCGTGCGCGGGAGGGTCGGCAGAAACTCGACCATGGCCGGGACCATGTGCTTGGGGAGACGCTCGCGGACGTGGCGCCGCAAGGCCTGGGCCAGCCTGCCGTCGGCTTCGACCCCGGCCGGAGGCACCACAAAGGCCGCCGGGTAGTCCAGACCGTGCAGCGTGCAGCGGGCGACGCCGCACTCGGCCACGGCCGGGTGCGTCTGCAGGCAGTCCTCGACCAGGATCGGCGAAACCCACAGCCCGCCCGACTTGATCATGTCGTCGGCCCGGCCCTGGTACCGGTAGAACCCGTCCTCCTCCACGCACAAGTCGCCGGTTTCGAGCCAGCCCCCCGGCAGCATGGCCTTGGCCGTGGACTCGGGCCGGTTCCAGTAGCCCCGGGCCAGGCCCTGACCGCGCACGCGCAGGCGTCCGGGCGTGCCCGTAGGGACATCGTCGCCGCGCTCGTCCACAAGACGGACCGCATAGCCGGGCACGACGCGGCCCAGGGTTCCGGCGCTCGCCGATCCCGGCAGGTTGGACAGGAAGACGAAGCCCGATTCGGTTGTGCCCAGCCCGTCGAGGACGTCCACCCCGAGCCAGTCCCGCACTTCCGCGAACGCGGGGGCGGGCAGCGCCTCCCCCGCCGAATAGCACAGACGCAGGGACGACATGTCTTCCCCGCCCGAACGCGCGCGCAGCAGGGACTGATAGACCGTGGGGACGGAGAAGAAGACGCTGACCCGGTGCCTGGCCACAAGCCCCGTGATCTCGTCCGGATCGGGCGGCCCAGGATGCAGGACCAGGGTCGCGCCCACCCCCAGGGCCAGTCCGATTTGGACGCCCAGTCCGTAGGCGAAGGGCATTTTGCTGGAGGACAGGAAAATGTCGTCTGCCGCGTCGCCCAGCACGGCCGGTGCGAAGGTGCGCAGCGGCACGGCCAGGTCGCCTGCGGCATGCGGCACGCCCTTGGGCCTGCCCGTCGAGCCGGACGTGTAGAGCATGAAGCCGGAGCTGTCCCCGCCGGCGGCGGTCCGCAACGGAGCGGAAGATGCATCCGTCCGGCCGGCGGGTTCGCCCGGATCGGTTTCCAGGACCGGCCCCGGCCAGGACGTGTCGTGGTCCCGCCCGCCGCAGAGCACGAGCAGACGGGGCCCTGCATCGTGCAGGATGAAGTCCCGGTCGGCCAGGCTGACGCGCTCGTTGATGGGCACGGCCACGGCCCCGACGGCCAGGGACGCCAGAAACCACGTCACCAGGGCGGGGCTGTCCGGCAGCAGCAGGGCCACCCTGTCGCCCGGGGCCACGTCCCTGCGCAGCAGTTCGCCGGCCAGGACGCGGATGTCCCGCACCAGCCGGTCGTAGCTCACCATTCGCCCTTCGAAGATCAGCGCGGCCTTGGACGGGTGGCGTGCCGCGTGGCCTTCGAGAATGGACAAGACACTGTTCGAATCCATGAATCCCCCTGACGTTTTCCCTGACAGGATACTGAGCGCCTCGCCCGGGCAACTTCGTTCGGAACGGACTTCTCCGCCGGGCTTCCGGCCCCGCCCATGGCGAAGCGCCGGAATCTTCCGTCGGTGAGGCGGTGCGGCGCATTGCCTCGTACATATTTTCCGAGGTCCGCACAATGACGGCAGCCTGCGGCGGGGTCCCTGCACGGCCTCCGCGCACGGTGCGGGCAGCGCCTTGTGTTGACAGAAAGCGTTTTTTTTTCGCAGAGTTTTTCAGTTTTTCCATCAAGGAGCGTCCATGCCACACGGACCCTACGACATCGGCCCCGCCCGCCCGCGCCTGGACGCCTTGTCCAAGGCCTGCGGAGCCGAGCGTTTCAGCACGGATCACTACCCGCCAGGCATGCTCTGGGCCGGGGTCCGGCGCGCCGGCGTCCCCCACGGCCTGATCCGCGAGATCGACACGGCCCGGGCCGCGAGCCTTCCGGGAGTGCGCCGGGTGCTGACCCGGGCCGACGTTCCGGGCGCCAACCGCCAGGGCATCGTGCACAAGGACATGCCCGTGCTGTGCGGCAGCAGGGTCCGCCACGCCGGGGACCCGGTGGCGCTGGTGGTGGCGGACAGCCGCGACGTGCTGCGCAGGGCCCTCGAACTCGTCCGCGTGAGCATCGACCCTCTGCCCGCCGTCTGCGACGTGGACACCGCCCTGGCCGAAAACGCCCCCCTGCTCCATCCCGAACATGGCTCCAACCTGTTGCTGGCCGCCGAAATCCTCAAGGGCGACGCCGAAGCCTCCTTGAAAAAATGTGACGTGATCCTTGAGGAAACCTTTTTCACCCCCTCCCAGGCCCACGCCTTTCTGGAAACGGAAAACGGCCTGGCCCGCATGGACGAGGACGGCGTCCTCCACATGACGGTTTCCACCCAGGCGCCGTTTCGGGACCGCTTCGAGATCGGCCACGCCCTGGGCCTTGCGCCATGGAAGATCCGCATCGAGAGCCCCTTTCTGGGCGGAGGGTTCGGAGGCAAGGACGGCAGCACGGTGCAGTGCCTGCTGGGCCTGGCCGCCATGCGCCTGCCGGGGCGCTGGATCAAGATGTGGTGGGACCGCGAGGAGAGCTTCCTGGCCGGGTACAAGCGCCACGCCGCGCGCATGGAGTACACACTGGGGGCCATGGCAGACGGCACCCTCGAAGCCCTGCGCTGCCGGCTGTGGTACGACAGCGGCGCCTACGCCCACCTGGGCGGCGAGATCATGGAGTTGGGCATGGAGCACGCCGCCGGGCCGTACCGGATCGGCAGCATGGATTGCAGGGGCTGGTGCGTGTACACCAACAATCCCGTGGCCGGAGCCTTCCGGGGCTTCGGCGTGGCCCAGGTCAGCTTCGCCTTCGAGGGCATGATGGACCGCCTGGCAGACCGCCTCGGCCGGGACCGTCTGGACCTGCGCCGCCAGAACGCCCTGCGCCGGGGGGACCGCAACTGCTCCGGCGTGACCCTGACCTCCTCCACGGGGCTGGACGAATGCCTGCGCCGCCTGCGCGAAGACGAGCTCTGGACCTCCAGGCAGGCCTGGAAAAAGGCCGCCCCCCGCTTCACGCGCCGGGGCGTGGGCGTCGCCGCCGTGTTCAACGGCATGGGCTACGGCCGGGGGCTGGCCGACAACGCCATCGCCAAGATCGAACTCACGCCCGAAGGACATTTCACCATCTACAGCGGCGTGAGCGACATGGGGCAGGGCAACGCCTCCACCTACGCCCAGATCGCGGGGGAGACCCTCTGCCAGGACGCCGGCCGCCTGCGCGTCGTCCAGCCGGACACGGAGCTGGCCCACCCGTCGGGATCGGCCTCGGCCGGGCGCACGACCTACACCTTCGGCAAGGCCCTGATCCAGGCCTGCGAACTCATGGCCTCCAAGCTGATCCGCCGCGCCGCGCTGGCGCTGATGATCGACGAGCCCGGCGGCTTCGCCCTGGTGCCCGGCGCGGTCCGGCACCTGCCCACGGGCCGGGAGCTGCCCCTGTCCGCCCTGGGCGCCATGCTCACGCGCGACGACCGCATCTGCGTGGCCGAATACCTCATGCCCGTGTCCCGCGAGGTGCCGGACACGGGCAAGGACTTCGCCCTGGGCTTTCCGCATCTGATCTTCCCCTACGCGGCCCACCTCGTGCGGATCGAGATCGACGAGCTGACGGGCGCGGTCCGGGTCTGCGACTACCTTGCCGCCACGGACGGCGGACGCGTCCTCAACCCGCAGAATTTCCACCAGCAGATCGAGGGCGGCGTCGCCCAGGGGCTGGGCTTCGCGCTGATGGAGGACTTCGCGACCTCAAACGGCCAAGTCGCCACCCGGGACCTGTCCACGTATCTCATCCCCACCTGCATGGACCTGCCGGACACGCGCTCCCTGGCCGTGGAAACCCTGGAGCACAGTGGCCCCTTCGGCATGAAGGGCGTCGGCGAAGTGGGTCTGAACGGGCCCCTCCCGGCCGTGGCCTCGGCCCTGTCCGACGCCCTGGGGGGATACGCGGTCCGGGCCCCCATAACGCCGGAAACGGTGCTGCACCTTCTTTCAGCCGGAGCACGGGCATGATCATCCATTTCAGCGTCAACGGCCGGGACGTGGAACGCGACGTGCGGGGGGACGAGCGGGCCGTGGACATCATCCGCGAAGACCTCGGCCTGACCGGAACCAAGGAAGGCTGCGGCACCGGCGAATGCGGGGCCTGCGCGGTCCTGATGAACGGCCGGGCCCGGCTGTCCTGCCTGACCCTCGCCGCCCAGCTCGACGGCGCGGTCCTGACCACCATCGAGGGTCTGGGGACTCCGGACCGTCCGCACCCGCTGCAGCGTGCCTTCGCCGAGCACGGGGCCGTGCAGTGCGGATTCTGCACTCCGGGCATGGTCGTGGCGGCGGCGGATCTGCTGGCCCGCAACCCCGCCCCGTCAAGGGACGACATCCGCGAGGGGCTGTCCGGGAACCTGTGCCGCTGCACGGGCTACTCGCGCATCCTCGACGCCGTGGAAAAGGCCGGACGATGAGGAGCGTGCACCTGCCTTCCTCCCTTGACGCGCTGTGGCCCCTCCTGGATGACCCGCAGGCGCGGGTCATGGCCGGGGGCACGGACCTCCTTGTCGGGCTCCGCGCAGGCCTGCCGGCCGGCCCCATCTGCTGCCTGGAGCGCATCCCGGCCCTGCGCGGCGTGTCAGTGTCCGGTCGTATCGTACGCATCGGCGCGGCCGCGACCCTGACGGAACTGCTCGAATCCGAAGACATCGCCGCCGGGCTGCCCCTGCTGCGCGCGTCCGTCCGCCGGCTCGGCTCCCCCCTGGTGCGCAACCAGGCCACCCTGGGCGGCAACGTCTGCACCGCCTCCCCGGCCGGCGACACGCTGCCCGCCCTGTACGCCCTGGGGGCGACCCTCGAACTCGCCTCCCGGTCCTCGACCCGCGCCGTCCCCGTGGAAGATTTCATCACCGGACCGGGGCGGACGGTCCTGCGGCCCGGCGAGATCCTCGCCGCCGTGTGCGTCCCGCTGCCTGAGTCCGGAGCCATCCAGCACTTCGAGAAGATAGGCCGGAGACGGGCCCTGGCCATCAGCGTGGCCAGCCTGGCGGCCTGCCTCGAGCTGGACGGCGGGCGCATCCGCCGCATCAGCCTGGCCCTGGGCAGCGTCGCGCCCACGGTGCTGCGCTGCCGCGAAGCCGAGGCGTGGCTGACCGGACGCGAACTGACCGCGGACAACCTGACGCAAGCGGCCGAACTGGTGCGCGCCGCGGTGCGCCCCGTCAGCGACGTCCGCGCCACGGCCGACTACCGGCGGCAGGCGTCCGCCAACCTGCTCCTGCGCCTCGAGGCCCACCGGCCATGAGAGCGGCCTTCCTGACGGTCATCCTCGTCGTCCTCTGCGGGGCGGCGCAGGCCGGGACGCAGCGCCTGGTCCTGCACTGGCTGCCCCAGGCCCAGTTCGCCGGCGTCCTCATGGCCGAGGAGAAAGGCTTCTACGCCCGCCGCGGAGTCGACCTGTCCATTGTCCCCGGCGGCCCGGACGTCAACGTCTCCCGGCACCTGGCCGAAGGCCGGGCCGAATTCGCGACCATGTTCCTGTCCACGGCCCTCGAACGCCGCGCCTCCGGCATGGATCTGGTCCACATCGGCCAGATCGTGCACCAGTCGGCCCTGATGCTCGTGGCCCGCAAAGACTCGGGCATACGCGCCCTGAACGACCTGCAGGGGCGGCGCGTGGGCATGTGGGGCCCGGATTTCCAGATCCAGCCCCGCGCCCTGTTCAAGCGCCTCGGCATCGAGGTGGAGGTCGTGGAGCAGGCGCCGTCCATGGACCTCTTCATGCGCGGCGGCCTCGATGCCGTGTCGGCCATGTGGTACAACGAATACCACACCCTCATGTCCTACGGCCTGGACGAAAAGGACATGACCGCCTTCTTTTTCCGCGACCTGGACCTCAACTTCCCGGAGGACGGGCTCTACTGCCTGCGCGCAACCTACGAGCGCGACCCGGCTGCGGCGCGGGCCGTGGCCCAGGCCACCCTGGAAGGGTGGGCCTACGTCTTCGCCCATCCCGAAGAGGCCCTGGATCTGGTCATCCGGCGCATGAAGGAGCACAAGGTCAGGGCCAACCGGGCCCACCAGCGCTGGATGCTGGCCCGCATGCAGGACATCATCCTGGCCGGGGGCGCCCCGCGCCTGAACCTGGACCGCCCCGACTTCGAGGCCGCGACAGCCGCCCTCGTGGAACAGGGGTTCATCTCCGACCCGCCCGGTTACGCGGATTTCGTCATGGAGCCCGGGCCATGAGACGCATGGCCATCGCCACCCGCCTGTCGCTGCTGATCCTGGCCTGCGTCACGGCCATCGTCGTCCTCGTGGCGGGTTACGCCTTCGAGTCCTCCAGACGGACCATGGTCGACATGGCCCGCGAAAACGGGGCGCTGCTGGCCCAGTCCACGGCCGGCCGCATCAGCGCCCAGCTCCAGGCCACGGCCAAGGTCACGGAAACCGTCGCCGCCACCCTGGAGGACGCAGACATGCGGGAAAGCGACCTGCGCGACCTGACCCGCCGCATCCTCTTCAGCAATCCCGGCATCTTCGGCTCGGCCATCGCCTTCGAGCCCCACGCCTTTCAAGCCGGCCGCCGGTTCTTCGCCCCCTTCTCCTTCAGGCAGGACAGCCACGTCACCTCCACCACCCTCGGCGGAGCGGACTACAACTACTTCGCCATGGACTGGTACCAGCTGGCCAAGGAGCTCAACCAGCCCATCTGGACCGAGCCCTACTTCGACGAGGGCGGTGGCAGGGCCCTCATGGTCACCTACTCCGCCCCCTTCGCGCGGGTGACGCCCCGGGGTCTGCAGCTCACGGGCGTCGTCACGGCCGACGTCAACCTCGATTGGCTGCAACGCATGATCGCCTCCATCCGGGTCTCGGACAACGGACACGTCTTTCTGCTCTCGCGCTACGGGGCCTACATCGCCCACCCCGACGCGGGCCTGATCATGAACGAGACGATCTTCACCCATGCCGAGGAGCTGCACCACCCGTCCCTGAGGGATCTCGGCACGGAAATGGTTTCCGGCAGGTCCGGATTCATTGAATTTGCCGACTTCCCCGGAGTGGGCGCCGCCTACGTCTCCTTCCGGCCGTTGCCTGACGAGCACTGGTCCCTCGGCGTGGTGCTGCCCAAGGACGAACTGCTGGCCGGCGTGAACCGGCTGACCCGCGTCATGGCCGGCATCGGTCTGGCCGGGTTCGCGGTCCTGGCCGGGGTGGTCCTGCTGGTCTCGGGCTCCATCACCCGCCCCTTGCGCATCCTGACCAGCGCGGCGGCCGGCATCGCCGGGGGCGATCTCGAACAGCCCATGCCGTTCATCGCCCCGGGCGACGAGGTGGGCGATCTGGCCGCCTCCTTCGAGCGCATGCGGGAGTCCCTCAAGAAGCACATCGCCAACCTGACCGAGACCACCGCCGCCAAGGAGCGCATCGAGTCCGAGCTGCGCATCGCCCACGACATCCAGATGGGCATCCTGCCCAAGACCTTTCCGCCCTTCCCCGACAGGACCGAACTGGACGTCTTCGCCTCCATCCTGCCCGCGCGGGAAGTGGGCGGAGACCTCTACGACTTCTTCTTCGTCGACGAGCACCGCTTCTGCTTCCTGGTGGGCGACGTTTCGGGCAAGGGCGTGCCCGCAGCCTTCTTCATGGCCGTGACCAAGACCCTGATCAAGGCCGTGGCCGAGCGCGAGCCCGATCCGGGCCGCATCCTGGCCAGAGTCAACGACGAGCTGGCTGCGGACAACGACTCGTGCATGTTCGTGACCCTCTTCCTGGCCATCCTGGACACTCGCACGGGCAGGCTCGGATACGGCAACGCCGGGCATCCATCCCCGCTGCTGCTGCGCGCCGGACTCCCCCCGGAGCGGATCGCCGGCATGGAGGAGCCCATGGCCGGGGCCATGCCGGACATCGACTACAGCACCGGCACCCTCGACCTTCTCCCCGGCGACGCGCTCTTCCTCTCCACCGACGGGGTGAGCGAAGCCATGAACCCGGACCTCGAACTGTACTCCGACGACCGCCTCCTGGAAACCGTGGCCGGACAGGCCCGCGCCGGAGCGCGCGACCTGGTCCTGGCCGTGTCCGCGTCGGTCACCGCCTGGGCCGGCGACGCGGAGCAGTCGGACGACATCACCATGCTCGCCGTGCGCTATCTCGGCCCCGGCCCAGGGCGACCTTCACCATCATGAGGAGACTACCATGGACATCCAGACCCGGACCGTCGGGACAAAAGCGCTGCTCACCTGCACCGGCCGCATGGACGCCGTTTCCGCCCCCCGTTTCGAGTCCGCCTGCGCGGAACTGCTCGGACAGGGGTGCACGACGCACGTCGCGGACCTGACCGGACTCGAGTACATCAGCTCCGCCGGACTCCGCAGCATCCTGGCCGCCGGCAAGCGCCTCAAAGCCGCCGGCGGCAGCCTCTCCTTCTGCGGCCTGTCCGGCATGGTGGACGAGGTCTTCAGGGTTTCGGGATTCCTGAAGCTGTTCACGATCCACCCGTCCGCGGACGCGGCCCTGGAGGGGTGATGGAAACGACAGGGGGCGTCAGCCTGCGCATCCCGGCCACCCTCGAAAGCCTCGCCCTGGTCCAGGACTTTGTCGGCAGCCGGGGCGCTCGCCTGGGCCTCGACGCCGAACTGGCGGCCAGGCTCGAACTGGTGGTCGAGGAACTGGTGGTCAACGTCGGCAACTACGCCTACCCCCAAGGCGGAGGCGACATGGAGGTGGACTGCCTGCTCACCCCGGATTCGGCCCGCTTCTGCCTGATCCTGCGCGACTGGGGCGTGGCCTTCGACCCCCTCGGCCGCGAGGCTCCGGACCTGGATGCGGGGCTCGACGAACGGGAGCCGGGCGGCCTGGGCATCTTTCTGGTCCGGGAACTGGCCGACGAATGCACCTACCGCCGCCACGGCGACATGAACGAATTCAGGGCCTGCTTCGCCCTGGCAAAGGATGGGCGCAGATGACAAGCGAACGGACCATCACCCTGAAGCTGCACGCGGACCCGGTCTGGATTCCCATGGTCCAGGGCGTGGCCGAACAGTGCGGCGCGGCTTTCGGCCTCGACCGCGGCAAGGCCCTGCGCCTGACCATGGCGGTGGAGGAACTGCTGGCCTACCTCGCCGAACTGGCCCCCAAGGCGCCCCTCGAACTGCGTCTCGAACCCGGCGCGAGCCACGTCGACACGCGCTTTTCCTTCACGGCCCGCGACGCCGACCTCTGGGCCATGAACATCACCGCGTGCGGGGACGCCTGCGCCGAGGACAACCTGCAGGCCATGGGCCTGCTCCTGGCCGCACGCATGAGCGACGGCTTCGAGGCGCACCGCGACGGCGCGAACGTGACCCTGTGCCTGCGCATGGACCGCGCCTATCCGGGCATCGAAAGCCGGGAGGCGGAACGCTTCGCTCCCCGCGGCGAGGTGACGTTCGTACCGGCCGACGAGCCGAGTCTGGTCAAGGAGGCCTGCGCCCTGACGGCGGCGCTCTACCCCCAGCGACTCGTGCCTCCGGCCTTCAGGACCCCGGGCAAGGTGGTCGACCGGATCCGGGGCGGCGAGCTGTGCGGCGTCCTGGCCCTGGACCGGGGGGGCACGGTCTGCGGCCTGATGACCTGGGAACCGCTGTCCGCCACCAGCGTCTCCTTCTGCGGACCGTACGTCTTCACCCGGGAAAGGGCCGCCACCGCGCGCGGCCTGACGGAACGTCTCGTCGGCGCCGTGGCCCGGACCCCCGTTGCGGTCATCCTGAGCCAGCTGCCCACGGAAGACCTGCCCGAGGGGGAAGTCGAACTGCTGGGGACCCTGCCCCTGGCCCAGGCCGACGGCACGCCGGACCCCCTTCCGGTCTGGTATCGGGACATGCGCGAGGACAACGGCCAGGCGGTATGGACCCACCCGGCCCTCGAAGGCTTCCTGCGGGAGGCGTACGACCGGCTTTTCCTCGTGCGCGACATCCATCCCACCTCCCGGCAGGGAGAACAGGTGGCCGGGCGCTCGGTCTTCGCCACGTCCATCCGACCCGAAGCCAGCCAGGCGGTGATCATCCCCATGCTCGACGGCGAGGATGCCTCTGCCACCGTGCGCGGGCACGTCCAGCTGCTCCAGTCCGAAGGGTACCGCAACATCCTGGCCCATCTGGATCTGGCCTTCGGATGGCAGGCGGCCCTGGCCCCGGCCTTTCTGGAAAACGGTTTCGAGCCTCGCGTCCTGCTCCCCCACGCGGGACAGGCGGACATGGTGGTGCTGCAGCATGCTGGATCTTGAACGACTGGTGCCGGCCCACGTCCGGCGCTTCGAGGTCTACACGCCGAGCAGGCCGGATCAGGAGCTGATGCGGCTTTTCCGCGTCGACCACCTGCACCGGCTCAACAACAACGAGAACCCCCTCGGCCCCC
>Ga0209066_10001280_pt1 | contig 33850 bp, 34 predicted proteins | sample All_14_2_FD_187198 | JGI IMG/M metagenome (GOLD analysis project Ga0209066, IMG submission 187198) | Freshwater microbial communities in response to fracking from Pennsylvania, USA - Allegheny Zone_MetaG_DW_15 (SPAdes) (version 2) ... | reverse complement strand
GGCATGAGCATCCTCGATTTCGCCGACGAAGAAGCGCTCGGGCGCGTCCAATCGGTCGACACGGCCACGGTTATCGTTCGCGTCGACGACGTCGAGGCGCTGCGCGCGCTCCAAGTCAATCGGCTGGTCGCTCTCCAGAGCAGCCTCGCCGGCCACAAGCTGATCGGCGTCATCCACAAGATCACCCGCACTGCGATCGAGGAGGCGAAGGTGGCCGAGGTGGAACGCGGCGAGGAAGCTCATCCGGAGGTCAATCTGGTCCGGATCACGCTGATCGGCACCTTGCTCGACCGGGACGGGACCCGCGCGAACATATTCCGTCGCACCCTCGAAACCGTGCCGGAGATCGACGCCTGCTGCTTCGCTCTCGAAGGCGAGCGGCTGACCCGTTTCATGGGCGTGATATCGGAAGTGACCGGGGGCGCCCAGCGTCTTTCGCTCGGCGCCTATACGCTCGATCCCAACGCCGAAGCCTATGTCAACGGCAACAAGCTCTTCCAGCGCCATGCGCTCGTCGTCGGCAGCACGGGTTCCGGCAAGTCCTGGACGACCGCCCGGCTGCTCGAACAGGTCGCCGAGCTGGAGAGCGCCAACGCGATCGTTTTCGATATGCACGGCGAATATGCGTCGATGGCGGGCGACGGTTTCGTACATCTCCGCGTCGCGGGGCCGGGCGACATCGATGCGGGTAAGGGTCTCGCCGACGGTGTGCTTCATCTGCCCTACTGGCTGATGAGCTACGAGGCGCTGGTCTCAATGTTCGTGGATCGCAGCGATCAGAACGCACCCAATCAGGCGATGGTCATGTCCCGCGCCATCGTCGAGGCCAAAACCGGTTTTCTGAAGGCTGGCGGGCATACCGACGTTCTCGCCAATTTCACGATCGACAGGCCGAGCCCGCCTTGCGCCAGCCCTCCCTTGTCGCGGCGTCCTTCACCGTGGCGACGTGGAGCAGCGCCCCGGCGAGTATGTCAGCGTCGAGCGTATCGGCACCCGTCGCCGCCACCAGTTCGCCAAGCTGACGCACACGGCGTTCCTTGAGCGCCTTGGCCTTGTCGGCAAGGGCTTTGAGTTCCGAATCGAAGTCGCGCGGTTTACGCATCGCAAAGTCTCCATTGAGTGACGATGCCATGATGATAAGATGAGTTTCGATCCCGCGCAGTATAGTCGCCGGGATGCGCTGGGATGGCCTAGTCCCGTCCGAGAAATTTTCGAGAAGGGCGCGCTTATACGTCGTTCCGACGTGCGCTTGAGCATAGTAAATGGACGATCGCTATGGCGATCTACCATTTCTCCGTTCAGGTCATCGGGCGCGCCAGCGGGCGCTCCGCCGTCGCGGCGGCGGCCTATCGCGCGGGCGAGCGGCTGCACGACGAGCGCCTTGACCGCGACCACGATTTCCGCGCCCGCGCTGGCGTCGAGCATAGCGAAATCATGCTGCCCGAAGGCGCGCCCGAACGCCTTTCCGACCGCGCAACCCTCTGGAACGAGGTCGAGGCGACCGAGAAGCGCAAGGACGCGCAGCTAGCGCGCGAAGTCGAGTTCGCCATTCCGCGCGAGATGAGCAAGGCCGAGGGCATCGAACTGGCGCGGGACTTCGTGCAGGCCGAGTTCGTGGATCGCGGCATGATCGCCGAGCTCAACGTGCATCGGGACATGGACGCCAGCGGCATGGAGAAACCCCATGCCCATGTGATGCTGACCATGCGCGAGGTTGGGCCGGACGGGTTTGGCCAAAAGGTCCGCGCATGGAACGACCATGAGAATGTCGAGCAATGGCGCGAGCGCTGGGCCGATCATGTCAATCAGCGGCTTGCCGAACTCGACATAGACGCCCGCATCGACCACCGCAGCCTTGCCGCGCAGGGCATCGACCTTGAACCGCAAAGCAAGATCGGCGGCCCGGCAAAAGCGCCATGCTGGGCGTGGCGCGCGATGTGTGGGAAAGCGCTGGTCTCAATGTGCGCGGCGCGGCGCTGGCTGGCATCGCCGCCGAAGGGCTGGAAAATGGTTCCGGCATTGCGTCCCGCACCATCGCCAGCATGGAGCATGGCTGGGCCAACGGGCGCGACTTGTTGACCGCCCGCGACGTGCTGGTGATCGATGAGGCGGGCATGGTCGGCACGCGACAGATGGAGCGCGTCCTGTCCCATGCCGCCGAGGCTGGCGCGAAGGTCGTGCTGGTGGGCGATCCCCAGCAGTTGCAGTCGATCGAGGCGGGCGCGGCGTTCCGCGCGCTGCATGAGCGGCATGGCGGCGTCGAGATCACGCAGGTTCGTCGCCAGCATGAGGGCTGGCAGCAGGACGCGACCCGGCACCTTGCCACCGGCAGGACCGGCGAAGCCATCGCCGCCTATGCCGACAAGTCCATGGTACATCAGGCCGAGACGCGCGAGGATGCACGGCGCGATCTTGTCGAGCGCTGGGACCGCGAACGGCAGGCCAGCCCCGACGCCAGCCGGATCATCCTCACCCATACCAATGCCGAGGTGCGCGACCTCAACGAGGCGGCCCGCGAGGCGATGCGCGTGGGCAACGAGCTGGGCGACGATGTGTTGGTGAAGACCGAACGTGGCGACCGTGCATTCGCATCCGGCGACCGCATCATGTTCCTGCGCAACGAGCGCGGCATGGAGGTGAAGAACGGCACGCTCGGCACGGTCGAGAAGGTGAGCGACGGCCATATGGCTGTCCGCACCGATGACGGGCGCTCCGTCGCGTTCGACGTGAAGGACTATCGCGACCTCGATCATGGTTATGCCGCCACGATCCACAAGGCGCAGGGCATGACCGTGGACAGGGCACATGTGCTGGCGACGCCGGGGATGGATCGCCATGGGGCCTATGTCGCCCTGTCGCGCCACCGGGACGGTGTGCAGCTTCATTATGGCAAGGATGATTTTCGCGATCAGTCCCGGCTTGTCCGCACGCTCTCCCGCGAGCGCGGCAAGGACATGGCGACGGACTATGCCAAGGCGGACCCGGCACGCGAGTTCGCCGAGCGGCGGGGCATCACGTTCGGCGAGCGCGTCGCGGAGATCATCAAGCCAGTGGTCGAGAAGGCGCGCGGGATCTTCGATGGCTTGCGCCTTGCGCTGCCCGGTCAGGATCGCGCGCCATCGGCACCGTCCGAACCCCGGCGCGGCATGTTCGATGGTCTCGACCTTGGCCGGTTCGTGTCCACGCCGGAAAATGATCCCGCCCGCCAGCAGCAGCGCGACCATGACCCGCAGCCCATGCGCGCGGGCGGCGTGCGCGGGGCGGTGGAGCGCTACGCCAAGGCGCTCGACGCGATCCAGCAGACCCGCGCGCAAGGGCTGGACGCCATGCCGCATCAGCGTGAAGCGCTCGACCGGGCTAGGGACGCCCTGAGCGCGATCCGGCCCGAAGGCGCGTCCGACCTCGACAGCGCGTTCAAGGGTAGCCCGGAGCTTGTCCGCGAGGCCGCAGAGGGGCGCGGCCAGGCCGCGATGCGCGCCATGCAACTGGAGACGCAAATCCGCATGGACCCGTTCCAGCGCGCGGATCGGTTCGTGGAGGGATGGCAACAATTGCAGCGTCATCATGACGAGCTTTTGCGCGACGGCAATTTCCGGGGCGCGAAAACCGCAGCCCAGCAGATGGCCGACATGGCGAAAAGCCTTGAGCGCGACGCCCAGCTTGAATCCGTGCTGGGCCTGCGCAGCCGCGAGCTTGGGCTGGAGATCGGCCAGCAGATGGGGCGCGGCCTCTCCCACGACCTCGCATCCTCCATCCCCTTCGATCATGGCCGCGACATGAGCCGCGGCATGGAACGCTGACCCCAAGGAGAAAACGATATGGACGACGAACAGAGCCTCTTGAATGAACCCGGGCCGAAACCCCGGCCCGATGCCGCCGCGCAGGCGTTCGCGCAGCTTGAGGCGCGCGTGGGCGGCATGGAGCAGCGGCTGGACGGGCGCTTGTCGATGCTGACCCGCGCGGTGGAGCATATCACCGTCGAGAAGCAGAGCCTTGAGATACCCGATTACAGCCCCACGCTCGCCAAGCAGGGCGGCCATCTCGCCACGATGGCGGGGCAGATGAAAAGACTGGCCGACGCCCCCGCCATGCAGTTGACGCCGGAGAGCATGGCGGAGCGGATACTGGCATCGTCGGAGGCGGCGCGCGAGCCGGACAAGGCGACCATCAAGCAAGCGCGGGAATTACACCGCCAATCCCATGCGGACCTGATGCACGCAATCGGCGCGTTCCGCACGAAGCAGGAACAGCGCTGGCATTTGCTATGCACCGGCATGGGCACGGCGCTGGCCGTCTCGCTCCTGTGGCTGCTCTATCCCGGATGGGCGGCGAGCATCGGCCCGCAAAGCTGGAACTGGCCCGAACGGGTTGCGCGCCGCGTGTTGGGCGAACTCACGCTATGGGATGCTGGCATCCGCCTCATGCGCGCCGGGAACCCCGATAGCTGGCAGGCCATCGTCAGCGCCGCCGATATGGCGCGCGAGAACCGCGACGCCATCGCCGCGTGCGAGAGGGCGGCAGAAAAGGCCAAGGAGCCGGTGCGTTGCACGATCAGGATACCCATGTCGAGCTGACGCATATCGAGAAGCGGATCGAGAACTGGATCAGGTTCGGCCGAGAGGTCCACGAACAGGTGTTGGACCGCCGCCGCCGTGTCTTCTCCTATCGCGCTGGCAGCATTTTCGCCTTCGTCCGCTGGGCCGCCAACGACTTCGGCACCATCATCTCGCGCATCGACATCGTGCGCGCAGTTGAGCCGGGAGAAGCATACCAGACGCTGCCATTCGTGCGCCCTGGCGGCGACATCCTCCTGAAGATCGAAGGCTGGCCCAAGGTCGAACAGGTGATCCGCCATATAGACGCGGTGGAGGCTGCCGGCATCGACGCTTGCGAGGTCGCACCCGACCACTGGCGTCATGTCGGCAACCAGATCGGCGCCGGTCATACGCCACGCCCCTACACGGCGGATCGCCATCAGGCGTGGCTCAAGCGGCGGGAGATCGAGCAATGACCCGCTTCGGCTATGTCATGGTGACGTATTTCGCGACGATGGGCGTCGCCATCGCCGCGTTCATTCCGACGCCACTGCGCCTCGTCTGGAACGCCTCGGCCAGCGTGCCGATCGGTCTCTACGACCTCGATCCGCCACGCAACCTGGCTGTCGGCGATCTGGTCGCCGTCATGCCGGACAAGCCGCTCGCCGATTTCATGGTGGAGCGCGGTTATATCGGTCGCGACGTGCCGCTGATGAAGCGCGTCATGGGGCTTCCCGGTCAACGGGTCTGCCGCACCGGCAACGCCGTGACCGTCGATGCCGTGCCGCTGGGCGACGCACTCGACCGCGACCGGCACGGCCGCGAACTGCCCGTCTGGCAGGGCTGCCGGCGCATCGAGAACGGCGACATCTTCCTGATGAATCCGTCCGTGCCGGACAGCCTGGACGGTCGCTATTTCGGCCCGATCCCGGCGCGCACCGTCATCGGCAAGGCGACGCCGCTCTACACCGAAGAAGACGGCGACGGCCGCTTCGTCTGGCGCGCGGCGACACGCTGACCGCCGCTCTCTTTCCCCACCATCCCCCATTCAACGGAGGTTTCTATGCCGCAGATCGGCACATTCACGCGCGAGCAATCCGGCTTCACCGGCCGCATCCACACCTTCACCATTTACCGCGAAGTCACGGTCGTTCCGGCCGAGCCATCCGACGCCGAGAATGCGCCCGACTACCGCATCCACCACGGCAATGACGAAGGCCCGGAGATCGGAGCGGGCTGGAAACGCACCGGCGAGCGTGCGGGCGAATATATCGCGTTGCTGATCGACGATCCCGCTTTGCCGCAGCCGATCCGCGCCAACCTGTTCCGCGACGACGACGCCGGCAGCGCATGGTCGCTGCACTGGAGCCGCCCGCAAAAGCGCGATGGAAGGGACTGACGCCATGCGAACAGTCAGCCCGCGTGCCCGTGCGATCCTCTTTAAATCGGTCATCCCTTTGTTCGCGGGAAAGCCGTCTCATCCCTCCGTCCCGCTCGAACGCAGGTCGGCCGGCGCGCGCAGCGAAGGTCAAGGGCGGCCAGTGGCCGGCGCGTTGCGCGCACCCTTGACCGCAGCGAGCACGCTGGCAGGCTGGCGTCGCAGCAGAGATGGTGTGCAAGTCCGATACGCGGTCCTGATGGTCACGGTGCTGTTTGCTTCCACTTTGCCCGCCGCAGTCGCGGCTCAGCCCCAGCCCGCAGAGCGCGCCGCATCCTCCGATCCCTATGCCGCCCATATCGCGGAAGCCTCGCAGCGCTTCGGCGTCCCGGTGACATGGATCAGGGCGGTGCTGCGCGCCGAAAGCGCGGGCGATCCGCGCGCGATCTCTTCGGCTGGTGCAATGGGGCTGATGCAGATCATGCCCGCCACATGGGCGGAACTGCGCGTCCGGTATCGGCTCGGCGGCGACGTTTACGATCCGCGCGACAACATTCTTGCTGGCACGGCCTATCTGCGCGAGCTGCACGATCGCTACGGCAGTGTCACCGCCATGCTCGCCGCCTACAATGCCGGTCCCGGTCGCTATGAGGCGTCGCTTTCCGGTCGGCCATTGCCCGCTGAGACCCGCGCCTATGTCGCCGCTATCGCGCCGATCATCGACGGCGGCGCGATCGTTACGCCTGTCGCGGTCGCGTCGGCCGATCCGCCCGCATGGACGCGCGCACCCTTGTTCATCGCGCCGCCGGATCGCCATTCCGCTGCCAATCCCGTGCAGGCCGAGCGCACCGCGAACGATATGACCGCGACCGTCACCGTGCGCGATGTTTCCGCCATCGTGCCGCAGTCCGGTGGCCTCTTCGTCGCGCGGGCCAGGGCCGGACCGCAGCCATGAACATCGGGATCAGGGGCATCGCGCGGCACGTTTCGGTGTGCAGGGGATGGGGCTGGCGACAGTCTCATCCCTGGGCAGGAGGGGCAGAACGGAAAGGCAGGCGGGAGGGCAAGATTAAAGCGGACGGCACCCTATGGGTCCGATCCGTGGGCCAAGCCCTTGTCTGCACACTGTTTGGGACGGCACCATCGCCGGGTCTTCATGGTGCCGTGAGGTGCGGCAAACCCAGTATTTCCCGCGATTTTTGCGGCACTCTACGCCGCAACCGGCCGTTTCGGGTCGATCAGCCATGAGCGGCGGCGACGACAACCGCTTCCGGCCAAGGCCCGGCCGTGTGCGTTCTGACGCGCCGAAGGCCGGTCGCCAGGCCAAGAGCTTCCTCAGCAAGGTTCGCAAGATTGCGCGCCAGCAGCAGGCCGCTTCAGGTCGAAGCCGGTCGGCTAAGGGCGGCGCCAATCGTGCCGCCAAGGGCAAGAACACAATCGCCTCCGGCCGGGGCGTCCAGCGCGGCCGCGGCGCGGCCTTCGTGCGCGCCCGCAATCTGTCGGGCGGCTGGAGCCATCGCCAGCCCGGCAGCCGCCGCGTCATCGTCAAATCCCGATCGGTGCGCGGCGCCGGTCGAAGCGGCAAGGCTGCCGCGCATCTGCGCTACATCCAGCGCGACGGCACGTCCCGCGACGGCGAACATGGGCAGCTCTATTCAGCGGGTGAGGATCGCGCCGATGGCGATGCCTTCCTCGATCGCGGCAAGGACGATCGCCATCAATTCCGCTTCATCGTCTCGCCCGAGGATGCTGCCGATCTCGCCGACCTTACCGGCTACACCCGCGAGCTGATGGCGCAGGTCTGGTCGCCGCATAATGGCAGCCCCGCTCTCAAGAACCTTCTCGACCTCGCGATCCAGATGAGATCGTCAGCCCGAGCCGCTTGAGGATTTCAAGAGTTCGCCCGGTTCGATCCCCAACGCCTCAGCAATCTGCCCCAACACCGTGACACTCGCCGACACGTCCGCGCGCTCGATCGCCCCGATGTAGCGCGCGCTCAAGCTGGCGTTGTCGGCCAATTCCTCTTGCGTCATGTCCCGATCATGTTCGCCTCGACGGAGACACACACTGCTACGCCAGCCGCGACGGCGACGGCTGACCCCACGGCGACTGCGCCGAACCTTGCGAGCCTTGGCCTTGCGCCACAGCCTGCCACGCCTTCGGCGCAGGACCGCCAACTCGCCTTCCTCAACCAGACACCCGACAGACGCACCGTCGCGTCCGATCGCGTTGCCGCGCCCGCTTCGCCGAATGTGCTTCAGGCCGGCGCGGTGATTTCCGCCGCGCTCATCACTGGTATCCGTTCCGATCTTCCCGGCCAGATCACCGCGCAGGTGACGGAGAACATCTATGACAGCCCGACCGGGCGCATCCTCCTGATCCCGCAGGGCACCCGCGTCATCGGCCAGTATGACAACGGCGTCGGCTTCGGACAGCGCCGCATTCTACTCGTCTGGAACCGCCTGATTTTCCCGAACGGCCGCTCGATTGTGCTGGAGCGTCAGCCGGGCGCGGATACGCAAGGCTATGCCGGGCTTGAGGATGGTGTCGACTACCACTGGTGGGATCTCGCCAAGGCCGCAGCACTTTCGACGCTGCTCGGTATCGGCACCGAACTCGCCACCGACGACAATGACCGTCTTGTGCGAGCGATCCGCGACGGGGCGCAGGACACGATCAATCAGGCCGGACAGCAGATCGTCCAGCGCCAGTTGCAGATCGCCCCGACGCTGACCATCCGGCCGGGCTTCCCGGTCAGGGTCATCGTCACGCACGACCTTGTGCTCGAACCCTATGGAGCAACGCCATGACCAAGCTGAAGCTCGGCCCGATCGCCGACGACAAGCCCATCAAGGTCACGCTGGAACTGCCCGCCAGCCTGCACCGCAACCTGGCCGCCTATGCTGAAATCCTCGGCCGTGAGGCAGGGCTCGCCGCATCCGATCCCGTCCGACTGATCGTCCCCATGCTGGAACGCTTCATCGCCACCGATCGAGGTTTCGCCAAGGCGCGGCGTACATTGGCATAACGCCTATGGAGCGGCCGTCTCGTGACCATCAGGCGTTAGCACTGCAAGATCGTTCAATAGCGGGAACATAATTCCTCCTAGCCTGTGCGTCGCAAAGAGTTGCCTGGAAGTCTGGAAATTCAGACAGCGGCGCTCCCGCCACTTAACAGTCTGAAAGGAGGATATAATTTTGGTAAAATCGACCTTAGCTGCTGCTAGAGCCTTAGCTTTTGGCATCGGCCTTATCGCTACATCAACCCAAGCTGCGGAGAATAATACGGTGAAATCTGTTGTTCTTGTTCATGGTGGGTTCGTCGATGGCTCTGGATGGGAGGGTGTATACGAAATCCTCAAGAAGGATGGATATGACGTCAAAATCGTCCAGAACCCGACCATATCGCTTGGAGACGACGTTGCCGTCACCAAACGGGCTATTGCGGCAGCATCTGGCAACGTGATCCTTGTCGGGCACTCCTATGGCGGAGTCGTGGTATCGGAAGCCGGCACGGACCCGAAAGTCGCTAGTGTGGTCTATATCGCAGCATTCGCGCCCGATGCAGGAGAGTCGGTTTCGAGTCTGATCGCCAACCCGCCGGACGGCGCACCAGTTCCGCCAATCCTGCCGCCGGTCGATGGCTTCCTGTTGCTGGATAAGTCAAAGTTCAGAGAGTCGTTTGCTGCCGATGTGCGTCCGGACCTCGCCGCCTTCCTCGCAGACTCTCAGGTCCCGTGGGGCGTCGAAGCTCTAGATGGGAAAGTCTCCCAGCCCGCCTGGAAGACCAAGCCGAGTTGGTACCTCGTTGCGAATGACGACAAGATGATTCCTCCGGCGGCACAGCGTATCATGGCCAAACGGGCGGGAGCGACAACAGTTGAAGTACCCGGTAGCCATGCTGTTTATGTCTCCAATCCTGCGGCAGTAGCTGAGTTGATCGAGCGGGCTGCTGCCGAAGTAAAATAAATTAGGTATTCAATACTGACTAACGTCATCCGCCTGGCACGCAAATTTTACTGCGGGCGGATGACCCAACAAAATATTCTTGGAGTGTGCCAGTGAGAGATCGGAGGCAGTATCGTCTTTATTTTTGATGATATTGACCTTTGACGTGCCATTGAAGCAGTTCTGAGTTGGCGCGTAATGAGGTGGAGAGGCTGCCAATGACCCTCAACGTGAAACTGGTCGAGGTGGCGGCCGTACCGATCGGCTTGCCACACAAGACGGACCTGAAGCTCGCAGTTCGGGGGCTTTCAAGCTCGCGGCTCATCGCAGCAGATGTCAGCTACGGTTTCAAGGCAGCCGATAGCAATCCCACATTTCCGTCGTGGGAGGGGGCTTATAGCATCGGTGTCCATTTCGCGGATGAGAAAAGCGAGGTCTTCCTCGACAGCCAGCATTTCTCTCGGCCAATCAGAAAGGGGGAGACTCAGTTTCTTTATGTATCTGATCTTGCACACATTGACTTCACGACGTCTCGGCACACCCAGGAGGTGATCCTGCAGCGCAGCTTTATGCGTGAGATCACCGACGATCTCGAAGTACCGCATATCACCGACTTGGCCGCCAGTCGCTACCACGTTGTGGATGATCCGATCCTTCGAACTCTTGCGCTGCGCATCTATCCGTTCTTCGATTCTCCGTCGACGATCGACCCTCTTTATGCCGACCACTATATGTGGAGCCTTGGCATCTATCTGTGCGCCCACTACGGCGGTCTCGCCGTTCGCCGCCCGATCACAGGAGGATTGAGCACGTGGCAAGAGCGGCTCGCAAAAGATGTGATCGAGACCAGCCTAATTGGCGGCATAGGCCTTGCCGAACTTGCTGCCATCTGCGGTCTGAGAACAAGTCAATTTGCTCATGCTTTCAGGCGATCCGTCGGCGTCGCGCCTTACCAGTGGCTGACTCAGCGGCGCGTTTCCCATGCCAGAGGCCTGTTAGCCAATCGGGATGCCCCACTCGCTGAAGTTGCTTTAGCTTGTGGGTTCGCCGATCAGGCCCATCTCACTCGCGTATTTTCGCGAAGCACCGGAATGACGCCTGGAGCGTGGCGCTCTGCGTCACAATGAAACGGAAGATCACCTGTGCGGCAGTTGATAGCGGCTATCGTTTCATTGCAACGCCTATCCGCGCTCTGATCGCGCGGCGTAATCATGGTGTCGCGAAACCAGGACTTCACACCGCCGCTTAACCCCGCAGGATGATCGGGCGGCACTGTGTCGTGCATTCCGATCGGGGAACCGGCAATTGTATATCCAACCGGACGGTGAGTTCATGTCTAGACGCCAAGCCACAAAGACCCGGCGTCGGGCGCGTGCCGTCTCCGGCAGCCTGCCCGACGACCTCTACGACTATATCGATGAAGATATGCCGACATCCCCCGAAGCGCTGGTGGCGAAAGGACGTGGCACGGAGCCATCGCTCAATCACTGGACTGTCTCCGACGACTGGCCCGATCGCGTGCCCGTAACCGAAGCCGAGATCGACCTGTTCGAGGCGTGGTTCGGCGACATTATTGACGAACTGTTCCGTAAGCCCGACTGATCCAGCTCGATCGAGCAGAGTGAATTTCCTTGGAATAGTTATATTACTATGATAACCATTGTGGCGAATATCAGCTTCGCCGCCTGATGCCCTTTGTCGGTCGGCGAGTGCCCCACGGAGGCTGCGCGCCATGACCGCACTGAAGATCGGCATTGCCGATACAGAGCAAATGAAGGCCCGCACGCTGCGCATCGCGCGCGGCGAGGAACAGCCGTCGCCCGACGATCCCAAGGTCTGGTTCATCTCGACGGAATCCTTCTCCAAGGTCTTGTCGGCACCCAACCGCGAAATGCTGCGCCTGATCGCAGAGCAGGAACCGGATTCGCTCGATGCCTTGGCGGAACTGACCGGCCGCGCGAAATCCAACCTCTCACGCACGCTCAAAGCGATGGTCGGTTACGGCCTCGTCCGCATGGAGCGCAGCGGCAAGAAACTCGCCCCCAAACTCGTCCATGATCGCGTCGTGCTGGAACTGGCACTTGCCAGCCCACGGCGCAGAGCCCCACGCCCGAAGGAGACCTCCGATGAATAAAGAATCTCCGCTGGTCGCCACCCGTGCCGCCCTTTACCTGCGCGTCTCCACCGCACGTCAGGCTGAGCATGATGTGTCGATCCCTGACCAGCGTCGGCAGGGCGAAGCCTGGTGCGAGGCGCGCGGGTATCAGCTTGTCGAAACCTTCGTGGAGCCGGGCAATACCGCCACCAACGATCGCCGGCCCGAGTTCCAGCGCATGATCGAAGCGGGCACGTCCAAGCCCGCGCCGTTCGACGTGGTGCTGGTTCACAGCTTCTCGCGCTTTTTCCGCGATGCCTTCGACATGGAATATTACTATCGGAAGCTCGCCAAGAATGGCGTGCGGCTCGTTTCCATCACGCAGGAGCTGGGCGACGATCCGATCCACGACATGATGCGGCGGATCATGGCGCTCTTCGACGAATACCAGTCGAAGGAGAACGCCAAGCACGTGATGCGCGCCCTGAAGGAGAATGCCCGACAGGGCTTCTGGAACGGCGCTCTTCCGCCGATCGGCTATCGCATCATCGCCGCCGAGCAGCGCGGCTCCAAGACCAAGAAGAAGCTGGAGATCGACCCGTTGCACGCCGACACGGTACGGCTGATCTATCGGCTCGCTCTCCAGGGCGAAGGCGGCTCAGGCCCGATGGGCGTCAAGGCCATCGTGAATCACCTCAATCGCAACCGCATCTTCACCCGCGACGGCGGACGTTGGGGCATCGGTCAGCTTCACCGCATCCTGACCCGACGCACCTATATCGGCGAGCACGAGTTCAACAAGCGTTCAAAGTCCAAGGTACTAAAGCCGGTCAGCGAAATCGTCGTCGTGCCGGTGCCGCGCCTGATCGATCAGGAGACGTTTGATGCCGTGCAGGAGCATTTGCGGGTCCGCAACTCCAAGGTCACGCCGCCGCGTGTCGTCAGCGGACCGACCCTGCTGACAGGCATCTGCTTCTGTGAGAAGTGCGGTGGAGCCATGACACTCCGCACCGGCAAGGGCGGGCGCTATCGCTACTATACTTGCTCGATCAAGGCCCGGCAGGGGGAGACTGGCTGCTCCGGCCGCTCGATCCCAATGCCGCAACTCGACGCCATCGTCTGCGACCATATTGAGAACCGGCTGCTCCGGCCCGAGCGGCTGGAGGAGATCCTGGCCTCGATTCTCGATCGACGCGAGGAGCGAGCGGATCGGCGCAGGGAGCATATCGCCGAGTTGAACCGGCGCGCGGCCGAAACCGAGCTTCGCCTGAAACGCCTCTACGAGGCAATCGAAGCGGGCGTGGCCGATCTGAACGATCCGGCCTTGAAGGAGCGTGTCGTCGCCCTCCGGGCGCTGCGCGACCAAGCGCAAGTCGATTCCGAGCGAGCACAAGCCATGCTCGAAAGCTCCGGCAGCATGGCGGTGACGCCGGCCGCTTTACGAAAGTTCGCCACGACCGCGCGGCGTCGGCTCAGGCAGGAGGGCGGCGGCTACCGGCGGGATCATCTGCGCGCTTTTGCCCAGCGCGTCGAAGTCGGAGAAGGCCATGTTCGCATCATGGGATCGAAGGGCGAACTGCTGCGCGCCCTTACTTCGGTCTCTAGCGGGAAATCGGCGGGAATCGGCGTGCCCACTTTGGGACTGAAATGGCGGACAGGGTGGGATTCGAACCCACGGTGAGCGTAAACCCACGGCGGTTTTCAAGACCGCTGCCTTAAACCACTCGGCCACCTGTCCGGCGATGCGCTTCTTAACCGGCGGGCGCGGGTTGCCAAGCGGTTTCTTGTAACCGCCCGGCGGCGCGTGAGCGGATATTGCCCGAAAAGGCGTTCACCTGCCCGGCGGCCTGTGTCACAAGGGAATGCCAAAGGAGATTCCCATGCGATCGGCCCACAAGGCTCTTCTCGCAATCGCCACGCTGCTTTCCGGCGCGGCATTGGCGCAGACCACAACCACGCCGGCCCCGACAGGGACCGTGACAGGTGGGACGGGTACACCGATCGCCCAGGCCGCCCCGCTGGGCACCGATGCAGCCTTTCAGGCCTATCTGGGCACATTACGGGCGAAGGCGCGGGCCATGGGCATTCGCGATGCGACCATGGATTCGGTGTTCCCGACGCTAACGGTCAATCCGCGCGTCATCCAGCTGGATCGCTCCCAGCCCGGCGGCAGCTTCGATGCGCTGATCCCGCCATTCGAGCCGTACCGGCTGCAGCATGTCGATGCCCAGCGCATCGGGCGCGGGCGGATGGCCTATGCCGCCAACCGGTCCAAGCTGGCGGCGATCGAAGCGCAGACGGGCGTGCCGGAACAGATCATGGTCGCGATCTATGGCCATGAAACCAATTATGGGGCGTTCACCGGGGATTTCGACCTGCTGCGGTCCCTCGGCACGCTCGCCTATGAAGGGCGGCGGCGGAGCCTGTTCGAGCCGGAGTTTCTGGCGACGCTGAAGATGTTCGACAGCGGCATTCCCCGGTCGCAACTGATCGGCAGCTGGGCTGGGGCGACCGGGTTCCCGCAGTTCCTGCCGACCGTCTACTTGCGCGTGGCCAAGGACGGCGATGGCGACGGGCGCGCCAATATCTGGACGAGCGAAGCCGACGCGCTGGCGTCGATCGCCAATTATTTCGTCGATGCCGGATGGCGGAAGGGCGAGCCCTGGGGCGTGCCGGTATCCGTACCTGCCACGTTCAACCGGGCCTCCGTCGCCAGCCGCTCCACGCCGCCGCGCTGCGTCCGCGTGTTCAGCCGTCACAGCCGCTGGCTGACGATGGCGGAATGGCGTCAGCGCGGCATCGTACCGACCGGCGCCAGCCTGCCGGAGAGCACGCTGGCGACGCTGCTGGAACCCGATGGGCCGGGCAAGACCGCCTATCTGCTCACCGGCAACTACCGCGTGATCCTGGACTATAACTGCTCGAATTTCTACGCGCTGTCGGTCGGCCTGCTGGCGGACGCCGTGAAGAACTAGAAGGCCGTCCCGCACACCTTGCGGTGCGAGCGCCGTCAGAACACCGGCTGGTTGGCCGGGTCGTCGGGATCGGCAAGGGGCGTGGAGATGGTATGGATGCCACACTCCACCTTGTCCCAGCCGCGCCAGCGGCCGGCACGCGGATCTTCACCCGGCATCACCTTGGACGTGCAGGGCTCGCAGCCGATCGATGCATAGCCCTGCGCCTCCAGCGGGTGGCGGGGCAGGTCGTGCGCCTCGAAATAGGCCTCCAGATCGGCCTTTACCCAGTCGCCGAGCGGGTTGATCTTGAGGCGACCATCCTCGACCTCGAACCGGGCGATGTTCTGGCGGGTTACGGACTGGAATGCCTTGCGCCCGGAAATCCAGGCATCGAGCCCAGCCTTGGCCCGCGCCATGGGTTGAACCTTGCGGATGTCGCAGCAGCCGTCCGGATCATAGGACCAGCGCAGGCCCGTCTCATCCTTTTTCGCCAACAACTCCGGATCCGGCACGACGGTATAGCTGTTCTGGATGCCGAAGGCCTGGACCAGCGTATCGCGATATTCCAGCGTCTCCGGAAACATCTTCAGCGTATCGACGAAGATGACCGGCACCGACGGATCGGCCTGAGCGACAAGATGCAGCAACACCGCGCTTTCCGTTCCGAACGACGAGACGGTCGCAACGGTGCCCAGCGTACCTTCGGCCAGCAATGTGCGCAGCATGGTCAGTGTATCGACGCCCTCATAACGCGCATTGAGCGCGTCGGCATCGGCCTGCGTGAAGACAGGCCGGGCGTCGATCACATCCAGCTTGCGCGCGGCTTCAGACATTCGATGCCTCCGGGTGCCGCTTGGCCCACACGGGCGCACGGCCATCGATCGTCTTGGAATAGACGTCGGCGTAGCGGTTGAGCGATGCCTCGACCACGGCCGGGTCGAGTGGACGGTTGGGCTTGAAGCTGTCGAAGCCGCAGCGGCGCATGGCCGACAACTGATCGACCAGCACGTCGCCTACGGCGCGCAGTTCACCGGTATAACCGGATTCGCGCAGAATGCGGGCAGCGGAATAACCGCGGCCATCACCGAACGCCGGGAAATTCACTTCCACCAGCGAAAGGCGGTCCAGCACGGACAGGAGTTCGCGGGCGTCCTCACCCGGTTCGATACGAACGGCTGTCGCGTTGGTCTGGCCGGCGAAAGCCTCCAACGTCACCGCCGGTTCCTGCGTAGGCTCATCGTCGCGGAAGGACAGAAACTCAACCATAGAGGACTTCCTTGAAAGGCTTCATGCCGATGCGGCGATAGGTGTCGAGGAAACGTTCGCCGGGCTCACGCTGGGCGACATAGAGATCGGTGACCTTCTCGATCGCGTCGACCACGCCGTCCTCGGAAAAACCGGGGCCGGTGATGTCGCCGAGGCTGGCATCTTCCGCGCCCGATCCGCCGAGCAGCAGCTGGTAGTTCTCCACACCACGGCGATCGACGCCCAGGATGCCGATGTGTCCGGCATGGTGATGACCGCAGGCGTTGATGCAACCGGATATCTTGAGCTTCAGTTCACCCAGGTCGCGCTGGCGACCGGCTTCGGCGAAGCGCTCGGAAATCTTCTGCGCGACCGGGATGGAGCGTGCATTGGCGAGGCTGCAATAATCAAGGCCGGGGCAGGCGATGATGTCAGTGATGAGGTCGAGGTTCGCCTCGCCCAGACCGGCCGCATGCAATTCTTGCCAGACCGCGTAGAGATCGGCCTTCTTCACGTTCGGCAGAACCAGGTTCTGCGCATGGGTGACGCGCACCTCGTCGAGCGAGTAGCGCTCGGCCAAATCAGCGACCAGTTCAATCTGCTCGGCCGAAGCATCGCCGGCAATGCCGCCGATCGGCTTGAGGCTGATGTTGACGATCGCATAGCCGGGCGCCTTGTGCGCGACGACCTGCGTGTCGAGCCACAGCGCGAAATCGGGATCGGTGCGGTCGATCTCTTCGCTCAGGCCCGTCTCGTAGGCCGGATCGGCGAAGAAGGCGCGGATGCGATCGAGTTCCGCCACCGGCGGATCGATGCCCAGCGTCTTCATATGGGCGAATTCTTCCTCGACCTGACGCTTATACTCCTCGACGCCCAGTTCGTGGACCAGGATCTTGATCCGCGCCTTGTACTTGTTGTCGCGGCGGCCGTAGCGATTGTAGACGCGCAGGCAGGCCTCGGCATAGGAGATCAGCTCTTCCTCGGGCACGAAGTCCTTGATTTCCGGTGCGATCATCGGCGTGCGGCCCATGCCGCCGCCGGCGAAGAACTTCGCCCCGACCTTTCCATCGCGCTTCACCAGTTCGATGCCGATGTCGTGCAGGCGCATGGCCGCGCGATCGTCCGGCGAAGCGATGACGCAAATCTTGAACTTGCGCGGCAGGTACGTGAATTCCGGGTGGAAGCTCGACCACTGGCGCATCAGTTCGGCCCAGGGGCGGGGGTCTGCGACTTCGGTCGCGCCGACGCCGGCATATTGATCCGAACTGATGTTGCGGATGCAGTTGCCGCTGGTCTGGATGGCGTGCATTTCGACCGAGGCGAGATCGGCAAGGATGTCGGCCGCATCGTCCAGCTTGATCCAGTTGTACTGGATGTTCTGGCGCGTCGTGAAATGGCCATAGCCCTTGTCGTACTTGCGCGCGATGTGGCCCAGCATACGCATCTGCTTGCCGGACATGGTGCCGTAGGGAACTGCGACGCGCAGCATATAGGCGTGCAGCTGAAGATAGAGGCCGTTCATCAGGCGAAGCGGCCGGAACTGCTCCTCCGTCATCTCGCCGGACAGGCGGCGGCGGGCCTGGTCGCGAAATTCCTCGACGCGGGCGTCGACGATTTCCTGATCATACTGGTCGTAGCGATACATGGGTCAGGCCTTCACGATCGGAATGTCGGTATTGATGGCGAGGTCGGTGCGTACCGTCGGGCCGCTGGCGCGAATACGCTCCTTGATGTGCAGGGGCAGGGGGCCGGAGGCTGTCTGTTCCGCTTCGACAATGTAGCCGACGTTCACGCGGCGTGCGGCGCTTTCCTCCGCCAGAATGGCTTCAGCGGTATCGCCTGCGTCGACGCTTTCGCCCACATGACGCGACCAGCCCTTGCCCGTCCACCAGATGACATCGCCACTGGCGAGATCATTGCCCGTAATCAGCTTCACCCCAAAGTCTCCGCATGCGCCGCAAAAGCGGCTAACCTGTCTTCTGCGTCTGCGCGCAGCACGACTTCCCCTACCACGATCAACGCCGGGCTTTTGACTGCCTCGCGCGCGATCATGCCTCCAAGATCGGTCAGCAGCGTGCGCAGCGCCCGACTGTCCCGCCGTGTTCCCTTTTCCAGCGCCGCCACCGGCATCGCCGGAGAAACGCCGTCAGCGATCAGCTTTTCCGCGATCTGCTCGGCGGTCGCGACACCCATGTAAATGACGAGCGTGCGGCCGGGGCCTGCAAGGCCCGCCCAGTTCTGTTCCGACAGGCCCTTGCACTGTCCGGCCACGAAAGTCACGGCGCTTGCCGCATCGCGATGCGTGAGCGGAAGGCCCGCTTCAGCCGCACAGCCGATAGCGGCGCTGATGCCCGGAACGACCTCGACTCGCACACCCGCAGCGCGACAGGCCTCCAGTTCCTCGCCACCACGGCCGAAGATGAAAGGATCGCCCCCTTTCAGGCGAACGACATCATGGCCGGCCAGCGCCTCCCGCACCAGCAGGGCGTTGATCTCCTCCTGCGGCATGGAGTGCCGGCTGCGGCTTTTGGCGACGGAAATCATCCGGGCGGCCGGATCGGCCATCGCCAGTATCGCACCGTCGACCAGGCCATCGTGCACGACGATACGGGCCGCCTTCAGCAGGCGCGCCGCGCGTATCGTCAACAGCTCGGGATCGCCCGGGCCGGCTCCGACCAGATAGACGGTTCCTGAAGACAGGTCACTCATACTCGCAGAAATGCCCCTCCGCACGCTGCACCGCAACGGAGAATGGATTGGAAACCCCTTAGGAAAAGTTTCCGTCCTATTTGGGGGCAGATATTCCGTTGGCGTCCCGCAGGCCCGTGCCCAGGGTAGCGCGGGGTTGCTCTGCCTCTGACGAGACGACGGGATAAGCGCAATAATCCGCGGCATAATAGGCGCTTGGCCGGTGATTGCCGGATATGCCGACACCCCCGAATGGAGCCGAAGAGGAGGCCCCGTTGGTAGGATTGTTCCAGTTCACGATGCCGGCATGCACATTGGCCCAGAAGCGATCATAATGATCGGGCGAACCGCCGATGAGCGCGGCGGAGAGGCCGTAGCGCGTATTGTTGGCCTCTGCGATGGCCGCATCGAAGTCCGGTACGCGGACGACCTGCAACAGCGGACCGAAAAGCTCGATGTCGGGCCGCTCCGGCATTTCCGTCACGTCGATGATGGCCGGGCTGAGGAACGGACGGTCCTTCACCGGGCGCGCCATATGTTTGATGGGACGGCCGCCGTTGCTCATCAGGATGAGGAAGCTTTCGGTGAGGCCGTCCGCCGCCTGGTTGTCGATCACCGGCCCCATATAGGGCGTTGGGTCTGCGTGGGGATGATCCACGATCAGCCTGTCGGCGATGCCCTTCACTTCCTCTATCAGGCGTGGGGCGAGGCTGTCGCGCACGATCAGGCGCTTGGCGGCAGTGCAGCGCTGGCCCGCCGATAGAAAGGCCGACTGGACGACCAGTGTGGCCGCGCTCTGAATGTCGGGTGTGTCCCACACGACGATGGGGTTGTTGCCACCCATTTCGAGCGCGAGAATCTTGTTCGGCTGGTCAGCGAAGGCCCGGTTGATGGCGATGCCTGTCTGGGCCGACCCGGTGAACAATATGCCCGCCACTTCCGGATGCGCGGTAAGTGCGCGGCCTTCGTCGGGCCCGCCGATGACCAGCCGGATCAGGTCCTGCGGCACCCCGGCCTTGTGATAGAGATCGACCAGAAACGCGCCCACGGCGGGCGTCTTTTCCGATGGCTTGAATACGACGCCGTTACCGGCCAGTAGCGCCGGCACGATGTGGCCGTTGGGCAGATGTGCCGGGAAGTTATAGGGCCCGAGCACCGCCATGACGCCATGCGGCTTGTGCCGGATAGCCTGGCGCGCGCCCATGGCCCCTTCCAGACGCTTTTGCCCCGTGCGCTCGGAATAGGCGCTGACCGAAATATCCACCTTGTTGATGACGGCGGCGACTTCCGTGCGGGCGTCCCACAGGGGCTTGCCCGTTTCGCGCGCGATCAGGTCGACAAGTTCCTCTTCCGCCGCCCTGACCGCGTTGGCGAAACGCCGGAGGGTTTCGACGCGATTCGCGAGGGGCCGGGCGGCCCATGCGGGCCAGGCGGACGCGGCCCGTTCTACTTCGGTCGCTACATCGCTGATCGCACCTTCCCACAAATGGGCGCCGGTTGCGGGTTCTGTCGAGACAAGCGTTGTGGACATGGCTGCCATATGGCGGAATTTTCAGCGGAATTAAAGTTGTCCGGGCGACTTCAAGGGACCGGCGGCGGATCACCATGCGCTGCGCCCATGGCCCGGATTGCAGCGACCTTGGCGTGGAGCGGTCGCCAGTCATCGTCGCGGTCGATGGCTGCCCATATGGCTTCCACTTCGTCGATATGCATCGAGCAGGGGGTGTCGCCTGACCAGTAAGCATGGGTGTGGCCGTCGACTGGGGTGAATTCCTGCAGGACCGCGCGTGCCGCGTCCCACTCCGGACCGGCATAGGCATGGGCAGGGATTTCCCGCCCACCGCGCCAGTCGAAATAGAACTGGTCGATCGGCTTGCCGGTCGCGATCAGCGCCCGGACAAGGGTTTCAATCATGCTTCCCGTGGTGTCGATATCTGCAGGAACGACGCCAAGCCGCCAGCAGAACCGCCGCGCCAGCGCGCCGCTGTACGCCTCGCCGAATCGTTCGAGCGCGGCAATCAGCGGCGGCGCTTCGGAAATCGTCCGCAGCGATATGGCGAGTTGCGCCACGTCCCAGTGGATCGCCTCCGCCTGTCGCCCGAATGCATAGAGGCCCTGCTGGTCGAAATAGGCGGCCGTGAAGGCGGGGTCCCAGGTCGGTGCGAAGCGCCAGGGGCCGTAATCGAAACTTTCGCCGGTCACGTTGATATTGTCGCTGTTCAGCACGCCGTGGACGAAGCCTGCAACCATGTATGCGGCGGCCAGATCGGCGCAGCGATCGACCACGCGCTCCATGAGCTGGGCCGCAGGATTGTCTCCGGGCGTCTCTCGATAGAGGCTCGTCAGCGCATAGCGGGTCAGCGCTTCCAGAAGTGCGGCATCATCGCCGTATGCGGCGCGTTGGAAGCTGCCGATACGGATATGGCCGTGGTTGAGGCGGACGAGAACGGCGGACCGGGTGGGGGAGGGCTCGTCGTTGCGCTGAAGCGCTTCGCCGGTTTCGATCAGGGAGAAGGTCCGGCTGGTGGGAACGCCCAGGGCTTCAAGCATTTCCGTCGCGAGAATCTCCCGCACGCCACCCTTCAGCGTCAGGCGACCGTCACCGAAGCGGCTGTAGGGAGTCTGGCCGGACCCCTTCGTGCCAAGGTCCATCAGGCGCCCGGCGCCATCCTCCATCTGCGCGAACAGGAAGCCGCGACCGTCGCCGATCTCCGGATTGTACACGCGAAACTGATGGCCGTGATATTTGAGCGCCAGTGGTTGCGGCAGCGTGCCCTCCAGCGGGTCGAAGCGGCCGAAATGGCGGATCCAGCGCGCGCCATCCAGATGGTCCAGGCCGACTTCCGCGGCGGCGCGATCATTGCGAAATCGCAATAGGGTCTGCGGGAAATCCGCCGCATGGACCGGGGCGGCGATGGCGTCACCCAGGTCGAGAATGTCTTTACGGGGGCGGTATTTCGTGGCTTGCGGGGCTGAGTGCATGCGACGATATGGGGACGGCGGCACTAAAGGATCAAGCGCTTGGCGAGCTACAGCGACGGATTTTGGTGGTCCAACGACGGGCTGCGCCTCCATTATCGCGATTGTGCCGGGCCGAGCGATCGTCCGGCGCTGCTGTGCCTGCCGGGCCTGACGCGCAACGCGCGGGATTTTGAGCCGCTTGCGGGCCGCCTTTCAGGGCAGTGGCGTCTGATCTGTCCTGACCTGCGCGGCCGGGCGGAAAGTGCCTACGCCAAGGACCCGATGAGCTATGTGCCGCTCACCTATGTGCATGATCTGGAGCGGCTGCTGACGGACCTGAACCTGACGCGCTTCGTGGCGGTCGGCACGTCGCTGGGCGGCATCATCACGATGCTGATGGCGGCGACGCGTGCGGACCGGCTGGCCGGCGCCGTGCTGAACGATATCGGCCCGACGATCGAGCCGGCCGGACTGGACCGCATCCGGGGCTATGTCGGCGCGGGCGGCGGGCATGCGACATGGGTGCATGCCGCCCGCGCTGTCGAGGATGCGAATCGCGATGTCTATCCGGACTATGATCTGGGGCAGTGGCTGGCGATGGCCAAGCGCCTCTATCGCGTGAGCAGCAGCGGACGGATCATCCTCGACTACGATATGCGCATCGCCGAGCCGCTGCGCGTGCCCGGTGGGGAAGCAGGTGTCGATCTTTGGCCGGTCATGGCCGGGTTTCGCAGCTGCCCCACATTGATTCTGCGCGGGGAACATTCCGATATATTGAGCGCCGCAACCGCCGCCCGCATGGTCCGGGATATTGGCGACATGGCGGAACATGTGGATGTGCCCCGAGTCGGCCATGCGCCGTTGCTGGACGAGCCGGCATCGATCGCCGCCATCGAGAAGCTTCTGGAGCGTGTGCTCGTCCATGGTTGACGCCGCCGGGACGCGCAGGCAGCCGCGCATTCTGCATCTGCACAGCAGCTTTGACCTAGGCGGCAAGGAAGCGCGCGCCGTACGGTTGATGAATCTTTGGGAAGATCGTGCTGAGCACGCAATCGTCAGCGGCGTGCCCGCCATGATGGCGGCAAGGGCGGCGATCGACGCTGGCGTGCCCGTCAGCTTTCCGGCTGCGCCGCCATTGGCGGGGCGACCGTCGCCCGCGCGGTTTCTGGCGCTTGCCCGGTTCATGCGCGACTATGATCTGGTGCTGACCTACAACTGGGGTGCGATGGATGCGGTCATGGCCCATAGGCTGGCCACACCCTTCATGGGCCTGCCGCCGCTCATCCATCATGAAGATGGTTTCAACAGCGACGAATCCGGCGGCCTGAAACCCGCGCGCAACCGATATCGCAGGATAGCGCTAGCGCCCGCCCGTGCACTGGTCGTGCCCTCTCGCCGGCTGGAGGCGATCGCGCGCGACGCCTGGCATCAGGCGCGGCATCGGGTGCACCCGATGCCCAACGGCATCGACACCGCGCTGTACGCGCATACGCCCGACGCGGACGTCTTTCCGGGACTGGTGCGTGAACCGGGCAAGCTTTTGGTGGGCACGCTCGCGGGATTGCGGCCCGTGAAGAATGTTCGCCGCCTTGTCCGTGTCGTTGCGCAGCACCGTGCCCAGCTTCAGCTTGTCGTGGTGGGCGACGGGCCGGAACGGGAAGCCATCGTCGCCGAAGCCGAGGCGCTGGGTTTCGACGGATTGCACATGGCGGGATTCATGGCCGATCCTTGGCGGTTCATCGGGGCGTTCGACATTTTTGCGTTGTCGTCAGACAGCGAGCAGTTTCCGATTTCGCTGGTCGAAGCGATGGCGTCGGGGCTGCCCGTAGTGTCCACGGATGTCGGCGATGTGGCCGATATGGTGGCAGAGGACAATCGCGCATTCGTAGTGCCTTGCGCCAGGGAAGATGCATTTGGCGCGGCGCTGGGAACACTGGCCAAGGATGCCGTTTTGCGGGCCAGGCTGGGCGCTGCGAACCGATCAAAAGCGCAAGCAATGTTCGCAGAAACCGGCATGCGCGCGGCCTATGCGCGGCTCTATGGCGAAGCACTGGAACAACCCGACGTGTTGCTGTAGAGGGGCCGGATTATTTTTGGCTCCGTTCCGGCATGAAAGGCTGCTAGAGCGCGCGAATGGCTCGCGGGGGCGGGCAGGATCTTCTTAGGAGATTTCATTGTTCAAGGGGTTGAAGCCCATCGTTTATGGCGGTCGTGAAGTGTGGCCGTTGATCGAAGGTGGCAAGGGGGTTGCCGTCTCCAATCATATGAGCTCCGGCGCCTGGGCGGCTGCCGGCGGCATCGGCACGGTGTCGGCAGTCAATGCCGACAGCTACGATCCGACCGGAGCGGTGATACCGCAGCTCTACCACGGCAGGACCCGGCGTGATCGGCATGAAGAACTGATCGCCTATGCCATCGACGGTGCCGTCGAGCAGGTTAAGCGTGCGTTCGAGATCGCTGGTGGCAAGGGCGCGATCAACATCAATGTCCTGTGGGAAATGGGCGGCGCGCAACGCGTGCTGCATGGCGTGCTCGAAAAGACCAAGGGCATGGTGGCCGGCGTCACCTGCGGCGCGGGCATGCCCTACAAGCTGAGTGAGATCGCAGCGTCCTACGACGTCAGCTACCTTCCCATCGTTAGTTCCGGTCGCGCATTTCGTGCGCTCTGGAAACGCGCCTATTCCAAGGCGTCGGAATGGCTGGCAGCCGTGGTCTACGAGGATCCGTGGCTTGCAGGTGGCCATAACGGCCTGTCCAACGCCGAGGACCCGACCAAGCCGGAAGATCCCTATCCTCGGGTCAAGGCGCTGCGCGAGACCATGCGCGAAGGCGGGATTTCGGACGATATACCGATCGTGATGGCCGGCGGCGTCTGGCACCTGCGCGACTGGAACCACTGGATCGACAACCCCGAACTGGGCGCGATCGCTTTCCAGTTCGGCACACGCCCGCTGGTGACTCAGGAAAGCCCCATTCCCGAGGAGTGGAAGCAGAAGCTGATGAACCTGGATGAAGGCGATATCCTGCTGCACCGTTTCTCACCCACTGGTTTCTACAGCTCTGCGATCCGCAATCCCTTCCTGCGTAACCTTGAGGCGCGGTCGGAACGTCAGATCGCCTTTTCGCTGGAACAGGCCGGCGATCACACGCACCAGCTCGACGCGGGCGTGAAGGGCAAGAATTTCTGGGTGACGCGCAATGACTTGCTGCGCGCGCGCCAGTGGGTCGGCGAGGGCTTTACGTCCGCGCTGAAGACGCCGGACAACACACTTGTCTTCGTCAACGAGGAAGAGAAGGGTATCATCCGCAAGGATCAGGCCGACTGCATGGGCTGCCTGTCGCAGTGCGCCTTTTCCAGCTGGATGGACAGCGAGACCAATTCGACCGGCCGCCTGGCCGATCCGCGCAGCTTCTGCATCCAGAAGACGTTGCAGGACATCGCCCATGGCGGCGAGGTCGACCAGAACCTGGCCTTTGCGGGACACGGCGCCTACAAGTTCAAGCAGGATCCCTTCTACTCGAACGGCTTCGTGCCGACCGTGAAGCAGCTGGTCGACCGCATCCTGACCGGCGACTGATGGCGGATATTCCGGGCCTGGCAGTGCTGCGCTACGACACGCCGCATTTCGATGTGGTGAAGCCGGGTCAGTTTGTCCTGTGCGCGGTGTCGGGCGCGCATATTCCTATTGATGCGCTCACCTATTGGAGCGGGGAGTTTCAGGAAGCGTACAGGGGGCCGGTGGAAGCGACCACGGCCTTCCTGAAGCATCGCGGTCTCGCCTGATCCTGCGCCGTCAGATCCAGCCTTCCAGCACCTGATTGGGCGGGCGATGCCCGTCCACCCAGGTGCGGATGTTGGCGATCACCCGATCGCCTGTGGCTTCCCGCCCTTCGTAGGTGGCGGATCCCATATGCGGCGTCATGACGACATTGGGCAACGCCAGCAGGCGCTGGTCGATTTCCGGTTCGTGGCGCCACACGTCCAGACCTGCGCCCGCCAACCGGCCGCATTCAAGGGCATCGATCATCGCATCTTCATCGACGATGCCGCCCCGACTGGCGTTGATGAGATAGACGTGCGGCCGCAGGAGCGCGATGCGCCGCGCGTCGATCAGATCGCGGCTTTCATCGTTAAGCGGCGTGTGGATCGTCAGGATGTCGATGGCCCCGAGCATCGAATCGATGTCGTCGTGCCAGGTCGCGCCCAGTTCCTCCTCGATCACCGCGGGCAGCCGGTGACGGTTATGGTAGTGGATCGACAGGCCGAATGCGCGCGCGCGTCGTGCAACGGCCTGACCAATGCGGCCCATACCCAGGATGCCGAGCGCCTTGCCGCCGATGCGGTGCCCCAGCACGCCGCCGGGAGACCAGCCCTTCCAGCCGCCGGACCTTACGAGCTTCTCGCCTTCGACCAGTCGGCGCGGCACGCCGATGATGAGCGCCATCGTCATGTCGGCCGTGTCTTCGGTCAGTACGCCCGGTGTGTTGGTCACGATGATGCGGCGCGCACGGGCCGCCTTCAGGTCGATGTGGTTCACGCCCGCGCCGAAATTGGCGATCAGTTGCAGCCGATCCGGCGCGCCGGCGATAAGGTCGGCGTCCAGCACATCCGTAACCGTGGGCACCAGCACGTCGCATTCCGCCATTGCAGCCGCCAGCCCTGCGCGATCCAGCGCTGCATCGCTCGCGTTGAAGCGCACGTCGAACAACTGCGCCATCCGCTGTTCGACGGTGCCGGGAAGGCGGCGAGTGACGATAACCCGGGGCGTTGCCGGTCGTGTGCGTTTGGCCATGGCCAGCCGCTATGCCCGAGGCGGTGAGGGCGTCAAGCGCTATTGGCATCATCACCGGTTGAAGCCTGTGCCGTTGCAGCGCTAATGAACGGCGAAGACTATAGGAACGATGATGCGGATCAGTCGGTGGATGCAATTGGGCCAGGGTTTGCTGGCGGCCGGGGTCATGGTGGCCGGCGCTACTCTGGCCGCTGCCCAGGCGCGCAAGACGCCCTACTGGGCATCGATCACCAAGACCGAGGCCATGATGCGCGTCGGGCCGAGCTATGACTATCCCTCGAGCTGGCTGTATCGCCAGCGCGGACTGCCGGTTCGGGTGATCCAGGTGCTAGGCAGCTGGCGGAAGGTAGAGGATTCAACCGGAACCAAGGGCTGGATGCATGTCCGGTTGCTGGGTGATGCCCCGACCGCGATCGTGATCGATTCGATTGCGCCGCTTCGTGAAGGACGCGGCGACGGGGGCCGGGTTCTGTTTCGCGCGGAGCCAGGCGTGGTCGGCGCGATTTCCGAATGTTCCGGCGGCTGGTGCCTGTTCGATGTAGGCGGCAAGCGTGGCTATGTGCGGGCCGAGAACCTTTGGGGTGCGGCCGGACGCTGACGCCCGGCCATATCTCCAGCCGCTTTAGAGCTGTGTGAGCATATGCTCGGCGCTGGACACCTTGAAGTCGCCGGGGGCTTCCACGTTCAGCTGCTCGATGACGCCGTCATTGACGATCATCGAAAAGCGCTGGCCGCGTGTCCCAAGGCCAAACTTGCTGCCGTCCATCTCCAGACCTACGGCCTTGGCGAAAGCGCCGTTGCCATCCGCCAGCATCTTGACCTTGCCGTCCGCGTCGGCCGACTTGCTCCACGCGCCCAGCACGAAGGGGTCGTTGACCGCCGTGCAGGCGATCTCGTCGATGCCCTTTGCCTTCAGTTCTTCGGCTTTTTCGAGAAAACCCGGCAAATGCTTGGCGGAACAGGTCGGCGTGAATGCGCCGGGGACGGAAAAGAGCGCGATTTTCCTGCCGGCGAAATAATCCTTGCTGTCGATCTGCTCGGGGCCGTTTTCGGTCATCGTCGCGAATGTGGTCTGGGGAAGCGTGTCGCCCTTGGCTATGGTCACGGTGAGGCTCCTTTCCTGGGATGCGTCCAAATGGAATGAACGCGATCGGGGCGTCAGGTCGTGCCTTCGCGGCCGTTAGTCAAGCGGTCGCTCAGGCGTGCCTGCGTCGTGACCGGCTTTTCCGACGACGGGCCGACGTTGCAGCCGGGCACGCGCTACCATATCCTTGTCCCATGGAACTGCCGCATTTCTATTCTGGCCAGTTGCTGCTGGCGTTGCCCGGCATTGGCGACAGCAATTTCGACCGTGCCGTTATCGCGATGTGCGCGCATGATGAAAATGGCGCGCTGGGCATCGATCTGGGATCGGAGGTCGGCGGGCTGGGCCTGCGCGACTTGCTCGCCAGCTTCGATATTGACGGATCGAATGTGCCCGACACGCCGGTTCTGCGTGGTGGGCCGGTGGAACCACGCCGGGGTTTCGTACTCCATTCGCTGGATTGGGGCGGGCAGGAGGTGCTGCAGGTCGGGGATCGCTGGGCCCTTTCCGGCTCGCTTGACGTGTTGAAGGCAATTGCCGAGCGGCGCGGGCCCAGCCGCTATCTGGTTGCTCTGGGCTATGCCGGGTGGAGCGCCGGGCAGCTGGAGCAGGAAATGCTGGGCGCCGCATGGTTCCTGGCGCCGGGCGATACCGACATCCTTTTTGACACGGCCACGGATGCGCGCTGGACATCCGCCTTTGCCGCAAGCGGGATCGATGCGGCGCATCTGGTTGCCGAAGCCGGCTCCGCCTGAGTAACGCCGCGAGGGGCACTTAAAGAAAACTTTATATTCGATTGCGTTCGATGGCCGTGGTTGCTACTGGGCGGGCATCGCCGCGGGCCTGATGCCGCACGGCCCATGAACAGCCATCCGCAAGGAGAAGACCCTTGGCTACTGCCGCCACCACCGACTTCAACGATTATGTCATCAAGGATCTGAGCCTCGCCACGTTCGGGCGCAAGGAAATGGACATCGCCGAGACGGAGATGCCCGGCCTGATGGCGCTCCGCAAGGAATTCGGCGCCGCGCAGCCACTCAAGGGCGCGCGCATCACCGGTTCGCTGCACATGACGATCCAGACCGCCGTGCTGATCGAGACGCTGACGGCGCTGGGCGCGCAGGTGCGCTGGGCAACGTGCAACATCTTCTCGACCCAGGACCACGCCGCCGCGGCCATCGCCGCATCGGGCGTACCGGTCTTCGCGATCAAGGGCGAAACCCTTGAGGAATATTGGGATTATGTGATCCGCATTTTCGACTGGGGTCAGGACGAGACCGCCAACATGATCCTGGACGATGGCGGCGACGCCACGATGTTTGCGCTGTGGGGCGCGCGCGTGGAAGCCGGCGAAGCGCTGTTCACGCCATCGAACGAAGAAGAGGAAATCTTCGTCGCGACGCTGAAGCGCTTCCTGGCGGAGCGTCCGGGCTACCTCACCAAGACCGTCGCCACCATCAAGGGCGTGTCGGAAGAGACCACCACCGGCGTCCACCGCCTGTATGAGCTCAGCAAGAAGGGCAAGCTGCCTTTCCCGGCGATCAATGTGAACGACAGCGTCACCAAGTCGAAGTTCGACAACCTCTATGGCTGCAAGGAATCGCTGGTCGACGCCATCCGCCGCGCCACCGACGTGATGCTGGCCGGCAAGGTCGCTTGCGTCGCCGGCTTTGGCGACGTCGGCAAGGGTTCGGCAGCCTCGCTTCGCAACGGCGGCGCACGCGTGCTGGTGACGGAGATCGATCCGATCTGCGCGCTGCAGGCGGCGATGGAAGGCTATGAAGTGGTGACCATGGAAGAGGCGGCGACCCGCGCCGACATCTTCGTGACCGCTACCGGCAATGAAGCGGTGCTGACCGTCGAGCATATGCGCGCGATGAAGAATATGGCGATCGTGTCGAACATCGGCCATTTCGACAGCGAGATCGAGATTGCCGGTCTTTCCAACATGAAGTGGACCGAGATCAAGCCGCAGGTCGACGAAGTCGAGTTCCCCGACGGCAAGAAGATCATCGTCCTGTCCAAGGGCCGTCTGGTGAACCTGGGCAACGCGACCGGCCACCCCAGCTTCGTCATGTCCTCGTCCTTCACCAACCAGGTGCTGGCGCAGATCGAACTGTGGACCAAGAGCGGCGAGTATAAGAACGACGTTTATGTCCTGCCCAAGCATCTGGACGAGAAGGTCGCCGAACTGCACCTTGAAAAGCTGGGCGTGAAGCTGACCAAGCTGACGCAGAAGCAGGCCGACTATATCGGCGTCAGCGTCGAAGGCCCGTTCAAGCCGGATCATTATCGCTACTGATCCGGTTCGATCCGGCAGAATCGCCTGATAAAAAAGGGGTCGGAGCATGCTCCGGCCCCTTTGCTGTTGCATAACAGCAACACGCTTCCGCAAAATGCTTTTTGCGGGAAACACTTCCTTCAGTTCCGGCGTTGCATGGGCCGCTAGTCCGTTACGCTAGTGAAAGAGGGGATTGTCATGAAAGAGCTGGTAGCAACCTGTGTCGGAACCAGTGCGGCCTCAATCCTGGCGCTGATGCTGGGTACCGTAGCGCAGGCGCAGACGACGCCACAGGATGAAACGCCCGCAGGCACCCCGCAGAGCGCCGAAGCTTCCTCTTCTACCGATGCCGATGACCAGACGATCATCGTTACCGGATCGCGCATCCCGCGGGCTGGGTTCGATACGGTGCAGCCGGCGATGCTGATCGGCAGCCAGCAGATCGACAATCGCGGCTATACCAATGTGGGTCAGGCGCTTTCGGAACTGCCCGCGTTCGGCGTACCGGGCAACAGCCCCGTGGGCGGCCAGTCGTCCCTCGGTCCTGCGCAGACGTTCGTAGACTTCTTCTCGCTCGGCACGCAACGCACGCTGACCTTGGTAAACGGCCGTCGCTTCGTATCATCGAACACGGCGTCGATCTTTGGGCCTGTGGACGCGGGCAGCCAGGTCGACCTCAACGTTATTCCGACCGCTCTGGTCGACCGCATCGAAACGGTCGCGGTCGGCGGCGCGCCGATCTACGGATCCGACGCCATTGCCGGCACGGTGAATATCATCCTGAAGCGGGATTTTGACGGCTTTCAGATTGAGGCACAGCGCGGAATATCCCAACGCGGAGATGCGCCCGAAACGCGGCTTCAGGCCATCGCCGGCTTCAATTTTGGAGACGGACGCGGCAATTTTGTCGTCGCAGGCGAATATAACAAGACGGTGGGCCTGGCGACGTCGAGCCGCTTTCTGACGAGTGCGGCAGGGCCGTTCTTCACGACGTCTGCAGACCCCGATTCACCGTTCCTCCAGTCGCTCTATTACAACCAGCGCTATAACATCTTCACCAACACCGGCATTCCGCTGGCAGGCGATTCCATCCCGGAATTTGCGGGTATCTTCGATGGCGCCGGCAATGTCCTGAAATTCAACAACGCCGGCAAACTGGAAGTGCTCGATTTCGGCGAGCGCACGGGAAGTCTGATCGAAAGCTCCGGCGGTAACGGGTTCCCCCTGGCGGACTATGGCAATCTGCTTGCGACCAGCGAGCGGTATCTGGCCAATGCGCTGGGCAGTTATCAGGTGACCGACGGTATCCGCTTCTTTGGGGAGGCATGGTACGCACGGAGCAAGGGCACCAACATCGCCGATCAGCCGGTATATAATACCGCGCTCTTTGGTCCTGCGGGATCGGCCGATGGCAACATCGTGCTCAGCATCGACAATCCCTATCTGGACCCGGCGGACCGGGCCGTGATCCTGAGCAACCTTGCGGCTGTTGGTGGGATCAACGGCGACGGCGACCTTAGCCAGTTTCTTTTGACGCGTGCCAATACAGACCTTGCTTCGGGACGTTCTGAAGCGACGGTAGAGCTTTACCGTTTCGTCGGAGGCTTTGACGGTGATCTCGATCTGGGTGGCCGTGCTTTCAAATGGGAAGTTTCTGCCAATTATGGCCGCTCCAAGACCTCCGGAAAGACCCGCCAACTGGTACAGCAGAATTTCCTGAACGCTATTGATGCGGTGGATGACGGCAACGGCAACATCATCTGCCGGCCGGGTTATACCAACGCCAATATCGCCACGCTGAATTCCACCTGCAGTCCGCTCAATCTGTTCGGCGTCAACCAGTTCAGCCAGGAAGCACTGGACTATGTGACTGCGATCGCGCGGCCGGTTTCGATCAACGAGCAGCTGGTGTTCAACGCCAATATCGGTGGGGCACTCTTCACGCTGCCGGGTGGCGATGTCGGCATTTCCTTCGGCTATGAACATCGTCAGGAAAAGACGCGCTTCGATCCGGGTACGTTCTATTATGGCGAGGATGCGGATGGTGATGGCACGCGCGAACAGTTCGGGCGCATCATTCCCATCGACCCAGTCAGCGGCAAGTTCCACACCAACGAGCTGTTCGGCGAGCTGCGTATTCCGCTGGTTTCCCCCGGAATGGGCTGGGGCTTCATCCATTCCGCCGAGTTGGAAGGCGCGGTTCGCTACGTTGACCATTCGCTCGCTGGCACCGATTGGACCTGGACAGTCGGCGGTCGGATAGCACCGATCGAGGATGTTACCTTCCGCGGCAATTTCACGCGGTCGATCCGTGCCCCTGCGATCACCGAGTTCTTCAACCCGACGTCTCAGGCTTTCGAAACGGCAAACGATCCGTGCGACAGCCGCTTTGTCAATGCCGGTCCCAATCCGGCCCAAAGGCGGGCGAACTGTATTGCGGCCGGCATTGCCGATCCCGATAACTTCACGTCGAACATCGTAGATTTCACGTCGCCAATCAGCGTGTCCGGCAATCCCGATCTCCAGAACGAAAGGGCCGATGCCTGGACCGTGGGCGCCATCATTCGTCCGCGGTTCGTGCGGGGCTTGACGATCGCCGTCGACTGGGTCGACATTTCGTTGAAGCAGGCGGTGGTCTCGCTCGACACGCTCAACACCCTTAACGCCTGCTACGATGCCGCTGAATTCCCCAGCGCCATATGTTCGCAGATCGATCGTGACGCTAATGGTCAGGTGACTTTCGTGCGGACAGGGTATGCGAATGCCGCGTCGCTGGATTTTGAGGGCCTGACGGCGGAAATCGCCTACAGAAAGGATCTGGCCGACCTCGGCCTGGGCGCCAATGCGGGCAATCTCGGCCTTTCGATCAACTATATGTATCTCAACAAGCTGGAAACGCGGGTCGGCAATGGCGACATCAACACCGCGCGCGGAGAGATCGGTGATCCCAAGCACAGCTTCACCGCCAACATCAATTATGAGAATGGTCCGGTCAATCTGCTGTGGCAGACACAGTATTTCGGTAAATCCGTAATCGACGCAGATGCGGCGCCGGGTGATTATCAGTATCCCAGCATGAATGCATGGTGGCTGTTCAATGCGACGATCGGTTACAGCGTGAATGAGCAGTTCAAGCTCAAATTCATCGTCGATAATGTGTTCGACGCCGATCCGCCCTTCCCGGTGCCGGCGGCTGGCGGCACCATCACCTATTATTCCGGCATTCTGGGTCGCTATTTCCGCGCGGCCGCGACCGTGAAGTTCTAAAACCCCCTATCGGATGTCGGGGGAGCGGCGCGGAATTGCGCCGCTCCCCTTTCTTTTTCCCTGTCGCATCGGTTGAGCAGCCAAGCTGCTTTGCGCTGTCCTCCGATTGAGCTAGGGGACCGCAATGCGTCCCCAGCCTCCGATCGCCTCCACTGAGGAAAAGCGATAGCCATGCTGGCGCTCACACCCTCTGCATTGGCAATTATCGGCGCGACGCTGGCCTTGTGGCTCGCCGTGGCGGCCTGGGCTGTTCATTCCGGTCTCGCCATGCGCAGGCAGGGTGGCCAGGCCCGCGCGCAATCGGACAGGCTGGCGGCGTTGCTCGCCGCGGCTCCGGCCATACCGCTCATGGTGCGCGCAGACGGACGCATCGATGCGCCTGCGCGACTTGCGGCATGGCTGGGGCGGGATCGGCCGCCGAACTTCGTGTCCGAACTGCTGGCGGCTGATGGTGGCCTGGACCCCGCTGACGCAGCAGCGCTGGGCGCCGACATACAGGCCGCCCAGCGCGCCGGCAGGCCGTTCGCGCGTGCCATTCGGGTCATCGATTCGACTCGTGCCCTGCTTGTGCGCGGTGCGCCGGCGCCGTCCAGTTTCGACGCCGGTGGCGGTGTTATCC
>Ga0209066_10001277_pt1 | contig 33867 bp, 29 predicted proteins | sample All_14_2_FD_187198 | JGI IMG/M metagenome (GOLD analysis project Ga0209066, IMG submission 187198) | Freshwater microbial communities in response to fracking from Pennsylvania, USA - Allegheny Zone_MetaG_DW_15 (SPAdes) (version 2) ... | reverse complement strand
TGGCACGGGCTTCTGCAATCTCAACCTCTTCCTTGCCCATTCGCGCCAGTACGCCAAGGCGAGCGGCACCGAACTCGTGTTCGTGAACACGCCGACCTCGGCCGAGATGGTGACGTTCCTCGGCATGGGACAGGTCGATCTGGGGTTGATGCCCTACACCAGCTTCATGGCGCTCTACGATGCCGGCGCGCCGGTGAAGATCGTGGCCGGTGGCGGCGTCGAGGGCTGCGCGATCGTGGCGCGCCCCGGCCTCGACACGCCGGAGAAGCTCAAGGGCAAGACGCTGGGGACCTTCCAGCTCGATACGCTCGAGGTCATGCCCTACGACTACCTGAAGAAGCATGGCATTCCGTTCAAGGACGTGAAGGTCCGCTACATGGGCAACACGCCGGAGGCGGTCGAGGCTTTCAAGGCGGGTGCCATCGACTGGATCTGCACCATCGAACCCTATGCCTCGGCGCTGGTGAACGACGTCAAGGGCGCGGTCATGCTGACCAACGGCATCGACCTCTACGGCAAGGGCTACACCGACTGCGTGCTGGCCTCGCGGGCCAGCCTGATCAAGGACAATCCTGCCGGCCTCAAGGCGATCATCAAGAGCATGATGCAGGCCCAGCTCGACGCCGAGACGAATACCGACGACGTGCTGAAGGAGCTGGTCGGCAAGTACTACAAGACCTCGATGGAGAACGCCAAGATCGCGCAGGGCAAGCAGCCGGCGATCGTCGATGCGCGCAGCCAGACCGACTTCATCCTGCAGCGCACCGACAGCGTCATGGAGATGGGCTACATCAAGAAGAAGCCCGGCCGCGACGCGATCGACTGGACGCTGCTCGAAGAGGTCATCAAGGAGAACCCCGACCTCTACGGCAAGCTCAAGTACAAGTCCGCCTGATGGCTGTCGTCACTCGCGACAGCGAAGCGTCGGGCCCCGCCGCCGGGACATCCCGCCCGGCGGCGGTCTCGCGCTTCTACACCGGCATGGTCAACCTCGAATGGTTGACCAAGGCCTGGTGGACCATCCTGTCGATCAGCCTGTTCGCCGGTATCTGGGAACTGTGCTGGGCGTTCGGCTGGGCCGACCCGAAGCTGCTGCCGCCGCCGCACATCTTCCTCGGCAATCTCGCGGAGCAGGGCAAGTTCTTCAACACCGCCACGCGCTGGCAGGTCGGCCAGGCGATGAACGCGGGCCCCTCGGCCTTCGAATCGGTGATGATCACGGTGGGCGCGACGACGGCCCGCGTGCTCGTCGGCCTTGCCATGGCCTCGGTGCTGGCGATCGGGATGGGCGTCCTGATCCGCTACTACCACTTCTTCGACAAGCTCGTGCTGCCGACCATCACGCTGCTCTCGCCGGTGTCGCCCATTGCCTGGCTGCCGGTCGCCATCTTCCTGTTCGGCATCGGCAACGCGCCGGCGATCTTCATGGTCGTCGTCGCGCTGTTCTTCCACATGGTGCTGGCCACGGTCGCCCAGATCGATGGCGTCAGCCCCAACTTCATCAACGTCGCGCGCACCATGGGCGCGTCGAAGCGGCAGATCTATGGGCGGGTCATCGTGCCCGCGATCCTGCCGGGCATGCTGCAGGTGCTACGGCTCAACCTGTTCGGCGCCTGGATGGTGGTGCTGGTCGCGGAATCGACCGGTGTCGGCTACGGCATGGGCCAGGTCATCATGCTGGCCCGCAACACCTTCAACCCTTCGCTGGTGTTCTTCACCATCGCCGTGATCGGCGTGCTGGGGTTCGCCTTCGACTGGATGCTGCGCCAGGCCCAGCGGCGGATCCTCTACTGGCTGCCCGACACCAAGGAGAAGCTGCGTGGCCTTTGATGCACCGCCGACATTCTCGTCGAAGGACGCCGTGGTGTGCCGCGGCGTCGGCAAGACCTGGGCCGCCGGCACCAGGCGCGCCCACAATGCCCTGACGGACATCGACCTCGATGTGGCGCCGGGCGAGTTCGTGGTCTTCCTCGGGCCCTCGGGCTGCGGCAAGAGCACATTGCTGTACCTGATCGCAGGCCTCGAGGAGACAACGGTGGGGCAGGTCTGGTCGTTCGGCGATCTGGTAGACACGCCGTCGCCCGAACGCAGCCTGATCTTCCAGGAGACCTCGCTCTTCCCGTGGCTGACCGTGTGGGAAAACGTGAGCTTTGGACTCTCCATCCGAGGTGCCAGCAAGGAGGAGCGCCGCAGCGTCGCGGCGGAAGCCCTGCAGCGCGTCGGTCTCAAGGCTGCCATGGACAAGCGGCCGGACGAACTGTCGGGCGGCATGCGCCAGCGGGTCGCCGTCGCGCGTGCGCTCGCCATGCGCCCCAAGGTCCTGCTGATGGACGAGCCATTCGCCGCGCTGGACGTGCAGACGCGTGCTCGAATGCAGGACTTCCTGCTCGACGTCTGGCGAGACTCAGGTGCCTCGGTCCTGTTCGTTACCCATCACATCGACGAGGCAGTGGCATTGGCCGACCGGGTCGTCGTCTTCACCTCGCGGCCGGGACGCATCAAGACCATCGTGCCGGTCGAACTGCCGCGGCCGCGCACCCTGTTCTCGCGCCAGGCGGAGGATCTCCGGATCCAGCTCACCGACCTGCTGCGGGACGAGGTCGACCGCGCCTTCGCCGAGCAGGAAGCGCTCGCCGTCACCGCCTGATTCCATGACCCACACCAAGGAGAAGCCGACATGGCCACCAGCCTGATCCGTAGCCGCGCCGCCATCACGGGGACCAAGGACCGTTTCACCTGGAACGAGATCAAGGACGGCGCCGTCCTGCAGGAGGATGGCGTCATCGTTGCCGTCGGCACCTACGACGACCTGCATGCCAAGCACCCGACCGTGCCGGTGATCGGCACGGGCAAGGAGATCCTGCTGCCGGGCTTCGTCAACGGCCACCACCATGTCGGCCTGACGCCGGTCCAGCTCGGCTCGCCCGACATGCCGCTGGAACTTTGGTTCATCACCCGCATGGTGATCCGCAACGTCGACCTCTACCTGGACACGCTCTACTCGGCCTTCGAGATGATCGGCTCGGGCATCACGACGGTGCAGCACATCCAGGGCTGGATGCCCGGCACTTTGCCAGATGTCGAGAAGCGCGCGAACGATACGATCCGGGCCTATGAGGACGTCGGCATGCGGGTCAGCTACTGCTACGCGGTGCGCGACCAGAACCGGCTCGTCTACCAGGCCGACGAGGAGTTCGTTAAGAGCCTGCCGACAGAGTTGCAAGGGCCGATGCAGCGCTGGTTCGATCGCTTCAAGATGGGCCTCGACGATGCGATGGACATGTTCAAGTCGTTCCACTCGCAGCATCACAACAAGCGCCGGGTGAAGATCCAGCTGGCGCCGGCCAACCTCCACTGGTGTTCCGACACGGCGCTCACCAAGCTCAGCGAGGCCTCGGCGCAGTACAACGTGCCGATGCACATGCACCTGCTCGAGACCGCCTATCAGAAGGAATATGCCTGGCGGCGCGGCAACTGCACGGCGCTGGAATACATCGACCGGTTCGGCATGGTGAACGAGCGGCTGACGCTCGGCCATGGCGTATGGTTGAACGAGAAGGACATCGACCGGCTGGCCGAGGCAAGGGGCTGCGTCTGCCACAACTGCTCGTCCAACTTCCGCCTGCGCTCCGGCGTGGCCGCGCTCAATCACTTCGAGAAGAAGGGTATCAACACAGCCATCGGTCTCGACGAGGCCGGCATCAACGACGACCGTGACATGCTGCAGGAGCTGAAGCTGGTCCTGCGCGCGCATCGCGTCCCGGGCATGGTCGAGGCCGACGTGCCGACCATGGCGCAGGTGCTCCGCATGGCCACGGTCGGCGGCGCGAGGACGACGCCGTTCGGGGACAGCCTCGGCACGCTGGAGGTCGGCAAGGCCGCCGACATGGTGTTGATCGACTGGGACAGCGTCGCCTATCCCTATCTCGACGAGATGACGCCGACGCTCGATGCCGTGGTGCAGCGCGCCAAGCAGCAGGCCGTCACCATGACGATGTGCGACGGCGAGGTGATCTACAAGGACGGGCTGTTCACCAAGGTCGACAGGACCGCCGCCCTAAAGGCGCTGCACGACGATCTCGGCAAGGCCCTGGCCGACGACGAGGTCGAGCGCCGCAAACTCTCGGTCGCCCTGCTGCCGCACGCCCGCAGGTTCTACGAAAACTACATGGACCCGTCGAAGCACCAGCCGTTCTACAGCCCGAGTTCGCGGGTTTAGGAGGACGGCGCGAGCCACTTCTCGCAAGATCAAACGGCGATCCGCGAGGATCGCCGTTCGGACTCGATGGTACGGCCCGGCGGTCAGTCGCCGGATGCCTTGCTCTCCGTATCGTGCGTGGTGTCGTCTGGGCAAGGCGGAAAGACCGCAGTGACGGTGAAGGTGCCATTCGCATCAGCCGTCCAACTGACGTTCGTGGCGCCATTCGCGTTCCACATTGTCACCCGATGCTGCAGGTCGTTCTTGGGAACGCCACTCTGGACAAAAGTTCCACAAACCATCGCTGTACCTCCTTTGCTATTTGGCGGGGGTGTTCATTAGGGTGGTGTTGGCCAAGGCCTTCTTGCGAATGTCTTCGTAATCAACCTTGCGAGTGGGGTCTTCGGCGCTCGCGAGGCCCGTCGCCGCAATGTTCAGCGCTTTATAGTTCTTCTCGAGCCACGCCTGGAGCGCTAGCACGCGCTTAACGCTTTCGAGGCCGTCGGGCGTTAGCCACGCGTCGAGGGCCTTGGTGCTCGCCGTCTCGACATATGTGAGCTTGATCTGTTGTGCTCGCGCCTCGCTTTGCTGCTTGTCGGCGTTCGCCTTCTGGGTAAGGGCGCTGATTGCTGCTGGAAGGCTGCCGGCTTTGGCCAGCAACTCCAGGTCGACATAAGCCCGGCGAAGCGGATAGGCGGAATCCGATTGCTGGAGGCTTGTGTAGATCGCCGCCTTCGCCTGCTCACGATTGGCTTCCATCTGTGCGATCAGGGCGGCGATTGTTTGCTGGTAGTAAAGGTCCTTGTTGATGATGCCCTGTGCGCCGACGATTCCCCCGGCTGCCGCCGAGATCGCAGACTTCGTCGTGGTATCGGCGATGACCGCGCCAAGGCCGCCGAGGGCAACCCCCATGATGCCGGCGCCGACGTTGAGAAGGCTGGAATCTCGGTTGAGGGAGCGGAGGAACTGCGCGAAATAGATTTCGTAGACCTCCATGCGGCCAAACACGATTTCGTTGCGGATTGCCCTGCGCAGGTCGGGATCGTTGCGCGCAGCCGAATATTCCGTCTCCAGCTTGCTCGTCTTGGTGAAGTACTCCTGCTGAAGCTCGGAGATGGTCGTCGGATTGTTCTGTGGATCCGTGGGATAGCCCTGGATTGCGCTGCACGCAGCCGTTAGGCCGACGAGCAAGACCACTGCTGTATGCTTGGGAAGATCTGCTGCTTGCATAAGTCACCCCCCGGCTTTGTGTATCGAATTTGCCCGGGGGTAAGGGCGTGGAATGTGCGGAAACCCACACTCCACCTAAAATCGTACTGAAACAGTCCTAGAGAACGAGCCGCGCGATATAGAATCCGTCGAGGCCGCCGCGCTCGGACCACATGAAGGGCAGGGTGCGGACGTCGCCGCGCGGGGTGATGGCGTCCTCGAGGCCCGGGAGTTCCGCCGGTGTGACTCGCACACGCTTCACCTGCGGATTGCGGACGAGGACGCCGTTGATGCGTTCGACGCCTTCGTCCTCCTGCAGCGAGCAGACGGCATAGACGAGCGTGCCGCCCGGCTTCAGCAGGCCGAGCGCGTGGACCAGGAGGCGATCCTGGGTCACGTTCAGCCGCGCGACGTCCTCGTCGTCTTTCAGCCAGGCGATATCGGGATGCCGGCGCAGGGTGCCGGTGCCGGAGCAGGGGGCATCGAGCAGGATCGCGTCGAACTTCTCCTCGGGCGTCCACTTGCTGGCATCCGCCGTCACGAGATTGGCCGAGAGGCCAGCGCGCGCCAGGTTCTCACCGAGGCGCGTCATGCGGCGGGCCGAGATGTCGACCGCCGTCACCTGGGCGCCGGCGGCGCAGAGCTGCATCGTCTTGCCGCCGGGGGCGGCACAGAGATCGGCGACCCGCTTGTCGGTGACGTCGCCCAGCAGTCGGGCGGGCAGGGCGGCGGCGGCGTCCTGGACCCACCAGGTGCCCTCGGCAAAGCCCGGCAGTTCGGCGATGTGGCCGCCGCCCTTGCGCCGCAGCGTGCCGGTCGGCAGCGTCTCGGCCTCGAGCTGGGCCGCCCAGAAATCGGCATCCCGCCGGACGGTGATGTCCAGAGGCGCTTCGTGCAGGTGGGCCGAGGCGATGGCGCGCGTGGCATCCTCGCCGTAGGCGTGGATCCAGCTCTCCCACAGCCAGCGCGGCGTGTTGAGACGGGCGGGGTCGCGATCGACCAGCAGCGCGTCGCCATCGCGCGAGATCCGGCGCAGTACGGCGTTCACCAGGCCCTTGAGATGGTGCAGGCCGGCATCCTCGACCAGCCGCACCGAGGTATCGACCGCGGCGTGCGGCGGCGTGCCGAGGAACATCAACTGGGCGGCGCCCAGCCGCAGCACCTGGCGGCCGACCGCGTTGGCGCCCTCCAGCGGCTTGGTGATCAGGCCGGACAGCACGCCCTCGATCTCGCCCAGGTGGCGGAGGGTCGTGGCCAGCAGCAGGCGCACGAAGGCGCGGTCGCGCGGGTCGAGGGCGGCAAAGCCGCGATGCTGGCCGAGCGCATCGTCGAGCGGCTGGCCCTTGTCGAGGCAGGCCATCATCACATCGACTGCGGCGCGGCGGGAAGCGAGAGGGGTGGGATCCATCGTGCGGCGCTATAGCCGCCGCGGGCGCCGTTGTCATCGTCGCGCTGTCTGGGGCAGTGTGCCGCTCCGAAAGGATTCCCTGCATGAAGAGCGTGAGTTCCTACCTGGGCGACTGGTGGCGCCTGGTAATTCCCTATTTCCGCTCGGAGGAGCGCTGGATCGCCATCGTCCTGCTGGTCGGCGCGATCGGCCTCACCCTCGCGAGCGTGACGGTGAACGTCGCCTTCAGCGAGTGGAACCGGCGCTTCTACGACAGCCTGCAGAACAAGGACGAGGCGGCGTTCTGGCTCGAGATGGGCAATTTCGGCTGGATCGCCGCGCTGGCCATCGCCTTCGGCGTGGCACGCGGGCTGGTCAGCCCCTATCTGCGCCTGCGGTGGCGGCGCTGGTTGACGGGTCACTATCTCGACCACTGGCTCGACGGCCGCGGCTATTACCGGATCGAACTCGAGCGCAAGGTCGACAACGCCGACCAGCGTATCTCCGAGGACTTGCGGCTGCTGGGCTTCTACACGATGACCCTGCTGCTCGGCCTGATCAGCGCGGTGGCGACGCTGATCTCCTTCCTGTTCATCCTGTGGCAACTGTCGGGGCCGATGTCGCTGGCGTTCATAGGCCTCGACGTGGTGATCCCGGGCTACATGGTCTGGGCAGCGCTGATCTATGCCTTTCTCGGCACCTGGCTGGCCAACCTGGTCGGCCGGCGACTGATCCCGCTCAACTTCCTGCAGCAGCGCTACGAAGCGAACTTCCGCTTTGGCCTGATGCGGGTGCGCGAGAATGCCGAGGGCATCGCGCTCTATCGCGGCGAGCCGCGCGAGAACGCGGTGCTCGAGGAACGATTCACCGACGTCTTCAACAATGCCTGGCGCGTGCTGGTGACCGAGATGCAGCTGGTCTTCTACCAGATCGGCTACGGCCAGCTCGCGATCATCTTCCCCTACCTCGTGACGGCGCCGCGCTTCTTCGCCGGCGCGATCACCCTGGGCATCGTGATGCAGACGGCCCAGGCCTTCGGGCAGGTCCAGTCGGCGCTGTCCTTCTTCATCGACAACTACACCAACGTGGCCGAGCTGCGGGCGGTGATGGACCGCTTGAAGGGCCTGCAGACGGCGATCGACGAGAAACCCCCGGAGAACATCACCGTCACGCCGGAAGCGGGCCGGGCCGATGTCGGCACGCGAGGGCTGGATCTCGCTCTGCCGACGGGCCAGACCCTGCTCAAGGACCTGGACCTCACCCTGCCGAAGGGGGCGTGGACGCTGATCTCCGGATCGAGCGGCTCGGGCAAGAGCACCTTGTTCCGGGCGCTGGCGGGCATCTGGCCATTCGGGCACGGGCGGGTGCTGATCCCGGCCGGCGCGCGCGTGCTGTTCCTGCCGCAGAAGCCCTACATCCCGATCGCCACCCTGCGCGATGCCGTGAAGTATCCCGACGAACGCTCGACGGCCAACGATGCCGAGATCGTGCGGGCGCTGGAAGCGGCACGGCTCGGTCATCTGGCCAGCCGACTCGACGAGGAGGCGCACTGGAGCAACATCCTGTCGGGCGGCGAACAGCAGCGGCTGGCGATCGCGCGGGCCCTGGTCTTCAAGCCCGACTGGCTGTTCCTCGACGAGGCCACGGCCTCGCTCGACGAAGCCAACGAGGCGGCGGTCTATGGCGTGCTGAAGGAGCGGCTGCCGCAGGCCACGGTCGTGTCGATCGGCCACCGGCCGTCGCTGCGCGAATGGCACGCCACGCGCCTCGACCTTAAGCGGGCGCCGGGCGAGACGGGAACCCTAAACGTCGTGACCTGAGGAGCGTTCGATGGTGAGGCCGGGCACGCGCTCCAGGGCGTGCACGGCCTCCTCGATTGCGCGCGATTTCCAGGCGTCGCGCGCCCACCAGCCGCCGATGTCGATCGACGAGAAGCCGCCGCCCCGCGCCGGCTCGACGCTGGCCACCCTGACCCGGGAGGTATCCGGCCCGCCCAGCACGATGGTGCAGGCCGACGTGGAGAGGTGCCAGTGTACGCCCGCGGCGTCGCTCCACAGCGCGAACCCGCGGTCGCCGAGGCCGTGCGCAATCGAGCGTGGCGTGTCGAGCAGTTCCGGTGCGCTGAGGCAGCGATTGGCGATCCGCAGCGGGTCGTGCGCGTCGCTCGCCCGCACGTCGTAGCCGACGTTGAACCGGGCGATGCTGCCGGGCGAGCCGGCGGCCTGGGCGACCGCTTCGTTGGCGGCCTGCCATTCCGCCATCCAGGGCGCAGCCGCCGCCTCGAGATCACCCCAGCTGAGATAGAGCGCGCCGGCGCTGTCGCCGAAGCGGGTGGCCCGCGGCGCGCCATAGAGCGACAGGCCGATGGGAATGCCGGCGGCCGTCTTCCAGTTGGCGTGGAGCACCACATGGTCGGGCGAGCTTGCCTGGGGCGAAAGCTCGTCGCGCTCGATCTTGCGGGGCGCCCCGAGGCGCATCACCAGCGGGGCGAACAAATCCCGCGCGGGAGCGGCGGTGGCGGCCAGCTCGTAAGTGACGGTCAGCACCGGCCGGTCCGGTCGCGGCGCCGACGGCTCGGCCGAGCAGGTCGCGAAGCCGTAGGCCTCGCTGCAGGGCAAGGGCCGGCTCGCGTAGCCGGTGCCCTCGAAGTCGCGGACCACGGCGTCGAAGCGCGTGCCCCACGGGAAGAAGCCGGCCTCGCCCAGGCGAAACCCTGTCGCCGTATCGTCCATGGATGGAAGTCTACGCGATTCCGGCGCATGCCAGTGGAGAAAGATAACTTGCTATAGATGAAAGTCCGGTCCATCACAGGGCATGAGCAGATCGACGCACCGTATCGCCGAGACAACCCGTGACATCGGCCGCCGCCTGCGGGCCGCGCGGACGGGAGCCGGCCTCACCCTGGCACAGGTCGCCGGCCGGGCCGGCCTTTCCGAAGGGTTCCTGTCCAAGCTGGAGCGCGGCCAGGCGGCGGCCTCGATCGCCAATCTCATCCAGCTCGCCGATGTGCTTGGGCTCGGATTGCACGAGCTGTTTCCCAGCGAGGCGGCACCGGCCAAGACGATGGTCGCCGTGCACCGGGGCGGCGAGGGTGCGCTGCAGGAGGTGGCGGCGACGGGCTACCGCTGGCGCCATCTCGGCGGCGGTGCCCCGCTCGATCGGATGGAGGTGTTCCATCTCGTCTTCCCGCGCGCCAAGGGCATGGAGGCGACCGTCTCGCATCCCGGACAGGAGCATTGCTACGTGCTGTCGGGCGAGGTGCTGTTCCAGGTCGGCGCCGAACGGCACCTGTTGAAGGCGGGGGACGGAATCCTGATCGACTCGCAGCAGCCGCATCGGGCGGAGAATGCCGGGCGCGGGCAGGCCCAGGTGCTGATGTCGGTTGCGAAGCCCGCCGATGCGGCCGAGGTGCCGGACTGGTGGCGGCTCTCGTCCTCGAAACTCAAGGAAGAAAAACCAAAGGAGGAAAGCAAGCCATGAGCAAGCACGTTCCCGACACGGCGGCGGCCAATGCAGGTCTGGTCACCACGCGCGAAGCCTCGCGACGCGATCACAAGCCCTACCAGGTGCGCCATCTCGACGAGGTCGAATGGGAGACGATCCGCTGGCCGGGCGAGACCGGCAAGATGCTGTTCCATCCCCGGCCCGATGACCCGACGCAACCCAATGCCGGCATCCTGAGACTGGCGCCAGGTGCTCATCATCCCGAGCACTATCACGGCTTTGCCCAGGTCTGGCTGGTGCTGAAGGGCGACTTCACGATCGACGGCCGTGCCTGCCCGCCGGGCACGATGCTCTATCATCCCGACCCGCATTTCGAGGGCGAGTTCCGGACAGAGACCGGCGGCGAGATCATGATCGTGCAGTATCCCGGCCCGACGACCGGCGAACGGCCGATCTATGCCGGTCGCTTCAACATGGAAAAGCGCAAGTCGGTCGCCGAGGAACGGGTCGACCTGTAGAATTGGAGCGCGCCACTCCAGTGGCGCCTCATGATCATGAGCGCCATTGGGGTGGCGCGCTCCATTGAGAGGATCAGCGCAGGCTGGCGTTGATCTTTTCGAGCGCGGAGGTGCCAGGGCACAGTTCGGGCGCGTTCAGCGTATTGAGCGGCACGTCGACCGTGTTCAGGTTGGCGTGCAGGTCGCTCGGCGTCGGATCGACGTAGAGGAGGCCGGTCACGACCTCACCGGCATGCAGGCCTTCCTGGACGCGCTTCACGGCCGCGACCTTGTCGGACGGGTCGTAGTCCTCGCCGAGCTTGCGCAGGCGCAGGATCGAGCCGTCATGCTGCTGTACCGTCTTCGTGGTGCCGGGTTCGTAGGAGGTGGTGATCTCCTCGCGGGTCTCGATGAAGTCGATGCGGTTCAGCGCCTCGTTGTGCTCGCGCACATAGTCGTAGCTCTTGGTCGAGCCGGCATGGTTGTTGAAGGCGACGCAGGGGCTGATGACGTCGAGGAAGGCCGCGCCCTTGTGCGCCATCGCCGCCTTGATCAGCGGCACGAGCTGGTGCTTGTCGCCCGAGAAGGAGCGGCCGACGAAGGTGGCGCCCATCAGGATGGCCAGCGACACCATGTCGATCGAGGAATCGGGATTGGAGACGCCCTTCTTGCTGATCGAGCCCTTGTCGGCGGTGGCGGAGAACTGGCCCTTGGTCAGGCCGTACACGCCGTTGTTCATGACGATGTAGGTCATGTTCACGCCGCGCCGCATGACGTGGGCGAACTGGCCGAGGCCGATCGAGGCGGAATCGCCGTCGCCCGACACGCCCATGTAGATCAGGTCGCGGTTGGCCAGGTTGGCGCCGGTCATCACCGAGGGCATGCGGCCGTGCACCGTGTTGAAGCCGTGGCTCGCGCCCACGAAGTACGTCGGCGCCTTGGACGAGCAGCCGATGCCCGAGAGCTTGGCAACCTGGTGCGGCAGGATGTCGAGCTCATAGCAGGCCTGGATGATCGCGGCGCTGATCGAATCGTGGCCGCAGCCGGCGCACAGGGTCGAGACGGCGCCCTCGTAGTCGCGACGCGTGAAGCCGGCCTTGTTCTTGACCAGCGACGGGTGATGGAGACGGGGCTTGGCGATGTAGGTCATGACGCGGCCTTGTCGAACGGGACAACCTTGAACTGACCGAGCTTGGTGGCGATGTCGGTCGCGATGAAGCGCGCCGTGATCGGCGTGCCGTCATAGTGCAGGACGGGCACGATCTTGCGCGCGTCGAGCGTGTATTCGCTGAGCAACATCGTGCGCAGCTGCGCGTCACGGTTCTGCTCGACGACGAAGACGCGGTCGTGCTCGTGGATGAAATCCTCGACGCTCTGCGCGAAGGGGAAGGAGCGCACGCGCAGCGCGTTGACGTGATGACCCTCGGCCTCGAGATGGTCGAGCGCCTCGTCCATCGCCGGGCTGGTCGAGCCGAAGTAGATGACGCCGAAGCGCGTCGGCTTGGGCGAGGAGTAGCGCAGCGGCTGCGGCGCGATCTTCTTCGCGGTCTCCCACTTCTTCTGCAGCCGCTCCATGTTGCGCACATAGACCGGGCCTTCCTCCGAGTAGCGCGCGAACTCGTCCTTGGTCGTGCCGCGCGTGAAGTAGGAGCCCTTGGTCGGATGCGTGCCCGGATAGGTGCGGTAGGGGATGCCGTCGCCGTCGACGTCGAGATAGCGGCCGAAGGTCTTGCCGGCCTCGAGATCCTCGGCGGTCATCACCTTGCCGCGGTCGAGAACGCGGTTCTCGTCCCAGGCGAACGGCTTGCACAGCCGGTGGTTCATGCCGATGTCGAGGTCGGTCATGACGAAGATCGGGGTCTGCAGCCGGTCGGCGAGGTCGAGCGCCTCGGCGGTGAACTCGAAGCACTCGCGTGGGTCCTCGGGGAACAGCAGCACGTGCTTGGTGTCGCCGTTCGAGGCATAGGCGCAGCCCAGAAGGTCCGACTGCTGCGTGCGGGTCGGCATGCCGGTCGAGGGCCCGCCGCGCTGCACGTTCACCAGCACCGCCGGGACTTCGGCGAAGTAGGCGAGGCCGATGAACTCGGTCATCAACGAGATGCCGGGACCGGACGTGGCGGTGAAGGAGCGGGCGCCGTTCCAGGCGGCGCCGATCACCATGCCGATCGAGGCGAGCTCGTCCTCGGCCTGCACGATCGCGTACTTGGCCTTGCCGGTCTCCTTGTCATGCCGGAACTTCTTGCAATGGCTCTGGAAGGCCTCGGCCAGCGACGAGGACGGCGTGATCGGATACCAGGCACACACCGTGGCGCCGCCATAGACCGCGCCGAGCGCCGCTGCGCTGTTGCCCTCGACGAAGATGCGGTCGCCGACATTGTCGGCGTGCCGCACCTTGAGCTTCACCAGGTCGGGATCGACATGCTGCTTCACCCAGTCGCGGCCGAGGTTCATCGCCTTCACGTTGGAATCGATGAGCTTTTCCTTGCCCTTGAACTGCTCGCTGAACAGCCGCTGGATCTGCTTCTCGTCGATGTCGAGCAGCACCGAGAGTGCGCCGACATAGATGATGTTCTTGAACAGCTGGCGCTGGCGGGCGTCGGTGTAGGTGGCGTTGGTGATCGCCGTCAGCGGCACGCCGATGACGTTGATGTCCTCGCGGAACATCGACGAGGGCATGGGCTTGGTCGAATCGTAGAACAGGTAGCCGCCGGGCGTGATCTCCTTCACGTCCTCGGCCCAGGTCTGCGGATTCATCGCGACCATCATGTCGACGCCGCCGCGCCGTCCGAGATAACCCTTCTCGGTGACGCGCACCTCGTACCAGGTCGGCAGGCCCTGGATGTTCGAGGGGAAGATGTTGCGCGGGCTGACCGGCACGCCCATGCGCAGGATCGACCGGGCGAAGAGTTCGTTGGCCGAGGCCGATCCGGATCCGTTGACGTTCGCGAACTTGACGACGAAATCGTTAACGGCGGCTATTGCTTGCGGCATGCGTGCTCCGCGTGTGTCATTTCGATGTAGTACTTGCGCATGTCCCATGCGCCGGTCGGGCAGCGTTCGGCGCACAGCCCGCAGTGCAGGCAGACATCCTCGTCCTTGACCATGACCCGCTGGGTCTTGAGTCCGGCGCCGACATAGAGGTCCTGCGTCGGGTTCATCGCCGGCGCCGTCAGGCGCGTGCGAAGGTCCTTCTCTTCACCGTTCTCCGTGAAGGTGATGCAGTCCATCGGACAGATGTCGACGCAGGCGTCGCACTCGATGCAGAGCTGGCCGCTGAACACCGTCTGGACGTCGCAGTTGAGGCAGCGCTGCGCCTCCTTGAAGGCGAGCTGCGGATCGAACCCCAGTTCGACCTCGGCCATGATGTCCTTCAGCGCCTCCTGCTTGGGGCGATGCGGGACCTTGAGGCGATGGTCGATGGTGGGGGCGTTGTCGTAGCTCCACTCGTGGATGCCCATCTTCTGGCTGGCGACGTTGACGCCGGGCGCGGGGCGCTCCTCGGGGTTCTCGCCGATCAGCATCTTGTGGATGGAGGTCGCGGCCTCGTGGCCGTGCGCCGCCGCCCAGATGATGTTCTTCGGCCCGAACGCCGCGTCGCCGCCGAAGAACACCTTCGGATGCGTGCTGGCGAAGGTCTTCTCGTTGAGCTGCGGCAGGCCCCACTTGTCGAACTCGATGCCGGCGTCCTTCTCGATCCAGGGGAAGGCGTTCTCCTGGCCGATCGCGACCAGCACGTCGTCGCATTCGTAGAACTCGTCGGGCTCGCCCGACGGGACGAGAGAGCGGCGGCCCTTGTCGTCGTACTTGGCAACCACCTTCTCGAACAGCACGCCCTTGATCTTGCCGCCCTCGTGGCGGACTTCCTTCGGGACGAGCATGTTGAGGATGGGGATGTCCTCGCCGATCGCGTCTTCCTTCTCCCACGGCGACGCTTTCATCTCGTCGAAGCCGGAGCGGACGATCACCTTCACGTCCTCGCCGCCCAGGCGGCGGGCGGTGCGGCAGCAGTCCATCGCCGTGTTGCCGCCGCCAAGCACGATCACGCGCTTGCCGACCTTGTCGATGTGGCCGAACGAAACCGACGACAGCCAGTCGAGCCCGATATGAATATTGGCCGCGGCTTCCTTGCGGCCCGGCACATCGAGGTCGCGGCCGCGCGGCGCGCCGGAGCCTACGAACACCGCGTCGTAGCCTTCGGCCAGCACTGCCTTCAGCGAATCGACCCTCTGGTGGCGGAACTCGACGTTGCCGATGCCGGTGATGTAGCCGACTTCCTCATCGATCACCGACTCCGGCAGGCGGAAGTGCGGGATCTGCGTACGGATGAAGCCGCCGAGCTTGGGATCCTGGTCGTAGATGACGATCTCGTAGCCGAGCACCGCGAGGTCGCGCGCCACGGTGAGCGAGGAGGGGCCGCCGCCGATGCAGGCCACGCGCTTGCCGTTCTTCGCCGGCGCCTTGGGCATCTTGGCGACGATGTCGTCGTCGTCCTTGTAGTCGGCGGCGACGCGCTTCAGGCGACAGATCGCGACCGGCTCCTTCTTGCCCTTCACGAGGTTCTCGTCCTCGACGCGACTGCGGCGGCAGGCCGGTTCGCAGGGGCGGTCGCAGGTCCTGCCGAGGATTCCCGGGAAGACGTTGGACTTCCAGTTGATCATGTACGCATCGGAATAGCGTCCGTGCGCGATCAGCCTGATGTACTCGGGGACGGGGGTATGGGCAGGACAGGCCCATTGGCAATCGACGACTTTATGAAAGTAGTCGGGATTGGCGATATCAGTCGGCTTCAACATAAACTCCAGGCGGCGGCGGGAGCAGCGGCGGACAACTCGGGTAAACGACGATTTAGATTACCCTAAACGGGGGGCGCATTGGGGGATTATTACCGTCCAGCGTCAAGCGCTAACCATTTGCAAACGCGCCGGAAATCCCGCACCGCACAGAGGGTCTTAGCGCGTGGGCCGGTAGGCGCTCGGAGAGGCCCCCGCTGCCCGCCGGAACATGGCGCTGAAGGCGCTGACGCTGTCGTAGCCGAGCTCGAGGGCGACCTCGGTGACGGCCTGGCCCCCGCCCAGGCGGCCCATTGCTTCGAGCACCCGCGCCTGTTGCCGCCACGCTCCGAAGGTGAGTCCGGTCTCCGTCACGAACAGACGCGCCAGGGTCCGGGCGCTCGCATTGGCCCAGCCCGCCCACTCTTCCAGGGTGCGCGGGTCGCCGGGCTGGGCGAGCAGGGCCGAGCAAAGACGATGCAGGCGCTTGTCGCGCGGCATCGGCAGGTGCAGCGGCAGCGACGGTTCGCGGTGCAGTTCGTCGAGGATCAACGCCACGACGTGGCCGGCCGCGCCCCGCTCGTCATAGTGAATCGGCAGTTCGGTCGCGCGCACGATCAACTCCCTCAAGAGGGGAGAGATATGCAGGACGCGGCAGGTGTCGGGCATGCCGGCCGCCGCGTCCTGGCGTAGATAGAGGGTGCGCATCGTGACGTCGCCGGACATGGTGATCGAATGGCGCACGCCGGGGGGCATCCATAGCGCGCGCTGGGGCGGCACCACCCAGACGGCTTCCTCGGTGGAAATGCGCATCGTGCCGGCCGTGGCGTAGATGAGTTGCGCGCGGCGATGGCGATGCGGCGCGATCTCGAATCCGGCGGCGAAATCCTTGGGCATGGCCGCCACCGCGCGCGGCACCTGCTGGTAATCCTCCGGATCGGTCGAACGGGCGGTTTGGCCTTTTCGCGACATTTGTTGGCAACATAGCGCAAGCCAGACAGGCCGACCAAGCCTAGTCTCGTCGCCTTGGAGGAACGACAAGATGAGCCACGGCAGTCCCACCTCGATTCTGCTCAACATCGGCCATGCCATGGATCACTGGATCCTGGTGGTCTTCGCCTATTCCTGGGGCGTCATCGCCGGGGTGTGGGGCGTCGAGTGGACCGAACTCACGCCGTTCAACTACGGCGCCCTCTTCATGTTCGGCGCCGGCTCGATCGTCAGCGGCCGTCTCGGCGACCATTGGGGCCGCTGGATCATGATGGTGATCTTCTTCGTCGGCATGGGCGTTTCTGCGCTCATCATCGCGCTGTGCAGCAACAAGTGGCAGATCGGCGCCGCGCTGACCCTGATGGGCGCCTTCGCCTCGATCTATCACCCGGTCGGTATCCCGATGCTGGTCCAGAAGGCCAAGAACCCCGGCTTCACGATCGGCGTGAACGGCCTGGCCGGCAACATGGGCATCGCCATCGCCGCCGGTCTCTCGGTCTACATCGCCCAGCGCTTCGGCTGGCAGGCCGCCTTTATCATCCCGGGCGTCATCTGTCTCATCTGCGCCGTGGCGTTCGTGGTCCTCGTGCCGCGGGAGGAAGAGGCGCCGGCCAAGCGCAAGGCCAAGATGCTCGACCTGCCGCCGTCGGTGATGGCGCGCGTCTTCGCCATCATGACCTTCACCGCGGTGACCGGCAGCATCATCTTCAACTTCACGACCAACGGAAACGGGGAGCTGCTGGCCAATCGCGCCAAGGCCATCGCGCAGGACCCGGCGATGCTGGCCACCATGCTGTTCGTCATCTTCTCGCTGGCCTCGCTCGCCCAGCTCGTGGTGGGAAAGCTGATCGACCGCTATCCGCTGAAGAACATCTACCTGCCGATCGTGCTGCTGCAGGTGCCGCTGTTCCTGCTCGCCTCGCAGGTCGAGGGCTGGGCGCTGTTCTTCACCGCCATTGCCTTCATGCTGCTTGTGTTCGGTGCCATACCGTTCACCGACGCCATGATCGTGCGCTACATCGACGACCGCATGCGCAGCCGCGTCACCGGAGTCCGTCTGGCGATCGGCTTCGGCGTCAGCTCCTTCGTCGTGGCCCTGATCGGCCCGGCGGTGAAGGATGCCGGTTTCCCCGTGTTGCTGTCGGTGCTGGCGGGCGTGGCCTTCTGCTCGTTCCTCGCTCTGTCGATGCTGCCCAGCGAGAAGGACGTGCACGCCATTGCGGCGGCACCGAAGCCCGCCGAATAACGCCCCGGATGCGAAACGACGGCCGCGCGCGATTGCGCGGCCGTCGCGCGTTTGCGATCCTGCCGGCCAATTAGACATCGAGGGCAGGAAAATGATCAAGAGACGGGATGTATTGGCCGGGGCCGCCGGCTGGACGATCGTCGGCGCGTCGTCGGTCAGGGCCCAGACCTGGCCCAGCCAGCCGATCCGGCTGGTGGTGCCCTATGTTGCGGGCGGATCGACGGACACGGCTGCCCGCATCGTCGCCGAAAAGCTGTCGGGCATGCTCGGACAGCAGGTCATCGTCGAGAACAAGGGGGGCGGCAACACCATCATCGGCATGGACGTGGTGGCCAAGGCAAAGCCTGACGGCAATACGCTCCTGCTGGGGGCCGCGACCATGGCGACCAACGTCGCCCTTGGCCTCAAGCAGCCGTTCGATCCGCTCAAGGATTTCCAGATGATCTCGACCCTGGTCGACATCCCCGATCTGCTGGCGATCGACGGCAAGGCCTTGCCGGCGAAGAACTACGCCGAATTCGCCGAATGGGTGAACAAGCAGCCGCAGCGCGTGCGCTATGCCACCTCGGGCATGGGCAACCAGCCGCATTTGTGGGGCGAGTTGTTCCGCACCCGCAACAAGCTCAATCTCGAGAGCGTGAGCTACAAGGGCGCGGCCGATGCGCTGCGCGACGTCATGGGCGGCCATCTGCCGATCATGATCGACGTCGTGCTGCCGACGGGCACGCACGTCGCAGCGGGCCGCCTCACTGGTATCGCAGTCGCCTCGCCCGAGCGCTCGACCGTGTGCCCCGACGTCCCGACCGTGGCCGAACTCGGCATGAAGGATCTGGAAAGTGCGGCCTTCTTCGGGCTCGTGGGACCTGCCGGACTGCCCGCGCCGATCGTCGAGAAGCTGAACGCGCTTTGCCTCGAGACGCTGAAGGATCCGGCGGTCAAGAAGCGGTTCGCCGAACTGGGCTTCTTCACAACGGGCAGCACGCCGCAGGCCTATCTGGACCGCGTGAAGTCCGAGACCGAGCGCTGGACCCGGGTCGTCAAGGAAAACAACATCAAGGTCGAGGGCTAGCAGTCATGGCGTCCGCGTCGTCCGTTCCGGTTCCTTCCTCCCACCTCGACGCCGCGCGCGACGCCGAACCTGCAACCCGGGCCGCCAATGCGGCGATGGCAGCGAAGCTGCCCTTCGCCGATACGGCCGACTTCGAGGCTGCCAGGCGCGGCCTGATCGCGACCGTGCCCGAGGGGATCGTGCGTACCGGCGGCGGCACGGTCCTCTGGAACCTGGGCGAATACGCCTTCATCGACGGCGAGCTGGCACCCGACACGGTCAATCCCAGCCTCTGGCGCATCGCGCGCCTCAACTTGGCCAACGGCCTGTTCAAGGTCACGGACCGGCTCTACCAGCTGCGCGGCTTCGACATCGCCAACCTGACGGTGATCGAGGGCGACAGCGGGCTGATCCTGATCGACCCGCTGACCACCGCCGAGGTGTCCCGCGCGGCCCTCGAACTCTACTACGCGCATCGCCCCCGCAAGCCGGTGGTCGCCGTGATCTACACCCACAGCCATGTCGACCATTACGGCGGCGTGCGCGGCGTGATCGACGAGGCCGACGTCAAGGCGGGGAAGGTGCGGGTGATCGCGCCGGCCGGCTTCATGGAAGCGGTGTCGGGCGAGAACGTACTGGCGGGACCGCCGATGGCTCGCCGCGCGCAGTTCCAGTTCGGCACCATGCTGCCGCGCGGGGCGCGCGGCCAGGTCGATGCGGGTCTCGGCAAGAGCGTGGCGCGCGGCACGCCCGGCCTGATCGCGCCGACGCAATCGATCGTGAAGCCGGTCGAGACGCACGTGATCGACGGCGTCGAGATCGTCTTCCAGCTGGCGCCCGAGACGGAAGCGCCGGCCGAGATGCACATGTTCTATCCGCAGCTCGGCGTCCTCAACATGGCGGAGAATGCCTGTCCGCTGCTGCACAATTTCATCCCGCTGCGCGGCGCCGTGGCGCGCGATCCGCGCATCTGGGCCAAGTATATCGGCGACGCGATCGCGTTGTACGGCCCGAAGACGAAGGTGCTGATCGGCCAGCATCACTGGCCGACTTGGGACAATGCGAAGATCATCGATTACCTCGAGGCGCAGCGCGACCTCTACAAGCACATCCACGACCAGACCCTGCGCTACATGAACCGCGGCTGGCGGCCGGCCGAGATCGCCGAGGTGATCGACCTGCCGCCGGGGCTGGCCGAGCGCTGGTCGGTGCGGGGCTACTACGGCTCGGTCAGCCACAATGTGAAGGCCGTCTATCAGCGCTATCTCTCCTGGTACGACGCCAACCCCTGCAACCTGCATCCGCTGCCGCCGGCCCCGGCGGCGCGCAAATTCGTCGAATACATGGGCGGCGCCGCCGCGGTGATCGAGCGCGCCCGCGCCGACTTCGCCAAGGGCGAGTTCCGCTGGGTCGCCCAGGTCATGAAGGAGGTGGTCTACGCAGAGCCCGGCAACGAGCAGGCCCGGGCGCTGTGCGCCGATGCGCTGGAGCAGATGGGCTACCAGGCCGAGTCCGCAACCTGGCGCAACGCCTTCCTCTATGGCGCGCAGGAGTTGCGCCACGGCGTCTTCCAGATGCCGGTGCGGCCCGGAATGGGCGCCGACACTCTGGCGGGGCTCACCAGCGACGTCTTCTTCGACCTGATGGCGATCCGCCTCGATGCGGCGAAGGCGGCCGGACAGTCGCTGGTCGTCAACTGGCGCTTCACCGATCGCGACGAGACGCTGGTGCTCACCTTGAAGCACAGCACGCTCACCCATCGGATGGGCGAGGTCGCGGCCAATGCCGACGTCTCGGTCACCACGACGCGGGCCACGATGGACCAGATCGTCATGCGCAAGCTCACCATTCCCGACGCGCTGGCGAGCGGTGCCCTGCAACTTCAGGGCGAAGTGCCGAAGCTCGGCGCCCTGTTCGCGATGATGGACCCGCCGGCGGGAATGATGTTCGAGATCCTCACGCCGGGCGAGGGACGGTAGCGCGAAACGCTTGACAGAACCTCCCGCGTTCCCTGTGATGGGAACAACGACTGATAAAAAGTCCATGGGAGGAACTATGCTCAAGCGTAAGGCTGTCCGCTTGTTGGGTGGGGCGGTTGTCGCCCTCACGGCGTTGGGCATGGCGGTTTCCGCCCAGGCCCAGGAAAAGAAGATCAAGATCGGCGTCATCTACGACCTCACCGGCCCGCTGGCCGGCGGCGGTTCGGAGCTGAACTACACCGGCGCCAAGATCATGATCGACAACTTCATCAAGCAGGGTGGGGTCGAGGGCTACAAGATCGAGGCGATCTACGCCGATGCGCAGAGCAAGCCGGACGTCGCCATCAACGAGGCGGTGCGCCTGATCGAGCAGGAGAAGGTCAACCTCGTCATGGGGTTCTTCTCCTCGGCGCAATGCGTGCCGGTGGCGGCGCGCGTCGAGCAGCTCAAGAACTTCATGTGGATCACGACCTGTATCTCGACCGGCGTCGTCGAGAACAAGAACCTGAAATACGTGTTCCGCCCCCAGGCCAGCGGCCAGCAGTTCGGCCTCATGGCGGCCGACATGATCGAGAAGAACGCCAAGGCGAAGTTCGGCAAGGAGCCGAAGGACATGCGCGTGGCGATCATCCACGAGGACGGGTCCTACGGCGTCGACGTCGCCAAGGGCAACGAGGCGGGCTCCAAGAAGGCCGGCTTCAACATCGTGATGAAGGAGGGCTACTCGGCGACCGCGCCCGACTTGTCGTCGCTGGTGACCAAGCTGAAGCGCGCCCGTCCCGACGTGATCTTCCACACCGGCTACAACCCCGACATCACGCTGTTCGCCCGCCAGGCGCGTGAGCAGGGCCTCAAGTTCGGGGCGCTGGTCGGCCATGGCGCGGGCTACGGCGTCTACGAGAAGCTCAAGGACGGCATGGGTAACGATGTGAACTACGTGTTCAACATCGATCCGATCTCGATCTGGCTGGCCAACCAGTCGGCGCTCGATCCCAAGCTGCCGCCGGTGATCAAGATGGTCGGCGAGGAGTTCGACAAGATCAAGCCGGGCGTGGCGATCCGCTCCGCCCATGTCGGTATCGCCGCCTCCAACGCCTACGTGTTCTTCACCGAGGTGCTGCCGCGCGCGATCAAGAAGCATGGCGGGATCGATCCCGACGCGCTGCGCAAGGCCGCCCTCGAGGTCGATCTGCCGGAAGGCGGCACGATGCTGGGCTTCGGCGTCAAGTTCGCGGGTGAGGGTTCACCGATCGCCGGCCAGAACGAGCGTTCCTTCCCGGTCATCATCCAGTATGTCGACGACAAGTCGTACGTGGTGTGGCCGAAGAGCCAGCAGCAGCGCGAGCCGGTGCTGCCGCTGCCCAAGACCTCGGGCTTCAGCAACCAGTAGGCCGCGGCCGCAACGAACGAGGGCGCGCCGTGCTGGTGGTCGAGGGTCTGGTCAAGCGTTTCGGCGGCTTCACGGCCGTGAACAACGTATCGTTCAAGGTCGATCAGGGCGAGATTCTCGGCCTGATCGGCCCCAACGGCTCGGGCAAGAGCACGATCTTCAACATGCTGTCGGGAACCTTCCCCCCGACGTCCGGGTCGATCCGTTTCGACGGTCGGGAAATCGCCGGGCTGCCGCCGCACCGCATCATCAACAGCGGCGTCGGACGGACCTTCCAGATTCCGCGCCCGTTTCGCCGCCTCAGCATCTTCGAGAACGTGGTCCTGGCGGGCTATTACGGCCAGGGCAGCCACAGCTCCGCGAAGGCGGAGGAGGCGGCCGAGCGGGCGCTCGACATGGTCGGCCTGCCGACCGACCGCAGCGCCAGCGTCGACGGGCTGGGCGCTGCAGGCCTCAAGAAGCTTGAACTGGCCAAGGCGATCGCCACCGGACCGAAACTCCTGCTGGCCGACGAGAGCCTGGGCGGGCTCGACGAGGCCGAGATGGACCAGGCCGCCGACATGCTGCGCAAGATCCGCAGCGAACTCGGCATCACCATCATCTGGGTCGAGCACATCATGGGCGTGCTGATGAAGGTCGTGGACCGCGTCATGGTCCTCGATCACGGCGAGAAGATCTCCGAGGGCCTGCCGAGTGCGGTGTCGCACGATCCGCGGGTGATCGAGGTCTATCTCGGCACCGATGCGCATGCCACGCAGGCGACGGCCGCCGCCGCGGCCGCGGCCGGCGGCAGCCCGGCCAAGCGCTGACGGGGCCGCAGACATGCTCGAACTCAGATCGATCGACGCCGGTTACGGCCGTTTCCAGGCGCTGTTCGGCATCGACCTCGACGTCAAGGCCGGCGAGGCCGTCGGCGTCATCGGGCCCAACGGCGCGGGCAAGACGACGCTGATGCGCGTGATCTCGGGGCTGATCCGCCCGACGCGTGGCTCGATCAGCATGCAGGGCACCGATGTGCTGGCGACCGCGCCGCACCGGATCGTCAGCCTCGGCATCGCCCACGTGCCCGAGAATCGCCGCCTGTTTCCACGCCTGAGCGTCGAGGACAATCTGCGCATGGGGGCGTTCATGCCCGAGGCGCGGGCGCGCTATCGCGAGCGCATGGACTTCGTCTTCGACCTGTTTCCCCGGATGAAGGAGCGCCGCAACCAGCTCGCCGGAACCATGTCGGGCGGCGAGCAGCAGATGTGCGCCATCGGGCGCGCGCTGATGAGCGATCCCAAGCTGCTGCTGCTGGACGAGCCCTCGGCGGGCCTCGCGCCGGTCGTGGTCCAGCAGGTGTTCGAGCTGGTGAAGCGCATCCGCGCCGGTGGCCTCACCGTGCTGATCGTCGAGCAGAACGTGCAGCAGGTGCTGCAGGTCGTCGATCGCGCCTACCTGCTGGAGGCCGGCTCGATCCGCGCCTCCGGCGCCTCGGCCGACCTGCTGGCCGACGATTCCATCCGGCAGGCCTATCTCGGTGTCTAGGCCCGGGCAGGTCGAATGCCGGGGGCGCGCGACTCCAGTCGCGCGTCATATCGGACCGCCAAACAAGATCGCGCCACTGGAGTGGCGCGCCCCCAGCGAGGTGGTGCGATGATGGAAATTTTCGACATCTATCTGCTCGAGGCGCTGGTCAACGGCATCCTGCTGGGCGGCGTGCTGGCACTGCTGGCGCTCGGCCTCAACCTGATCTTCGGCGTCATCGACGTGACGTGGATCTGCTACGCCGAGCTGGTGATGATCGGCATGTACGGCATGTACTACCTGTTCTCGGTGTACGACCTGCCCTACTGGGTGGCCGCGCCGATCTGCATCCTGCTGGTCGCGGCGCTGGGGGCGGCCCTGCACTTCCTGGTGATCGAACCGCTGCTCGGGGCGCCACCGATCAACCAGCTGCTCGCCACGGGCGGCGTCCTGTTCGTGCTGCAGAGCTTCGCGACCGTGGCGTTCGGCATCGACTTCCGCAATCTCGGCATCCGCCTGCCGGTGCTGGCGCTGGGCGAGATGCACTTCAGCTACGCACGGCTGCTGGCCTTCATCGCGGCGCTGATCGGCATGGTCGCGGTCTATCTCTTCATGACGCGCACCTACACCGGCACGGCCATTCGTGCGATCGCCCAGGACCGCCAGATCATGGCGCTGATGGGCGTCGACACGAAGAAGATCTATCTCGTGACCTCGGCGCTGGGCGGCGGGCTGGCGGGACTCGCAGCCTGCCTGCTGGTGCTGCAGTACGACGTCCACCCCTTCGTCGGCCTGTCCTTCGGGCCGATCACCTTCCTGATCTGCGTGCTGGGCGGTCTCGGCAACTTCGTCGGCGGCTTCGTGGCGGCCTTCCTGTTCGCCGAGATCATCTCGCTCGGCGGTCTCTTCTCCGACCTCGAATGGGGCTACGTGCTGGCCTTCGCCTTCTTCATCGTGATGATGTTCATCCGGCCCGCCGGCCTGCTGGCGAAGCGCTCATGAACAAGCCGCTCGCCTGGGTCATGGGTCTGGCGGCGCTGGCGGCGCTGCCGTTCGTCTATCGCGATCCCTACCATCTGCACATCCTGGTGCTGATCCTCATCTGGTCGTTCGCCTACACCTCGTGGTCGATGATGGGGCGCTTCGGCCTGGTCTCGCTGGGCCATGGTGGCTTCATGGGAGTCGGCGCCTATGTCACGGCGCTGCTGTGGAATCACCTCGGTGTTACGCCGTGGATCGGCATTCCGGCGGCCATGCTCTGCGCCGGGGCGCTGGCGCTGGTCGTGGCCTATCCGTGCTTTCGCTTCCGTATCACGGGCCACTATTTCGCGCTCGTGACGCTCGCTCTCTCGGGCATCGTCCTGCAGGTCATCATCGCCACCCGCGACTACACGGGCGGATCGCTGGGCTATACGCCCGAGCGGACGAAGGGCAGCCACATCCTCGCGTTGCAGTTCGACGACAAGGTCGTGTGGTACCTGATCGCGCTGGGTGTCTGGGCCGGCGGCCTGGCGGTCTGGTATTGGATCGATCACAGCATGAGCCGCTATGCGATGGAAGCGATCTCGGAGGACGAGGACGCCGCGGCCGCGGCGGGCGTCAACGTGACGGCCGAGAAGCTGCGGATCACCGTGATCAGCGCGGTCATGACCGCCATGGCGGGGGCGCTTTATGGGCAGTACCAGATGTTCATCGCTCCCGACACGGTGAGCGGAATCGCTGTGTCCCTGCAGATGGTGTTTGCGGCGGTGGTGGGCGGCATCTACGTGGCCCTGGGTCCCACCATCGGGGCGATCATCACCATCCTGCTGGCGGAGGTGCTGCGCATTGGTTTCGGCACCAAGGCCGTGGGCTGGGACAATCTGCTCTACGGACTGCTGCTGGTCGTCTTCATCATCTTCCTTCCGAAAGGCATTCTGGGCAGCTTGCTCGCGTGGCTGAAGTCGCCTAGCAAGCAGAGGGATGGATGAGTTCGACTACGTCGTCGTAGGGGCGGGATCTGCCGGCGGCCCCCTCGTTGACCGTCTGACGGCGACGGGGCGCCATTCCGTCCTTCTTCTGGAGGCCGGACCGGAGGCGGCGAGCCGCTGGCTGTCGATTCCCGCGGGTTTTGCCAAGGCCCTCGTCGACCCCGTCGTGAACTGGAAATCCTGGACGCAGCCGGAGGAGCAACTCGACGGGCGCCGGGTCTATTGGCCGCGCGGCAAGGTCCTGGGCGGCTCGAGTGCGATCGGCGGCATGGTCTATGTCCGGGGGCTTGCGTCGGATTACGATGGATGGCGCGCGATGGGCAACGAAGGCTGGTCCTTCGAGGATTGCCTGCCCTATTTCCGGCGGATCGAAGCCTTCGTCGACGGCGAAACCGAGCTACGCGGCGGGGCCGGCCGCGTCGGCATCAGCCAGCGCTCCTATCGAAACAAGCTCGGCGAAGCCTTCCTCGATGCCTGTATCGAGGCCGGCATGAGCCTGACGCCGGACTTCAACGGCCCAACTCAGGAGGGTGCCGGCTACTACCATGCCACCGGCAGCGATGGCCGGCGCATTTCGACGGGCCAGGCCTATATCGCAGCCGCCCGGCGGCGCTCGAACTGTCATGTGCTGACCAACGCCCTGGCCGAGCGCGTCGTCGTCGAAGGCGGCCGTGCGGTCGGCGTTGCCTATCGTGTCGGCGGAGCCAGCCGGGTCGCGCGTGCCCGCCGGGAGGTGGTCCTGAGCGCCGGGGCCGTCGGCTCTCCCCAACTGCTGCAGCTCTCGGGCATCGGAGCAGGTGGTCACCTGGCGGCGCTCGGCATTCCCGTCGTCCGTGACCTGCCGGGTGTCGGCGAGAATCTGCAGGATCACTACTGTATCCGCTCGACGTATCGGACCTGGTGGCGGCTGTCGCTCAACGACGATTTCCACATGATGCACCGGCGTCTCAGCGCGCTGATCGTCTACGCCCTGTGGCGTGTCGGCCCGCTGCGCGCCATGCCGGCCTTTGCAGGCGGCTTCGCGCGCCTGTTGCCGCACTCGAAAGAGCCGGACACGCAATTGTATTTCCTGCCTTTGTCGTTCGATACGCCGGAGAAGGGACCGCATCCGTTTTCGGGATTCACGATTCTCGCCAATCAGTGCCGGCCCGAAAGCCGCGGCCGTGTCCACATTACCTCGCGCGACGCGGAAACTCCGCCGGCGATCGTGGCCAACTACCTGTCGACCGAGAACGACCGGCGCGCCGTCGTGGCGGCGGTCCGCTTCTCCCGACTTCTGGCGCGCTGCCCTGCCCTCGGCCGCATCGTCATCGAGGAAATGCTGCCGGGGGTCGAAGTCTGGAATGATGAAGAGTTCCTGGCCTTCGCCCGGCGGGACGGTCAATCGGCCTACAACCCAGTGGGTACCTGCCGGATGGGGCATGACCCCGATGCGGTTGTCGATCCGCGGCTGAGGGTTCACGGGGTTGAAGGCCTGCGCGTCGCCGACGCCTCCGTGATGCCGACGCTGGTATCCGGGAACACCAACGCCGCCTGCATGATGATCGGCGAGAAAGCCTCAGACCTGATCCTCGCCGACGCCCAGGTCTAGGGCAGCGATTTCGAGCGGGGCGTCGCGACCGCGGATCGCGAGGGTCGGCAGGGGCGCAGCCTCGAGCTCTGGCGGAAGCCGGACCGACGCCAGCAAATCGATCGAGACGAGCACGTCCCGGCGGAGATGCTTGGAAGCCTCGAGCAGGCGTGCCGCCACGTTCAGCGTGTCACCGACATAGGCGATTTCCCGGCGTACGTCGCCGATCTCACCGGCAACGATCTCGCCGCAATGGAGCGCCGCGCGGAACGCCGGGACAGCGCCGAAACGGTCGCGGTAGCGGCCGGCATTGCGGGCGATGTTCTGGCGGGCGAGGAAGGGGCAGGCGAGGCAGTCGCCTTCCTGGCGCGCCGGTCCGGCAGGCCAGGTGAGGATCACTTCGTCGCCCACGTACTTGTGGATTTCCGCATCGCATTCCATCGCCGCGTCGGCGACGTCGCGGAAGAAGGCGTTGAGCAGCTCGTGGAAGCGAATCGCGCCCAGCTTCTCCGCAAGCCCGGTCGAATCCTTCATGTCGATCAGGAGGAAGACCTTCTGCTCGCTTCGCGGCCGCGCATAGCGCCCCACCAACAGGTTCTTCAGGGTGCCGAACCCCAGGAGCCGGCCTGTCTCGACGATGAGGTTGCCGAACACCGACATGCCGATGGCGAAGAATACGGAATTCTGGAAGATCGGATCGAAGATAACGAACTGCCGGGTCCCGATCGACATCAGCAAGCGCGAGAGAATCAGCGCGGCGACGATGACGATGCAATAGAAGGCGACCTTGACGAGGAAATAGCCGGCGAGCGGCAGCCGGCGCATCCAGCCGAGGGCATTCATGCGCGCGCGCCGCACCTCGAACAAGGTGATCGGCGTGGCGATCAGCACCGACGTGAGGATTCCCTGTATGACGCCATGCAGCGGTGGCTCGTCGGCCGGAGCCACGGCATAGCCGAAGTAGGCGCTGACCACGGCGCTGGCGAGGCTGATCGAGCGGATGATCCGCCATTCGCGCCGGCTGCGCCTCGACATCGTCATGCGGGGCCGTTGCCCCCACGGTCCAGCGCTCGCGTGAAGGTGGCATGGTCGACATTGCCGCCCGAACAGACGACCGCCACGGCCCGGTTTGCGACTGGCAGCTTCCCGGTGAGCGCCGCCGCGAGCGCCACCGCACCGCCCGGCTCGACCACCAGCTTGAACTCGCGAAAGGCCAGTTCCATCGCGTCCAGCACCTCTTCGTCGGTGACCACCAGTCCCGGTCCGAGGAGCTGCTGCGCCAGCGGGAAGGTGACGTCGCCCGGCGTCGGTGCCAGCAGCGCATCGCAGATCGAGCCGGAGAGCTTCTCGTTCTTCTGCTTGGTCCCCGCCGCAAGCGACCGGGCCAGGTCGTCGAAGCCGGCGGGCTCACCCGCATGCACGGACGTCGTCGGGCTGATGCCCTTGACGCCCAGCGCCACGCCGGTCGCCAGTCCGCCGCCCGAGCAGGGCGCCGCGACCGCGTCGAGAGTGACCCCCAGCTGCTTCGACTGTTCGGCGATCTCGAGTCCCGCCGTGCCCTGGCCGGTGAGAATCCAGGGATGGTCGTAGGGCGGCACGATGGTGGCACCGGTCTTAGCGGCGATACCGTGACCGATCTCCTCGCGGCTGTCCTTCACGCGATCGTAGAGCACCACCTCGGCGCCGCTGGCGCGGGTGTTGGCGACCTTGAGGGCCGGCGCGTCGGCCGGCATCACGATGGTGGCCTTGGTGCCGAGCAGGCGGGCAGCCTCGGCCAGGCCCTGGGCATGATTGCCCGACGACCAGCCGACAACGCCCTTGGCGCGGTCCGCCTCGCTCATCGACGCCAGAAAGTTGTAGGCGCCGCGCAGTTTGAACGAGCCGGTGCGCTGGAGGCACTCTGCCTTCAGGAACAGTCGCCCGCCGAGCTTGCGGTTGACCCTCTCGTTTTCGAACAGGGGCGTGCGGATCGTGACGCCGTCGAGGCGCCGGGCGGCGGCCTGGACGTCGGCGAATGTGGCGGCGGCAGAAGCAGGAAGCGAACTCATCGTGGAACACCAATCAGGTCGGGAAGGTCGGAAAGATCGCGGATTTCAGCCGCAAGGGCGCCGGGGAGTCTGTCGTCGGGCGCGCCGGTTCTGTTCACCCAGACGCTTCGGAAGCCGAACTGCGCGGCGCCATGGGCGTCCCAGCAGTTCGACGACAGGAAGCAGACCTTGTCGGGCGTGACGCCGCAGCGGCTTTCGACGAGGCTATAGACTCGCGGATCGGGCTTGAAGACACCGGCCTCGTCGACGCTCAGCACCGCCTCGAAGCGAGGGGCGAGACCGGACGCCGCCACCATCGGGTCGAGCATGCCGGGATTGCCGTTGGACAGGATTGCGGCGCGCATGCCGGCCCGCGCGAGGCAGGCCAGCATGCCGGGTGCCTCGGGAAACGGATCGAGCGCCAGGTAAGCGCTCATCAGCCGCTCGCGTGCCACGGGATCGACGATGCGATGGGCGGCGAGGCAATGGTCGAGCGCCTCGCCGGTCACCTGCCAGAACGGCGCATAGCTGCCCATGGCGTTGCGCAGCCACGTGTACTGGATCTGCTTTGTCCGCCACAGCTCCGACAGGGCATTGGCGGAAGCCCCGATCGTTCGGCGATGGCGCGCAACGGCCGAATTGAAGTCGAACAGCGTACCGTAGGCGTCGAAGACGCACATCTCGATGCCTGGAAGGGGGGCGGCCATTCAATTGCTCCGGAGGGGTCCAGACCGTAGGCTAACAAGCATGTTCGTCGCCATCGTTCAAATCCCCATGCCGAAGCGTTCCCGGGACGCCGCCGTCGAAGCCGCCAGGAAGTCGGCGCCGACCTATACCGCGCTCGCCGCGAAGGGCCTGTTGAGGAAATATTATCTCAACGGCGAGGCCGGCGGCGGCGGAGTCTATCTCTGGGCGTCGGAAGCGGCGGCCCGCGCCTGGTACACGCCGGAATGGGAAGCCCGCATGGAAGCGGCCTTCGGTGCCAGGCCGATCGTCACCTACTACGACAACCACGTGGTCGTGGACAACGAAGTGGGCCAGGTGCGCATCGAGAATGCCTGAGCGTGCGACGGGCGCCGTGCGCTCCGAAGAAGGACAGGGAGGAATCAGTGCAGAAGCGCAAGCTTGGCCGGACCGGCCTCGAGGTTTCGGTGCTCGGATACGGTGCGGGCGCGGTCGGCGGACTCTTCACCAAAGGTGCCGCGCAGGATCAGGAGCGTGCCGTGGCGCGGGCCATCGAGGCCGGCATCAACTATTTCGACACGGCGGCGAAATATGGCGACGGTGAATCGGAGAAGAATCTCGGGCGCGTGCTGAAGTCGCTGAAGGCCGACGTCGTGGTCGGCACCAAATTCCGCCTCGCTGCGGCGGATCGCGCCGACGTCGCCGGGCTCATCGTCCGGTCGACCGAGGAGAGCCTGAAGCGCCTCGGGCGCGACCATGTCGACCTGCTGCAGCTGCACAATCCGCTGGTGACGGCGGATGCGGGCGACAAGCTCGATGTCGAAATCGCGCTCAACGAGGTGGTGCCGGCGCTGGAGAAGCTGCGGCAGCAGGGCAAGACGCGCTTCATCGGCTTCAGCGGCGTCGGCGAGCCCGCGGCGCTGCTGAAGGCCGTCGATTCGCGGCTCTTCGACACGGTTCAGGTCGTCTACAATGCGCTCAATCCCAGTGCCGGCGGTCCGATGCCGACGGGTGCACCCGGCCTCGACTATGGTCGCCTGCTCGACCGGGCCCAGGCCGCCGGCATGGGCACGATCGTGATTCGCGCCCTGGCGGGCGGAGCGCTTGCCGGAACGATGGACCGTCACCCGCTCGCCCAGCAGCAGGTCCCGCCGATCGGCTCGGCCCCCGACTTCGCAGGCGACGTCGCCCGCGCGCGGGCGCTGGAGCCGCTCGTGAAGGAAGGTGCAGCCGACAGCCTGACCGAACTCGCCGAGCGCTTCGTGATCTCGCATCCGAGTGTCTCGACGATGCTGGTCGGTTACTCGACGCTCCAGCATCTCGAGGAGGCGATCGCCGCCGTGAACAAGGGGCCGCTGCCGGCAGGCGTGGTGCAGCGCCTCAGCGGATAGACGGCGGCGAGGTCAGCGCGCCAGCGCGTCGCGCGTCCAGCGTTCGATGGCGCTCGCATCCATGGCGCCCGACTGGCGCGCGATCGGCTTGCCGTGGTGGAACAGGATCATCGTCGGTATCCCCTGGATGCCGAACCGTTGAGCGAGGTCCTGCTCTTCGTCCGTGTTGATCTTGGCGAGCCGCACGGCCGGCTCCAGCCGCGCGGCCGCGCGCTCGAACTGCGGCGCCATGGCCTTGCAGGGCCCGCACCAGGGCGCCCAGAAGTCGACCAGCACCGGAAGGTCGCTCTTGCCGGCATGGGCCTCGAAGCTCTTCGCATCGAGGGCCACGGGATGTCCGTCGAACAGCGGCGATCCGCACTGGCCGCACTTGCCCTTGTTGCCCGCGGCCAGCCGCTCACGCGGAAAGCGGTTGAGCGTGCTGCAGCGGGGACAGGCGAGGAGCAGGGCATCGGTCATGGCGTACCTCGAAGCATTTCGGACGACGATGCGGCCAGGTCGGGGACCCGGCCTTGATGCGGATCAACGCGGCGCCGTACCGGACGTTTCTGACGCTTCGCGCTATGACCGACCAACGGCCGGCGGCACGGTCTGGAAAGGGCCGTTGAGACGGCTGCGATAGACGGTGACGGCTTCCATGATGCGCTGCACGTAGTTGCGCGTCTCGCGGAACGGCATCATCTCGATCCAGTCGATCATGTCGATCTTGGCGGTGCGCGGGTCTCCGCCGGCCTCGATCCACCGGGCGACGCGATTGGGGCCGGCATTGTAGGCCGCCAGCGCAAGCTCGTAGGAGCCGCCGAACCGCTGCAGCATCTCGGCGAGATACTGGCTGCCCAGCTGGACGTTGTAGGCAGGATCGCGCGTCAGCTTGCTCTCGATGAAGGGTACTCTCAACCGCCCGGCCACGTCGCGCGCCGTCGTCGGCAGGAGCTGCATCAGGCCCTGCGCATTGGAGGTCGAGACAGCGCCGGCATTGAACGAGCTCTCCTGCTTGGCGAGCGCCAGGGCGAGCGCCCGTTCGATCGAGCCGGTGGGGCCGAGGTCGACGACGGGAAAGGCTGCGTCGAACAGCACCACGCCATTTTCGGCGCTGCGACGGGCCACCGTGAGCCCGACGTCGGGGCGCTTAAGGTCGAGGGAGAGCTGTGCCAGCAGCGCCACTTCGCCGGGCGAGGTGACCGTGCGCGCGAGGCGCAGCAGGAACGGCCGGGCCCGGTCGTACTCCTCGACCTGGCCGAGATAGCGCGCCATCGTCGCCAGTTCGCGGCCGGCCAGCGCCTGCTTGTCGGCAGTCGTGGGCACGGGATCGACCGGAAACTTCGGGTTCACGCCTTGAAGCTTCCGCGCGGCCAGTTGACCGTAGAAGGTCTGGCCGTAGCTGGCCGCCTGCCCGTACCAGTCGTTGGCATCCTTGGTTTGCCTGGCGGCTTCATAGGTGCGGGCGAGCCAGTAGGCGCCGCGGCTCTTCGAGATGTCGGTCGAGACGCCGTCGTACAGCGTGGAAAAGTGCTTCAGCGCGACGGCCGGCTTCTTGAGCTGGCGCAGCGCGATCCAGCCGGCGAGGAACTCCGCCTCGGCGAAGGCGACGCCCTTGGTGAGGCCGTGACCGATGGCGACGGCATAGGCGTCGGCCGGACGATCGGCGTCGAGCAGCGCGCGCACCACGAGGTTGCGCTCGTTCCACCACGCATCGTTCTGATTGGGGATGGGACCGGCGAGGGCCGCCTTCGCCTCGTCCAGCGAGCCGGTGCGGCGGATCCACTGCATGCGCTCGAAACGCAGCGTGGGCTCGTTGAGGCGAGCCGCTGGCAGCGCCTTTACGAGCGTGGCGGCGTCGGCGGCGCGGTTCGTCATCGCGAGGCGGGCATTGGCGACGGCCAGATAGTCCGGCGGCAGTTTCGGCACCAGGTCGCGGGCGACCTGGTCGGCCCCGGTAAGGAACTGGGCGTACCGATTGAGGAAGTCGTTCTCGTCCGAATTGCGCAGCGTCGCATTCTGCCAGGTGTCGCGGGCGAAACGGGGGACGTCGTTGGGCGCCGCCGTGGCGGCGGCCTCCAGCCGGCGCATGTGGCCGGTACTGGTGAGCGGCGGAAAGGCCGTGAAGTAGCGCACGACTTCGGTGGCCGGCGTCTCGGGACCGATCCGCTCCTCGGCCTGGCGGCGCAGCACCTCGGGCTCGGGCCAGTCGGGCTGTTCGCGCAGGAACCGCCATGTCGCGGCGAAGTTCGCCTCGGTCCTAGGTGCCGCCCGCAGGATGCTCCAGGCGACGTAGCGGTCGAGCAGCGTGTTGCGGAAGTTGGCGACGGCTGCCCTCGCGTCGGCCCAGCGGCTGTCGTCGATCGCCTTGAGCGCGGTGGTGAAAGCCGCGATCTCGGCCGCGTTCAGCGGACTGGCGGCCACGGCCTGCGTCGACGGCGCCGGGGCGGCCGATGGCGGACGTCCTTGCGCGGACGGTGCAGGAGATGACGGCGACGAGGGCGGAGGCTCGGGTTTCTCGACGTCGCCCGGCAGGCGCCGCACGCCCGTGGTCGGCGCGGCCGGCTGGGCCAGGGCGGGGCC